>Ga0351919_10051_pt1 | contig 38502 bp, 31 predicted proteins | sample TotcelHT113001N6_FD_206845 | JGI IMG/M metagenome (GOLD analysis project Ga0351919, IMG submission 206845) | Enriched cells from coal bed in the Powder River Basin, Montana, United States - Total cells T11 rep1 HSBNCT.T11.300.1.N6 ...
CGAGCGTTGCGGATTGGCAGCAAGGCATCGACAAGCTGGAGGAGCTGACCACCACAGCCAGCGTAGCGAATCCGGCAGGATCGCTCCACCGTGCTTGCCGCTGTGCCCGCCGGTGCCGCCCACAAATTTGTGGTCGTACTGCTTGAACTTCAAGGCCGCCTCCATCTCCAGGTTCGCCAGCCACCAGTTGCCCCAGACGTTGTCGAGGTCCTTGTCGCCGTCCTGGAGGAAGACGCGGATCGGTTTGTTCGGCTCCGCGCGAATCATGGACGGGTAGACGTGGCCGCCCCGGATGTTCGTGAAGCTGCCCACGTGACTGAGCACCTTGCGGAAGGCGTCGGGCCGCTGCCAGGCCACGGTGAAGGCGCAGATCCCGCCCGATGAAATCCCGCAGATGGCGCGGCACCCGGGGTCTTCGGTGAGCTTGTACCGTTTGCCGACCTCCGGCAGGATTTCCTCCAACAGGAATCGGGCGTACTGGTCGCTGAGCGTGTTGTACTCGACGCTGCGGTTGCTCCCCGCAAATGGCTTCTGCGGCAGCGGCTCCCCGTTGTGTCCGGGGTTGATGAAGATGCCGATCGTCGCCGGCATTTCCCGCTTGTGGATCAGATTGTCGAAGACGACCGGCACGCGGAAGTCGCCGGTCTCGCTGACGTAGACGATCCCGTCCTGGAAGACCATCACGCAAGCCGGCGTGTTCCCGTCGTACTGCTTGGGCACGTAGACCCAATAGTCGCGGACCGTCTGCGGGAACACCTTGCTGTGCCAAATGTCCTTCGTCACCGTGCCCTGCGGCACGCCGTCCTGACGCATCGAGTCGGGGCCCAGCTTGTAGTCCTCGTCGTCCGCCAGGGCGGGAGCGGTGAGGCACAACATCAAGATCATGGTCCGTATTTTCATTGTCGTTGACCTTTCATGGTCGGTTCGCGTTAGGCTCCGTGCTGTACTCCTCGCCCTCGTTCTACTCCGCGCGCTGCGGCCAGGCAACCGCTCTCAGGCACTGCCGTCTCCGCGCGAGAAACCTCCCTCAGTTCGCCAACGTCTCGGCACAACTACAGGCCGGGCGTCGTTGTTTCCTGGAGATTGACCCTCCGCTTCAGCCTCCGGCGATCCGAATAGACCATTCGAGACAACAAGAAACCGAAGATCTTGAAGTAAACACGAAAGGCTCCGATGAAGGTTGGAAGCCAAACATTGTGTTGTTCATCCACGAACCGACACCATCCAGTGTTGTACCCGATTTGAACTCTTTGGATGAGAAAGCGATGGTAGTCGTCCAGTGCGTCACACGGGAATGGGCGGGGTCGCACAAACGCTAGTCGTTGGCGATGCAGAACATCGACCTCGTGTGCCGACGCGGCGGGAAACAACACCCATCGCAGCAGGCAGCCGCGTCCACGAGCATACTCGATCCGCAGGCGTCTTGCCAGAGACGGAAGATCCAGCGGCAATGCAGTTGCCCCGCCTGCCAGAATCGCAAAGCGGCCACCGAAGGCGATGGACCAGGCGGTGGCGATGCCCCGTGAGGCTGCGTCACGCATGGCATCATAAATGTGGATGCAGTCAGGCCGGACAGGATAAGGACACTCTGTCCGGACCGCAACCGCGTCCGGTGCCAGACGAGACGTCGCCTCGAAGGTGCTGGTTTCGCTCGGATTCAGGGAGGACGCGCGGCACGGGCTGCTAAGCAAACCGGTCGTGTGTTAAGCTCCTGAATCACAGTGCTGGAACCGGGCCATCCCCTGCAGGCCGGCTTGTCGCGAAGCTGCGGTCTTGTATCCTGACGAAGAACGCAACTTGCCTACGCCAATGATGCCATTGTTTCCTTTGAGACGACGCAGGAGAAGCGATGGGCACCGGCACAACATGCTTCCGAGTGTTCGGGATCAAAGGGACGGTCTCAGGTGCCACGGGAGGAAAACGATGATCCAGGCCCCTTACGTTTCCATCGCAATTTGCCTCATGGCCGCCCTGGTCTCTGGGGCCCAGATCTGTCAGGCAGCGGAGCCGCCATTCACGCACCCCGGCATCTTGCACAGCCGGGCTGAACTGGATTTCGTCCGGGCCAAGGTCGCCGAGGGACAGGAGCCCTGGAAAGCGGCCTGGGAAGCTCTCCGCCGAGAGCCCGTTTCCGGCCTGACCTGGAAACCCAAGCCCGCCGCCGACGTGGTCCGGGGACCATACAACAATCCCGACATCGGCGGGACGGACCTGATGCGGGATGCCGCTGCGGCTTACTCCCACGCGATTCAGTGGTATGTCAGCGGCGAAAAAGCCCACGCGGATAAGGCGATCGAGATCCTCAACGCCTACGCGACCAGGCTCAAGTCGATCGGCGGTCACGACGCGAAACTGCTGGCCGGCATGGTCGGGATCAACTTCGCCAACGCCGCGGAGATCATCCGGCACACTTCCGCCGGCTGGAACGATGCCGAGCAGCAGGCGTTCGCGCAGCTGCTCAGGAACGTGTTCTACCCGATCATCAAGGACTTCTATCCCACGGCCAACGGCAACTGGGACGCCGCCATGATTCAGACGATGCTGGCGATGGGCGTGTACCTGGATGACCGGAGGATGTTCCAGCGGGGCGTGGACTACTATTTGCACGGCGAAGGTAACGGAGCGGTCCGGAACTACATCAACGGCTTTGGCGAATGCCAGGAGAGCGGCCGGGACCAGGCCCATACCCAGATGGGTCTGGGCTACCTGGGCTGCGCAGCCGAGATCGCCTGGAAACAAGGCGTGGACCTGTACGGAGCGTACGACAACCGGATTGCGATCGGCTACGAGTACACGGCGAAGTACAACCTGGGACACGAGGTGCCCTACGAGCCGTACCGCAGCCACGCAGGCCGTTACCACTACCCGGCGATCTCGGACAAGGCACGCGGGCGGTTCAGCTGCATTTACGAACGGGTCTATAACCACTACCACGGTCGAATGGGGCTGGCGATGCCATTCACCGGGCAAGTCGTCGAATCGAATCGCTCGGAGGGTTTGCAGGCTCCCTTTGCGCCGTGGGGCACATTGATGCACGCCGGACTTCCCGTCACGGAAAACGGAGAGTTCGGGAAACGCTGAGAGGCCATCGAGTTGCGTCCGACCGCGTGATGGGATGGGGCCCGCCCCTGGACCGCCGCGGCCTCTCGCCAAGTCGGCAGGCAGCCGACACGGTTCACGTTATCGGAGTCGGCCGGCCAAAACCTCGGCGAGTTCGTCGCGGTTGCCCACGGAGACCGCCAGCCGCAAGTCATCCAATAGCTCAATGACCCGGCAGATGACTGTTGTCTTTCCGCAGCCGGGCGGGCCTGTGAGCAGCAGGTTCTTCGGAGATGCCGTGGGCATGTTATCCGTCACTCGGGTCCGCCGGGCGGGATTGCCGACGGCCACCAGAGCGATCGCCAGTACGCCTGATCTGTAACGTAGACGTCGATCAGGCCAGCCGGGGCGTTCGCCGGTAGGATGCCAAACCGCTTCATCTCCCGCACGTACATCGCCGAAGGCTGAAACCCCGGCATGTCGAACCGCTTGATTTTGTCCAGAAAGTCCTTTCCCGCACGACAGAGCTCAAGGAGCTTCTCGTAGTCCGGATCGGTTTTGTCGGCGAACACCGCACCGGCCCCGCTCGAAGCGCCACCGGGCCTGCACAGCCCGTAGCCTCCGGCCTGCTTGCCCAGGGGAGCCAGCAGGATCAGCGACTTATCGGTACGCGACAGATTGAAGACGAGGTGCCGGGACCAGCGGATTCGGACATCATCCGGATCGGGATTGGACAAGACCAGCCCCAGGTCGTCAGACAGGTATTGGGGCAGCGGCCTCGACTGGTCATGACACTCCAGGCACCGACGGCGGATCGCCTCGGCCGCGGCCGGCGAACACGGCCAGTTACGGTCGCTGGTACCCGCTTGATGCGGCTGATGCGATGGTTGACGACGTTTCGGCAGAGGTTCTGTTCCGCGACCATGTATTGCTGAACCGCCTTTAACGCTCTTGGGCCGAAGTCGGTGGCTTTCGTGGTGCCGTACAGATGCCGAACCGGCCAGATCGCCTCCTTCATACTTTCCAGTTCTTTGGCGGGTTTGCCGTCCTTCGAGTAATACGTCTCGGCGAATTGCCAGTAAGCAAGTAGTATTTCATTGATTGAGATGCTGTCGCTGGGCTTTGCAGGTGTTACCGTGTCCGCGGCAATGGTTTGGCCACGGCTGAGCCACTCTGCGACCAGGCGGTGGTATTTTTCCCAGCTTTCCGACGAGTCGTAGCGGCCAAGATAATGGTCTTTGCCGTCGATTCGCACGACGCCAAGATTTTTTGGCTTGTAATGGCGGTACTTGGGATTGGATTGTCGAGATTGGGACATGTGCGGCACCATTCCTTTCGCAAAGTAGTACCGGTACTACTTCGCAACTGGGTTAATGGCCGCACTGCCCGACGCAGGCAGGTACGCTAAGTGAAGCGTTCGGCGGGATTTACGACAAGTGGAGACGAACGGGCTCGAACCGTCAACCCCCGGCTTGCAAAGCCGGTGCTCTCCCAATTGAGCTACGTCCCCCAAACAAAAATCCGAAACTCGAAGTGCGAAACCCGAAGCTTGTGAGCACCGCGTGGTGCTGGCAATGCAGCCCTTGTCGAATTTTGAACTCGTGCTTCGGATTTGGAAATGAGTGGGCGCACCAAGAGTCGAACTTGGGACCTCGTCGTTATCAGCGACGCGCTCTAACCAACTGAGCTATGCGCCCGATTGCTTCGTCGGGATGACATTCTAAACGGTTTGGCGCGGCTGTCAAAGGGGAGGTGAAATCGAAAAGGATCGGAGTTCTCAGCAAATGAGGTCAATCTCCAAGGGCAGGTTCAGGCAAGCTGGGAAAGCTGCCCACCGGATGCTTGTCGTGCTAACGTTATAACCGGAAGAATCGTCAGAAAACGCCCGGTTTTACTAGGCTCAAAGGCACGGAAAAACCGAACAATTACACGAAGTTTCCCATTCTTGGTTCAGGGAGAGACCAACCATGTTGCGCGCTATTCGCCGGATTTTCTGGGTTTACAGTCTTACCCTCCTTTCCACCGGCGTATCTGAGGCCGCCGAGGCGAAGGTCACTGCCGCCCAAGCTTTGGGACTGCGTCCAATTCAAGGCGATGTCGAGTACGACACTCCCGCCGAAGCCGAAATGGCGAATTGCAGCGTGCAGATGAAGTCCGATGGCGGTGTTGCGGGGTGGTTGGTGCTGGATCAAGGCGGCCAATTGCTGCGGCGATTCCTGGACACCAACGGTGACCAAAAAGTCGACTTGTGGTGCTATTACAAGGGGGGTATCGAGGTATACCGCGACATCGATGCGGATTTTAATGGCAAGGCAGACCAGTATCGCTGGCTCGGTACGGCGGGCATCCGCTGGGGACTCGACAGCAACGAGGACGGCAAGATCGAACGCTGGAAAACCATTTCGCCCGAGGAAGTCACGGCAGAGGTGGTGGCGGCATTGGCGATACGCGACGTGGCGAGGTTCCAATGCCTGCTGCCGACGCCGCAGGAGTTGACCGCGCTGGGGCTGGGCGAAGTCCAGATGCGGGAGATCGCCAAGAAGATCGCGGAGGCGGCACGCGGGTTCTCCGAACTGGCCGCCGGCCAGACGGTAGTCAACAGCAAGACCAAGTGGCTCAACTTCGGTGCCAACCGTCCCGGCGCGATCGCGGCTGGTTGGGAGGGTGCGACGCGCGACATCATCGTTTACGACAATGCCTCGGCCATCGTGGATACGGACGGCAAGACGGCCCAAATCGCGTTGGGCACCCTGATCCAAGTCGACGGAGGCTGGCGGGTCATCGATCTGCCGTCCAACCTGTCTGATGCCCGCACCGTCAGTATTTCCGGCGGTTATTTCTTCCAGCAGGCCGTCGTTCGGCAAGCGGAATCGGTGGGCACCGAAGAAGGCCTGAGCGAAACCGTGCAGAAACTGCTCCGCGATCTGGAAAAACTCGACAAAGCACTGGAGGCGAGTCCCAGCCCGAATGAACTGGCCAAGCTGCACGTCAGTCGAGCGGACGTGCTGGAGCAGTTGGCCCAAAGTGCATCCTCGGCGGAGGACCGCGAGAATTGGCTTCGCCAGCTGGCCAACGGGATCACGGCCTCCGTCCAATCGGGCGGCTATGCCGCGGGCGTGGAGCAACTGAAATCGCTGTACGAGAAGCTGAAGGGACAGCCGGCAGATGCGGAACTGGCCGCGCACGTCGAGTTCCTGTACCTGTCCGCCCAGTACAGTCAGCAACTGCAACAGCCAGACGCAGACTACCCGAAGATCCAAGAAGAATGGCTCGCGAGCCTAGCCAAGTTCGTCACTGCGAATCCGAAATGCGAAGACGCCTCCGAAGCCATGCTGCAGCTGGCCGTCGGCGAGGAATTCAACGGCAAGAACGAGGCTGCGATAGCGTGGTACGCAAAGATTGCCGACCAGTTTCCGAAGGCGCAACAGGCCGCGAAAGCCGCCGGCGCGAAGCGGCGGCTTGAATCCGTGGGCAAGACGCTGGTGCTCAGCGGCAACACCTTGGACGGCAAAGCCGTTTCGTTGGATCTGCTTCGCGGGCGCACCGTCTTGATTCACTACTGGGCCACGTGGTGTGAACCGTGCAAACAGGACCTGACGCTGCTGAAGCAGGCCCAGGCGAAGTACGCCAAGCAGGGATTTACGTTGCTGGGCATCAACCTGGACAGCGATCAGGCGACGGCGATCAAGTATTTGCAGACCAATCCTTTGTCTTGGCCTCAAATGTACGAGCCCGGAGGATTGGACAGCCGTCTGGCCGCCGAACTTGGCATTTTAACGCTCCCGACCATGCTCTTGATCGACAAGGACGGCAAAGTGGTCAACCGAAACATCTACGCCGCCGAACTGGACGGCGAGTTGGGGAAGCAGCTTCGATAGCGTTTTTTCACAGGCTGGCAGCCTGTACTACATCTTTGAACGGCGCCGCGCCTACATCCCGACGAGTCGGCGCGAATCGCCACGTCTTTAGGGAATTTGAATCTTTTTCAAGAACAAAACCCCTGCAGAAGCCGCTTGCAGCCGGCTTTTGCGACTTTCCGAAACGCGCAAAATGCTCTCGCGTATCGCGTTACGCGTTTTTCGTTAATTTTGACGGGTCTCATTTCTTTCCGGCATGGAAATCGCACTCCCCAGAGATCGTCGCAGCCGGTATAGTTCGCCGGCCGCTTACCATCCACCTGGAATGGAGTCTGGGAGTTCCGAACCATGCCACCGTATACCGAAATTCTCGCCGCCGGGGCGATTCTCGTGATTCAGCTTGCGGGCGCCGCCAGTGTCATTCACACCAGGCTGAACGAGCATTCGCGGGCATCTGGCTCCGCCCGGAAGTGGTTTTTCATTCTGCTGTTCGCGGTCGGCTTAGCGACCATGATCGGCATTCATACCGGCCACAGCACTTGGCTGCCGGGCGCAGCGACGCTGGGCCTGATGGCGATCGGTGCGACGGTCGACCTGCGGACAGAGCGTCGCGGTCCAGCTTTTTGAGGACCGGCTTTTTGCGGTGAGGTTACATTTCTGCACGGTACACCTTGCCGCACTTGGCACACGCGCTGGCGGCGGTGGATGCTTCGACGTGCCGCCAAACGTGATCGCAGGCACCCGCGGGTTTCTGGGCTTCCAAGCCGCACTTGGGGCAAACGCCGGGGGGGAAGCCGATTCCTGTGTCGAACGCGTGCAGGCAACCGTTGTCCAACCGCTCGGCGCTGTCCACGGTGTTTTGCCGTCGCCGCGCGGCGCTCTCAGACCGGATCGCGTCTAATTCCTTCAGCTCTTGCCGCTCTTCGTACAGGGTGTACAAGTACTTGAAAAACGAGTACAAGAGCGCAATCAGAATCGTGGCCGGCAGGATCGCCACCATCGCGAAAAAGAACCACTCCTTCATGACCTGACTCCAATATTCTATCTGTTCAGCCGGTTTCCGGCATAAACGTCGGCATGACGATGCCCTGAGGTGGCAGCCAATCGCCGCGGACTTGGGCGAAGTGCAATTCACAATTGACGGCACCCCAGGCGTACATCTGATGCACCAGTTGCGGACACTGGGCAGGCACCAGCCACACCGGCTGACGGCCGCGGTTGTGGTTCAACTCGGCCAGAATCAACGCTGCCGCGTCCTCTTCGGTGCGCATGACGCCGGGCCCCAGCATATTGCTGGCCGGGTGTGCCACGGACACGAGGAATCCGTCCAGTCCCCCCGCTGTCCCGTCGATCACCGACACGTGCCAGATTCCGTCCGGGTTCTCGACAAAGTGCCGCAGATCGTTTTCGCGGCGAATGTGATTCACCTCCCACTCCAATTGGGCCATCGCGGTCAGGTCGTGCTGAGTGGCCTGCCGCACGCGCGCAGAACCCGGCATACGCTGCTCGAGCCCGTTGTCCGGTACCTTGATCATCATATCGTGATAGATCAGGCGCGGAACAAATCCGGCACGGCTGTACAGCGAATACGAATCCAGGTTCAACGCGCTCGATACCAGACGCATCGGCTTTGCGTCGCGATCAGCCAACTCGGTGATGTACCGCAGCAGGCGGCTGGCGATGCCTTGGCCAAAGTACTCCGGATGGACATTCATGATGCCCAGCGAAACGTGGGTCGAACGCGGATGATAGAAGCACGATCCGGCCAATCGTCGCGCATCTCGGTCTTCGGCCACGAGGCAGCATCCGGGGTCAAGCTGCTCATAGACCGCGCAAAAAAGCGTGGGGCCGTCCTTCGCTCCCGTGAAAATCGGCGGCCGGCCCCTGGAAACGTACCACGCGTTGGTTGAATCGTAAATCAGTGCCGCCACCTCGCCCCAGTCCTCGTCCTCCATCGTCCGCAGTTCGATATTCGCCATAAGTCCCCCAAGCCACAAGGTTTGTGATGGATCGGCAGCGACCGCATCAAGATTTATTCACCCTATCAGACCAGGCTCCCGTGTCAAGTGACGAAGAATCGCAGAAGCCGAATCGCGGTCATTGACCACGACGGGCGCCAACAGTAAACTGTCCGTTGTAAGATCACAAGACGGTGGCTGTAGCTCAGCTGGATAGAGCATCAGATTGTGGCTCTGAGGGTCGAGGGTTCGAACCCCTTCAGCCACCCCTTAAAAAACCCCGGAAAACCGGGGTTTTTTCGTTTCCTGGGGTGTCCAGATGGTGTCGATGACAACCGCTCAGGCGGCTCGGGACGACACGAGCGCGGAAAGTAAACCCTAGCGCGGGGAAGCACACACAGGGAAGTAAACGCTGAGGTACACGTCACTGGGGGTCTTCAACGAGCTGGTCCTGCGGGTTTTCAAGACGCTGGCCCCAATGAAAATGTTGCCCGTGCCGGTAAGAAAGAAAGCGCCCAACTCGGTCAGTTCGCACACACACCGTTCGCCAAGTTTCTTTGGCCTTGACCGTAACCTTGCGGGAGTGCCAGCACCCCGGGCTAGTGACGGAAATACCGCCCCACCGGATTGCCCGTGGGAGCTTCACGTTAGCCGCTACAAAGCCGGTGTGGCAAACACGAGGGCAGCGCTTCGGGCAAGCTTTCTACGAACTTGCGTATCTCGTCCCGCACACGCCGGTAATGATTGAGTGCTTCCTCTTCCGTCCGAGCCGCTTTCGCCAACCGCGGCGGGTCGTCGAAGCCGACATGGACGACCTGGGCTCGGCCCGAAAACAGGGGGCACGATTCCTGCGCGTTACCGCAGACGGTGATCACGTAGTCGAACGCCACATCGCTCAATTCGCGCACGTGCTTCGAATGGTGCCCGGAAATGTCGACGCCCGCCTCGGCCATGACTTGCACTGCCTTGGGATTCAGGCCGTGCGTTTCCACGCCCGCCGAGTATGGCTCCACCAACTCGGCTTTCAAGTGCCGAGCCCACCCCTCCGCCATCTGGCTGCGGCAGGAGTTCCCCGTACAGAGGAAAAGTACCTTCAGCATTTGGACACACCTCGCCTATGCCAATCGTCATTTGACGAAACATCGAAATCTTATCCGGCCAACGGAGGTTGTCAAGCCTCAGAAGGCCTTCTGCGTTGTGACCGACAGCATGTCCGGAGCATGGCGAGCGTCACGCGATCCGGCTCCTTTTGAGCAGACGCGATACCTGGATTTGCACGGTCGATGACTATTGAGTGTTCTCGTGCCGGACGATCCGGCCTTCGATCAGGTAGATCACATCCTCCGCGATGTTCGTCGCATGATCGGCGATCCGCTCCAAGTTGCGGGCTACCGCAAGCAGCGCCAGCCAGACGACAACCCGCTGAGGTTGCGAGCGCAGGAGATCCTCCGCCTGCTGGCGAATCTCTTTCTTCATGCGATTGACTTCGCAGTCACGTGCGCAAACCCGTTGTGCCAGACGAGCGTTGCGATTAACTAATGCATCGATGCTGTCGCGAAGCATGTCGCGGCTCTTTTGCCACATGCCGGCTAAGTCGAAGGGAATCTCGACGTCGCTGTAGCCTGCGACGGTGATTGCCTTGCGAGCGATGTTCACGGCCATGTCGCCGATTCGCTCCAGATCCTTGTTCATCTTAAGAACCGATACCAGAAACCGCAGGTCGCAAGCGACCGGCTGATGCAAGGCCAAGGCTTTTAAGCATTCCTCCTCGACCTCGATTTCGCGATGATCCACCTCCGTATCCCGCTGCAGCACGCGTTCGGCCTTCGCCCCATCGCGATTCTGGAGCGCATCCATCGCCGATTCCAACTGGTCCTCGACCAGCGCGCACAGGGAGAGCAGCGACTTCTTCAGCGTTTCGAGTTCTCGTTGCAGATGAACGGACATAATGAACACCTTCGTTCGTGACAAAACGGCCAAGGCATTGCTGCCGAACGTGTGCAGCAACTTCTGTTAAGTGTTCTTCGTTCTTTCCTGTGGCAGGGAAATGAAGACGGTACTTCCCCGGCCGACAGCGCTCTCGACGCGCACCAAACCTCGATGGGCGGCCACGATGTGCTTGACGATGGCCAGTCCCAGGCCGGTTCCGCCAAGTTCCCGACTGCGGGCTCGATCCACGCGATAGAACCGCTCAAACAAACGCGGCAGATGGACGGCCTCGATGCCGCAGCCCTGATCCTGCACGCGGATCACGACCATCTGGCCCTCACACAACGCGGTGATGCCAACCGCGGCACCGCTTGCGCTGTACTTGATCGCATTGTCGATCAGGTTCGTCACCGCCTGTTCCAGCAAGGGCGCGTTGATCTCGGCCTGCAGGTCCTCCGGGCACTCCAAATCGAGCTGTATTGACTTGTCCTCGGCCTTCTTCTCACACATCTCGACCGCGGCGCGGAGGACCTCGGCCAGCGATTCGCACTGGAGTTCGATTGTCTGCTCCTCGGAGCCGCGTTCCACTCGCGACAGCATCAGCAGGTCCCCGATAATGGCATCCAAGCGGTTCACTTGCCGGAGGATGATGCCGAGGAAGCGAAACGAGTTCTCCTTGTCCTCCAGTCGCTCGTGCAGCAGTGTCTCCACGAAGCCCTTGATGGATGTGATGGGAGTCTTCAGCTCGTGCGAGACGTTGGCGACGAAGTCCCGCCGGATCTTCTCCAGATGCCGCATGCGGGTCACGTCGTGCAGCACGATCAGGCCCCCGATCTGGCGCTGCTGGCCGTCGTGCAGGAGGGTCCCCTGCGCGTGCAGCCAGCGCTTGCCCGGGCCCGTGGCCTCCAGATCCCGCTCAACCGGTTCGGAGCTGGTCAACGCCTCCTCGACGAATGACAATAGACCCGCATGGCGAATCGACTCGTGGACCAATCGTCCGCGAGCCTTTCGGGCGTCGACGCCCAGCATCTCGGCGCAGGCCTCGTTCAAGCTCAATATCGCCCCCCTTGGGTCGATCGCCAATACGCCTTCGATCATGCTGGTCAACACCGCCTGGTGCTCGTTTTCCTGACGCACGATGGTTTCCAGCCGCTGGTCGAGATCCGCGGCCATGTGATTGAGGGATTGCGCGAGCATTCGGATTTCCTCGGCTCCTGAGCGGGGCAAGCGGTGCTTCAATTCGCCGCGAGCGAAGCGTTCGGCGCCTTGCCGCAACGCCTCCAGCGGTCTCGTAATGTTCTTGGCAACCAGCAGGCTTACGGCTCCCGCCGCGACGACGGCTGCCAAGCCGACCAACGCGATTCGCAGGTACACGGCGCGAATCGCATCGGACAGCGATTGAACCGGGAACGAGGTCCGTACCACGCCGGCCACGGAGCCCGCCTGCCGCAGCGGCACGGCCAGATACGTCTGATCCTGGCCGACGGTGTGGCTAAAACGCGTCGAGCGTCCTGCCTCGCCGCGCAAGGCGATCTGCACTTCCGGGCGGTTCGCGTGATTGTCCATCTGCCGCGGATCCTGTGCCGTGTCCGCCATGACCTGGCCGGACGGCAGGATCACGGTCATTCGGAGCGATATGGCCTGGGCCAACTCCGCACAGTACTCCCGCAATTCGGGCAATGCGCCGCGCTCGAGCAATTCGCAGATACGGGATTCACTCATCTTGGCAACGGTTTCGAGTTCGGCCTGTTTGCGATCCATATAAAACTCGCGGGCTACGTACGAAGCGTACCAGCCCAGGCCCGCGATCATCACAGCGAGGGTCGCCAGGTAAACGAGGAAGACTTGCCACAGCAGCCGTGGTCCGCGCATGTGCTATTCCTTGAACCGATAGCCCACTCCACGGACCGTCTCGATGTACTGTCCCGCGGCACCTAGCTTACGCCGCAGCGAGACGACATGGACATCCACGGCGCGCTCGGTGATCGCGTAGTTGTCGCCGTGCAGCGAGTCCAAGATGCGGTCCCGCGTGAACACCCAGCCGGGTTTACGGGCCAGCGTATACAGCAGGCGGAATTCCGTGGCGCTCAGTTCCACTCGCTGTTCCTCGATCCACACCTGATGCCGGCCGGGATGGATGACCAGATTGTGGACACGGATCTCGGCGTCATCGTCAGCCTCTTCTTCCGCATCGCGGTTCAACCCCAGGTTTCGCAGCACCGCCCGCAAACGAGCCAACAGCACAATTCGGCTGAAGGGCTTGGTAATATAGTCGTTGGCACCCATGTTAAAGCCGGCAACGATATCGGCTTCCTCGCCCTTGGCGGTCAGCATCACGATGGCCAGATCGGCCGTCTTGGGATTCGCCCGCAGCTTGCGGCAAACGGTCAGGCCATCCAAGCACGGCAACATCAAGTCGAGGATGACCAAATCGGGCCTCTTCGCCTCGGCCACCGCCAGGGCCTCTTCGCCGGTCGCCACGGCGGCGACTTGATAACCTTCGCGAATCAGGGTATAGCTGAGCAGTTCCCGGATATCCTCCTCGTCCTCAACAATCAATATCGAGCGTTTCATGGTGCTTTCCCTCGCCAGAAGCTTCCTTTGCCCGCCAGCCCCCGACCCGCCAAACCTCCCGAACCTTTTGCCGTCGAAACCCACCCGACACTACCGGGACAGCATTCGCCGGATCGTCGCAGAGTTTATCAACAAAAAGTTAAGGAATTGTTATGGTTCGGTAAAATTGTGGTGATTATTGCGGTGAGGACCGGTCAAGCGGGGCGGCGGGAGCGCTCCGCAATTGAGGCTGAAAAAAGCCGGCTTAAGCCGGACTTCTCGTCGTCTTGAGACATTCCCGTCACCAAGCGACCCTCGGTTCAAACCACGATCGAGAAGCCCGGCTGAAGCCGGCTAGAACAAGGTTCTTTTTGACCTTCCAACCACCAGTTGAAACTGGTGGCAGACAGGGAGTCGGCTAAAGCCGACTAAGTCGGCCCCTGTTGCACGCTATCAAGGATCCAGTCCTGTGATCGGACGATCGTGGCCCGCCAACCGAAGCCGAACCGTGCCTGCGGTCAAAACGGCATCGTTCCGCCTGTGACCCCATACACTTCGCCCGTGATGTAACTTGCTTCGGCGGACGCGAGCAGGACATAGACGGGAGCCAGTTCTGCCGGCTGCGCCGGACGTTCCAGCGGCTTTGAGGCGCCGAACTCCTTCACCTTTTCCACTCCGTAGGACGCGGGGATCAAAGGCGTCCAGACCGGTCCGGGCGCTACGGCGTTGACGCGTACGCCCGACTCGATCGCCAATTCCGACAGTGCCTTGGTGAAGCCGACGGTCGCCGATTTCGTCGTGGCATAATCCAGCAGCGTCCCCCGGGGCTGGTACGCTTGGATCGACGTGGTATTGATGATGGCCGACCCGGGCGCCATTCGCGGTAGCGCGGCTTTGCACAAATAGAACATCGAAAACAGGTTGACGCGGAACGTTCGTTCAAACTGTTCGGAGGACCACTCTTCGATCTGTTCGTGTGGCACGTGAAAGGATGCGTTGTTCACCAGGATGTCGAGCCGGCCGAATTCCTGGAACGCACGGTCGACGAGCCGCTCGCAGTGCGTCTCGTCGGCGATGTCGCCAGCGACGGCCAGCCCCTTGCGGCCCGCCTTCTCGATCCAGCTGACGGTATCCAAGGCGTCGTCATCTTCCTTCCAGTGGGAGACCAGGACGTCCGCTCCTTCGCGGGCAAAGGCGATCGCGACGGCCCGGCCAATTCCGCTGTCTCCGCCGGTGATCAGCGCCGCACAGTCCTTTAGCCGCCCGCTGCCTCGATAGCTCTCCTCGCCATGATCGGGCGTGGGCTTCATCGCCGCCGTCGAGCCGGGCAACTCCTGCGTCTGCTCGGGCATGGGCGGTTGAAAATACAAAGTTCTGGGATCTTTTCTGGCAATCATCGTCGACATGAGAGTAACTCCGTGCGGTCCGCTAGCCGCTTCCAGGTAATCCTTCGATCCTACGAGAATAGAACGGTTTCATCTCCCCATGCGTCGGCAAGTTCTATGCCGCCGAGAGTATGATCGTTTTTGACTCGAAAGAATGATTGCGATGAAGGGCCCGGGGAAGGATTGCACAACCATCCGCCATCAAATACGGACAGGTTTCGCCGATCTTCGTCCCCCACGGGTGATCGCGGGCCGACCAGCGCGGTCGCTCGCTAAACACCGACGGCATTCAATTGTTCAGGCAAGCGGGCGGGTGTTCGTGTCGACCAGACGCTCCGCGGCTGTGGAAAAGAAGGGGCTGCCTCCCAGCAGACATCGTCTGGGGGCAACGCCCTGGGAATGCCTGCCGAAGCGGAGTTTTCCCGTGGCATCGTATTTGCAAACACGAAACGGCGTGTGTTCGTTACTTGATCATGTTCCAGGTTTGACGGCAGAGGCACCGCGTAATGATAAACAAGCGGCAAATTCACCGTTCCGGAAAAATCGGTTGGATCTTCCTATGGCTGATTGGCATTCCGATTCCCATTCTGCTGCTGCTGTACTTGCTTCGAGGCTGTACGTGACGCTGTCCGCCGCGGGATTGGCGGAGGGATCATCCAAGGGATCATCCAGTCGTATCTACGTCTTTCGTCCATTTCGACAAAGGGAGAACGGTAATGAAACGGTGCATGGAGCCCGGGCGTCTGTTTGTCATCACCATCGCAGCGGCGGCAGTTTGGTACGGGATCGCGGTTGGCGAGGAAGCGCCAACGACGAAAAAGCCACCGGACGCGATCCAAGGCGCTCAACTTCCGCGCGAGGTGCCTCTGGTTCGTCCGGAGCAGAAGAAGACCAAGCACGACCTTTCGGATGACTTCAAAGCTTCCCGCGCGGCCTTCGCTTCGGATGCCTTTCAACGCCAGCCGGACCAGGGGCAAATGCTGGGCTTTGATTTTGTTCGCGATCCACTGAACGCGATGAAGCCGTTTCAGACGTTCCAAGAAATCTATGAGGCCGATGTGGCTGCCAGGCCTAAGCTCAAGGCCGCGCAGTTGGCGTTGTTAGCGTCGCGGTACGATTTAACGCCGCGGCTCGATCCGGAGGCGACCATGACGCGCGGGAAACCTCTGCCGGTCGGGCCGACGGCGCGACTGGCCGACGACTTGACGTGGGAGAAACTAGCGGCGATGAGTCCTGACGAGATACGGCAAAAAGGCGTGTTTCCTTATCCGGCACTGCCTCATCCCAAACAAGCTACGGGAGGGCAGGTTTTTCCTCGCATGCAGATCGACATGTTCCCGCGTCTGGAGCGATTCGACGTGGATTTCGATCTTCCGGATGCCTTTCTGCCGGAATTTCCGCCGGCTATTTTTCTGCAAACCCGGCCCGAATTAGGCGACGTGTCGCGAGGCGAGGTGGTATCGATCAATAATTACTATCGGCTGTTCAAGGATCTTGTGACGCCGGTGCAACTTGACGGCCTGCGGCTGCTGTTGACGCCGCTGCCGCAAGAGGAATTCAATCCCACCGACGATCGCAAGTCGCCCGAGCCGAGTCTGGGCGTTACGTGTCTGGATTGCCACGTCAATGGCCATACGACGGCCCAGTTTCATCTGAATCCCGACAATCGACCGCAGCACCGGCGCCTTCGTCTGGATACGCCCAGTCTGCGCGGCATGTTCAACCAACAGATACACGGCTCGAAGCGCAGTCTGCGGTCGGTGGAGGATTTTACCGAGTTCGAACAGCGAACAGCCTATTTCAACGGCGACCAAATTCATGCGATCAAGAAGGGCATGGTTATTCTCGATCGCGTTCAGGTCAGCCACATGGCCCAGATGCAGAACATGTTCGATTTTTCGCCGGCGCCGAAGCTCGATGCGTTCGGCCGTCTGCGTCGCGACTTGGCCACGGACAGCGAGTTGCGCGGCGAACAGATATTCTTCGGCAAGGGCCGATGCACCGATTGCCACCCCGCCCCGTTCTTCCTGGACAATCGAATGCACGATCTCAAAGTGGAACGGTTTATTGCGGAAGCGCCCGTGGGGCCGATCAAGGCGTTTACGTTGCGCGGAATCAAAGATAGCCCGCCCTACATGCACGATGGCAAATGCTTGACGCTCGAGGATACGGTCGAGTTCTTCAATCTGGTTCTGGAACTGAAGCTCGCGCCGGAAGAAAAAACCGACTTAGTACATTATATGCGCCAGTTGTAGCAACGCGTTCGTGCATCGTGCAGAACGCGCATGCAGTATCCAGTTCACCGCTTTCCCGCAGGCCGAACCGATTGCCTCGACCAAACGCCTCGACGCGCTTCGCGAGCTTGCTGTTCGGACGCCCGCAGACGACGCGTCATGGACTCCGAATCGCCGGGATAGACGGAAACGTACGCCATGCCGGCGCGGACCAGTTCTTCGTTCAGCATCTTGTCCGCCACGAACACGTAGGCCAGGTAGCGGCCGTATTGATCCAAACGGCGTTTGTCGAATCGCAACCGCACGGCTCCCCCGGACACAAACTGCCGAGTGAATTCCGCCGCCTCGCGTCCCCAGGGCTCGACCGGATGATTTGGTTTGACGCTTTCCGGACAGTCGATGCCCAGCAGACGCACGCGGATTTCGCGGCGGTGTGCCTGGGCCGACCCGGGAGGGGGAGCAACCAGCAGCGTGTCGCCGTCCACGACGCGCACCACGTCGTACTCGCCCTCGGCCAAAGGCGGTTCATAGACCGGCTGGGGAACGCCCTGCCAGCGGTCATGCCCCAATCGCAACAAGGCCAAACCGGCGAACAGGGCGAAGACCAGCCACGTCCGCCGGGGTCGGCGGCGGAACGAGCGTCGTTTAGCGGACATGATCGGGCCGGATCCCTCAGTTGCAGCTAAAGCCGACGTTCAACGAGGGCTCCAGGCCCAGCGGGTCCCGGATATACCTGCGATAGCACTCCGCGCACAGATCAAACCGCAGCTGTTGGGGAAGGTCGTCCTGCAGAAATTCGTCCTCGTCCAAATCCATCGCGTCCAGCAGATCGTCGATCTCTACCAGGTGGTCGCGATCGTCCTCCAGATCGTCGTCAAGCAGCGGTTCCAGCACCGCCTGTACTTCGACGCGGACCACGTGTCGGATCTCCTTCGCCGGGTCAATTCTTCGCTTACAGCGGTCGCATGAATAATGGATCATTTTCCGTTCCTTCGATGTACAGCGATGATTCCGGGCCGGTGGCACTGCTTCCGCGCGCGTGCGGATCCCCAGTTGCATCCTATCCCCGCTCCAATAGTCAGGCAAGCGGAGTTGGAAAGATTCTTGGCTTCTGGTCAAGGCCGCTCTGGGCTGCCGCTCAGCGAATGCGCGTGACGTACCAGTCGCTCCTGTCGTCTTTCTCGCTAGGCGGTTCGTTGCGGATGCGCGCCGGCGACTCGCGGTCGAGCACGTCATAGCCCCAGAGGACAACGCCGTCGGGTTCGATCCGATAGCCGAACGGCCCGGCGTGCAGGGCCGTCCAGTCTCTGGCGTCGAGCCCCACCGCGGCCAGATCGCCCAGTTTCGCGGGCCAGCGACCTTCGGATTGACGGTAGCGTTTGATTCCCAGTGCGGTCCGCGTGAGGCGGCGATCGAGTTCCTCGCGTTCGAAGGCTTGGGCCACGGCGGCCACCGCGGGCATCAGGAGCGAGGTGAGAATATCACTGATCGATCCTTTTTTCGGCTCGATTTCTTTCTCGAGCGCCCGCGCACGAGCGGTCATGCCCAGCACGCCGTCCGCCCCGATCTGCTGGATCGCCGCCATGCGATCCAAGTACCGCTGGGTGCCGCTGGGGATGAGCAGCAAAGCGGACGGAAAGCCCGCCCGTTCTTGCTGCAGCATCGCGTCGCGTTCCTCGCGGCTCCCGCGAAGCAGGGCCAATGTCATGGCGCGCTCGCCGGCAATGATCCGTTGCCAACGGGTCGTCACGTCGCGCGGGACCGCCACTTGAGCGAGCAGCTGGTCCAACTGGGAAGGCTCCCAGGCGGTTTCATCTAGCGACTGGCGGATCGCGTCGCGATGGACGCCGCGCAGCGCGATTCCAACCAGCTCAGCGACCATGCAGAAATCCCAAGCGAAAGCCGCGGCTGCGTTTTCCATCGCGGCAAAGCCACGCAAGGCCCGCTCGGTATCGCGATGATAGAGGGCATGTTCGACCTCCAGCCGCAACAGCCGCACGATCGAACGCGACGCCTGCAACTCCGGCAACAGCGTGCCGAAGGAATCGAAGGCGATCGGTTGCCAAACCGGGGTGGGATACTGACCGGCCCGCTCGATCTGGGCGATCAGCGGTCGGACCTCCTGCAAGAACTCGGCGATCCGCGGCTCATCCGGCCAATCACCGCCGGGAACCAGATCCTTCGGCACTTCGCCCGTTCCGATGATCGGAAACGAGCTGACCGCTTCGCCGACGGAAACGTGTTCGACCGCTACGAGAATCTCGCGCCAAGCGGCGGTGCCGGCCTGCGAGGTGTTGGCCTGAAACCAGCGGGCCAGCGACTCGTTATCGACAGGTTCGCCGGCGGCCTGCAAGCGGGCGATTTCCGCGGTCACGGCGCGCGCACTGCGGTATTCGCTGAAACCGAGCACCGCGACAGCGATCGCACCCAGCGCCAGCGGAAGCAACACCAGCAACAAGAGCCATCGCCGGCGGACGAACGGGCGTTTTCCTTGAGCCGGGGGGAGATCGTTCATCGAGAACTGTCCTTTTTCGAATGTTGAAGTGATCGCGCAGAACAGGGCACCTAATCTTTCACCTAATCTTTCAACTAATCTTCGTGCAAGTAAGCAGCCAGTTTCGGCCTGTATCCTCCACAAGGCAGAGGAGAGATTAAGTGAGAGATTAAGTGAAAGATTAGGTGCGTTAGTCTTCCAGGCCACCTCTTAGTTCCCGAGCTCGGCATTCCCAACCCGCATGCCACTGACTGCCGGGGGCTCGACGGAAGCAATTTTCGACGGGCATCGCGAATTTTGCCGGATCGTCGGCCCGCAGGAATTCGCCGCTCGGCCCCAGACCGTAATACAATTCCGGCAGGCCCCAGTATTTTGCCAATTCCCGGCGTCGCTCGACACTCTCGGATTGCTCGCTTTCCTCCAGCCACTGGAGCATCTGCCAGGTGAGATAATCCGCGGCCCGGCGCCGAGTGTAGGGATTGATCAAATACAGGAACGCGCTTCTTTGCCTGGGATATCCGCCCAGCATGGTCTCCGGAGCGTCGCTGCGGAATTGGGCCCGATACGCGGCCCAACTCATCACGACGGCTCGTCGCCGCGCTGCGTGGCGTCCCGCCTCGTCGCTCAGTGCGCGAACCAAACGCGCATAGACCTCCGAATCCAACCAGGTTCTGGCTTTCGGCCGCGCCAGCTCGTTTACCAACCAGATCTCGATCAGATCGGCTCCGTCCTGTTCGATCATCCGCCAACTCAGCCGCATCCGCCGGACCATCGTTTCGATCAACGCCAACGTCCGGCGATAGCGTTCCTGCTGCGATGCGCCAGCCCCGTCTTGCTCGAGCGCCATTCGCGCCAAACTCGCTTCGCCCAGCAGATAGGCCATCACCCGAGGCGTGAAGCTGATCGGACCGGGATCGCGGGACAGATCATGTTCGAGCTGTTCGCGGACGATCCGTCCTTCGAGTTGGCGACTCAGAGGCGGCGGTAAATCAGCCGGCTCGGAATCAGGAATCATCCCGCCCCCCATTCCGGCGCCGGCTCCGATCGCGCCGAAATCGCCTGGCTCCGGCTCACGAAACTTCAACACCAGTTCCCGCGGTTCGGGATAACTCGTTCCGTACCGCCGCGCCTCGTCCATCAACTCTCGCCGCACCTCGGCCGGCATGGTCGGTTGCGAGATCATGACCACTCCCAAGGGAACCAGGGGCAGAACAACCCCAATTCCCAGAAAGCCAGCGTGCGCGCACCAGAAACTCAGCCCCAAGCGGCCGTCCATCCAACGCCGCATCAATACGAAGGTCGCCAACCAAGGAATCAAAGCGAAGATCCCGATCAGCCAAAACGGTGCGCCCAGCCAGGTGACCAGCAGCACGCCGTATGCGACCAGCATCCACGCCACGACGGGCGCGGTGAGCGCCGCGATCGTCGCGCTGCGAAAGATTTGTCCGACCGCCTGCGAGATCGCATAGGTCGACAGAACCAGGCAGACCATGGATAAAACGAGCGGCGGCGACGTGCCCGCACCCAATATTGCGCCTGAAGGAAAAGCGTCGGGCACGGCGAAAGCAAAGGCGAACATGGCCACGGCCAACAGGCTGAGCGGGACCGCGTGGCGCGTGCTCCATGTCTGCGCCGGCGAGACACCGCGCTCGGCCAAAAAGCGGATTCGCTCCTGCAAACCGTCGCCGTGGAAAGCGAGCACGCCCAACCACGAGGTCGCCAGCAGTATCAAGAACATGGCCCACACGGGTTCGCCGCTGACCAGCGATGACGCCCCCAGCAGCACCAGCGCGGACAACAGCATCACGACGATCCCCAGCAAAACGGTCCGATTCTGCCGTATGAATTGCCAGATCAGCATCGCCGCCGGAGCGTGCGGAGGACGCGTCCACAGAGGCGTCTCGTTCCACGGGTTGAACGGCGCAAAGCTCCAGAATCGGGCCCTCTCGCGGAACTGCTCGGCCCCCAGGGATTTCATGCCGCGCCGCCAGCCGATCACCAGCAGCAGCAGGCTCAACGCGACGAACGTCGCGGCCCAAAGCCAAGGAGAGGGATCGAGACGGATCGAATCGCCGCTGCCAAAGCGGCGGTAGAGATCGTTCAAGCCAAAACTGATCGCCGCCGGCAGCAATGCCACGGGTATTACGGCCAAGAGGGCAACCAGCGATGAGCGAAACGTCCAAGCGGTCGCAAAACCGGCCAACAGGAAGAAAACGCTCTGCAAGGGAAAAAGGAACTCCCAACCCGGATCGAACAACCGCGCGTCGGCCCGCATCGCAATGTGCCAAGGATGACGGGGCAGAACGAAGACCGCCAATAGCACCAAGCTCAAACCCCAGACGACGATCAGCGCGACAAACCCCACGGCCAGCTTGACGCGCAACACGTCACCGGCCGCCACCGGCAGCGAACGCAGCCAGTCCAGGGTGCGGCGTTCCTTTTCCTGGCCCACCAGCAGCGAGCCGACGCCGAGCGCAAACAGGCTCGGCATCCCCGCGAACAACAGCATGTGAGGCGTGAAGGTCTTGTCGTGCTGGAGAACGAATAACAACTGAAAACCGATTCCCAGGACCAGCTGCATCCATACCAAAGGCAGCACTTGGCGAGTTTCCTTCCAGCACAGATAGCGCAGAGCAAGATGGCGATTCATGCCGTGGGTGCCTCGAAATAGAGGGCCTCGTGTTCCGATCCGAGCGGCGGCCGCGGCCGCGCACAGGCGGCGAACAACTCGTCGAGCGTCGCGCTGCGGGCGTGAACGCCGGCGACGCCGGGATGCCGTTCGATCTGCTGCTGCAGTTCGCCGCTGAATCCCATGACGATCCACTGCCGCTGCCGCCCGGATACTTGCTCGCTGAGCACTTCGGCGGAACCGTCGAGCGACGGCAGCACGACCAGCGGATCGACCAAGCTGATCGTGACCAGGCTGACCGACTCCTTCAGTTCGCTCAGCGGCCGGATCAAACAGAACTTGCCTTGCCGCAGGATGGCGATGTGATCGGCCACCCGTTCGACTTCGACGATCTGGTGACTGGACAGCAGAACCGTCTTGCCCACCGCCGCCCGATCGACCATGCTCTCCAGAAATTCGCGGCGCACCAGCGGATCCAGACCGGCGGTCGGCTCGTCCAGGACCAGCAGATCCGGGTCGGGAGCCAGGGCCAAGGCGAGCGCCACCTTGGCCCGCTGGCCTTTGCTCAGCCGGCGGATCTTCCAGTCCTCGGACACCTCGTAGCGGCGGATCAGGACCCGATAACGATCCATGAAACCGGGCGGGTAAAACGCCGAAGCGAACCAGCCGATTTCTCCCACCTGCATCCAATCGTACAGCGCCGGCGCGTCGGATACGTAGCCGATGCGGCGGCGGATCTGGAGGGCCTCGCGCGTGGGATCCAGCCCGAGCACCTGGCACGTGCCCGCGGTCGGCTGCAGAAATCCGGTCAGAATCCGGATCAACGTCGTCTTGCCGGCGCCATTCTCGCCCAGCAGGGCGAACACCGTTCCGCGCGGCACCTCGAAATCCGCTCCAGTCAGCGCCTGGCAGCCGGGAAAACGCATCGTCAAGCCGCTCGCGGATATGACGTGAGACATCGCCGTTATGCTCTCGAATTGGGAAAAGGAAGCGAAATGTCAATCCACCAAGGACAACTGGGATTCGGCGACCGATCAGGGCGGAACCGCCGCCTCCGGATCAGCGGAGATCGTGTTCACCGTCTCCGCCAACAACTGCAACTCGGTCCGCACGATCTCACGGATCTCCGCCGCTTTCAAACCGCCGTGCAGGGCTTCGGACAAAACGGACCGCAGCCGCTGGGCGATCAGTGTCCGGCGGATCTCGCGGCACCGCTCGGTCGCGCCCGCACAGACCGCCAGCCCGCGTCCGCGGAGCGTCTGGATCACCTCGTCGGCCTGCAACTGCAGATACGCCCGCGCAATCGTGTTCGGGTTGATTGCCAGCTGCTGGCTGAGCAGTCGCACGCTGGGCAGCAACTGGCCCGGGCACAGCGTCCCTTCGGCGATCGCAAACTTGACCTGCCGCACGATCTGCTCGTAAATCGCCACGCCGTTGCTGGGATCAATGGAAAAGAACATTCAGCACCCCGAATTCCGTGCCCTGCGCACATGCATACTAGCACGATAGTACACTAGTGGCCTAGCTTGTCAAGAGGAAGAAGCAAAACTCGGGAAATAAAAATCCGATCTGCTGCGAGTTTATCTAGAGCAGACGCATGAATTCGTTTAACGCCGAGCCGAAGGCGCCGGCTTCGTTCGTAAGTCGTTGTTTGTCGAAACGGCCGGCGCCTCCGGCTGGGCGTTAAACGAGCCCCCGACCAATTTATGCGTCTGCTGTCTATGCCGCTCACTTACATGTCAACTTGCATGCCGATTCAACGCCAACTAAATTGTGGGAACGTTTGATGCTTCCGCCCGACGTTCTCGCCCGCATCGATTTGTCCTGCCCGGCGCGCGCGGAACCGCTCCGGCCAAGCTCAACAACGAAGGACACCCACCATGATGCACAGCTCTTGGTCCCGTTTCCCGATCGCCTTTGTGGCGACGATACTTTTCGCCTCGGCCTTGGGGCTGGTCCTGTTGGCCCAGAAGACTCAACAGGAGCAGCCGCCCCCGCCTTCGCCGCCACCAACGCCCCCGACGACGCTGATGACACCGACGACACCGATGGCGCAGGACGACTCGCTGCCTCCGGCGGTGGCCATTGACGCGGCGGATTATCCCTCGCTGCAAACGGCGCTGGACGCCTTGCCCGTCTCGGGAGGCGTGGTTCGCATTCCTCCTGGGATCCACGAGTTGTCCGAGCCCCTGATCGTCCGCAGCGGCGACACGCGCATCGAGGGCTGCGGCTCCGCGACGCATCTGCGTAACCTCAACCGCACTGGACAACCGGCCCTGTTCATCCGGCCGGAGGCATGGGACAGCAAACCACGCGAGCGGCTGTGGCGGATCGAGGTTTGCGATCTGCGGATCTCCGGCAATCCGGACAGCGGCCCGGGCGTCCGGGCCGTCGGCGTCCACGAATTTCTCCTTCGCAGCCTGGCGGTGGACCGCCACGGAAGTCATGGCATCGTCATGGACCGCTGTGAGGAGAACCCCCGCGTCATCGGCTGTAATCTGACCTACAACAACGGTTCGGGCCTGCATTTGTTGGGCGGACACGATATTGTCGTCAGCGGCAACCAGTTTGAAGAGAACCTGGACGCACTGACGCTGTTGGACGGCTTCAATCTGACTTTCACCGGAAACAACGTTGACGATCACTTGCGGCACGGGGTGGTCATCGAGAACAGTTACGGGTCGGTGATCACCGGCAACATGATCGAGGAGTGCGCGGGAACGGCCATCATTCTGGATCGGGGTTGCTATGGCATCGCCGTCAGCGGCAACGCCATCGCGCATCATCTGGGGGGCGGTATCGACCTGCGGGGCGCCTGGGGTTGCACGGTGACGGGGAACAACTTTGTGCTGGTCCACCAGTTCGCGGTGCGGGTAAGCCCCGGTTCCGGACGCCACACGATTAGCGGAAATCAGTTCACCAACAGCTACGTCGGCGACGGCAAATTGAAGCGCGCCGAAGGAATCCGCGGTCCGGACCTTTGGCATCTGGATGCCTGTGCGGGCGTCGTGCTCGACGAGACGGAGGCCGTCGTCATCAACGGGAATCAGTTCTCCGGCCTGACGACGCGCGCCGTGGAAGCCCGCGGGGCTTGCAAGCGATTGCTGGTGACAAACAACCTGGTGATCGACCACGGCCGCGGCTTGGCCGCCGGAACGTCGTCCATCGAGCCTGGAGAGGCGACCGACTCGCTGTTTGAAGCGAACCTCGCGGGGCCTCAGGTCCTGGAAGCGGCGCCGTGAAGGGTGAGGGCCCCCGCACTCATGACAGGATCGAATCCAGTTCCGCGGCACAGTTCGCCAGATGCTCTTTGACGGCCCAGAAGTCGTTGCCGAAGGCGATCAGTTGGCCGCCGAGTTGAACGACCGCACGAGCGTCGCTGGCGTTGCCCACCGGGCGTCCCCACGCTCGGCCATACCGCACGGCTGCGGCCGCAATTCGCTGTTGCGCGTCATGCATCACCGGATCGTCGACGGCGGGCGAGCACCCCAGCCGCAGGGACAAGTCGCCTGGTCCCAGGAACAAGACATCCACACCGGGCACGGCCGCGATCGCCTCGACGTTTTCCAAGGCTTGCGGGGTTTCAATCTGGACCACCAGAAACGTTTCGCGATTGGCTTGGTCGGTGTAGTCCACCGGCTTGCCGACATAGAAATCGGCGTCCAAGCCCGCGCCGTCCAAGCCGCGATCACCCAGTGGCGGAAACTTCACCGCCTGGACCAGCTCTTGAGCGCGGGCGGGCGTCGAGACGTGCGGGATCATCAGGCCCGTAGCACCGTCCTCCAACAAACGATAGAGGCCGGTCTTCTCGATGGTTCCAGGCCGCCACAGGCAGTCGATGTCCGCCAGACGGTGCAGCGCCATCATCGCCGCGATTTCCGCCGCGTCCCAGCTGCGGTGTTCCGCATCGACCCAAATTCCATCGTAACGGAACTCGGCCGCCAACCGCGGAAAATAACGCAACAAACCGCCTACCGAACAGATGCGGGCGACTTGGCCGGCACGTAGCTTGGAGAGTACTTTGGATGTTCGTATCATGACCGCCGACTATAGCGGTCTAACACGCGGTTGACAATCCGGTGGTCGCAGGATTTCCGATCGACGCTCGCGGACTCAATCCTCCAATTCCAGATCGTCGTCCTGTTCCTCGATGTTGGTTTCGATTTCGCTGGGTCGGCGATACACCGCCTCGACGCGCCGGATGGCGTCCAGGGGGAATTCGTTAGCGTAAATTACCGACAAAAACGCCGGCAGGTACATGTCCAACATGCTGATGGCCGTGCCGATCATCCGATCGATGACTCCCTCGCCTACCGAGTCGTAAACCAAGATTTGAGCCACGTGGAAACGCAATTCGCCGTCATCGAGATCCAATTCGAACTTGCCGATCCGCAGGCCGTAATTAGCCCGCGTCACCGCCTCGGCGATGGCCGACCCGCAGCCTTCGGGAATCCGCAAGGGCGAGTAGCCGAAAACCTGAAATAGATCCGCCTCGACCTCGACACGCGCCACAATCCGATAAACGGCGATTTCACCCCGCAGATCCGTTCGAATCGCTTGGTCCTCGCTGGTCGAATACCCGATTTCGCGCTCGTCCAAAAGGTGGATTAATTCCTGATAGGCAGCGGTCATGGGGAGGGCCCTTTCGCTAAGGTCGTTGCTTGCTGTCCCGGTACGTTGCTTTTCCTACGCCTTATTCGTCGATACCATGACACGGTTGGTCCCAAAAGGACAGAAAATTCGTGTAATAGGTTCGCCTGCCCGGCTCGATGGCCGGTCCGGGTAATTATAGCGCGGACCATGATTGAAGACAGTGACGGGAAGCGCCAAGCGAGAGCGGCCTTCCGCTCGCGTTAACAAGGCGTTCGGCCAGAAAGGGATGCGGGGGTTACGGCCCACAAATGGCAGAGCGGACCCACGGATGAAGAAGGGCATGCCTTCAGGGCGTGGAAAATGCCCGCCAGCCGCGATATGATATGCCGAACGTTGCCGCCCAGCCGCCGTCGATCCGTCGGCGGTGGCGGTGTGACACCCAGAGGGAAAGGGCCAAGATGTCAATACGCGTCGTATGCGGGGCTGTGCTGTGGACGATGGTCCTGGCAAGTTCGCCGCACCGTGTTTCCGGAGAGCCATCGATGGAGAATCCGTTTTTCGGTGAGTTCGAGACGCCGTTTTCCGCGCCGCCGTTCGAGCGGATCAAGAACGCGCACTACGCCCCGGCTTTCCAGCAAGGCATCGAAATGCAATTGTCGGCGGTCGCGGCACTGGCAGACAACGCCGGACCGGCGACGTTCGAGAATACCATCGAACGGCTCGAGCGTTCGGGCTCGATGCTGGACCGTGTCAGCGGGGTGTTTTTCAATCTCACGTCGGCCCATACCAATGACGAATTGCAGGCCCTGGCCCGGGAGATCAATCCGCGTCTGGCCAAGCATCGTGACGATATCTACCTGAACGAGCGTTTATTCGCCCGCGTCAAAGCGGTTTTTGACGATCGGGACAGATTGGATCTGACGCCCGAACAGCGGATGCTGCTGGATGAAACCCATCGGGCGTTCGTCCGCGGTGGTGCGAATCTTGCCGCCGACAAGAAAGCCCGATTTCGAGAGATCAACGAGCAGCTGTCGTTGTTTGCGACGCAGTTCGGCGACAACCTGCTCAAGCAGATGAACGCCATCGCCCTGCTGATCGAGGACGAACAAGACTTGGCCGGATTGCCCGCGTCCGTACGCGATTCGGCTGCTGGAACGGCCGCGGCTCAAGGCCATCCGGGCAAATGGGGATTCACCCTGCAGCGAACCAGCTGGACGCCGTTTCTGCAGTTTTCTCAGCGTCGTGACTTGCGCGAAAAACTGTACACTGCGTATATGAATCTGTGCAGCCGCGGCGACGAGTTCGACAATCGGGAATTGGCGGCCCGCATGGCGGCGTTGCGTGTCGAACGGGCGGAGTTGCTGGGCTATCCGACGCACGCGGATTTCGTGCTGGAAAAGAACATGGCGGCAACCCCCGCCCGGGTGAACGAATTGCTCGACAAGCTCTGGAAGCCGGCGCTGGCCAGTGCCCGGCGCGAGCGGGACGAATTGCAGGCCCTGATCGAGCGCGAAGGCGGCGATTTTCAAGTTGCCGCTTGGGACTGGTGGTTCTACGCCGAGAAACTCCGTAAAGCCAAATACGATTTCGACGAACAGACGCTCCGGCCATATTTCGAACTGGACAGGGTCACCCAAGCCGCCTTTGACGTCGCCAACCGGCTGTGGGGGATCACCTTCACGCCCCGAGCCGACGTTCCGGTGTACCATCCGGACGTGAAAGCCTACGAAGTCCAAGACCGCGATGGCAGCCCGCTGGCCTTGTTCTACGTCGACTTCTTTACGCGGGAGAGCAAGCGGGGCGGAGCGTGGATGAATACTTACCGCGACCAGTGGAAGGAGGCTGGTTCGAACATCCGCCCGATCGTCGTTAACGTCTGTAATTTCTCGAAACCTGCAGAGGGGCAGCTGGCGCTGTTGAGCCTGGACGAGGCCAACACGTTGTTTCACGAGTTCGGCCATGCCGTGCATGGAATCCTGGCCGACGGAACGTATGCCAGCTTGTCCGGCACGAGCGTGCCCCGCGATTTCGTCGAGTTTCCATCGCAGATGATGGAGAATTGGGCGTTGGCGCCCGAATTCTTACCCACCTACGCCCGGCATCACGAGACAGGCGAACCGATTCCGGCGGAACTGGTGCAGAAGCTCGAACAGGCCAAGCGGTTCAACCAGGGTTTCGCCACCACGGAATACCTCGCGGCTTCGCTGCTGGACATGAACTGGCACACGCTGCGAGACCGCAAGCCGCAAGATCCCCTGGCGTTTGAAGCGAGCGTCCTGGAGCGGATCGGGCTGATCCCCGAAATCATTCCTCGTTATCGAACGCCCTACTTCGCCCACATTTTTTCCGGCGGCTATTCGGCCAGTTATTACAGCTATATCTGGGCCGAAGTGCTCGATGCAGACGCCTTCGAAGCGTTTCGGCAGCAGGGGCTGTTCGACCAGGATTTGGCCCGCTCGTATCGGGAAAATATTCTGGCCCGAGGCAATTCCGAACCGCCGATGGAACTGTACCGAAGGTTCCGGGGCGCCGATCCGAAAATCGAACCGTTGCTCAAGCGGCGAGGCTTGGACGAACCGGGCTTGGACGAGCCGGGCGGCGATTGAGGTCGCGGGCCCCTGAGGCTCTGTGATTTATTGTCAAGTAGCGCTGACCGTGCGCATGATAAGGCCCACGGATGGCAAAGCGAACCCGCGGATGAAGCGCGAGAAGCGAATCCGTGGGTTCGCTTTGCCATCCGTGGGCCTAAACAAACACTGACTCACGGGGCGAATCCGCCAAACGCTCGACCAATTCGATCAGTTCGTCCCCTTTGATCGGCTTGCTGATGTAGCCGTCCATGCCGGCCGCGAGGCAACGCTCGGCATCGCCCTTGAGCGCATGGGCGGTCATGGCGATGATCGGCAGCCGAGCCTTTTCGGGGTCCGCCGAATCGCGGATCGCGCGGGTTGCCTGCAGGCCGTCCATGACCGGCATCTGCACGTCCATGAGCACGGCGTCAAAATCCTGTCGGCCAACGGCCTCCAACGCCTCCCGCCCGTCCTGGACCACTTCGATGTGATGCCCGCGTTCACGGAGAACATAGGTGACCACTTTCTGGTTGGCTGGCGTGTCTTCAGCCAGAAGCACACGCAGCAACCGGGCTGGGACGGCCGAAATAGCCGGCCATGCTGCGTCGGGCTGGCCGCCAAGGGCCGCGCCGCTGACGGCGGACACACCCGGCTCCTCTTCCCGTCCTGCCGGCCGGGCCAGGCGCGCCGTGAAACGGAATATACTTCCTTTCTCCAACTCGCTCTCGACCCAGATCCGCCCGCCCATGAGGCTGACGATGCGTTGGGCGATAGTCAGCCCTAAACCCGTGCCCCCATAGCGCCGTGTGATCGAAGCATCCGACTGGGTAAACGGAGCAAAGATTCGCTGTTGGTCTTCGGCAGCAATTCCGATTCCCGTGTCGGCCACGGCGAACTGCCAGACGACCTCGGGCGGGTCCTCCGCTTGCACGGCGACACTCACCACCACGGTTCCTTCGGAGGTGAACTTGATCGCGTTGGCCACGAGGTTCATGAGGATTTGCCGCAGCCGCAAGGGATCGCCGACGACCCGATCCGGCGCGTCTCCCAGATCGCAGACCAGCTTCAACCCTTTCTCCGCAGCCCGCATGCCGAGCGTCGCAATGACTTGCTCCACCGTCTTGCGAAGATCGAAACGCGTCATTTCCAAGTGGAATCCTCCCGCCTCAATGCGGGAGAGGTCGAGGATTTCATTCAACAGTTCCAGGAGACTGTCCGCGGATTGCTTCGCGGTTTGCAGATAGTCGCGCAAAGTCGGCGAAAGTTCTTGGCGCAAGGCCAGTTCGGTCATGCCCATGATCGCGTTCATCGGGGTGCGTAATTCATGGCTCGTGTTCGCCAAAAACTGGCTCTTGGCCAAATTGGCCGCTTCGGCGGCTTCCTTGGCGGCCTGTAAGGCTTCCTGCGCCTGCTTGCGTTCGTCTTCGCGCATTTTCCTCTGCAACCAGGCGTACAGGATGGGACCGACCCGGTGGGCCACGCCCTCCATGAACCGCCGATCCTCTTCGGTGTAATCGGTGGCCTTGTTCGCCAGGCTCCACAGTCCAATCGCCTGGCCTTGGAACAGGATCGGCACCGTCATGTTACACGTGATGGGGACGTGCCCAGCGGGGACCGCGGGCGGTGTCTGAGCACATAGAACCTGCTTCTCCAGCAGGGCTCGGCTCCAGAGCCCTCGCCACTTTTCCCGCGGATAATGAATGCACTTGTCCGCAACCTCGCAATCGGCCAGGAGTTTCGACATCGTCGGGCAGACGAGGGCCCCATCCTCGTCGACAAAGCCGAACACGCCATACTTGCTGCCGGTGGCCTCCAGCACAGCCTCCAGGGCCACGTCGTACATGACGTCGCCGGTCTCTGTAACGAATGTCTCCAGAATCCGGTTGGCTAGTGCGACCTCTTTCGCTTCCCGGCGCAGCGACTCTTGACTTGCCCGGAGCGCCTCTTGCGTTTTGCAGTGCCGTTCGATCTCCGCGCGGAGATGGTCATTCAGTTCCTCTGTCCGCCGGCCGGCCTGGAGGGCGTCTTCCATCAGGTTCAGGGCAGCGCGGCGCCGGGCATGGACTTCTTCGTTCGCCGCCTGGAGTTCGACGACGCGTTTTGCGAGTTCGGCGTTGACCAAACGCAAGGCCTGCTCCGCCTGTCTCAGTTCCGACATGTCCTGCCAGGCCATCACCCCGCCGGTGAGCTTGCCGGCGCGATCGCGAATCGGTGCGGCGTTGCACGAGAGGTGCATTGCCGCCCCGTTGGAATCGTCCAGGACGATCTCCTGGTTGCGGATGGCTTCCCCATTGCGAACGGCGCGCGTCAACGCCAGTTCTTCGGCCGCCATCGGCGTGACGCCGTCGGCGTGAAAGATCCGCCAGCGGGCGGTCACTTGGTCCGGCGTCATTCCGACGGCGGGCGCCCCTAACACTTTCTGCCCGTGGCGGCTGATCAAGCGGATCGCCGCGTCCGGCGCGTCGGCAACTACGATCCCTTCCGGCACGGACTCCATCAACGCGTCGAGCAGCCGCGAAGCTCTCTCAATCTTCGCTTCTGCCTGCTTGCGTTCGGTGATATCGCGGAGCACGACCTGTACGGCGGAACGGCCCTGAAACTCGACTCGGGCGCCGGTCACTTCGACGTCGACAGGCTGGCCGTCCAGACGCAGCATCCTAAACTGGCGGATCGGCGAAGTCCGGCCTTCCCGAGCGACGACCCGCACTCGCTCCGCGACCGCCGCGCGGTCGTCCGGATGTACGAGACGGAGCACCTCGCATCCGACAACCTCTTCCGCTCGGCACGCGCCGAACAAGCGGACGGCCGCCGGATTCATGAAGACATACTTGCCGTCAATATGGACGGCAATGGCATCGGGCGACAGATCCACGAGCGTGCGGTATTGCTGCTCTGCCGCGCTCAGCGCCGCCTCCAGCGGAACGGCCCACCCGCGGGTCTCGCGCACGGATACGACTGCCGCGACAAGCATATAGACGCCGCTGAGTAACTGCGCCGCGCGTCCTGTCCAGCCTAACAGACCCCCGTGCGTCGTTTCGATCATGACGCCGAACAGGCCCACCGCGATCAGAGCCAATGCCATCGCGTACCACGAGGCAAACGAGGAAGCCGAGCGGCGGCCGGTTCTCTCCAGCAGCTCTGCCGCGATGCCGAACATGACGCTGGCCGAGCCCAGCACGAACTGCCGTAGCGGCGTTCCGCCCCGGCCCGCAACGAAGAACACAGGCGTCCACTCCGCCAAGGCTGCCAGGGTGACTAGCCCCACCGTCCCTAAGGCGGCCGCGTAAGCGGCGGCGAGCCACAAGCCGGGATCTCGCAGGGCCCGGCCCGGCCGCGCCCACATCACTGCGCCGGCAAGGCAGCACAGGCCGGACCCCCACGCGCAAGCGTTATGGATCGTGATGGCGACGTTGGTGAAATCCAATCGCGGGCTTCCCACCAGGCCGGCGGTGACGCCCGTCACGCCGGCAGCCCCCCAAACGATCGCGCCGCAGCCGAGCAGCAACAGCCCCGGCGCACCGCGGGAAACAAAACTCCAGGCGAGCAGGCAGGCGACGAATACCGACACCGTCAGCGAGAACTCGAGGTTCAGGGCCAGCAGCAATTGAGGCTGTTCGTAAGATTGGGTGGGAGCGAGGAAAAACAGGATCGCAATGGCTGCCAGAAACAGAGGAACCGGCAACCATGCCCAGCGGCGCCACGGGCCGCCGAGGTGCGAAGTGGCTGCGGATACAGGATTTCGTTCAGTCAAGGCGAGGCCTCCTTTCCGGCACCCGCGGCGGTGGACGGGGGCCACGGCTCGTTCTCGAACTCCAGCGGATACCGCGCCGGCTGACCGGCCTGGCGGCACAGCTGGTTGACTTCCTTCTTCAACTCGATCATGCGCAATTCGCGGCCCACGGCCACACGATTGAAACGGCTTAACGCTTCGTTGGTCTCGCGCAATGCTTCCTCCACCCGCTTCAATTCGGTGATGTCGCGGCAGATGGAGGACACGTGGGTAATGGTTCCGTCCGGATCACGGTGAGCAAGGAGGAGTTGGGAGACGGGAATCTCTCGGCCGTCCTCAGTTAGAACGACCGTCTCCCCCACCCACATCCCCTCGCGCAGGGCGGTGGGGAGGCCCGTCTCCGCGAGGAGCTTGCCGACCCACTCGGGGCGGCTGGCCGTGAGCGGCCGGTCCCCCAGTTCCGCTTCGAGCGGGATGCCGAACCTTGCGCGCCCGGAGCGGTTCATGTATTCAACTCGGCCGTCGGGCGTGGCATACGAGACCATGTCCGGCGTGGCTTCCAGAATCGATAACAGCCGCTGACGCTCCGCTTCGGCCAGCTTGTGCCGGGTGATGTCGGCGACGACACCCACCATCCGGACGCGCCGGCCCCGGGCGTCTTTGTACAACCGGCCTTCGCTGCGGAGCCAGCGGATCGCACCGTCGGCCGGGCGTCGCACTCGGAACTCGACCCGGTACTGTGCATTGCCGTCCGCGGCTGCGGCGATCGCGCGCTGAATCACGGGCCGGTCCTCGGCGACCACGAACGCACGCCAGTCGGCCCGAGTCGCCAGCGGGTGCTGGTCGTCCACGCCGAAAATTGCCCGCACCCGCGGCGATGCGATCACCTCCTCGCTGGCCAGATCGATTTCCCACGGACCAAGTTCGGCGGCGTCCAAAGCCAGCGCCAGCCGCTCTTCGCTCAGACGCCGCGCTTCCTGCGCTCGCTGCAACTCGGTAACGTCGTGGCTCCCCAAGCCGTCGGCCGGTTGGCAGTTGATCGCAATCACGGCGGCCAAACAGACGCTCCCTTTGCCTTGCCAATCTGGGACGGAAACCGCCTCGATGCGCACCGGAATCGTTCCCTGGTGGTTCAACACGCGAGCCTCGCAGGTCTGCTTGCCACCGGCCGACACGACCCGCTGGCAGAACCCGGCAAAAGCGGGGCGGTCTTCCCGCACGAGGAACCGCCCAAACCGCCTGTTGATCGTCGTGTTTCGCTCCAACCCGAGCAACGTGGCCCCCGCCAAATTCACCTCTTGGATCTGTCCCTGGGCGTCCCATACAAAGCAGGCTACCGGCGCGAAATCGAATAGGTCTGCGTACCTGTTGGAGAGTTCCTTGGCGATGGCCTGAGCCCGCAGAAGTTCCTTGTTCTGCATCTCCAGCTCGATCTGGTGGACATGCAGCTCGTGGACCAGCGCACGAGCATCCGTATCGGCGGGAGCCTCCACCGAGGTGTCGGTCATGGTCTGCAGTTGCTGCTCGGCTTGGCGGCGAAGTTCCGCCCCTTGAGGCGTTTCAGCGGGCTGTTCCGTGCTATGCATGGATCGCTCCTGATCGATAAATCCAATTCCTTTCTAGTCGTCCTCCAGCTCTATCGCAACCCCCTGTGCCGCTCCTTTTAGTGTTTTCTCGGTGCCCGCTTGTGAACATCGATCTGTTTGGCGCGCGGATTGCGCGCGGGGGACCGTCTTTTCGGCGGCGGAAATGCTCGTAGCGAAAGCCTGGGAGTTGGATGCCCCTGGCTTGCGGGCTGTTGATTTAATGCAGTCGGGACCGTCCAGGATGTTGGAGTTCACGCTTCAGCGTGTCTTTCCCCGCCGGCAGAGACCGGCCAAACACGCTGAAGCGTGAACTCCAACGGGTGCGATCCCACGGAATATGCGCCAAACACAACGGCATTTCGCGAGGGTACGGTAATGGCCCGCGCCCCCGCGTCCTGCCCGGCTTGACACAAGCGTCGCCGACGGCTCATATGGCGCGAATCATGTCCGTCGAAAAGTATCTAAAACCGGAAGTCATCAACCAGATCAAGCGGCTGGACCTGCGCGCGCAATTCGTCGTCAAGGGCTTTCTGCAAGGCCTGCACGCGAGTCCGTTTCACGGATTCTCCGTCGAGTTCTCCGAGCATCGCCGCTACGCGCCGGGCGACGATCCCAAAGGTATCGACTGGCTGGTCTACGCCAAGACGGACAAGTACTACGTCAAGAAGTTTGAAGCCGAGACGAACATCACGGGCTATCTGGCGATGGACTTGAGCCGCTCGATGGGCTACACGTACCGCCAGGAGCTGACCAAGTTCGACTACGCGATCTGCCTGGCCGCGTCGCTGTGCTACCTGATGATCCACCAGCAGGACCCCGTGGGTCTGATCACCTTCGACCAGCGCGTGCGGGACAGCTTGGCCCCACGCTCTAAACGCACCCAACTGGGCAACGTGCTGTCACATCTGGCGCGTTTGCAGCCGGCCGGTCCGACGGATATCGCCACCAGCCTCCGGCAAATCGCCGCCATGCTGCGGCACCGGAGCCTGGTGATGATCTTCTCCGACCTGTTGGCCGACACGGAACCGGTAATCCAGAGTCTGCGGCTGCTGCGGCACGGCGGGCACGACGTGATTCTGTTCCACGTGCTGGACGAAGCCGAGGTGCATTTCCCGTTTGACGGCGTGATCGAATTCGAGGAGCCGGAAACGGAAGAACGCGTGCGCGTGGACGCCAGCAACTATCGGCGGGAGTACTTGGAAGAAATCGAAACGTTTCGGGATACGTACCGTCGAGAGTGCTTTCAGATCGGCGTCGATTACGTCGAACTGGACACCAGCATGCAGTTCGACAAAGCGCTGCTGGAGTACTTGAGCAGCCGGCGCGGCCGGTTCTAAAATGGGGTCGGGCGTTCAAAATTCAATTTTGAACGCCCGACCCCTTAGCTCAACGCCCGACCCCAGAGCTCTAAGCCTGGAACGAACTGCCGCAACCGCAGGACTTGACCGCGTTGGGATTATCGAACGTGAATCCCCGCCGCTCGATGCTTTCGAACCAGTCGACCGTGGTCCCGTCCAGATACAGGCTGCTCTTCTTGTCGACCACAACATCCACACCATGAAAGCTGTACTTCGCATCCGCCTTGGCGTCAAAGTTGCTGTCGAAACCGAGCGTATAGTTGAAGCCACTGCAGCCGCCGCCAGCGACCCCAATCCTCAGGAACAACTCCGAACCCAACTGCTGTTCGTCCTTGACCCGTTTCACCTCATTCGCGGCACGCTCTGTGACCGTAATCGCCATCTTCACTCTCCAAACTCTTTCGAGAAAAATTCTTTTAACTAAACAGCCTGTCTAAATTATAGAAACTCGGCGACCTTGGAAAGGCGTCTTGCGCTCAAAAAGGGGGACCGTTGCCGTAATTCGCTCAATGACTATTTGGGTACGATTGCGCCTTTGATCTCCAACTCGCCGGCAACCTTTAGCACGACGACGCTGCAGATCGGATCGGGAGCTTCGGTGGGGACGGTCACACGAAGGCCCGATTCGACGGCTTCGCTGGACAATGCCTTCTTGCGGGCGTCGGCCAGCAAATAGGCGGTGGCGACTTGGTTCCGCAAGCCGGGAACGAGCAATTGGCCATCGCGGGGCCATTGAAAGACATGCAAATACAACGTCGTGCCGCCCTCGGCGGACTTCCTGGTACAGCGGCCCCACGCCAAACTCTTGAACGGACTGGCCGCGGTCCCGTAGATCGCTTCGCCGTTGACCTGCATCCACTTGCCGATCGCCTGCAACCGCTCGACAGACGGCGGCGGAATCACGCCTGCGGCCGTCGGGCCGACGTTCAGCAGGTAGTTGCCGCCTTTCGATGCGATGTCGATCAGGTTGCGGATCAGCGTTTCATTGCTCTTCCAGTTGTGATCGTCGCGTTTGAATCCCCATGTGTCGTTCATCGTCATGCAGGATTCCCAGTCCACGCCGGGCAAACCGGTGGCGGGGATCTGCTGCTCTGGAGTGCCGAAATCGCCGGCGTGGTCCCCGCCCTTGGTCAGGCCTTCCATGCCTTGACGGCCCTTGCCGACGCGGTTGTTGATGATCAGTTGCGGCTTGAGCTTGCGCAAATACGCGTAGACGTCGCGCGCGTCTTCCTCGGTGTACCAGTCGCACCATTCGCCGTCGAACCAGAGGACTTGGGGATCGCAGCTTTCCAACAGTTCGCGGAAGTGCTGCTTCATATAGTCCATGTATTCGGCCTTGCGGCCCGGCACGATCTTGGTCGGATTGTAGCCGCGGTCATGGGGTCGCGTTTGCGAAGGATGGTGCCAATCCATGATCGAGTAGTAGACACAGAATTGGATACCCTGTTTGCGGCATTCGTCGGCCAGCGGTTTCAGCAGGCACTTGCCGTACGGCGTGGCATCCACCACGTCATAGCCGGTCGCTTTCGAATCGAACAGGCAGAACCCGTCATGATGCTTCGAGGTGATCACCAGGTACTTGACGCCGGCCTGTTTGGCGATCCGCACCCACGCGACGGGGTCATAGTCCACCGGGTTGAACTGCTTGGCCAGCTGTTCGTATTCGGCGACGGGAATGTTGGCGCTGTTCATGATCCACTCGCCAATCCCGCCGACGGGTTTGTCATTCCAACTGCCTGCTGGCACGGCATACAAGCCCCAATGGACGAACAAGCCGAAGCGGGCGTCGCGCCACCACTGCATCCGGGCATCCCGCTGCTCGGCGGTCTCCGGATTCCACTGGGCCTGTTCCGAGACCTGTTTCGGGGTCTGTTCTGTGGCCTGTTCCGCCGCCGCCAAAGGTGCGGCGAGCGCGAGCCAGCTCAGCAATCCAATACAACCGCAGGTGAATGGTCTGGTGTTCATGCGTTGGTTCCTCGTGCTGCAAATGTAGACGTGCCATTGCCAAGGGTGTGGGATATAGTATACCAACCACCGTTGGCGCCGCGAGACGTTTGCCGGCATGTCCGACGCGATTTAGGAGGGACAGAAATCCCGTGCATGAAATGTCGATCGTTCAAGCGTTGATCGAACAGGTCGAGGCCGAAGTCGAGAAAGCCGGTCAAGGCGGACGCGTGATCGGACTGGATTTGGTCGTGGGCCGGATGTCCGGGGTGCATGTGGATTCGATCCGGTTCGCCTGCGAGATCCTCGCGCCGGGCACGATCCTGGAGGGTTCTGCCCTGCGGATCAGCGAACCGGCGGCGTACAGCGAATGCCGTGCGTGCGGGGCGCGTCTAGCGATCGACGATCTGACGATGAACTGCCCCCGTTGCGGCAGCGGCGAGATCGTGATCGACGGCGGCCGCGAGCTGCTGCTGCAGTCAATCGAGCTGGAGCAGACGGACTCTTCAGCGGCAGACGGCGGTTGAATTACGGCGATTCGGCCGTCGCCCGCCTTGCGGACCGCCCGTCGTGTTGACAAAATCAGCACTGTCAGCTAGTTGTTTGCGTTTTCACCTCAGAAATCACGGAAAGCCGAAATGAT
>Ga0351919_10052_pt1 | contig 38368 bp, 38 predicted proteins | sample TotcelHT113001N6_FD_206845 | JGI IMG/M metagenome (GOLD analysis project Ga0351919, IMG submission 206845) | Enriched cells from coal bed in the Powder River Basin, Montana, United States - Total cells T11 rep1 HSBNCT.T11.300.1.N6 ...
CATTTATTTTTAAGGGAGATAAACTACCAAAATTGAATCGTTTACAAAGTAGCATTTATTTGCTCAAAGAAGATGACTCTATTAGTCCAATATATAATGGCTTTTCAATGATCATTAGGCGTAATTTCTTCAAAAAGGATGATGGTTTAACGGGATATTATATTCCAGTTGATAGTAATTTGCAGAAAGCATTTAAACAGCAAAAGGACGATCCACAAGTATGGATAATTAATCTCCCGGTTAGTGCAAGACTTTACTATCTTAAGAAATACAGATATGAGACATATGAAAAAGTCTGCAATTATTTCAAAGCTGTGTTTCCCTTCATTTCAGATATAGAAATTAAAGACATTAAAGAGATAAACCCCTCTTTAAGAACTTTTGAACATACACCAGTATTTTGCATTAGAGAAAGGAACGTTAATACTAATATTCCATATAATGAGTTGTCTTCGGGAATGCAAAAGGTTCTATTGATTCTAACCGATGTTTTTACAATGCCAATTGGTTCGGTTTATTTGATAGACGAATATGAGAACTCACTTGGAATAAATGCAATTGATTTTTTCCCATCTGTTTTAGATGAAGTGGGCAATGATTATCAGTTTATTATAACAAGTCATCATCCATATTTAATCAATAATATAAGTTCTGATAATTGGTATGTTTTTCATAGAGAAGGCTCAAGTGTACAAATAAAATACGGGGAAGAGAACAGAAGAAAATACGGGAAATCAAAATTAGAATCATTTACACAGCTTATCAACGATCCATTCTTTTTTAAAGGTGCCCAATGAATATATGCGTAATGGTTGAAGGCAGCTCGGGAGAGAAAATGGTCTATGAGGAATGGATTCCTCTTGTAAATAGCAATTTATCTTGCACTGACAGTATTTTTGATATTGTGGCAAATAATTTTTGCATAGTCTCGGGACATGGTTATCCCAACTACTTACAAAAAATTAATGAAATAATACAGGATGTGAATACTCACGGTAATATCGATAGATTAGTTATATGTGTTGATGCTGAAGACTTTTCATATGATGAAAAATTAGAAGAGATTAATAAATATATTTCCGGCAAACAATGCAGCGCAGCAATAAACATTATTGTTCAATTCTTTTGTTTTGAGACATGGGCATTGGCTAATAAGAAAATAGGTCCAAGAAATCCGAAAAATGATATTTTAAAACAATATGCGTCTTACTTTGACGTACTCGATAACGATCCAGAATTAATGCCAGCATATCCTCTCGAAGATTTAAACAGAGCTCAATTTGCTTATAAATATTTAAAACATTGTCTAATTGAAAAAGGTATTACTTATATCAAAAGCAAACCATATCATATCAAACATCCGACTTATTTTAATGAAATAAAAAAAAGATACAATAATCATAGCCATATAAAATGTTTCGTACACTTTTTGAACGCATTCTCCTGAAACCAAAATACAGCATTTTCTTTGTCATTAATAACATTATTCATATTTCTGACCATGGGAATAAAGAAAGCTAACAATTGCCACTTAAAAGCTGGTACGAATTGAGAGAAGACTCTTTCATTTGTTTCAGGAAGCAATCAAATGGATTTTGTTTTTATGGGTTTTTGAATTAAACCAGGGCGTCCCTATCTCTCTACCTAACTGGCGTGCAAAAAGCACAATTTTTGCACGCCGTCTTGAGAGAAATATTAGTCTTAGTCGAGTTCTTTCAAGATGTGGCCTGGAATATCAAACTCTTTTTTTCCGACCAGTGTGTAATAGAACAACGGGCGTCCATCTATGGAGATACGATGCCTGTATCGCTCCAAATGGTGAACTTCCAGTACATCACTTACGATCAGCGACTTGATCAGGCGGGAAAAACCGGAAGAATCGCTCTCAAGCAGAAATGAATCTTTGATATTGAAGGCAATCCATCCTGATGGAGCAACCAAATTGAAGGCATTTGCGAATGCCTTTGCCGGAATATCACCAAAACCGAGAGCAGCGACACAAGTAAGACAATCAATTTGCCACAAAGCCAGTTCTTGCTGTGTGGTAACATCGAGATCGCAAAAGTCACAGACAAAATACGCATCGTATGTGCCGGGCCTGTCACGCTCGCAAGCTAAATAAGCTTCTTCGGAGATGTCAACACCGATAACGCGGGCTACGCCTACAGAGTTCAGTTGCTCTCCCACTATACCGTTTCCGGCCCCAAGATCAAGCACGCGCAACTCTGTCATTTCAATACGATTGTCTCTCAGAACTTTGGCCAAAATATCTGCTACCACTTTAGGCGAACTGCACTTGAGACGATGATAAAAAAACTGTTCATATAAACCGGGCCGCTTGTAAAACTCACCATATTCGTGAAAACGAAACTTAATTTCATGTCCGTTTTCAACGAGGGTGCAAAAAGCCTCATCCTGGTTAAGCTGATGAGGTTCTGTAACGGGAAGCTTGATATTGTATCTCTGATTAATCATCCTACCTCCATTGAAAAGAAACTTAACAATAACAGTATCCAGTATTATTAAAAGTATGTCCTGTGAGGTCCGTTGCTGTCAGCAGCAGCCACATTATTTTTTCTTCCATGACTCGCCTACACCGATGAACGGTACAGCTCCAGCCCCGGTAACTTGCGGCATTATTCCGTTCCATTTCTCTATTGCTTTGAGATTGGCCTCTATCCTTCTGAGCTCTATCAGATCAGTCGAAATATTTGCTTTTTGAAGCCTCAGGGACTCTGCCTCTGCCCTGGCTGCCGTAATTGTCTGTTCTGCTTCTATCTTTATCCTATCCAGGTCTCTTTTTGCCTTCAACGCAAGTTGCTCTGCAGTCTGCTTCGCCTCAATTGCTTCCATGAACACTTTTGAAAAGCTGAAACCTACGATAGAAAAGGCATCAACGGCTATATTGTGTATCATGAGCCTTTCAGTAAGGGTTGCTTTCATCGTATCGCTTACTGCCGGCCTTTTTGTGATAAGCTCCTCTGCGGTGTATTTGGCGGTAACAGCCTTAACAACCTCCTGCACGGCAGGGTCTATGATTCGCTCTTTAAATTGTATGCCGATAGTCTGATAGACAGCATTTGCCTTATCAGGAACTATGTGATAGTTAATTGCAACTGTAGAGCTTACATCCTGAAGATCAGATGATGCTGCTGCTGCATCAGTTGTTGCCTTCTGCACCTTCACGTCCACCATAATAACGGTCTGCATGATGGGTACTCTGAAATGCAATCCTTCTTCCAGCACCGTGCCCTGAACAGCGCCGAAATTGAGTACAACACCTCTTTCGCCCGCCCCGATCTGGACAAAGGGACGGAAAAACATTAGTATAACTATAATTACCCCGATAATCACCGGCACCATTATGGGTATCTTCCTCATAACCGAATCCACCGCTTCCTTAGCCTTGTATACATCTCTTTCGTCCATTATATTACCTCCCTCTTTTTATTCAGGGAACTGTCAAACAGGCCCCTGACACAAAACCTTACTAAGTGCCACATTCAATAACGCACAAAACAAAAAAGGCCGCCACCCGAAGAAATCTTCCGGTGGCGGCCCGGCCACTCTGAAACTACCCTTCAGCAACACAATATGTCGCTGAACCCATTATGTCTTACAACATTTTATTTCAATTATGTTATACAAAAACTATACTTTCTTTCCTGCCCATAAGTCAAGTCCCTGTATTTCATCCCGCAATAGAAACTCCTACATTGATTCTTATATACCGAACAATTAAAATACCAACCTGTCTTTCTTAAGTACTGAACTCATTAAAAAAACAATAAACCAGCACTGACGTAGTCAATGGTTTCGACTTTTCATAGAATATGACTTTTTTGTTTTCAAATTGCATTTGCTGATATTACGCAGCAAATGCAATACACTTTTTTGTGAGAAATTCAGCAATGTGCTGCCGAATAAGATTGATAAGAGGGTTACAAATATCTATGAAGAAACGTTAAATTTAGTATTCAATAGACTCCCTCGAATGCGGATGGAGTAAATTTGTGTTTGAAAGCATGTATTTAATATTAATGGCTTAAATTATTTAGTACAGGAAGCTATACGTAACAAAACCTGCTTTCTCTCTTAATATTAGTTACTTACACCATGTTTTCCTTTTGTATGTTTTTCTTTCCCTCAAAAGCATCTTCTTCTTGTGAATATAGCATATGATCGTTCACCATACTCAGTCTTTTTTGGAGTAATTCCCTGCCTTCTGCCTGGCTCCGCTGCATAACCACTTCAATTGCATTATAATAGTCACGCTGCACTTTCAGGTTTGATACCCTGCAATATCGTTGGGTTGTAGTAATGTGGTTATGCCCGAGAAGATCCTGGATGGTGGCCAGATCGGCATCGGCATTTAAGAGCTGTGTGGCCATGGTATGGCGTAAGCTATGACACGATACCTTGATCTTGCTCTGTCGGGCATAGTATTCGATCCTTTTCTGGATACCCCGGACCGATATAGATGTTCCTGTCAAAGGTCCTTTCTGCACAAGGAACATTCTTCTCGCCTTCGATGAACGTACCTTAAGGTAGGTCTCTAACGCAAATCTGGCATCTTTGCTTAAATAAACAACCCTGTCTTTGCGACCCTTTCCGTTGGCGACAAAGAGCCGGTTCCGTGGAAGTTCCATTGCATCCACAGTCAGCCGGGAGACCTCCTCCACCCGGAGCCCGCATCGAAGCATGAGTATGAACATGGCTCTGTCTCTCAGATCGGTAATGACGGCAAGGAACTTTCCTACCTGGTCGTCCTTTAAATGCCGGGGCAGAGGCTTCGGCAAACGAATCGATATTTTATTGACCGGGTTTGTTAGTTTCATTCCGTCATCATCGATAAGATAATCGAAGAAAAGCCGTATCGTCTGGAGGTGGCAGGTGATAGTCTTCGGGGATAGCCCTTTTCCCATAAGACGATCCACATAGCTGCCTATTTCTTTACGGGTCACTTCGTTGAGAGGTATTGCAAGCCATGTGATGAACTGAGAAAGGATGTTCATGTAGGCTTTCACAGTATGGGGAGAGAAGTTTCTTCTCTTTAAAAACCTCCGATACCTGTCAATAGTCTCCATCAATCCCTCCTTTCTCGATAATTGCCATGGCCTTGAAGTATTCTTCTTCCCTGGTTCTGTCGGTAAGTCTGGCATAGCGCCGGGTCATCTCGATGTCCTGATGACCTAAAAGATGCTGAAGGACCTCCAAGCGCATCCCGGCATTTAAGAGCTCTGATGCATAGGTGTGTCTCAGACAGTGGACGGTATAGCCCTTCGTATCAAGCCCTGCATCCTTGAGATACCTGACGAAGCATGTACGGGCTGTGCTGTAGCATATGTGTGTATCGCCTTTGCCGTAAAAGACAAATCTCTTCTCCGGGTCCCTCAATTTAAACCAGCGCTTTAAACAAAAAACTGCGTCATTACTCAGGTAGACTACTCTCCCCATGTCGTTTTTTTCTCCCTGGAACAGATTGACTTTCCTGTCCTTAAGATCAACATCATTCATTGTAAGCCCCAATGCCTCACCGATCCTTATGCCTGTCCGCAAGAGGAGAAAGATAAGTGCCCGGTCCCGGGTATGATCGATCATAGATAAAAGTTTCTTCACATCCAGGGGGTTCATGGCACGGGGTAGCGTGTCGGGAAGCTTCAGCCTGATCCGTTTCTTGAAAACAGTCCCGGGGATTTGATCCTGTTCAATGAGGAAGTGGAGAAAGGCAACAATGCAGGCAAGTCTCGTCCTCACCGTCGAGATATGCATGCCCCGATCCTGCTCATACTCAATAAAAGCTTCGAGATCGGAACGCTCAATCTGTTTAAGTTCTGTCTTACCCGACCTCCTGTAAAAGTCGAGGAAGAGCCCGATGGATGTGAAAGAGCTATCGATAGTCCTCGGCTTGTGGTTTGCCCGCCACTTGTACCGGAGATAGCTCTCGAAGTGCTCTTTTTCTGGTAGTTCTAATTGAGAAAGCCTCTCAAGAATGCGGTTGATGGGAGTTCGTGTTCGATGGTTGTACTGTGCTGTTTCTAATATGCTGCTGTCTGGTCCATTCTCTACTACATTCGTCTGGGTCATTTTCTTCCTCCTTTTCTTTGGAGAAAAAGCAGTTAGATAATGACCTTCAGAGACTCCTGAGGTCAAGAAATTATGTTACGTATAGCAGGAAGTATTCCACGCCTCAGGTAGAAGCTCCGCCGTCTGCATTTCAGTAAGAAAGCAGTGCCTCAGGCAAAAACCACGCAGTATCAATATTCAGCAAGCAAGGCTTCTCCCAAGCACCCGATAACCATAAACCCTAAAACGGAATGTGCATGGTCCGCCCGTAAGGGTTGTGATTTTTCGTTGCAGTTCTTCCCTTGTGACTTCCGTAACTTTCCCCTTTAATGGTTATCGCCTCGCCGAAGAGACGGCGCAGAAAAAGCGTGTCATTTTTTTCTGTGTCGATGGTACGGTAGAACCCGAGGCCGCCAGCGCGTTTAAAGGTCTCTTCCTGGACAAAGTTAAAACGCAGGTCAAGGAAGGCTTTGCGGTGATAATAGGCATTAAGGCCGGCGACATAAAAATCCTCCACTGCAATACTTTCAGCGCTGTATGTTATGCGGGACCCCCGGAGCAGTCCTATAGCGCAGCCGGTGACATATCCGGATAACATGATGGGCCTGAAGGGATCATATATAATAGGGTTAGGCACTTTATTAAATCCGAAGAGGTAACAGCCGCAAAGACGGGCGGTATTGCCGCACCACTGTATCGCGGCATATGCTTCATCGGGAGTCAGCTCCGTAGCTTTCTTCGTGCCTGACATGGGCCAGAGGCGGCGAGCCATGCTTATGTCGTCATCGAGCATGAAGATGTCGCCGAAGTGATCATAAATCCACTGTCTTTTGAGTGCAAGGCCGATAATGCTGTCAGGGTGCGGTACAATCTCTATGTTGGGGTAACATTCCTTGTATGACTGCAGCTCACTTTCAGGCACACAGATAATACAGGGAGAGACAACCTTTATTGTTTTTACATTTCCTGCGCGGCGGTATGAAGGGATTACGACCTTGATTTCCATAGTTCCTGGAACCTCCCTGCGGTAATTACCATGCTTTTGCCGATTTCTTTTTTCTTATGGTCCTTGTAGCTCTCCTCTTTGCGTATACGGAGGGCGCTTTCAAGAAAGGCGGTGTCGGTTTCATTGTCAGAAATAATAATAACAGCATCATGCTTTTCCGAGAAACGGGCGACAATCGGATACACGCAATTTTTATTATCGTAGCTGTTTAATTCATTGAGAAATTTGGCTTTTTCCGATGCCTCGGTGTAAAAATCAAGCTGCGGGATCTCTATTTTGGAAAGGAGCGTATCGAATTCGAGGGCTGAAAAATCGAGGTCGTTAAAAAAAGACGTGGCAGGGTTAATCGCGGCATATTGCGAGTTGATCTGGAGTAGCTTGGCGGCGGCATCCTTGCGGCGTTCATGCGCTGTAGCACCCTGGGGGACAATCACCTGGTAAGGCACCATGATGGTGTCGTAACGGGTATGGGATGATTCCTGCATCCTGCCGTTCGATAATACGTAAGATACCACTTCACAACTTGTATAGCCCATCTTCCGGAGAGCCTGGAGTGCCAGCAGGGTCTGGTGGCCGTCTTCTGTATAGGCAAGGCCGTCTTCAAAAAACACTGCCTTTGCGATGAAAAGCCGGTGGTCGAGGATGCTCCGCACAAGTTTGTCGAGGGCCGCAGGCTCAGGAGGTTTTTTAAGATCCCCCTGAAAGGTATTGATATCATCTATGGCAAGGAGGGGCAGGCCGGTGGGATTGTCAACGATAAGGACCTTGGGGTCCTGCGGATTATGCTGTTTCTTCTTCATTATTGCCTCCCTGTTTTTTTAATATGCGGTAGATATCGACCTTCTGGGCGCCGACCCATCCCGTGCCGATGAATTCCCGGCGGCATCCGGCGGGTATAGGATAATTGGCCGCAATTGCACGGCCATGAGGAACAATGACAGTTTCAAAAAGATTATTGCAGGGGTGAACGGGTAAGGTTGATTCAGGCGGGCGTGTCGATGGGATTTTTTGTTGTTGCCGTTTAGAAGACATGGCACCTCCCTCTTGACCGGAACGGGAGAAACCTGCTATCGTGTTTCAGGTCACGAAAAGCGGATGGTAGCGGGATATCCCGTCATGCGTTGCCACGCATGGTCTTAAGGGAGGTGATGACTCCCCGGACTGCTGTCCGTTTAATTAATTTATATTATCAGTGTCGCAACCATTCATTTTATGAACCGTTTACGACTTCTTTGTCTTCCTGCATTATTTTGTCAAGTCCCTGGAATTTCATAGGAACGTTGCGGGTTGTATACCACCAGTTTTCTATGGCCCTGGCAGATGCGGACCAGTGCCTGTTAAAATAGAGGGCCGGCATCCCCTGCCTTATGTATTCCCAGAATGTGTGCTCGCTGCCCCCGATGAAGTCGATGATCTCCTGTTTCGAGGTCAGAAAGTCGGGAGAGGAGTTTTTTGCCGGCATTATCTCTCCCGTGAAGCAAAACGTTCGCGGATCGATTGCGTATCCGGGCGTTCGCGGTTCCCGCGTGCAGCAAGGCGGGAATTTATGGCCGTGCCGCCTGCTCTTAGCTCCTTGATGCGCGGCGCGAGGATCTTGAGCGAGGGCTGCCATTCGCCATCCGCACAGGCCATGGCGTATACTGTTGTATCGAGATAGTGGTTTGCTGTGTGCACCCTGGTCCATTCGACGTGGCCGTTGAGTTTCCGGCGTAACTCTTCGGCAAGAAGCTCCTCTGCATATTTCTCGCTTGTGTCGGCGTCAAAAAATATCTGCTGGGTTTCTTCCGGTTCCATGATGCCGTCAATTATTTTGAGCTTCCTGGAGAGGCGCCAGTGGAGCATGACCTTGAACTGATGCGTGTCGATGGTGTGCAGTTCCAGCCCTCCGGGGATCGGTTTGCCTGAATGCGGCATTTTATCCACAATGGTTGTTTTGATCCTTGCATCCTGACGCTGGGACGCGCCTTTTATACCGCAGAGCCGCCCGTTGGGTAACAGTCCGGCATTTGCTTTTTCTCCGATATTCCGGAGCCAGTTATAAATTTCTTCGGTCATGGTTTTATCGCCCTCGTTATTTTTCCCGCCGCCGGTATCGATGGCAGCCCGGAAAATACCGAGGGTTTCCGAGGACCCTTCGACCTGATACCTGGATTCGAAGACAAGCTTTTCAACATCGGCAAGGGTGCCAAGATGCCCGTTGAGAATTTTATGACAGGTAAAGCCTATTGCATCTTCACACCAGGCATACACTGAAAAGCGATATCCCCAGGTGTGGGCGTCGATGCCGCATGTAAGGGCAACGGTACCGGCAGGGGCAATGCCGGCAGGTAATCTGGTTCTCCGGTCAAGGATCTGTGAGGTCTTCTTGGGGTTGACGATCTCGTTATATTCTTCGGCCTTGTGCTGGGTAATATAAACCATTTTTTTCGTCAGGTCGTCATCGCCCTGCAGGCGGGCGGCAGCAATATCGGACAGGGACATGGCGATATTGTTCCAAGACGGGAGGTGAAAGGCCCCGGATACGGGATTATAAAGCGCCTCGATGCGCAGCCACTCGCCGTCTTTGTTGAAAGCACCGCATACCCAGCGGCCCGACATGACGGCACGGTTGCGGAGGTAGTCATCCCAATACATGCCGCATGAGGCACAGGCATAACGGGCAAGTTTTTCCCTCTTGACGACGCGGGGATCTCTGGCACTGCGGAGCACGATTATATGTTCATCATCCATGATCTGGGAGACACCGCAGATAGGGCAAACTACCTCGTAGCGGTATGCCTCGTCCGCTTCGTATCGCTGGAGGCGGCTTACGATACAGGGGGCTGCGCCCGGAGATGAAAGAACCATAAGTTTTTTGCTGTAAGTGTAGGAATTCTGGCGCTGGCGGATAAGATCGAGGGGCGAAGCTTCCTTTTTTTCAGCGGAGCCGGAGTAATCAGGGTACTTTGAGGCTTCGTCGGCAAATGCATACTCGGCAGGGTCCGAGGCAAGTTTGGCCAGGGATGTAGCCCAGGCGACTGTAAGACTTGCACCGTTTTTAAATTTGACGCCCGCTTTTGTGGCATCCTCGGGACGGGCCAGCAGCCCGGACAGGCAGGGCATGACGCGGATGGACCCGTTTATGCGGTTGGCGGCGCGGCCGGCGAGGTCTTCGTCGGCGGTAGCAAATATCATCGGACCGGGCGCCTGGTGGGCGGCAAAAAATGCACAGTTGAAAGCGATTTCTGTTTTGACAATCTGAGGTGCGAAGACAAGATAAACTTCCCTGACGGACGGACGGGCCCAGTAATCCATAGGGAAAGGGGCATAAGGGGATCGGGAGGTCTCCCAGTGTATTCTGTCGCCGCGGTACGGAATGTAACGATATTTTTCCGCCCACCTGGACGGGAGAATGGCCTCGCCTGTGGCCGGATCTATCTCGCGCGGGCGAAGGGCATGGCGTTCACCGTCGGTAAACCGGATGGAGCGCGGGAACGATGAGGGCGGGGGGAATGGAAGCACCGGGAGCGGGCGGGAAGATAAAGAAACAGAAGCGTTGGCGGAAATCATGCGGGCGGCTCCATGCGTTCGGCAGGTCGGGCCGGGGTTCCTGTCTGCGCCGATACGGCCAGAGCCGTGGCTGTCATCTCATCAACAAATCTCCGGTATGACTCGCGGTCTATTTCAAATTCTTCGGTCTGAACATAACGCAGGATGATCGCGTCAAAGGAGGCAAGCAAAAAAGAAATAAGCTCAGGAGCCCTGGAGGAATTGCCGTTGACAAGGCTTATTATATCAAGACATTTTGAGCGGACCAGGGTTTCAAGGTCGTTGCGGAAAAGCGCGGCCCTGGCGGCAAGCTCTGTGCCCTTGATCGATTCCCATTCCGCCTCAAAATCACGGTTGCGATTTCTGAGCAGACGGGCCTGTTCGATGGCTATCTGCGTGGTGGCTTCCAATTTGTCATGCTGGAGCTGGGACAGGCGAACATCGGCAGGCGTTGTGGGGGTGCCGTCAAGGCGTTTAAGGTTGGCCTGGGCGTACTTGTCCAGCGCCTCGGTGTCATAGCTGCCGTTGGCGTTGGGCTTGACGAGACCAGCCTTGACATGGTTGTAGACGGTTGATTTCCCGATGGAGTACCCTGCCTTCTGGAGATATTCTGTAGCTTTCAGGGCGTTCCGGACCGTCAGGGGCTTTGTCTGATCAGGTGTATTGCCGGGGGCTGCCATGTCAATCTGATCGGCAAATTCCTCCTCAAGCTGTCGCATGGTTTTAAAATCTGAGGATGATAAGGTTTCCTGTTTGTTGAGGCGGTCCAGATATCCGACATAGATTGCGTAACGGGCTTTTTGACCGAGATCGAGCAATTCTTGAATGGTTACAGCAGGTTTTTCTTTTTGTTCTCCCATAATTATCTGTCTACCAATTTTCGTTGTCGTTCTAATATTCTAAATTTGAGCCTCCATAGGCGAACGGTTTCCTCATCGCAACCGATAGCAGCAGCAATACAGTCATTGTGCTGTCCCATGCCCAATAGAAAGGCAAGTAGAAAAACCTGTGCATACGTCATTTTTGACCCTGAGAGAAGCGTACCGGTGCGCTCGTTAAACCATTTACTGCAGGATTTGCAGCATACCCTTTTCCCAAATGAAAAAAGACTTTTCTGCTTTTCTGTAAGTTTGTGTCCGCATTCGGGACATCCACCGCCGTCCGGATGAAGGTTATTCATCACCCATTGCCGACACCTGTTTTCATCCAAAAAGATTGCAGAAAATGCTTTTACGACATTCTGGGGTATGATGTTGTTTTCTGATTTTATCTTTGCAATATTCTTGGTTATTTCCATTTTTCCATTACCTAAAAGTATAAAAGTTGCGCTTTACTGAGATTCCGAGACTCGTATCAGCTTTGGGTCTTAGGGAGGACCCGCTGGTTTTTGTCACTGGTCGCTTGCCCCTGGTACTGCAAATTTTGACAATATGCCGGGTATGACAGACCCTATGGGTGTTGCGCTGGATTCTATGGGTGGAGCTGTATGTCTGCCTGTGATCCTGTCACGGATACTCTGGGGTACACGGTCTTCATCAACTTTGATGTGTTCACCGTCCTCGATACGATACCATTGCCCTTTATCGAGGGTATAACTGGGCCTCGGCTTTTCAGTGTTTTTCCCTGTAGAGAGGGGCTCGGGTTTTTTAATACCCGGCTGTTGTCTCTGGGATTTTGTTTTAATGATTTCCATAAGATAGTTGATGTTTGGTTTTTTGCGCTCGATTGCTTCCAGAAGAGCCGCTTTAAAAGTATTTTCATCCGTTGCTGTTGAGACGCCACTCAACTGGCATAGTAAAGACCACTGCCTGCTCTGGGATATTAACCCGGTCTTGTTTTCACTTGCCGCAACCACAATGAAACTCTTTATTATTTTCTGTATATCGGGCTTGAACTTAGCCGTTTCCTGCTCAATCTCAACATCATAATCAATATCGATCTTTTGCCGTTTGTTTTTATTGCCATTTTTAATTGGTGGGGGGCAGGGGGGGTATTATAAGTATTTAAAGATCTTTTATCTTGTTCCGTCTCCCCTGGGACTACAGTCAAACCTTCGACTGTGATCTCTGGGGAGACAGTTAATCCTTGTTCTGTAGTCTCTGGGACTACAGTCAACCCTTCTACCGGCAGTTTCCATATATCAGGACTTAATATTTGATAAACATTGTTTTTACGTTCATTATCACCATGTTCGACAGAAATTATATTTAACTTTTCAAGAATTTCTATTGCATTACTTATCTGTCTTGTCCCTGTTTTCCATTCTTTCGCCATTTGTCGCACTGAAGGCCAGCATTCTTTATTCTTCTTTTCTTCATTAGAATACATCATCAAGCTGTTATATACTGCACAGCCATACGGTCCAACATAACAACCTGCATTTTTAATAAAGATATTATCAATTAAATAGAAATCTTTCTTTCTGCGATCTTTTACTCTAAACTTATCATCAATCATAAATGATGCCTTTGTGCACCGCACATCTGTCAGATGTCCCAGGGGTAAACTCATTCGGATTAGCATGAAACCAAAATCCACCAGTATTTTTACACCTTTTGCCTGTTTTAGTTTTTCCGGTGCATTGTCCATCGTATGATTTCCACGCCTTATATGTGTCTATATCCACCCCCACTTGATTGGCCGTAAAACGGTCTTCATCTTCCAAAAAATCAATAAAATCTTTGGGGTTGTTGATATCCATAAAACCGACACGAGTGATTATAAGAATGCTTGCCTTCAAACTATCAATCAACTTCACCGCCTTAATAATTTCGCCTTTTTTCTGCTCTGTTAGTTTTTTCATATAATACTCCTTCCTGATTTGGGTATGCCTACATATCTGGGCCGTTTCATGTGGGATAATAAAAAAAGATTTTCTTCTTTGATCTTTAACTTCGATGGGTTGATTTATGGATTTATTATTTTGGGCCAAAATAACCCCCGACGCAGATTTGCGATGTTGTCAATATGTTGTCGGTTGCCGATCGGCCTGAGTTGTAACTTATTGAAATTAAAGCCGACGATGGGATTCGAACCCGCGGCCTGCTCATTACGAGTGAGCTGCTCTACCCCTGAGCTACGTCGGCATGATTTGTTTTATATAGTATATTCAGTGTGTTATAGTCAACTAAAATCCATGCGTTTGGGTTGTCTAAAATAAATCTAAAATAAATCTAAAATAACTTTCATTCTGTATTTTCATTGGTACATCCTTATACCATACTTTTAGTAGTATTTTCATCGTTTCTTAAATACTTTTTCGGGCCGATTCCATTTAAAGCTTTTAATGCCTCCCTTGAATGTTCCAAGCTCTCCCTCCTGTATGAATCATTTGCCTTTTTTGTTTTTTGCCCCAGGACCTTCATGCGTTTCTCCTGTGTGACGTCCCGGTCTTCCATAACCATATTGGCAAGGTGTCTGAGGTCTTTAAATTTATAGTTGGGTATTACATAATTGGGATCATTCGTATTAATTCTAATAAGTTTTTCAGCTTCTTTAAGTGCTCTTCTCCACATGGATTTAAATGAGTTGTAGGGTCTCATACCTTTCTTGGACAGGTGCGAAATAAAAACCGGCGATAATGTTCTGTGCTTAAGAAAAATGTCCTCTATAAAAGTACGGAATACTTCATTCTGTGAATAGTCGATTGCAATGTCCTTGGGTGACGCTTTCTTTTTCTCTAATCCTATCTTTTTGCCTCGTGACCTTATAGTTTTCTTTCGGCTGAATGTAACGGTACAATTTTTCGTGTCGAAATTTTTCCATTCCATTTTTTTTACTTCCATTTCGTGCTGACCCAAAAAAAACCCCAGCATAATAGCTTTTTGCATTTCAAATTTAGCAACAGGGAATATGTTATTAAAAAGCATTTCAACTGTCAAATCAGGGGTGTACGCAATTTCTTCATACTCTTTTATCAGCTTTGTTGGATTGATTTCAACATGTTTCCAAGCTATCGCCATTTCAAAAATATGACTTAATAATTTCAAACGACGGTTTCCTTCATAAGGAGACTCTTCGAGACTGTTGTGCCATTGGTCTACGTTATCCTTCGTGATTTGATGTGTATACACTTCTCTAAGCGATAATATCGGAGTTTCTTCTGGATAAAGGTATTCGATCAGAAGTCTATTCAAGTGTTTTATTTTGTTAAGTTCAGTGTACGTTAGTATGCGAAAGTCTTTGCTCCTTGAGATAGCTGTTTCTCGAAGCAAAGAAAGAATATTGTTTGTAAGGGAAACGGTAGCAGATCCAAATTGTTCGATAAAAATGTTATATAAGCCGGGTAACTTGATCAATTTGTTAAGCCAAGACAGAGTCCCTTTCTTTACTTGTAGCTTTAAGGAAATATTCTTACTAATAGCTTGGCAAAGAAGGTCAGCAGACTGTTTTTTTGCAAACTCATCATCGCAGAATATTGGACCACCGGAAAAATACTTTATGAGTTGGTCAGCCATACGCCGCTCATTTCGGGGTGTGCTCCCCTGCTTCTTTACTGATATATTATCAATATATTTTTCAACCAGATTTACAAAAGTAATTTTCGTTGACTCAAGATTGTCAATTTCATTCTTCACTGTTTCGGCATTATATTCCTCCAAGTTTGAATTAAATCTGTCTTCTACTTCAAAAAATCTGCTAATAGCAATTTTATAATTATTTGTTTTGAGGTTGGTCCATTTCGCTTTTTTTTGCCCGGGCAATAATCTTACATGGTAGAAGCTGCCGTTTTTGAAATAAAAATGCTCTGGAAAGTCTTTATTGCTTTTTCTTCTTCTTCCCATCATAACCTCCTTTTTTACTTTGCAATGTTTTAAAAGAATTATCAATACTAAAAAAAATAGATGCAAGTTCAGGATCATCTGCGTTATCCTTCGTGCTTGTTCTGCTTTGTTCTGTGTCTGGTTTATATATTTTATCTAAGTCAATATAAAATCGTTTGCCCACCATTGTTATGGCACCGCTGAATGGTCCAATTCCAGTTAATCCTTGTTTTGCTAAATAGCATCTTGTACTATTGGGAATATCGGGATATTTATCTCTACAGTATTTATAAAAAAGTATATTAGGCATGTGTGCACTCCAAAGTATGTTCTTATTGTTGTAATAAGGACCCATGCAACACTTTTTTAGCGGGATAATTCAATTTATATCTGTTACTTATTGATATTATATCTGTTATTTTTTTTAAGCTTTTTTTAAACTTATATGTAGCTGTTATTCTGGTAGCGGGATGTTATCGGCGGATAAAGAAAAAATATGTGCATCAGAAGTCATAGTATTGATTTGGCAAGCAAACATAGCAAAGGTTGCCATGACGGACTTGATCCAGTATCCAGTCCTATTCTGTATTCCAGCATTTGCGGGAATGACAGTGTTGATATTTATGGTTCCCGGAGTAATATACTAAACTACCCACCTCTTTTTCTTTTATCTGCCGATAACAGTATCTTCACAAAATATTATTATTTGTCTCGACATTCGGGCATTTTTACTACTAAAAGGCAATAAAGAGTATGAAGATAAAAAGTACTAAAGTTAAAATTTGGGAAAAGTGGCCGATTATAGAGGAGGTAACACAGTGCAAAAGGCAGACAAGACAAGAGTTGATAAATATAAATCAATACCACAGCATGTTTCTGATAGTTTCGCAGGTATTTATAAAAAACTATTTCCAGTTAAAGCAGGGAAACCACCAGGAGGACCCCAATGATAAAACAAATTAAGAAGCCGCCTATTACATTCAAAATTGCATTTATATTCCTTCTATTGTTGATTTTGGGTACATTTAACAAGTATATATTTTCAGGTTGTTATGACTATTTCCCCGCAGCAACAGGAGTAATAGAACACATAATCAATGTATCATCCGGTCCTTGCCGCCTGTTGAATGTTAAGCCTATCCATGGGAATGGTATCTTGGTCCTTGGATCATTTGATGTTTACGGGAAGGAAGGGGTCAGGAAAGCTAATCACATAAGGGCCTATAAAAATAATGAAATGATAGACTACGCCTGCCCAGGTGATGTTTGTAACCCTGCAAAAATACATGCATTTGTGTATATAGAGGATTATAAAATCACTGTGGTTAAGACATTTGAGGGTCCGAGTTTTCCCAGAGAGGAGTACGAAAGAGCCATTAAATATTTGAGCACAGCTCTAATAGTTGATAAAACCTTAAACATGTTCTCTAATTCTTAATCGGACGAGATAATCTTGAACAAATTCGATTTACTCAAAAGACTACTCGAAATGCGGGACAACCCCATTACTAAAAAAGGCAAATATGGGGACATCTATGCCATGGGCATTGACAAAATCATGATAAAAACAATGACAGATGCAGAAATAATATCGTTTGCAGAAAAGGCGCTTATAACAACTGATTTGCCTCCTCCTGGAGTGCTGAAATATGCCTTACACTTTTTCTCACTTTACCAACAAGCAAGAACACTTAAAAAAAACTATAACACCTTACGGAATTATATTCTTGGCGCCGAAAAAGAGATTCCGATAAGCAATGACTATCTCATTGAGCTATTTCAGGGGATATACACAAAACTAAAAACATGGCATCTAATCCAAAAACTTTATGAAAAGTATCCTCAGGCTAAACCCCGGGAAATAGCTCAGTTGCTTTCAGATGATACAAATGAGCAGTCCAGACTCATCAACAATATCAAACAATATCTCCGCTGGGGAGTCAAAATAAAAAGAAACAATATAACCGTAGTGGACAAGCCTTCTAAGAAAACAAAATGGATCTCAGTATTTTCTTTTCTTTCAATCGTAGCAGCCTATAATTACAAAAAAGCCCTTAATTCATTTCCTGTTCACAGAAATAATATCTATGCTCAGCTTGCCCGGCTTAATATCACGGTGCCTGAGGCTAAATCAATGCATGGGCATGACAACAAATATGTGAGAAAATTTATACAAGATAAACACCTCAGGACATTTCTTTTCAAATATTGCAAATTTCCAGGGACAGAACCCGATGTAGTTCTTAAGATGCTTTACAAAACTCACTTTTCCATAATGCAGACATGTCAAAGTTTTCATATCCCATGGAGGCCGGTTTATCAACGTTTTTGGCTTGTTCACGTTAAAAAATGTGATGTCCCTTTGGCAAATTTTGATGTATTCTTTGAACATGTTCAGAATAACCTGTTTAATTACTTTGAGTTTAGGGGGACAGCAAGGCAATACAGCCATCTGTTGCCTTTTCAAAGCCCTATGACGATATATGCCGAAAACCAAAAAAGGGAGACCAATAATGAAAAACAAGGAAAATGAATTGGATGTTGACAATATAATAACAAAGCTTGCAGATTTTTCGAGGTTTATTAAACAAGAACAAAAGAAATTCGCCCAGGATATTGTTCCTATTGATTTAACACATAAGGCATACCCTTTTGCAATCCTGTTTTTGGCAGATTTGCACATCGGTAGCATATATACTGACTACGACGAGTTTCTTGCTGTTAAATCTTTTATTCAAGAAAATAAGGATAAGGTTTTTGTGGGACTGTGCGGCGACATAATTGATAATTTCGACAATGTCCCAGGGTTTCTCCAAAGAGTGGGTATTGATTCACAGGTAGTACCCCCGTCTGTTCAGAGAGTTATTTTTCAGAAGATATTAAAAGAGGTTAAAGACGTGACGATCGGATATGCGGTCGGGAATCATGAAGAATTTTCAAGCTTGGAATATATTTTTGAACAAGCATGCGATTTTCCAATAGGATTAAATCGTCTTTGCATGAAGTTGGCTCTTCCAAACAACGAAAGCTATATTATTGCCATGGTCCATAAAGGCCGGTTCAATAGCTATTTAAACCCTACACACACAAACTTACGTGAACTTCAAAAAAATTACCCTTTTGCTAATGCGATTGTAACCTCTCATACACATTTTCCTGCAACACATGAAGAACTTTACCCATCAGAAAAAGGCATCCGACCGATAGTATTTTTGAAATGTGGAACAATAAAAGAATTGGACTCATATACTGCAAAATATTTTAACCCCTATCCAGTCGGGGAATATTCCATTCCGGCACTTGTTTTTACTGAAAACAATGTTACGTCCTATATGACTTACAGGCACCTTGAAAATATCAAGGGGTTTTAAGATTCTATTCTTGTGGTATCAAAAAGCTGGTTCAGACTGACTCCCGAATCCGTTGATTGGATTAAGAAATAACCCTGTACCCTATTTTTTCAATTTGACAAGCTTTTGGACAAAGTATATACTTCAATATATATTGTGGAGGTATTTATGGATACGGCAAAGATATTCAAAAATGGGCAAAGCCAGGCTGTAAGGCTTCCAAAAGAGTGCAGATTTGAAGGGAGCGAAGTTTATGTGAAGAAGATGGGCGATATCGTGCTTCTCGTGCCCAAAGATAAACTCTGGGAGCTTTTTGTAAACAGCCTTGATCAGTTTACAGATGATTTCATGACACAAAGGATTCAGCCCCCTCTGGAATCGAGGGAATCCCTGTAATGCTTTTCATGCTCGATACAAATATTTGTATTTATACAATTAGAAAAAAGCCCCAAAAGGTAATCGACAGGGTGCGGGCCTTAAGAATTTCCGATCTGGGAATCTCATCTATTACGCTCTCTGAACTTGAGTACGGAGTGGAGAAGAGCAGCAATCCGGTACAGAATAGGGTGGCATTAATGCAGTTTCTTGCCGGGATCGATATCGTTGTTTATGATGCAATGGCAGCAAGGCATTATGGAGAGATCAGAACTTATCTGGAAAGCAGTGGCCAGGTGATAGGGGCAATGGATATGCTGATTGCCGCGCATGCAAGAAGTCTCGGCGTAATACTTGTGACTAACAACGAAAAGGAGTTTGTAAGGGTCCCGGAATTAAAGATTGAGAACTGGGCACTTTGAGTGAACCAAGGACATTTAAGTGTGTTTAACTATTTTGAAGCGACTGAGGCGGTTGTGTGGCCTCTGAAGGAATCCTTACTGTCAATAATAAAATAGGTTGATTCGTAATCCGAGATCTGGTTGTCTGGTATTTAGTTATTTCAAGGTATCTTCTTTATTTTCTCAGCCAAAATAATTATGATAGATTCCTTGCGCAATTCGTTATCAATCCTCTTTCAGGGGCCCTGAAATTCTCCTCTTCGGTCACGATCCCAACCTCCTTAAATTCGTTTACTTTTTTAATATTTTATCATCTTTTTCTGATTTATTCAGCATCTGCACGTAATAACATGTCTTAAGAAGAAAACATATTTGCCGATACATAAATTATATCATCCCAAGTAGATTAAAGGCTCAAGAGCGTATCGACCTACCCGGTGTGATCCGATTTATTTAAATACAACAAAATAACAGGAGAAAAATATGGCGGTTATCTTTTTTGAACAAAAAGAAACAGGGCAGGAAGAAACAGCAGAAAACTTAGAAGACCTCGAACTGTTAAATAAAAATATAAGAGATTCCCATATAGACAAACGTATAAAAGAACAACTCCCTTTCCTTAAGGATTTTGAGTTATTTACCGACACGGCAGGAGCACCATATATTTCGATAAAAAAAGAAAAAAGGGGTTATATTACTAACGATCATTTATTTGATTTAAATGACAAAGTATTTAACGAGTGGCTCACAAAATGCTTTTTTGATAATGACTTACCATCATCAAATAGTAATGTTAGCAAAATTATAAAGATTCTCAGAGCAAGAGCCAGAGTAAATAATAATTCAAAAACGTTCCATAATAGAATTGCTGAACATGATGGCAAGTTCTATTACAATAACAGCAAAGGGAGTATCATTGAAATTACCCCGGATGGATGGTCCAAACGACCAGGGCCAGGAGATAATTATGACTACAAACCACCTATATATTTCCATTGGTATACCCATCAATATTCAAACAATCCTGAAAAAGGTGAATATGATATAAAAGAGCTCCTTAAATATATACCTATCCCAGATGATTCGGACAAAATGCTGTTTTTGGTATATCTAATTACCGCAATTATTCCCAAAATTCAGCACCCTGTTTTGCACTGTTATGGTCCTGGAGGCAGTGGAAAAAGTACTATTGTCATGATACTGAACGGGTTAATTGACCCTTCCAATAGCGTGGAGCAAGATTTTCCACTCAGCGAGAGAGATGCATATATGTTGCTCAATAATCATTATTTGTCCACGTATGACAATGTAACAGGGATTAAGGTATGGTTAAATAATATCCTATGCAAAGCATCTACCGGAGCCACAATGTCTACGAGGGGGCTTCATACATCAAGCAAGGAGGTATTCTTTGAACTCTACCGTTGTGTGTGTATATTTAGCACAGATCAGATAATTACAAGGCCTGATTTATTAGACAGGTCAATTTTGATGAAGCTCTGTAGAGTAGCTGAAATAGTACCTGAAACAATAGAGCACAGAATCCTGGAATACCGATTTAATCGAGAAAAAGGTATAATATTTGGGGCAATGCTTGATGTTGTTTCAAGAGCAATGTCAATTTATCCTACCTTGAAATTGAAAAACCTGCCTCGAATGGCTGATTTTGCAATGTGGGGTGAAGCTGTCTCTCAGGCAATAGGATATGAACCAGAATTGTTTTATAATGTTTATAAGCAAAATATTTCCAAACAAACTGAAGAAATTATAGCCAAAAGTACACTCTTTCAATCAATAATCATGTTCATGCAAGACAAGACAGAGTGGAAAGGATTAACAAAAGAGTTGCATGATGCCCTTAAATCTCTGATAACCCCGGATATATCAAAAGAAGATTTTCCAAAACATTGTAAAGACTTGAAAACCCCTATTTCCAGAATGGATACCTATTTAAAAAACGTAGGGATTCAAGTTACTTTCTTGCCTCGTAGCACAGAAGGGTATCTCATATTAATAAGGAAGGTCGTCCAATAGTGGAATTGTTTTTGGTGCCCAAAAACAATGAGGAAAATAATTTAAAAAGGCCAGAAGAATGAATTCAATTTCCTTAACGCCAAGAGAGGTAAGACTTATTCTTGCAAAAAAGATAAAGAGAATAACCAGGCCATTGAAAAATAAATCTATGTATATAGACAAGACAGACGAACCCATAAGGAGGATAGAAGGGAAGAGATTGTGGGCAAAAGAACGACTGATCGTAAATAAAAATGGAGACAATCTCCCTGCACTTTTCTATTTTGCCGACAGTGCCATTGTAAGCAAAACTTATTTTCACAAGCAGAATGCGATTGCTTTGTTAAAATCTAAATCCATCTCTGTCGACCTTATGCCAAAGTGGGCGTCGAGGATTACATTGAAGGTTGAAAATGCTACAACTCGCTATGTACAGGATATATCATCGGAGGACATTCTCGAAGAAGGAATTGTATGGGATAGCCCCTCTGTAAGCTTTCCCGTGCCTGATTATGAAACGTTTTTAAAAATCGACGAAATGAGGGCAAAGAATGCGTATAGCACACTCTGGGACAAGATGTGTAGATACGCGAACCTTCAGAAAGATTATTATGAGCATAATCCCCTGGTAGTATCCATTCTGTTTGACCCGGAAATAGGTTGAAATATATCAAAAGAAGGAGAAAAGGATGAAGAAAGCAAAAGAGAATAATGAATTAACGCTGCTTGAAACAGCTATTGATCCTTATATTACAAGAGGCCACATAGAACTGCGTATAGATAAAGTGCGTATGAGTTTTACAGGGTTTAACAATTCTGGACGACGTGTAATAGGCTCTTTCCTTGAAACCAACAGCAAGACAAGAATATCCAGATATCTTTACAAAATTATAACGGAAGAAGATTACGCTTTGTTTACAAAAGGGCAGATATCATATAAGGGTTTACTCAATAAAGAGGGGCAGCTTTTCCTTATATTTAAAAAATATGATGAGTATGACAATGATTGCTCTTATATACCAATAGAAAAATTGTCTGTGATACCAAAAAAAATGCTGCCGGCTAAAGATTCTTATATAATAAACGAAGAAGAGGAATTAACACTGCGTGAGGTACTTATTAACCTTTTTGCGTTTGGAATAAATATGACCAGGTGGCAGGTTGGGGATGGTGCACTGTCCCCTACTCGGTATGACTGTATAGTTGATTATTATCTCAAGACATTTTATATTGATTTCGCCGAAAATGATGTTAAATATGAAATTAATAAGCTCATTGAAGATGATTTCATTTTTAAAACACAACACGTAGGTTCGGAAATGTACTATCCAACATTTTCCGGAATATCTCTAAAATGTTTCAGAGATATTCGTATTCTTTCTGACTCACACGTGAGTTATGCTGAGGCCTGTGATCTATGGAGAGCAAGAGGGCAGAACCTTGATAAAATGCTTAGTAAGAATTGGCGTAGTTATGGAGCATGCTTTACTGGTACTGATTCAGGCCCAGGATGGTTTGTTTGTCTTCCAGAACGATGTTCTGTAAAATGTTATTCTTGTGTTGCCTATGATAAGTGCTGCAAAGAATGTAATAAGAAGTGTGAGGAATCTAAAGAAAGAGATAGTTATAATAGTAAGCTCTTCGAAAGACTCAGGGATAGAGATACCTAAATAAACATCTACATTATGTACATATGTACATAATGTAGATATAAAAATATTTCCGAGAACTGGAAACTTAATCTCTCCTGGTGCCCTCTATTCTTCAATTTTTAATTTGTTATAGACTTTAAGAACTTTTTTTGCCTGATAATGAGCAGCAGGATTATCTCCCCCTTTATAATAAGCAAGCGCCTTTGGAAGATTGCCATGAGCTCTCTTGAGCTTTTCTTTTAATACCCTGGTGCCTCCGGATATATCTGAATAAACATCTTTTACTTTTGTTTTAGAGGCCTGCATGAGCCCACGATGTCCGTCAGGGGATACTGCATTATGTCTGAAATTTGATTCTGTATGGATTAAGGAAACAAGAATCAATGGGTCTATATTATGTTTTTTTGAAACCTTATAAATAATAGAAGAATATCCCGGTATATTGCGGCGCGATACTCTGAGCTTGCGAAGCTTTAATGATATATAGCCTTGTGGATCCTGGTCTTGTGCCTGTTGTGTTTGGTCTTTTAATTTTGCAGATTCTACGGCTTCTACATCTTTATTATGGGTCTCCCCTGGAACTTCATCATTTCCGGGATTGCCGCAGAGTAGTACGACAATCCAAAAGCTTATTGCAACGAAAATGATGGTCCAGAGTCTCACGCGGCCCCTATTTTTCTGCCCTTGCTGCAAGGTTTAGCGCTTCCCCATAATCATAGGTGGGGTATTCAAGGGCAGGGTCAGAAATTTCTCTACCAATTGCAAGAACCTTTACCTTGTATATCTCCTCATCAATCTTCGCTATCAGTTCTCCTACTTCAAGGCCGTCATTGTTGAGGCTACTTTTTTCCATCAGGTGGTTAGGAGAGATAGGTACACCGGCGTTTTCGATCAACCATTTTGCAGAAGTCTTATTCATGATTTGCATTATTAGCTTTGTAGCAATATCGTCCATAATTGATAGGACAAAGTTTTTGTTTCTGACCTCGTAGTCTATGTCGGTGATGGTCTGGTGCCCAACAATCATATTGATGCCAACAGGACGGGCTTTGCTGAACAAGCATTTGATTACTGGGGAATATAGCTCTTCACATTCGTCCATGATAATAGCGAATTTTGTTTTCTTTGTACCGTTGGACACCTGAATATTCGCGGCTACGGTCTTGATTTCTGAAAACAGGAGTTTTCCTACAGAACTCATTGCGGTTTTTGCCATCATGGTGGGGAGGTAACAGTATGTTACACCGCCTTTCTCAATCATGTCTGTTACGCTGAGAGTTGGCTTTACAGCATTACAAAGAGTACCCTGTAGCCCCGTGCATAGCTCTTGGATAGCAACTTTTGTACCTATGTAATTCTGTAACCATAACCTCGGATTGGTGTTCCACTCTTTGAGTTTGTTTTGCAGTCCTTGTTTTGCCTGTCCCTCAGGGGTAATTTTAATCAAAGTCTCCATATTTGCCGGTGCGTCAAGGACAAAGGCAATATCTTTAAGGGTCGGTACCGCATCTATTTTTTTCATGCAGGAAATAATGGAAAATAGCACATCGTATTTTACTTTCTCATAGAACCCGCTGGCGGGATCATCGTTACCTATGGCATCCATGATCTTTGAGGTTACTACATTTGCATCTCCCAGAATTAGGGGATTCCATTTCACGGTAGTTCTTGGGAACTTGTCAGAACCTACAATAGGTGAAAAATAAGTAAAATCGTTCTGCCTCCCTGAAAAACAACAGGCTCTCCACATATCTTCCCAGACTTTATGTTCTCCTTTCATGTCAATAAAGAGAACACCGTATCCGGCGCGTATCAGTTGGTAAGCCAGCAACCTTAAAAGCATTGTTTTGCCCGAGCCTGTTGCTCCAGCCAAATATATATGTCTGTCCAGTATGCTTTCGGGGATATCGATTGGTCTTTCATCCTCGGCCTTGGTAATACTCTTTCCCATACCAAGAAAGATTTTGTTGTGATCTTGTTTTGTTGCCTTGTTCTCAGCTTCGTTATTCATCATAATTATCTCCTTAAATAAAATTTGTTTTGCCTGTATCTATATCGGCCACTTTCCCGAAATTTTAACTATATGTTGTTAAACATTTTTAAAAATATTTAAGTCAGTTATTACAATGATATAGACACGCTAAGGGGAAATACCTTAAAAAGAACCGTTTCAAAAGAAAAGTAATCTGACATTTTTATTACTCTTCTTCCGTTTTTGCTGTCTTTCTTATTGGTCTTGTTTCTGCTGGCACAAGGTTCAGCGCTTCCCCATAATCGTATTCGGGATATTCTCGAGTAGGCCAAGGGATATCTTTCCCTATCTTGATATTGTGTGCCTTTGGAGGATAAGGAACCTTCACTCTATAGAGTTCAGCGTCAATCTTCGCTATTAGTTCTCCTACTTCAAGGCCTTCATCATTTAAGCTACTTTTTCCCATTAAATCATCAGGGTGAACAACATACTTTGTCGTAATCCACCTCGAGAGAAAAGGTATGGGCTTATATTCGCCGATATTCTCGGCAAACAGTTCCGCCGAGGCTTTACTTTTGATCTGCATTATTAGTTTACTGGCGGTATTGTCCATAATTGATAGAGCAAAGCTTTTGCTCTTAACTTCATAATCAATATCCGAGAGAGTCTGATGTCCGATAATCATGCTGATGCCGGCAGATCTGGCCTTATTAAAAAGATCTTTAACCGCCTTAAAAACGAGTTCTTCGAACTCATCCACGATGATTGCAAATTTCACCTTATCAGATTTGAATGCCTGGATATTACCAGCCACAGTCTTAATTTCGGAAAGCATCATTTTCCCTATCGAACGCATAGCGTCTTTTGCTATCATAGTGGGGAGATAACAGTATGTTACACCACCTTTTTCAATCATGTCTGTTACGCTGAGAGTGGGTTTTACTGCATTGCAGAGAGTACCCTGTAGCCCTGTGCATAATTCTTTTATGGCAACTTTTGTACCCGTATAATTCTGTACCCATAACCTCGGATTGGTGTTCCACTCTATAAGTTTGGAGTGTAAATTTCTCTTTGACTCTCCTTCAGGCGTCATTTTTATTAACATATCCATATTTGTCGGTGATTCAAAGACAAAGGCAATATCTTTAAGGGTCGGTACCGCATCTATTTCTTTCATGCAGGAAATAATGCAAAATAGCACATCGTATTTTACTTTCTCATAGAACTGGCTGGCGGGATCATCGTTACCTATAGCGTCCATGATCTTTGAGGTTACTACGTTTGCGTCTCCCAGAATTAGAGGATTCCATTTAACAGTAGTTCTTGGGAACTTGTCAGAACCTACAATAGGCGAAAAATAAGTGAAATCGTTCTGCCTCCCTGAAAAATAACAGGCTTTCCACATATCTTCCCAGATTTCATATTCTCCCTTCATGTCAATAAAGAGAACACCATATCCAGCGCGTATCAGTTGGTAAACCAAATATCTTAAAAGTATCGACTTTCCTGAGCCTGTTGCTCCAATCAGGTATGCGTGTCTGTTGAGGATGCTTTCGGGGATATCGATTGGTCTTTCATCACCAACTTTGGTAATATTCTTTCCCATACCAAGAAAGATTTTGCGTTGTTTTGCCTGTGGAAAGGAAGTTTTCTTATGAATATAACTATTCAGAAGTTTTTCCCTGGCAATTATTGCATCACATACTCCATTAATTGCTCTATCGAATAAATTCATATTAAATGTTCTCCTTATAGCTCTTCAAGTTCTGATTCTGCTTTTTTTCTATCAATTGTCTTGCTTATTTTTCTGCAAATAAAAATAACAAGCCCAACAAAGAACAAACCGCATGCCCATCTAACGATCCCCTTCATTAGTAAGAAATTCCAGAATGAGGTATAGTATCCTGATAAATATTCGTTCGTCACCTGAGGGACAGGAGAATTGGGGACCGGTTTTACAATAGATTTTTCATTATATTTCCTGATACTTTGCTCGAGCTGTTTATCTCTCTGAGATGTAGGTGCCGGGTTCTGTGATTGAGGCATATTTGCCTGTGCACTTGTCTGCGTAGAGGGAATGCTGGATTTAGCCTCTGCCTTGTCATCATTCAGTGAAAATCCTCTGTCGAATCGCTCATCAAGCTTGGCCGAATCTTTATCAAAGTCTGCTTTATCGTCCTTGAAAATTTGTCCTATTAAAGCTACCCCATGCATTTCCTGGTGTCTGTCAATAACTCCATCAAGAAGTCGCCAAATTGGGAAAGCAATTGCGAGGACTACAGCAACCCACATTAATTTACGCATCATTAGATTAGATAACATCTACTACCTCCTTATTGGTTTTGGGGAATATCTTATTTAGTTGTTTTAAAGTAATAAAACCGCTAAGCCCGAGAAAAAATATGATATTCAAAATCTGAATAATCCCGTTTATTATCAAAAAATGCAGGATGGTCCCGAAACTGGTAAAATCTATACCCAAAATCTGATTATGTTTCTTGGCGCTCTCCTCAAGCTGCTTATCTCTCTGAGATGTGGGCGCCAGCACCGGGTTCTGTGACTGAGACATATTTGCCTGTATGACGGGAGGAGTTGCCACCGTTTTATTGTGATCTAATAAACCCCTTTTCCTTAATTGCTCATCAAATTTTGTCAAAGCTTCGAAAATTCGATGATCTCTTCTTTGCATGGTATCAGTTAAGGCTTTAATGAGTATTGTGTCATGCTTAATTCTGTAATAAGTATCTCTGTACCCATTGATGATTTTGCCAAACAGATTGCATGTAAAAAACAAAAGTACAATTATTAAAACCAACCCTACTAACTTTCTACCTTGTTCGTATGTCATTTGCTACCTCCTAAATCTTTTGTTGTTATTTTGTGCCTGTTACTATATCGGCCACTTTCCCGAAATTTTAACTATTGTTGGTAAACATTTTTAAAAATATATAAGTTAGTGATTACAAGGATATAGAAAGAATATAAGGAAATACCTTAAAAAGAAGTGGTTCAAATGGTTTAAAGAGATATATAAATCAGGCAAAAAAAGAGATATTTTTTAATTTAAGCCCCGTCAATCCTGAGAGCACTATCAAGATATCGGTCTTTTGGGCTTAATTCCCAGTAATCAAAGAGGCGCATAAGCATCTTAGTAACGGTAATTCCGCCCTCTTTTGTTCTTGGGTTGGTAATTAAAATATCTTTTCCGTTGTCGTCTGACATTTTGAAACGTTTAAAATATTTTTGCGTACTTTTAGTAAAAATGAAACTGAGTAATTTTGTTATTGATTGCTCGCTTGTTACACAGACGAGGAAGCGGCTGCGCGGTTCCCCAAAAGCAAGGATAACTGGTTGGAATATGCTTCTTCCGTCCCTACTATGACGATTTTTCTTTGCGCCTACAAATCGATAGATTTGTATCAAGGACTTTCATTTACTTTTTATTGTTATCCTCAATCCGGTGTCATGCCTCGGTAAAGCACATTTCAAGCGGTTATCGTTGAATGGATAAAAGAGCACGGCAAAACGGCCAAGGGAAAACAAGAACTGATCCGGCACCTTGAAGGCGGAAAGAATACGCTAAGGCAAGCAGTAATCGGTATGTGTTATCAATGTTGCGGATATTTTCACGGAGATGATCCTAAAACATATTGTGAAATAGATGAGTGTCCGCTCAGTGGTTGGATGCCTTATCAATCTGTAAAAGAAAAGGTAAAAACTGTTTGGTCGGAAAAGCAGATTGAAGCAAGTCGTAAATTATCCCTTTTACGCTCTGGAAGTAGCAAGACTAACGAGCTACAGGCATAAACATGAGAGAACATGGCTTATACTATTCAGGGCAGTTTTTAAAGTGTAAAATAACATAAATTAGGGGGGGTCACACAGGTTGCGGCTCCCTCTCTTTTTATATATTATAATGGTAATCACATTATTAATCACATATGTAATTATTAACCTTATTTGATTTAGCTGAAATATCCACTTCTTTATCGGTACAAAGCACACTTATTGTTGTTATGTCAACATATTATGGCTTGCAATATTATACGGTATACTAATGCTTTCACAGCGTTTTGCAAAGAGCGGACTGTCCATTTATCATATGAACTTTTCGGCAATGTCTGTAATACTCGACAAGCATCATTGAACCGGAATTAAAAAGGTAGTCTTTTTTATAGGTGTCGGAAAACTCTCTCGCGCGCTTAAAGGCATCACGAAACGCTGAGCATATGCTCATTATAAACCATTATATTATGCATGTAACATAATGGTATTGTTAACTATAATAGCATTATTATATTTGCATAATAGGAAAATAATAGAGTGTGTTTATCTATGTATTATGTGCAATATTTGCCGAATAAACTCTCAATAAACGTGCTATTTAGTACATCTTTGTGCTGTTTATGACATAAAACTGTCTAATATTTCATGTAATTGTTGATGGTAATTTTCAGGATAAATTGACGGTATGGCAAAATAATTCTTAACCGCTTAGAAATAGGTGGTATGACCATAATATTTCCTTGCTGTACCAGCGTTTTTCACAAATAAGTTTATACTGTGTTACAATTGGCAATTACCAACCAGATACTTATTATCGGGTTTTTATCCATGAAATCGGCGCGTTCGTATTGATAGTTTGCTTTTCTTATGTTATTCATGTCTTATGCTGAAAAGCAAATTTATATCAGCTAACAGAGGCAACACATGCAAGCAATATCAGATTTGATTTGTGATTTTGGTTCTGGTTGCGGTAACATAGCTGTCAACACCGACATTTACAACCTCGAAGTCATTCACGCGGCAACTTATCAATTTACAAGTAGCTACCATATCCTGATAACCCCTAATGCTGACAACTCGGTAACGATCATTTTCGAAGCAAAGGATAAGGCCAGGGATGTCATCGAAGACCTAAAAGATTTTGCCAACGCTCTCATAGATCACCAGGTCAGATATCAACTTAACAAGGTCAATGGTAAGATACGCGATCTGATTGTTGCCCATGCCTTTTCACCTCTTGACCTCCACGAGGAAATAAAATCTTTGTGAACGACCAACGACTGAACATACTTCCATTCCAGTTCTCTCGCTTTGACAGCGATAGCTACTTGCTCGTCAACGAAAGTGGCGAATACATTTTCCTCAAGAAGGACGATTTCCATAAGCTCATACAACGCGAGCTGGCCCCCGATTCCCCCTCCTACTATGACTTGAAGAGTAGGCATTTCATCAATACAGAACACTTACCGGAAACGCTGGAGATGGTTTCAGCGAAGTACCGGACCCGAAAAAGATTTGTCTCAGATTTCACTGTCCTTCATATGATGGTTATCACCTTAAAGTGCTGTAACACTTGTTCATACTGCCAGGTAAGCGCCGAAGCAGACAACGCAAAGGGCTTTGACATGTCGCCCGAAGTAGCTCGCCGTGTTGTCGACTATATCTTTAAGTCTCCTTCTCCCTCGATAAAGATAGAGTTTCAGGGCGGTGAGCCTACCCTTAACTGGGAGACATTGAAGGAGACTGTCCTTTATGCAAAGAAAGTTAATCAAAAATACCGGAAGAATCTTGATTTTGTAGTCTGTACTAACCTTGTCACTGTTAACACACAACAGCTAATGTTCTTGAAAGAACATGGCATTCATATATCTACCTCTATTGATGGTCCCCGTGATCTTCACGACAAGAACCGGATACTGAGAAGCGGTGGCGGTACATACGATACTGTCATCAAGAATCTTTACAATGCCTTCGATATCCTCCTTCGTGGCGAGGTAAATGCCCTCATGACAACCACTATAGATAACATCAATCATCTACAAGAGGTTACCGCGGAGTATGTCAGGCTTGGCTTCAATGGGATATTCATCAGATCACTAAATCCCTATGGCTTGGCCGCCGTGGACGCGGAGCACCTGGGGTATCCGGTAGAGCATTTTGTTGAGAAGTTTGAAAAAGCCCTTAATTTTATCATTCAACTCAATCTTAACGGCACAAGGTTCGTAGAGTTCTACACAAACCTCTTACTTACCCGTATCCTGACACCTTTTTCCACAGGTTTTGTCGATCTCCAGTCTCCATCAGGTGCTGGCATTTCAGGCGCGGTTTATGACCACAACGGAGATGTTTTCCCAGCAGATGAAGCGCGTATGCTCGCCAGGATGGGTGATCGCCGTTTCTGCCTTGGAAATGTTTTCAAAGATTCCTATGAAAGTATTTTTGGAGGGAATTTACTCCGCGAGATTGTCAGTAACTCATGCGTCGAGATCATGCCTTATTGTAGCTCTTGTGTTTACCGTACATACTGCGGTTCCGATCCTGTACGCAATTATCTTGAGACAGGTGACCTTATTGGCAGACGTCCGGACAGTAATTTCTGCAAAAAAAACAAGCTGATCTTCGATATGCTGTTCAAAAAACTCAAGCGCAACGACCCCGATGAAATGGATGTATTCTGGTCATGGATTTCTTGTCGGAGTTTAAAAGAAGTGCGCGGTGAAGAAGAATGAAACAATTTAAGGGGATAGCAGAGAACATAGAAACCCCGATTCTTGGATTAGTGACACACAACCCGATGTCAGTGCTGAGGAGTAACAGCGTACTTGTCACTGAAGAGACATCATTGCTATCGAGGGGGTTTGCGGGACTTATAACAAAAGACTGCGGTAAGAAAAAAAGCTCGTTACCGCAAGCCAAAGTTTCTGGCGAAGTCTTAGATAAACTGGACGAGGGAGATTGTGTTCTTATTGGCAAAGACGGCACCATAAAGGTTGTTTGGGAGAAAAAAGCCCCAACGAATCCGCTCCTTCTATCGGAGATGTGTGATTGCCATTGTCTTATGTGCCCACAACCACCTAAAGCACACGATAAGAATTTAACAGAGATAAGTAAACGAATTCTTAATCTTGTCAAAATAGAGACTCATCAGACTATTTGTCTAACTGGCGGTGAACCTACCCTACTGAAGGAAGAATTTTTCGATATCCTGGGGGTAATCAACAAAAAACAACCGAAATCAAGCGTTATGATGCTTACAAACGGTAAGTCATTCGCCAATTTTGAGTTTACAAAGCGTTTCGTATCCTTAAGACCCAAAGATTTCATTACTTGTGTTTCCATGCATAGCGATGTTGACGAAGTTCATGACCGGATTGTGGGTGTTAAAGACAGTTTCTATAAGACCGCAATGGGCCTCCAGAACCTCGCCCGTTTTCGGGAGAAGATTGAAATCCGTGTTGTTGTGAGCCGTATTAACGCTCACCACCTTGAATCTATTGCAACTTTCATTCAACGGAACTTTCCCTTCATCATTCACTGCACTTTCATGGGTATGGAGATAACCGGACTTGCTTGTGATAATTACGAGGCTATTTGGATTGACCCGCGAGATTACCGCGCCGAGCTTTCACGGGCAGTTAGGGTAATGAGCCGTGCGGACATGAACGTCTCTATCTATAATATCCCACTATGCCTGCTTGAACATAGGTCATGGAGCTTCTCAAGACAGTCAATTTCGGGATGGAAAAATGATTACCTCCCAATATGTGAGGGGTGTTCAGTCAAATCGAAGTGCTGTGGGATTTTCACAACCTCCGGATTGTATCAAAGTCCCTATATCCTCCCGCAATAACTTTGCAAGAGTAGGGGGAGGGGGGGGCTGGTGGCCCGGCTCGTTTCAGCATTTTAGAATTAATTTATTTAATAATAATTGTTGCTTATTAAAATTATTAAGAGCATAATCATTATAAGGTTTTTTGGATAATTTGTGATTGTTAGATTGGACAGTTCGAACCGAAGGAGGTATTTTATGAAAGGTCTATTCAACAAAGTAATGGTCTGCATTGCAGGTGTTGTCGCTCTTTTTGGCATTTCAGCAACCAACGTAAGGGCATTGGTGCCAGATATTAACAGCAAGACAGCTCTTTATCTGGAGCATGGGAATTCAATTAGCAGCAATGTAGACGCACCAATCGTGCAGGCTGACCATGCAAGCCATGCAAGCCATCATAGCCATCATAGCCATCATTCGGGTAGTTAGAAAGACCGGAACGCTCTTTTTGTGTAGGTTTTATTAATAACGATCGAAGACTCTTGTCGGCAAGACGGGAGTCTTTTGTGTTCTACCTGGCAAGGATCACATAACCCTGTTTCATTGAGATCTACTCCATGATATTAACTCAAGTGACCTTTCCATAAAAATACAATCAATTTTCTTACCGTTAATTACATAATTTGATGCCGTTCTACTATTTAACTTTTTATTACCTACATGATATAGTTTTGGGAACATTATGATCTAACGAAGCTATTTGTTTGTAAACGAACGGTTTAGATTTCCTAATTCTATAAAAAGGAACATGTCACTCCATGAAAGATACAATCGAAAGGTTGCTCAGTCACCGTAAAACATTCTTTTCTCAACAAGGTGAAGATGGACTATTGGCATTTGTTTTGTCAAAAATACCCGATAAGACAGGCTGGTGTGTAGAATTTGGAGCCTGGGATGGCAAGTCTGAAAGCAATACATACTACTTTATATCTCAGCACGATTACCATGGCGTTATGATTGAAGCAGACCCATCGAAATATAATCTTTTGCGTGAAAACCTGAAAGAACATGACACTATTTGTTTCAATGCTTTCGTAAGGCCTGAAGGAGAAAATAAACTCGATAACATTTTGAGTCTAACTCCTATTCCAGAACAATTCGACTTGCTGTCAATTGATGTTGACGGAGATGATTATCACATATGGCAATCTTTAGATAAATATCAGCCCAAAGTTGTTATAATTGAGATTAATATACATGATAAACCTGGGGTAAAACGTATAAACAAACCAGGTTCTCCAATTGCTCGGGGCAATACTGGAACAAGTATTTCGTCCACGTGGGGTATTACTGGTTATATGGGAACAAGTATTTCGTCCATGACAGAACTTGCAATTAGTAAACATTATAGCCTAATAGCAAATGTACATTGTAATGCAATATTTGTCAGGCGCGAGTACCTAAATCTGTTTCACGATAGAGAGGTTACTCCAGATGAAGTGTTCACGTATGAGGGCTATCGTATTAGTGAATTATGCTTTGATGAAATTAGAAGTCTTGGGTTGAGAAGAATCATAAAGAAAACAAATCGACATCTATGTAGGCTATTTTCACCTTTGAGATATAATCCAAAGTTGTGAATAGGAAACGTGGAGAAATGAAGGTTTATCGTTAAAACCGTTAATATTTAATGCTTTTCTTTCCGGCACCCTGAGGACTTTTAGCTGCTACTCTCTTCGCTTCGTCCCTACAGGAAAAAAGCAATATAAAAATTGGACTAACTTTAAAAAAAGGTTTTAAGCTTGATTTGAAAGATACAGGCTGGGGGCACCCCCACTACCCCTTCAATCTGGGGCAAAAAATAAGAATGCTCTTGAAATATATATCATAGGTACTACAGGGACAGCCCTGTGGAGGACTGAACAAAAGTAATTCTTATTATTTCATTGACAATGCCTTAATACAATTTAATAATGAAAAGTATACAAAGGGGGTATCATATGAAAAGGATAACAGTAATTACAGTTGTTTTCTTGCTAATTGCATCTTTCGCCTTAAGCGCTGAATTCTGGGGATCAAAAAACTCTAACAAATACCATTATCCAAACTGTAAATGGGCACAGAAAATAAATCCCGGCAACCTTGTTGTGTTTAAAAGTCCCAATGATGCGGTAAAATCAGGATATATTCCTTGCAAAGTATGTAAGCCACCAACAGGAATTAAATCAGAATTTGATACTGAAAATAACATAAATGTTGCAGCAGTTTTATCTCCCGAAGAAGAGCGTCAGGGTTGTTGCTCTCATCATGGCGGGGTATGTGGATGTCAAAATGGAAGAGCGGTTTGCTGTGATGGGACATTAAGCCCGTCATGCGGATGTGATTAATATTTGTTTATAAAATTATATTTTTAATCAGGTAGTTTTGTTCCCCCTTTCCCTGTATATGGATTAGTGTTCCCTTTGGTTGACCAATTGTTGCTTTTCGATCCGTCGGGCGATGAACGATGATGAGGTGCCACATAGGTTCCGCTTTTTGTTGTATATTCCTTCACACTAACACTTCCCCCGCGCGATCCACCTTTTGCAAAAAACTTCAACTGGAAACATAAGAAAAATGGAGAAAATAATACACAAGAACAAAGATAACAATTTATTTATTCATAATGCCCCCTTAAGGTAATTTTTCAGCAAATATATATTACATAGTCGCCTATTATTAATCAATATTTTATTCGGTATCGGGTTTTAAACCGTTTGCACATGCTTTCCTGCACAGACATCCTTATATACGGCAATAAAATAAGGTGACTAAAGATGTTTTGTTCTTTTTTCTTCACAACGGAATATGTATAATTCAAAAAAGGAGTGGCAATTGTAGGTGCTACGGAAGCAGCGCCCCTGCTATCTATCTTCGGGTTATATAGGGGGGCAGGGCACAAGTAATTCTTAATATTTGGTAGTGGGTCAGTTTGAAATAAAATAATATTTATTTCCATGAATCTGGTTTATACAAGTTAGTGCCAGGAATTGGATCGGGCATTTGGGAAATAGAGAGTACTCCGCTTCTGATTCTTTTGATGAATGATGAATGTTTTATTAATTCCTTGGATGGAAAATCAACCGGAGTTATTAAACCTACTATCTTCTTTTTTTCTTCTTTAACGATTCTTAAAGATTCAGCAAGGTCGCTATCATTAGAAATTACGACAGCACAATCATATTTGTCCAACCATGCATCATTTAGCAAATGAACAGCCATATTAACATCTGAGCCCTTCTCTTCAGTCTTGATGATATGCACAAGTTGATCAGGAAAAACCGGTGCATATATTATTTTTTGACCTCCATTCCGACAAATTGTCACTTTGATTTTTTGCGGAGGTGTATTATTGGCTAAAGGTGCTGTAATCTCATTACTCAAAAAATGTCCGTAATATACTTCAGTTTCAGGAATATATTTCTCAATAGCCCTTATATATGTTTCTTGTCTTATAGGTTTGTTTGGGTCTAATTTGCCGGATACCATTGTTGTAAAATATTTGATTTTATCAATACTGTTTTCCGGCTTAAGAAGACAGGCTACAAGTTTTTTTAGATCAAGCCATTTATATGGGGTTTTTCTTAGAGAACGATAGTATAAATTAAAACCATCAATATATATGTATGTGCGTATGGACATTCAAAAAAAGCAGGGGGTACTCTCGTACCCCCGCACCACAGGTCGAAACCATGTGGGTAGTTAGTTTATGTCTTAATTAATTATAGACATTCTTTTTAGAAAATCAAGTATTGAATAAACAATATTTAATATTTTGTCAAGTTTTATTTACAAAAGATGTATTATATCTTCTATATCCCACACATGATCTGTAACTCCTGCCGCCATTGCCGGGGTTATTCTCAATGTCTGGTGTATCCTACAAAAATTATAATAAATGAAATATAGGCTTAAGGCATGAACATGGTTTTCTATTTTGTTTGAAAACCCGTTTGTAAGTCTTGTAAATCTTCTCATGCTCATAGTAAGGTTTTGTCTTTCAACATAGCTTGTTGATATTTGCTTTATATCCGGCTTTCCTGTAATTGGTACTTTCAGTGAACCATTACATCTTGCAGGACTATACCGTTTTTCTGCTTCAGGACTACTACCATACAATTTAACCAACATTGCATAATCAATATCACCACCGAAAGTATTTTCAATAGCTTCAAGATATGCCCTGTGTCCATCGGTTGTTAATGGTATTTTTTGATACTCCTGTCATTCTGACAGTGGAACGGATAGAATTGCCTTCTACTATGGCGGCTATGACTTGTGCTTGTTTCACTTTATCTAACCTGCTCATGTTATAATGATACTTGACCGATCAAGCATTGTCAAATAATATATAAAATAATTATTTTTCTTATTCCTCATCCTCATCTTCTGGCCAAATTTCACCTTGTATAGGTTTGGGGTTTCTTGATGGGAAAGCTCTTTCAAGAAGTTTCTCGAATGATTTCCAATTCCTTGAGGCTCTCATTATAGCTATTAATTGTAATAGGTGGTCTCTAAGGTCTGGTTGTCCTATATCCTCTGAAAGAAATTGAAATAATTTCCATCGTCTTCTATGGGTATTTTCTATTTTTGGATTAAGCTCTCTGAGCTTAGGAAGAACCCCTGGAGGAAGTTTGTCATATACTATTTCATTTGTTATTTTGCCTATAAATGGTGATCTCTTAGTCCCTGTTCCTGGATATTGCCATGCCTTAAGTCTATATATTTGTTTATAGAACTCATCTGGAAAGGTTTTTGCCCACTTAAGTTTTTCTTCTGATAAGTAAACAGCAAGTAGTTTTTCAAGTTCATCTCTCTGCCTATCATATTGGAAACCAGTAGCCTCATCAACTAAGGCTACAATCCCTATTTTTGAAAAACTTCTAACTAACATTTCTGCCACAGACGCTAAGGGCAATTGTGATTTTGTTAAAGCAATAGCCTGTCTTGCGGATAAATATACGTCACACAACAACGGCAACATTTTTGCATCATAAGCTTCCATGGGACGCCCACTCGTAGGTTGATATTCAATTGTTTTGAGCCCTCCGGGTAGAACGTTGTCTATAAAGGGTTGAAGGTTATTTGCATCTATAAAACTGGGCATGTTGAGCACCCTTACTTCACCTTTTTTCCTTCCTCGTTTTGTACGTCCAAAAGCCTTAAAAATAGCATTTCTGGATATTACCCTTGTACCATCGTCAAGTACAGCACAGGGGATTTCTTTATCTCCTATTTTTAATATACCTTGATGTGTAGCTTTTGGTAAATTATGATTATTGATATTCTTGGTCTTATCCCATCGAGTTTGAACTGCATTTCTTGCTATTTCGCTTCTTTCTTCCGCTGTTAATTTTGTTGCTCTTGCAATGCCTCCTTTTGATGCGCCAAGCTTCGACAATACTTGAGCAGCCTTATTAATTTTTTTGTCTTCATCCATGATAAACCCCCTTTTATAAAAAATACATGCTCATGCAAGTATACTATATTTAAAATGAATTAAAGTCAAGTACTTTCTTGAGCAAGTATAACTTATTTTAAAAGGGATTTATTTCTTAGACCATCTTTTTGTTGCAGCATTAACAGCTATTTCTTTCCTTTGTTCTTCTGTGAGTTTCTCAGCTCTTGCTTTACCGCCTTTTAATCCT
>Ga0351919_10053_pt1 | contig 38129 bp, 34 predicted proteins | sample TotcelHT113001N6_FD_206845 | JGI IMG/M metagenome (GOLD analysis project Ga0351919, IMG submission 206845) | Enriched cells from coal bed in the Powder River Basin, Montana, United States - Total cells T11 rep1 HSBNCT.T11.300.1.N6 ...
TCGTCGGCTTCCAAAACGCCCAGAGGTATTTCCTTGCGGTAACCGTCGTCAAAATGGGCGATAATATTGCCCATCAGGGCCGCGGCAGCGCGGCGGATATCGCCTTCACGGTGGATGAGCAGTTCATAGAGGAACTCCAGGGTCTGCATTTTCTGTTGGACGCCGAGATAGGTGAAATATTCCTCAAGAATATCGATATAAGCGCGCAGATTTTTCCATTCTTTTTCGCTGCGGGCCGCTTCCAGGATATTGCCGAAAAGACGCTCTGTATCCAAGCGGTGCATCAGGGCGATATTATGGGAGATGCCCATAAATTTAAAAGCTTCAAGTACCTGATCCGGCGACATTAATGAGATATCCGGGGGGACGGCGATTGCACAGACGCCGTTTTGATCCACGTCCACGCCGAGAGAGCGCATATAATCTTCAAAATCTTGCAGTTTGGTATAGACAAATAAATAGCGGCGGCGTTTCGCCTTATCCACGTTATCCATCTTACTTAATACAACATCGAAGGAATCGCGCAGGGTATAGAGCTCGGTATGTTCCCTGCCCTCCGTGTCGATGAGCTGTTTTACCCGGAAATCCGCATAGATAAGCAGAAGGGACTCTACCGAGAGGTTCTCCAGTTCGAGATCCCAAGCCGAATGATTGGCGGCGAGATGGCCGATAGCGGATGCGTTAACCGATTTGCACCATTGATCGGTATAATAATAATGGAGATAAGGCACCCGCTCTCCGTCCTTGCATCCAAATTTACCGATATCGTGAATCGCCGCAGCGGCAGATAGGAGGGCTAAATCAACCGGAGCGCCGGATTCTTTCATTTGCTTTCCGATTATAAGCGCCAAATTATGCACGCCGACGATATGCTCGAGAGTGGTATAAGGGGAAATCTCTTGAGCCAGGCGCATCATTTCATAGACAAAGCAGCTTTTAAAACGGGTGAAAACCGCGCGATACTCTTCCATATATTCGGAATCGCTTAGCTCGGTTTCCATGGGAAAGGAAAAATCGAGTCGCGGAGAAATCAACGAACGGGTATGGGACGAGAGGAAATAAGCCTGTAGTACGGCAAGGAAAAAGAGCGCGCCATCTCCGGATTCTACGGTACGCGGAGAAAATGACGCTTCGGGGTAAGAAAGATCGATCGCGTAAAGGTAGGAAAATATCAGCCAGCCTTCTTTGGGTTCCTTGCCTAAGCGATTCAGGGCCGCCCTGCATTTATTGAGAATATCGTTACAGCTGATCTCACCAGTTTCGTTATCCAGCTGATTTAATATTTCTTTCCAGCCCTCTTTACGCAGAAATTCCAAAGTCCCTGCTCTCGAGAGGGAGAATCGCTGTTGAAACGCCTTGCTATCCAGTATCTGCGTCAAATAGCGGAAGCTGCCGTTCTCTATCTTTTTTCCCATGCCGTTCACCTCCGGGTTGTTGAGACTCAGGTTTTTATGCATATCAATTATAATTCTTAATTATATATTTTATCATATCGGCGTATACAGCGCTATAGTTATTATTTTCGGCGATTTGAACAGGAATGGTAAAGATGTCGTCAACAGTAATTTGATACGACCAATCGTTTCAATTAATAATTAGTTATGTCATATAATTGCATTTTTTACTTAATAATATTGACAAAAACTCCGCTACCCTCTATAATTTCCCATATAAAGAAGCTGATAAGGTGAATTGGGAACATATAATGGATCTTGATATTGGCAGCATTGTTGAAGGAAAGGTTGTTCGCATTACCTCTTTTGGCGCCTTTGTGGAATTAGACAAGGGCGTATCAGGTCTTGTCCATATTTCCGAAATCGCCGACGCCTATGTTTGCGATATTAATCAATTTCTCAATGTCGAAGATGTTATCCGGGTCAAGATCATCAGTCGTGACGAATCCGGAAAAATCGGTCTCTCTTTGAAACAAGCCGCTGAGAAGGTGGCGCCCCAGCCGATGGTTTGGCAAGCGGAGAAAGTCGTCAAAGAAGGCTTTGAAGACAAATTAGCCCGATTTATGAAAGACAGCACCGAAAAGCAATTGGCACTGAAAAAACATCAGGAAATTAAAAAATCAAGATAGAACACCGAAGTGGTGTTCTTTTTTTAAGGAGGATTCGCCAATCGGATGATGCTTGCAGCAATTGATATCGGCTCCAATACGGTGCAGCTCTTACTTGCGGAAAATAAGAATGGAAAAATTATTTCCCGTGACAATTATATCCGCACCACCCGCCTTGGGGTCATGGATAAGGACAATCATATCACTGCCGCGGCCATTGACGCGACCGTGTTGGTCATAGGCGAATTCAAGCGATTGGCCAAGGAAGCCAATGCCGCGAAAGTGCGGATATTGGCCACTTCCGCGGTACGCGACGCAGTCAATCGAGAAGCGCTGATCACAGCGATCGGAAAAATGATCGATCAGCCGGTAGAGATATTAAGCGGCGAAGAAGAAGCGCTGCTTTCCTATAAAGGCGCCCGTAACCTTCTCGATTTTCCTCTCGGAACGCCGGTCTTGGACGTGGGCGGCGCATCCTCCGAATTGATATACGAATTGGGCGACGGTCAAATTGAGACGACAAGCGTCAACGTGGGTTCGGTGCGGATGAAGCAAAAGGATTGGTCCGCAAGAAAAATATATGCAATGTTCGCATCCGCTTTATCGGCACGCGGCGCTTCGGATTTTGCCATCGGCATCGGCGGAAATATCACGGCGGCTGCTGGAGTCATCGCGGGGCTGACCTGCTTTGACAGGGACGCCATTGAAGGAATGAACTTGGATCGAACCCAGTTGATTGGGCTTTTGCAGCAAATATTGCCGCTATCGATCGAGGAACGTTGCGCGTTATCTCCCCTACTCCGTAAAAGAGGCGAAATTATCGAGCAAGGATTGCAAATCTGGCTGACCTTGACGGATATTCTTCATTTTAATAAAATTACGGTCTGCAGCGGCGGAATCCTGGACGGGGCTATCGTTGATATGGTATAATCATCAGAAAAATGTTTTATTCGGGAAAGGATAAAGAATGATTCTGACGAAAGCAAAAATACTCGTTAACGAAAGAATTAGGATAAAAGCGGATTTCTTCCTGATGGAATTGGAAGCACCGGAAATTGCCGAAAGCGCATGCCCCGGCCAATTTATTATGCTGAGCGTCACGGAAAGCGAATCCCCGTATCTGAAAAGGCCGATGGGCCTTAATGCCATCGATAAGCAAGCCGGGTGCCTGAGAATCATCTACCAGCTCAAAGGCAAAGGTACCCGGGCCATGACGAAACTGGGCCCCGGGGAGCGTATCGAAGTGCTGGGTCCTTTGGGCAACGGCTGGTCCGTCAAAGACGGAATGAAAAACGTTTGCCTGGTCGGCGGCGGCTCGGGGATTGCTACCCTGCTGCCCCTGGCAGTCGAGCTGGAAAGAAAAGGCGTCCAACAGATGCAGATCATTCTCGGCGGTAAAAGCGCAGAGCATATCATCTGCCTGGAAGATTTTTCCGATCACGGCAATCATCTTCGCATTGCCACGGAAGACGGGACATTGGGGCGCGCGGGGATGGTCGATAGCTATTTTGAGGCCAATCCCAACTACGACATGGTGTATACCTGCGGCCCGACTCCCATGATGCGGGCCGTCGCCCGCTGGGCATCAGCCCACGGCCTGGCTTGCGAGGCTTCCCTGGAGGAACGGATGGGCTGCGGATTTGGCGTCTGCATGGGCTGCGTCTGCGAAACCAAACCGAAGGACGGACACGTTTGCTATCAACGCGTGTGCCGGGAAGGCCCGGTGTTTGCCGCGGAGGAGGTGTTTTTCAATGACTGATCTAAGCACAGTTGTTGCCGGCATATCGATGAAGAACCCCCTGATCCTGGCTTCCGGCACCTGCGGGTACGGGCGGGAGATGGCCGAACTGTACGATCTATCTCTTTTAGGCGGCATCTCGATCAAGGGGACCACCTTGAAACCGTTTTCAGGAAATAAACCGCCGCGGATTGCCGAGACGGCGAGCGGGATGCTCAATAGCGTGGGGTTGCAAAACCCGGGCATCGACGCGGTGCTCGAAAAGGAACTGCCTTTTCTGAATAAATTCGATACGGCGGTGATTCTCAATATCGCCGGGCATAAACTGGCGGAATACGGCTTAATCGCGCAGGCGGCGGAGGCGGCTAAAGGTATTGCCGCGATTGAGGTCAATATCAGCTGCCCCAATGTGGAAACCGGGGGAATGGCTTTCGGCGTTGATTGCAATACGGCAAATGAAGTGATAGCTCTGGTGCGCCGGAATACGAAATTGCCGGTGATCGCCAAACTGACGCCTAATGTCAGGGATATCGGAGAAATAGCCAAAGCCTGCGAAGCCGCGGGCGCCGACGCGATCTCCTTGATCAATACCTTGCTTGCCATGGTAGTGGACGTGGAAACGCGCAAGCCGATCTTGGCCAACCGTTCCGGCGGACTGAGCGGGCCGGCAATCAAACCGATCGCCCTGCAGATGGTTTGGCAAACGGCCAGGGCGGTAAACCTCCCTATCATCGGCATAGGCGGTATCACCTGCGCCACCGACGCAATAGAATTTATCTTGGCCGGAGCCAGCGCTTTTCAGGTCGGCACCGCTAATTTTTATAATCCCTGCGTCGCGCCGCAAATCATAGACGATCTGGAAAATTGGTGTAACGCGCACGGGGTAAAACATGTCGGCGAACTGGTCGGCGCTATGAAATAAGGCGTTTGCAACAAACGCCTTGAGGAGATGATACGGTGAAATTTTCGGAAATGGGCGCGCCCGCGCAAAAGGCGCTATACGATCAACTGCAAAAAGAATATACCGGTTTTAAATCCCTGGGGCTTAAACTCAATATGAGCCGTGGCAAACCTGCGCCGAAACAATTGGAAATATGCCGGGCAATTCATGAAAAACCGGATAATTTTATCTGCGAAGACGGCACCGATGTGCGTAATTATAGTTATGTCTCCGGTATTCCCGAAGCCAAACGCCTTTTTGCTGATATCCTCGGCGTTCCGGCGACACAGGTACTGGTCGGGGGCAATTCCAGCCTTAATCTCATGTATGATACGGTATGCCGGGCATATCTGCACGGGGTGCTGCCAAACGCCGCGCCATGGTCGCGGCAGGGAAAAGTTAAATTTCTTTGTCCCTCCCCCGGGTACGACCGCCATTTTGCTATAACCAAAAGCTTTGACATCGAGATGATTCCGGTGCCGATGAAAGAAGACGGGCCGGATATGGATATGGTGGAACAATTGGTGGCAAACGACCCCCTGATCAAGGGTATCTGGTGCGTGCCCATGTACAGTAACCCGGACGGGATTACATACAGCGACACGGTGGTCCGCCGTTTTGCCGCCATGCCCACAGCAGCCGGAGATTTCCGTGTTTTTTGGGATAACGCCTATTGCGTTCATTATCTGGACGGGAACGACCGTGATTATCTCCTTAATATTTACGACGAATGCGTCAAATGCGGCACGCAGGACAGGGTCTATATCTTTGCATCCACTTCCAAGATTACCATGGCTGGGGCCGGAATCAGCGCTATGACGATGAGCCGCGCCAATTATGACTGGGCGATTAAGCTGCTCTCAATTCAGACAATCTGTTACGATAACCTAAACCAGTTACGCCATTGCCGGTATCTTCCCGATGTGGCGGCAGTGGAAAGGGTCATGGCCCAGCATGCCGCGATCGTCAAACCTAAGTTTCAAATCGTCCTCGACGCCTTGGAACAAGAAATCGAACCCTACGGTATTGCCCGCTGGCACCGTCCCAAGGGCGGCTATTTCATTTCCTTTTTTGCCGAATCCGGTTGCGCCAAACGGATCGTCGCTTTATGCAAGGAAGCCGGGGTTGAACTGACCGGGGCCGGCGCGACATATCCCTACGGCGACGACCCGCAAGACAGCAATATCCGCATCGCGCCGACCTTCCCCTCCGAAGAGGATTTGGGCAAAGCGGTCAGCCTCTTTTGTCTCGCGGTCAAACTCGCCACTTTGGAGAAAATATTGGGGCTGTAAAAATTGTGAATCTAATAAAAAACCACAGTGTAAGCACTGTGGTTTTTTTTTGCGTTGGGGGGTATCTCATCTTGGCTAGCGTTCAGGGTTGACAAACGCTGCAGGGTTCGTATCCCGCCGCTTCGGCGGATGCCTTGTCCGCAAACCAGATTTGGTTTTTTTCATCGATCTCTTTGGCGTAGGCGCAGGTCGCAAGATGATATTTGCTGCCGTTCAAGCTGGTAACATAAGCGCCATCGGTCAAAACGCCTTGCCAAAGGCCGACGCCGTCTTCCCGGGCCGCTTTTTGAGCCGCAACGAAATCCTCGACATATTTGACATTGGGGGGGTAGGTGGCGACCACGGCATAGCCTTCCCGGACTAAATTTAGGTTGAACATTTCCCCGTCCAGATAAACATAGGCTAAGAGCCTGCCGTATTGATCCCGTTCTTCCACATCGAGTTCCAGGGACACATTCTCCCCTTCCAACCGATCTTTGGTATAGGCAGAGGCGATCTCCCCGAATTCCGTGTTTCTGTTTTCGTCAGGATGTACGGATTCCGGGGTATCAATGCCGATGAGCCGCACTTTTTCTTCCGTACCGTTTATATCGATGATGAGCGTGTCGCCGTCGACCACGCGTACCACAGGGTATGACGTTTCCTGATCGATGGATGCGCTAGTGTCGGTGACCTCCGCCGTTGCAGAAAAAATTTCCGGGGATTGCGAAAGGGCGGCGAGCGCGATCAGGATAATCAGCGCGACCAACGGGGTTTTGATTTTTCTGGTAAATCTATATCTCATCTAGTCCTCGCGGTCCCATTCTTCTTGCCCGAAATCGCGAATATTGGCGGCGATCCGGGAGAGGCGTCTCAGGCGGTGATTGAGCGCGGAACGGCCCAAAGCGGAAACCTCGCTGAGGTCGGCCAAAGAATAATCGGGATATTCAAGTCTTAATTCCGCAGCGATACGCAGGGTATTTGGCAGCGCGGAAAAGCCGATCGTTTCTGCGATATATTTGATGTCTTCCACCTGGCGCATGCTGGCGGCTACAATTTTATTGACATTGGCGGTATCGCAATTACGTTGGCGGTTGGCCTGGTTTCGAATCTCTTTTGTTACTCTTAGGCTCTCGAACTCCAGTAAGGAGCGATGGCTGCCCATGATATTAAGAAGCTGGCAGATATCCTCCGCGCCTTTTAAATAGACGATTTCCATGTCTTTGCGGCGGACGATTTTACCCTTAAGGCCATAACCCGCCATCAGTTCAACCAAAAGATCGGCCTGGGTTTTTTCCAGGGAACCAAATTCCAGATGATAAGCGTGTTCCGGTTCGCCGAGAGACCCCGAGGCCAAAAAAGCGCCACGCAGATAAGCCCGGCGGCAACAAGGAAAAGCTAAAATATCTTCCCGGAGATGCTCGGGAAAACCAAGCTGCCAAAAGCCGTTTTCATCCACCATGGAAAGCTCCCGGAGAAATTCGCGTAATTGTTTCTGCGGGGGCACGGTCAGGGTAAAAACCTGGTTTTTGTGCAAACGGGTACGGCGGTAAACCGTGATTTCCCGCTTTAAGGAAAAGTCACTGGCGAGGCTAAACATTTTCCGGATGGAAGCGGAATGCTCGGTTTGCATAAACAGGGAAAGCCGATGGCCCTCCCCTATCCGAATATTCCCCTTGATCAGAAAAAAGGCGATGAATTCCGCCCGGCGGCAGCAGGCTTTGGAGGACATAATCCGGGTTAGATCTTCTTTGACTCTGGTTGAAAAGCTCATATTTATCCTTTTTTCCGCTCGATATCGCGATGGAATACAGCGGTATTAAAGCCAAAACTCTTTAAGCGCTTGCCGATATACTCGGCCAAGGCTACGCTGCGGTGGCGGCCGCCGGTACAGCCGAGGGCGATGGAAATATTCTTTTTTCCCTCTTCCTGGTAATGGGGCAGTAAATAACGGAGCAGGCGCAGGTACAGGCGTAAAAACTCGCGGGTGACGTCGTTTTTGAGTACAAAATCCGCCACCGGCGCCTCCAAACCGGTCAATGGTTTGTATTCCGGGATATAATAGGGATTGGGGAGAAAACGCACGTCCATGACCAGATCGGCGTCGATGGGCATGCCGTATTTGAAGCCGAAGCTGGTAACCGACACCGTCATACCGACCGTGTCCTCATCGGTGAACAGCTCTTTAACATGTTTTGCAAGGTTTTGGTTGCTGTATTCCGTGGTATCGATAATAATATCCGCGCAGCCGCGCAAGTCTTCCATTAGTTCGCGTTCTTCGCGTACGCATTGGAGCATGCTCTTACCCTTTTCACTCAAAGGATGGGGGCGCCGGTTCTCTTTATAACGGGCAAGAATCACATTATCCGAGGCTTCAAGGAAAATCACCTGGAAATCCACGCCTTCTTGCCGCAATTCATGCAAAGCCGCTTCGATCTGGGGCATTACCTCCACCCCGGCCCGGACATCCGCAACGATCGCCATTTTGGGCAAGGCGTTGTTCGCCAAACGCATGCCGGCGATGAATTTGGAAAACAAAGAAGGCGGGATATTATCCACACAGAAATAGCCCATATCTTCCAGGGTCATAATCACCTGGGACTTACCGGCGCCGCTCATCCCGGTAATGATTAAAAGCTTTCCATTTTTTTCTAGAGGTTTCAATTTTCCGCTGACGACCTTTTTATCCATTGCACATCCCCCTTCCTTGTGTTTGAGCCATAATTATCTATCATTGACAATGTTCGGTGATTATTATTCTTTCCCTGCTTCATTCTCATGTAAATAACGGAAAAGAAACGCCGCGGCTTTTCGATTCATACCCGGCGCCACCGCCAATTCCGCTTCACTAGCGGCCATGATCGCTTTTAGCGAACCAAAACATTTGAGGAGGCTTTTTTGGCGTTGCGGGCCGATACCGGGCGCGTCGTCGAGCAGCGAACGGGTTTGTCTTTTTTTGCGCAGATTACGGTGATAGGTGATTGCGAAACGGTGCGCCTCGTCCCGGAGCCGTTGCATTAACAGTAAAGCCGGGTTTTCCGCGGCAAGCCGCAAGGGCGCGCTTTGTCCCGGCAGATAAATCTCTTCGAATTGTTTGGCTAAAGAAATGATTAAAGGTTTTTTTCCGGGAAGCTCGTTTAAGCAGGTGATCACTGAAGATAATTGTCCCTTACCCCCGTCGATCACGATCAGATCGGGGAAAACGCCAAAGTCCAAAGGCTGCTTGTCTTGCTCCCGCTCGGCCAGGCCCCGTTTCCAGCGCCGTTCCAACACTTCTTGCAGGGCGGCAAAGTCATTCGAGCCCGCGAGAGTCTTGATCCGGAAATGGCGGTAAAGTTTGGGCGACGCCGCGCCGTTAACAAAGACCACCATGGAGCCGACCATATCGCTGCCCTGAATATGGCTGATATCATAGCATTCGATCCGCCCGGGCGTACTTTCAAGCGATAGTTCTTGGCGCAACGCTTCGAGGGCCGCGGCATTTTTTTCTTCCTGCCTTTCCCGGGCTTTTAAATAGCTGTCCAGAATCAAGCGGGCGTTTTCTTTAACCAGATTGAGTAAACGTAATTTAGTGCCTCTTTGGGGGACGATCAGCCGCACTTTATGCCCGGCCGTGGCGCAAAAGGCTATTTCCAAAAGAGGCGCGTCTTCCGGTAGGATATCCAGATAAAGTTCGGGCGGAATGCGGTCGCCGCCGCCGTAGTATTCCTGCAAAAACCGGCGCAGTAAAAGGGGCTCCGCGCCTGATTCGCCGCCGCTCATCTTAAAATGATCCCGACTGACCACGGTTCCGCCCCGGACGAAAAACAATTGTACGATCGCCTGGTCTTCTTCAGCCGCTACTGCGATCACGTCAAAATCCCCCTGGCCGCTGCTGCTGTCGATCTCCTGGCGGGCCGCGAGATTACGCAGTACCGCCAGCGCGTCCCGGTGGCGGGCGGCCTCTTCGTAGCGCATTTGTGCCGCCGCTTCAGCCATCTCTTTTTCCCGCTGCCGGATCAAAGCGGGCATTTTTCCCTGTAAAAATAAGGACACGTCTTCTACGATACGGCCGTAAGCTTCCTTACTGATTTTTTCTTCGCAGGGCGCCGAGCAACGGTTGATATGTGCGTTGAGGCAGGCCCGTTGTCCGACCCGGAAGCTTCGGGTGTTGCAGGAACGCAGAGGGAAAATATCTTTGACTAATTCTTTAGCCTTGTGGATCGAGCCGACCGAAGGATAAGGGCCGAAGTATTTGCTACCGTCCGCTTTGGCCCGCCGCGCGATCAATAGTCTGGGGTAATCCTCGTCGAGGGTGAGACGTAGGTAAGGATAATGTTTATCGTCACGCATGAGAATATTGTAATGGGGTTCGTATTCCTTGATCAAGTTGGCTTCCAGAATCAGCGCTTCCGCCTCGCTTTTAACCACCACGGTTTCAAAATCGGCGATTTTTTCCACCAGCCGTTCGGTTTTCGGATCATGGCTGCCGTGAAAATAGGAACGGACTCGGTTCTTAAGATTAACGGCTTTGCCTACATAGATAATCTTACCGCCGCTGTCTTTCATCAGATAGCAGCCGGGCGCATCGGGAAGCTGGTTTAATTTTTGACGGATGACTTCGTTCATACCAGTACCTTTTTTAAATACTGGCCGGTATAGCTTTTGGCGCAGGCGGCGACTTCCTCTGGCGTGCCTGTGATAATCACCCGGCCGCCTTTATCCCCGCCCTCCGGGCCCAGATCGATGATATAGTCCGCGGTTTTGATTACGTGCAGATTATGCTCGATCACCACCACGGTATCGCCCGTTTCCACCAGGCGCTGCAACACTAAAAGAAGGTGGCTGATATCGTCGGTATGGAGGCCGGTGGTGGGTTCGTCCAAAATATAAAGGCTGCGTCCATTGGAGCGGCGGGAAAGCTCCGTGGCCAGCTTGACCCTTTGCGCTTCGCCTCCCGATAAGGTGGGGGCGCTTTGACCCAGACGGATATAGCCGATCCCGACTTCCTGCATGGTGAGTAATTTGCGTTTGATCCGGGGGATATTGGCAAAGAAAGTTACCGCTTCGTCGACAGTCATATTCAGGACGTCAGCGATATTTTTCCCCTTATAGCGAATCTCGAGCGTCTCGCGGTTGTATCTTTTACCCTGGCAAACTTCGCAGGGCACATAAATATCCGGGAGAAAATGCATTTCGATTTTAATGATGCCGTCGCCTTGGCAGGATTCGCAGCGGCCGCCTTTGACGTTGAAGCTGAAACGGCCTTTTTTATATCCCATGGCCTTGGCGTCCGGGGTCATGGCAAACAAATCGCGGATCAGGTCGAAAACCCCGGTATAGGTTGCCGGATTGGACCTGGGAGTACGCCCGATCGGCGATTGATCGATCATGATCACCTTTTCCAAGTTATCCAATCCTTCGATATCCGTATAAGAGCCGGGGATGGTATGGGTATGATTGAGTTTACGGGCGCAGGCTTTATATAGGATCTCGTTGATCAAGGAGCTTTTCCCCGAACCGGACACCCCGGTGACGCAGATCAACTGTCCGAGGGGGAACTGCACGTCGATATTTTTAAGATTGTTGGCGGCAGCTCCCCGTAAGATTAAGCTGCGGCCGTCGCCGGCGCGGCGGCTATCCGGCACAGGAATACTTTTTGCCCCAGAAAGATACTGTCCGGTCACGGAGCGGGGACAGGCGATGACATCTTCAAGGGTTCCGGCCACGACTACCTCGCCGCCGCGCTCGCCGGCGCCAGGGCCGATATCGAGGATAAAATCGGCGCTTTCGATCATCTCGTCGTCATGCTCGACCACAAGGACGGTGTTACCCAAATCCCGCAGGCGTTTCAAGGCGTTGATCAGTCGGGTATTATCCCGTTGATGCAAACCGATACTGGGCTCGTCCAAGATATAGAGTACCCCCATCAGATGGGAACCGATCTGGGTGGCGAGTCTGATCCGTTGCGCTTCGCCCCCGGAAAGGGTGGCCGCACCCCGAAAAAGGGTGAGGTAATCCAAACCGACCTGGATTAAAAAGCCCAATCTTTCATCAATCTCTTTTAATATGCGGCGGGCGATCATGGTTTCCCGTTCGCTTAACTCGAGATGGTCGAGAAAATTTCTTGCTTCGCCGATGGGCATAAGACTCAGCGCGTGGATATTTTTTCCGCCCACGGTCACGGCGAGTATCTCCGGCTTGAGCCGGGCCCCGCCGCAGGTTTCGCAGGGCTGGATCGTCATATATTTTTGAAATTCTTCCCGCATCATTTCGGAATTGGTTTCCTTGTAGCGACGTTCAAAATTTCTCACGAGTCCTTCCCAGTGGTGCATCCAGATATTCGCATGATTGCTGCCTGGCTCAAAATAGGTCACCGGGAACTTTTCCTTTCCGCAACCGTAGAATATCTCCTCCAGCGCCCGGCGGGGCAATTCGCGGATGGGCGCGTCCAAAGAAAACTTATGGGTGGTGGCGATTGCTTCGATATGGCGGAAATACCAGTTTTGGGTATTGTTTAATGGCAGAAGGCCGCCTTCCCGCAAGGACAGGCTGTCGTCTTTGATCATCAGTTTTTCATCGATATGCTGGGAATATCCCAGCCCGGTGCAAGCCGGGCAAGCGCCGAAGGGGTTATTAAAAGAAAACATCCGCGGCGTTAATTCTTCCATGCTGATACCGCAATCCGGACAGGCGAAATTTTGGGAGAAAAGCGTCTCTTCATGTTTTCCGTCCTCAAGATCGGCGATCACCAAAGCCATTCCGTCCGCCATATTGAGGCATATCTCCAATGAATCGGTGAGGCGTTTATCGGAATTATCGCGAAGGATGATCCGGTCCACTACCAATTCGATATCATGTTTGATTTGCTTTTTAAGAACGATCTCTTCGGAAAGTTCGCGCAGCTCGCCGTCGACCCTTACCCGCACAAAACCCTTTGCTTTGGCGTCGGTAAAAAGTTTTTGGTACTCCCCTTTCCTGCCTCGGGCCAGAGGCGCCAATAATTGCAATCGTGTCCCCTCGGGCCAAAGCCGTATGGTGTCGATCATCTGGTCCACGCTCTGGCGGCTGATCGGCCTTCCGCACTCGGGGCAATGGGGATGGCCAATGCGAGCATAAAGAAGACGGAGATAGTCGTGGATCTCCGTGACCGTGCCCACGGTGGAGCGGGGATTATGGCTGGTAGATTTCTGATCGATGGAAATAGCCGGGGAAAGGCCGTCGATCTGGTCTACGTCCGGTTTGCTCATCTGTCCTAAAAATTGCCGGGCATATGAGGACAAAGATTCCACATAGCGACGCTGGCCTTCGGCATAGATGGTATCAAAAGCCAGCGAGCTTTTACCGCTACCGGAAAGACCGGTTAAAACAACCAGCTTGTCCCGGGGGATTTTTACGGAAATGTTTTTTAAATTATGCTGTCGCGCGCCGCGAATGATGATTTGATCTTGGGTCATATTTATTTTGTCTCCTGAATAAGGGGTTCCGACTCGGGAACGAGGGGTAAAACTGTCTTCTTTTTCTTTTTTAGATCCGGTCGGCCTGTTGGGTCGAGGGCCAATAAACGCTTATTAAAAAGCAAGGAAAAGGCAAGTATCGCCATGATCAGACCGCTGCCCACCATGATGACCCGGACGTTTATGACATCCGCTAGCGGGCCAAAAAGGAGCATTCCCAGCGGCATTACCGTAGAAATGATGATATTAATGACTGAAAATACTCTGCCCATCATTTGCGGTTCTGTCTTTTCCTGAATAAAGGTCATCTCTGCCGTGGTGAACATGGGCAGGAAGAACCCCGCCACGCCCATGATCGTTAAGTAGAACCAAAAATTATCGGCTAAACCCATTGCGGCGAAAGTGATGCCGAAGAAGAGGAAGGAAAAGCCCATGGAAAAGATGCGGTTTTTAAATCCGCCCCAGGCGGCAATCACCACACCACCGATGACCGCTCCCACGGACCAAAATATCTCGTTCATGGTTAAGCGCCAGATTTCCGGACCGTAGAGACGTTCCACCAGGATCGGGGTGAGGAAGGCAGCCGGTGCTACCAGGAAAAAGCCCAAAGCGTAGAAAATCAGCATGAAGCGAAGCCACTGGGTACGCTTGACAAAAGCCAGGCCTTCCCTCAGTTCGCCGATGATAGAACCTTTCACCGCATCCGCCGTTTTTTCTATCTTACCGACAACAAGAAAGCTGAGAATGATCACCCCGACGACTGCGGTCGCCACATCAAAGAAGAGGGCGTTCACAAACCCCGCAGCCAATAAAATACCCCCCAGCGCCGGCGCCAGCAGATTGAGTACATTCATAATCGTAGCATTGATGGCGTTAACGCGAGTCAAATGCTCCATAGGAACGATCTGGGGAATTAACGCGCCGACCGCAGGTTGTTGAATTCCCTGGCCCAAAGAGCGCAAGGCCATGACAAAAAAGAGGAAAGTAAAGCTGGTATTCCCTTTGAGCCACAATATCGCCAACACTAAGGTTGTCGCAGCAATCGAGAGGTCGGAGATGATGATAAGCACCTTACGGTTATAGCGGTCGGCCCACACGCCCGCGATCAGGGAAATAAAAATTTGGGGGAGAAAAATGCATAATACAGCGACAGTCATCATCATTCCGGAGCTGGTTTCGATAGTGATATACCACATGACCGCAAAGGAAACTACCAAAGAGCCGATGAGGGTAACGGTCTGGGAGACGAGAAAAAGAATGATTTTTTTCAGCCAAGTTTCCATTTATTTTCTTTCTGCTGCTCTTATTTCCATGATCGCGTCGCGCAGCTGCGCCGCTTCTTCGAATTCCAATTTTCTTGCCGCTTCCCGCATTTCTTTTTCCAGGGAACGCAATAACTTTTCTCTTTCGTTTCTTTTGAGTTTATCCGGGGCAACCAAGCTATAAGCCGCACGGCTCCCGTATTTTCCTTCCAGATCTTTCGTCTTGGGCAATACCGCGGCGATCACGTCTTTGACATCCTTGACAATGGTTTTTGGGGTAATGCCATGGGCTGCGTTATACGCCGTCTGTTTTTTGCGCCGCCGTTCGGTTTCGTTGATTGCAGCGGCCATGCTGTCCGTTATTTTATCGGCGTACATGATGACCCGGCCTTCAGCGTTACGGGCCGCGCGGCCGATGGTCTGGATGAGGCTGCGTTCCGAGCGGAGGAAGCCCTCCTTATCGGCGTCGAGGATCGCGACCAAGGTCACTTCGGGTAGGTCGAGTCCCTCGCGGAGGAGGTTGATCCCCACTAACACATCGAAAATCCCGAGCCGAAGATCGCGTAAAATCGCCATGCGTTGCAAAGTTTTGATATCCGAATGGAGATACTGGACTTTTACCCCTGCTTCTTCCAGATATTTGGCCAGGTCTTCAGCCATTCTTTTGGTAAGCGTGGTGACCAAGGTCCGCTGGTTTTTAGCGGTGCGCGCTCTAATCTGCTCGAGCAGATCGTCGATTTGTCCTTTGATCGGGCGGACTTCCACTTCTGGGTCCAGGAGACCGGTCGGACGTAAGACCTGCTCCGCTAGATTTTGTTTCTCTCCTAATTCATAGGGGCCCGGCGTTGCGGAAACATAGATCCGCGGTCCGGCTTTCTCTTCAAATTCGCTGAAACGTAAGGGCCGGTTGTCCTTTGCGGAAGGAAGCCGGAAACCGTATTTGATCAATTCTTCTTTGCGGGAGCGGTCGCCCTCGTACATACCCCGGATCTGGGGTACGGTCACATGCGATTCGTCGATCATAATCATATAATCATCGGGGAAATAATCGAGTAACGTATAGGGTGGATCCCCTTCTTTGCGGTTGGTCAGATGGCGGCTATAATTTTCAATACCGCTGCAATGACCGATTTCCTCCAACATTTCCAAATCGAAATGGGTACGTTGCTCCAATCTTTGGGCTTCCAATAACTTATTTTGACTTCTCAGGATGACCAATTGTTCCGCAAGCTCTTTGCGGATAGAACTGATCGCGCTTTGCAATTTTTCGCTTTTAGTGACGTAATGGTTGGCCGGAAAAACCGAGAGTTTAGGCAGGTTCTCCGTTATTTCGCCGGTCAAAGTATCAATTTGTGAAAGCCGCTCCACCCTATCTCCGAAAAGCTCGATGCGCATCGCCCGGTCTCCGGAACCGGCAGGAAAAATTTCCAGGACATCTCCGCGCGCCCTGAAAGTACCGCGATGAAAATCCATCTCATTGCGAGTGTATTGCATATTGACCAACTTGCGCAAAATATCCTCCCGCTCTATGATTTGGGCGGGATAGAGTGTTAAGGAAAGATCGAGATAGTCGGCAGGGTCGCCTAAGCCATATATCGCGGATACCGAAGCTACGATCAACACATCTCTGCGGGTGAGGAGCGAGGTGGTCGCGGCATGGCGCAGTTTCTCGATTTCGTCATTGATCGAACTATCTTTGGCAATATAGGTGTCGGAAGAGGCAATATAGGCCTCGGGCTGGTAATAATCGTAATAGCTGACAAAATATTCTACGGCGTTTTCCGGAAAAAATTCCTTGAATTCCCCGTAAAGCTGCGCTGCGAGCGTTTTATTGTGGGCAATCACCAAGGTGGGCCGGTTCAACTGCGCGATGACATTGGCCATGGTAAATGTTTTACCCGAACCGGTCACGCCGAGTAATACCTGATGGTTAAAACCATTCTTTACGCCACGGTAAAGAGATTCGATCGCCTCAGGTTGATCTCCGGTAGGTTGATAATTACTGTTTAATTCAAAATTTTGATGTTCTGTCTTATTCATAATAACTCCCACTATACTCCCGAAAATTTAGTTTATCATATTTAAAGGTTAAATTAAAGTTTTTTTTTATGAACTGATTAAGGAAAGGCCTCACCTTAAAGCAATAATCCATAAAAGAAAACTCCTTTTATTTTAATTAAAAGGAGTTTAAAATAATTTTATGTATAAATATGTAAAAAATAGGGAATAATTATATTGTTTGGCATAAAATAATATAACTTTCGAAACTATATTAAGCCATTTTCTCACCCATTCTTAATTTATCGGCGATCATAGCTATAAATTCCGAATTGGTGGGCTTTCCCCTTTCAATATTAATAGTATAGCCAAAATATCTATTCATCAAATCTACGTTTCCACGATCCCAGGCTAATTCTATGGCATGCCGGATGGCTCTTTCCACCCGCGATGCTGTCGTGATATATTTATCAGCGATCATCGGGTATAATTCCTTGGTAACGGCGCCCATAAGATTAGCTTCTTCAGTCACCATCACAATCGCATCGCGTAAATATTGATATCCTTTAACATGAGCGGGAACACCCATTTGATGAAGAATACGGGTGATATCCAATTCCAGAGTCGAAGCCCGCGGGATGGGTGGGGCTTCATTATCGAATTCACTGATTTGGCGGATTCTCGCCTCCAAAACATCCATATCAAAGGGTTTCATCATATAATAGGCAGCTCCGAGTTCCACTGCTTTTTTTGTGAGATTTGATTGAGCGAAGGAAGTGATAAATATAATTTGGGGTGGTTTTGCCAATTTTAAGCTATTGATTTTTTCCAATACGCCAATTCCATCTAAATTTGGCATAACCAGATCTAATATCACCAAATCCGGCGAATATTTTTCTATAAATTCCAGGGCTGTTTGCCCATTATCGGCAATCCCACAGATTTCATAGCTGTCAAGTTCGGAAAAATATTCCGCCAATGCATTGGCGAAAATTCGGTCATCATCCGCGATAAGGATTTTCTTGCTTTGTTCCATACATCCATCCCGCTTTCTGTTTATTATTTTTTTTATTCAGTTTTTATTTTATAAGGCCTTATGTTTTTTAAATTTTCGCCTTGCATTTTCCAAATCCTGCACATAAAATGCCAGTTCTAAGCATTTTATTCCGACATAATACCCGATTACTCGGGCATTATTGTCGGAATCTGTCGAAACTGTAGGTCTATACAGTCACAAAGACCTGCGCTGCTATTGTTTGTTCTTAATCGCCAAGTCCTGCGTCTTCAAGCATCCATTCTCCAAAACACGCATAACCATGCGTGGGATCATTGATAAAAACATGGGTGACTACGCCGATAAACATATCGTTTTGAATAATTGGGCTTCCGCTCATACCTTGCACGATACCGCCCGTCCGTTCCAATAAAATAGGATCTGTTACTTCAATAACCATACCTTTCCCCGTGAGTTTATATCCGTCCATCAACTTGATAATATTAATGGAAAACGATTCGATTTTTTCCCCTTCGATCACCGTATAAATTTCTGCTGCGCCTGTTTGTACTTCGTCTACGGTGGCTACCGGAAGCAAATCATCGACTATCTTCGTTTCCGGCGGACTCTCTAAAACACCGAAGATACCAAAACTGCTGTTAATCCTGATATCGCCCCGCCAATCCTCGTTCAGGAATACGCCAAGTTTTTCTCCCGGCAAATTGGCCGTAGCCAATTTAATACCCTGGACCGCAGCACGCACGATCGTTCCTTTTTCCTCACCACTTACACCGTGTTCCAGATCAGGCACCTCATGACCTAAAGCGCCAAAAATTTCAGTTTCAGGTTCATAAAAACTTAGGGTGCCTATACCGGCGGTATTGTCCCGGACATATAAACCGATCCGGAAACTTTCGCTGTCAAAACAAAATTGTGGCTGAATATTGACCGTCTTGGCGTCGCCGTTACGAATATAAGATATTGCGCAATTTTGCTTATTTTGACCCGCTTCGTTGATAATGGTAGCAATATCCGCATTACTATTGATTTTTTGTCCGTTGATACTGGTGATAAAATCACCGGTGATCAGGTCGGCTTCAGATGCGGGATTCATCGTGCTGCCATCTTCCAATACTACCGGAGAAAAACCGACCACGCTTACGCCGTCCGTTTGTAAGAGAATACCGATGGATTGTCCTCCGGGATGTACCAGTACTTCATCGACTTCATGGACCTGGATTTTTTTTACCGGCATCCCATAGAGGCTGATCGTTGCTTCATAATTTTCGGCATTCTCTTGCGGTTCGAAAGAGACGCCCTCATAGTTCGCGGAAACCGTGACATCATTTAAAGAGCCGCTATTCATCACAGCAAGAAACCTGTTACCAAAAACAGTATCCGGAACAATGATTGTGGATCCCGCTCTGAGTTCGATTTTTTTATCCATTGAAATAATATCAAAAAAAACGATATTAAAAACGGATAAAAAACAAATCAGCGTCGTGAACGTGAAAATAATGATACGATTAAGATGCTTAACAGAGCGATTAATTTTTTCCCCTCCTTTCATTTTTAATCATAATTAGCATCCGCGAAATCTTACCCAAATTCTCATGGGAAAACACGGACATCTTTTTAACTGTTTTTAACAATATAGCCCTTACAGTGCGTTTATTTTTTCTTTTTCGCGGCAGGAAATAAATTGGATAAAAAAGAAATTGTTGTAAAAGTTCTTTTATAAAGAGGAAATCCATGGAGATTATTACCAAAATAAAAAAATATCAAAATAGAGATTGGTTATACTTAAAACCAAGCGGAGAATTAGATATGGCATCCGCTGACCAGTTAAAAAAAACGATTATTGAAGGACTGGCAAAGAGCGGATGCCGAATGCTTTGGCTCGATTTTGCGCTAGTGAGCTTCATCGACAGTTCAGGGCTAGGCGTACTGCTTGGTCGTTATCGCGAACTTGCGCCGTTGGGCGGGAAAATCATCATCACCCATGCCAATGCGCAAGTCTACCGTCTCCTATTCGCCTCAGGACTCCATCGGATCATGGAGATAGACAGGCCGGCTTCATTTAAATATGTCAAGGAGGGTATGTGATGAACGATAAAGAGAAAAGCAGTCTTTGGCTTAGCCCGAATAATGATATATATTTTGGTAAATCGGAAAAATCAAAAAAAAATTTCGTCAATCTGAGTTTTAAAAGCCGCAGCGAAAACGTCGCTTTAGCCAGGCTATTGGTTTCAGCGATTTTATCTGAACGCGATATGACATTGGCGGAACTTGACGAGATCAAAGTAGCGGTTTCGGAAGCGGTATCCAACGCCATTATCCACGGCTATCAAAACGATAGCGAAGGCTGGGTCGAAATGTCTGTCGAGCTGAGCGAAGAACAGATGGTCATCATTGTCCATGACGAGGGTATCGGAATTGAAAACATAGAGGAGGCGATGAAGCCGCATTTTTCCAAAGGTGAAGAGCGCATGGGGCTTGGATTTGCTTTTATGAATTCTTTTATGGACAAAGTGGAAGTGGCCAGCATTCCCCTGTCCGGCACAACGGTAACCTTAACCAAGAAACTATCCTGATATGGTCATGGCCAGCCAATACGCGTATCAGCCCATGTCCGAGGATGAAATAAGAAATCTCATTGATTTGGCCCAAAGCGGCGATTTTATCGCCAAAGAAAAGCTGGCGGAAAATAACTTTGCGCTGGTAAGCAGTATCGTGCGGCGTTATACCGAATTAGGCCACGATAAAGAGGATTTGTTTCAAGTCGGCTGTATCGGCCTGCTAAAAGCGATCGATAAATTTGATTTTAATTATGACGTATGTTTTTCCACCTATGCCGTGCCGCTGATCTTGGGAGAGATTCGCCGCTATCTGCGCGACGACCGGCCGATAGGCATTAGTCGGGGACTGAAAGAGCGGGCCATGTTTGTGGAGCGTAAGCGGCGGGAATTGCGTCAAAAATTAGGGCAGGAACCGGAATTAAAGAATTTGGCGGATGATTGTCAGCTCCCCTTAGAACAAGTTTTAGCCGCCACGGAAGCGATGCGGCCGCTGGTTTCCATAACCGATCTCCTTTTGGGCTGCGAAGGCGATCACGACCGCAGCGAGGACACTCTAAGCGCGCTTTCCGTGGACGATAACGAGCAAATGGTGGAGCGGCTCAATATGGCGAAAATGCTCGAAGAATTACCGGAACGGCTCGCTTATATTTTGCGGGGTAGATATTTTGAGGAAAAGACCCAGGCAGTATTAGCTAAAGAGCTGTCCCTCTCTCAGGTGCAAATATCGCGTTTGGAAAAAAAGGCTTTGTCGATGATCAAAAAAAACCTGGAATGTTAAAGCCCCGGCCTGAAGGCCGGGGTAATATATTGAGCTGAAAATATCAAAATCGGGTTATCATAACCGGTTTTTTTAATGTAAATTTAAAATTATGGTGTTTTAATTGGATAAAGTCGCACTTTATTTGCGGGATTTGTTGTCAAGTTTGGGCCTGTCTGTTATAATCATTTCTAAGGAGAATTATAGGTGTATGTTCGATTTTAGTTTAGAACGTTTAATTTACGTTATTCCGGCAGTGATTATCGCGTTGACCTTTCATGAGGTTGCGCATGGTTGGGTCGCCAAAATATTTCATGATCCCACAGCCGAGCAAGCGGGACGGCTTTCGCTAAATCCGTTGAAACATCTTGACCCTATCGGCACCCTCTTGCTGATATTTGTCGGTTTTGGTTGGGCTAAGCCCGTGCCGATCAATCCTTTATATTTTCAGGGCAATCGTAAAAAAAAGATGTTGCTGGTATCTCTCGCCGGACCGCTCGCCAATTTAATCGAGGCATTGGTCGGCGCGATAGCGCTTTCTTTGATCTGGCATTTCGCCCCTTACGGAAGCGTCACCAATTATTTTTACAATTTCTTTTACTATTTCATGTATATCAATGTGGTACTCGCTATATTCAATCTTATTCCGGTGCCGCCCTTGGACGGTTCGAAGATTTTGGCGGGGCTGCTTCCGGATAAATTTTTAAATTTTATCATTTCGGTGGAACGGTACGGGTTTATAATCCTGATGGCCTTGGTGTTTTTGGGACTCATCCAAAAGATCATTGTGCCGCCGATTAATTTTATTGTCGATTTACTATTAAAGATTACTTTAATGTCTTAAATTTATACGAATAGGAAAAGGGGCAGAACAACAATGACACAAAAGCAAAGAATGCTGAGCGGAATGCGGCCTACCGGCCGTCTGCATCTGGGACATCAGCGGGTCATTGCTTATTGGGCGGAGCTTTCGGAAATCTATGAGTCATTTCATTTTACCGCCGATTGGCATGCCATCACTACTCAATTTGACGATACCGGGAACCTGCGCGATAATAAGCGGGAGATCGTTATAGACTGGCTTTCCGCCGGACTCGACCCGGAAAAATGTCATATCTTTCATCAATCCGATATCAAGGAGCATGCGGAGCTGCATTTGCTTTTTTCGATGATCACTCCCCTATCCTGGCTGGAGCGCGTACCCACCTATAAAGGACAAGTCGCCGCGTTTGCCGAAACCGGCAAAGATATCGCCACTTACGGTTTTCTGGGATACCCCCTGCTGATGGCTGCCGATATCCTCATGTACCGTCCCGTGGGCGTTCCGGTGGGACAAGATCAGCTGCCGCATGTGGAATTTTGCCGGGAATTGGCGCGCCGTTTTCATCATTTATATAATGTGGAGATATTCCCGGAACCAGCGCCGATCTTTTCCCAAATTGAAATCCTCCCCGGCACGGATAACCGTAAGATGAGTAAAAGCTATAATAACTATATTAATCTTTCCGACTCCGCGGAGGTAGTCAAAGAAAAAGTTTGGGGCATGGTCACCGACCCGGCCCGCATCCGTAAAACCGACCCCGGCCACCCGGAAGTATGCGCTGTTTATGCCTATCATGGCTTCTATAATAAAGATGCGCAGCAGCAAATATGCGCCAATTGTATCAAAGGAAGCATCGGCTGCGGCGAATGCAAAAAAATGCTTACCGATAGAATCAATGTATTCCTTGACCCGATCCGGGAAAAGCGCGCTTATTATGAAAACAACCCGGAAGTTTTAGACGAGATCGTCGACGAAGGCAATAAGGCCGCTCGCAAGGTCGCATGCGAAACCATGGAAATGGTTCGCGACGCGATGAAAATTTAATTTGAGGCGCTTATGAGCTATGATATCTGTCTTCCGGCTTTCGAAGGCCCGTTCGATTTATTGCTGCATCTGATCCGGCAGAATCAGGTGGATATCTACGATATTCCCATATCTTTGATTACCGATCAATATTTGACTTATCTGGATCAGATGAAGGAAATGGATTTGGAGATCGCTTCTTCCTTTTTACTGATGGCTTCCACCCTGCTGGCTATTAAAGCGAAAATGCTCTTGCCCACGCCCCCCCGCCGACGAGGACGAGGAAGCGGAAGACGCCCGCGCCGAATTGGTGCATGACCTTTTGGAATACATGGTCTATAAGGATGCGGCAAAAACCATGGAAGAATTGATTGCGGCGCAGCGGCTCTATTTTGCCCGCCCCAATGAGGATGCGCTTTATCTCAATATGTTCTCCGAGGAAAATCCGCTGACCGGGAAAACCCTGGACGATTTGCGCGCTGCCTTTGCCGTGGTGGTAAAAAAGGCGGATGAGCGGGGTTTGGTGATGCATATTGGCCGCGAGCAGATCACCCTCCACGACCGCCTGGATCATCTGTATGGGTTAATCAAACGCCATCCGCACGGGATCAACTTTTTTGCCGCGTTTGAGGAATGTCAAAGTAAAATGGGGCTGATCGTCACCTTTCTAGCCCTGCTGGAACTGATGCGGCAAAGTGTGGTCAAGATTATGCAAAATAATGTCTACGGGGAAATTTATCTATATCCGGGAGAACTTGATAAGTATGAACGGGAATGAAACGCGCGGAAGCGAATTGGAATTAATAAAAATTCTCGAATGCCTTTTCTTTGTGGCATCCGAACCTTTGACTTTGACGCAATTGGCGGAAATTTGTGGTTACCCTTGTTCGGAAATCAAGGCGGCCATTGAGTCGATGACGGAACTATATCGTAATCGCGGTTTTCGTCTGCGCCAGATCGCCGGCGGCTGGCAATTTATGACCGAAGCGGAATTCGCCCCGTTCATTGAAAAACTGTATCGGCCTAAATTTCAGCAGCTTTCGATGGCGGCGATGGAAACACTGGCAATTATCGCCTACAAACAGCCTGTCACCCGCGCCGAAGTCAGCGAAATCAGACAAGTGGACGCGGACAGCGTTATCGCCACTTTATTGGATAAAAAACTAATCAGAGAAGTCGGACGGCTCGAGGTGCCGGGAAGACCGATTCTTTACGGAACCTCGGAACAATTTTTGAGTTTTTTTGGGATCAATAGCCTCTCCGACCTTCCGGAATTGGCGAAGGACGAAAAAACGATAGCCAGTAAATAACCAAATCAAAAAAAGAGGATACGGCAAACTTGCCGTATCCTCTTTTTTTATTTATCTCGATAAGGAACAATAAGACTTTGTCGCGTCTTTTTTACTCCGCTCGCCCGCTGTCTTGCCCCACCATCCGTTCCGCTTTCGCCTTTTGGCCGTAAAAAAAAAAGAAGGCAATTAACGCAATAATTTCCATAATTATCCATAATAAGAGGGTCCCGATACCATCAAAATGAATCGCCGTAAAAATAACGATATTACCCTGTCTTTTAGCAAATTAAATTCAAATAGTCCTCAAGGTCCTCAATAGGTCCATGCGGAAACGCATCGATATCGGACATATTCCCGCCTTCAAGCATATCTATAACCAGATAGACCTGGGCGCCGAGTTTGCTGATGCAGCCGTCCTCAATGAGGTTGTTGCCGACCATCAGGCATTGTTCGGGCTTTTTCTTGATATTTGCGAGAATCTCCGTATAATAGCCAAGGTTTGGTTTGCAGAACCGGGAATTTTGATAATGGCTGATATAATCAAAATCCGCTGTTGAAAGACCGATCCAGGAAAGACGGGTTTGCACCGCCACGAGGGGAAAGACAGGATTTGAAGCCAGTACCAGCGTATATCCCCTATCCTTTAAACTGCTGATTAATTTTTTATGGTTAATGTTTTTGGGGAGAATCGTTTTGACGATATTGAATTCGTTTTGATAAAAGTCGTCACATACCGGTTCAAGGGATGCCGCATCGCCGCCTAAAATATCGCAAAACGTTTGCCAAAAATAATGGTGATTTAAGGTAGTGCCGCTATTGGCCTGCATGGAGGCGGTGCCTTTCCATACGGCCTTGATCAGCGTTTCGCCATCGTACCCCAAGGGAACGATCTTTTCGGCCAGGGCCGGGAAATAAACATCGGTAAATTTTTGCGGGTCTAAAGGTAAAAGAGTCCCGTCTAAATCAAAGAGAATGGTATCAATCATTTTAACTCCCAAACGGCCAAGATAGGTAATTAATCGAGAAACTGGATGTTCATATCCACTCTGCCGTCAATTCCGTCCACGCTGCCGCCGGAGGTATATTGCCAGAAATCAAACCCGTAATAAAATTCGGGATAGTTGGTATAACCGGCAAACCAGAAAGGATAGTCGGTCAGCCGGCTTAAGTCATAGGTGAGAAGCGCCAGTTGCTTGTTGCTGTAGACCATGGGGGTATAGCCCGCATCTTCAATGGTCTCGCAAAAGGCCACGGCGCAATCGGTGAGTAGGTCGCCGTCCATATTATTGGTGCGGGCGGTGGAGACATTAACCGTTTCCCAGTCAAATACCACGGGGTATTCGATATCGAAACTGCGTAGATAATCGAGACACATCTGCGCCTCCTCTACGGCTTCATCCTCTGTGATGGCCTGAGAGAAAAAGTATACGCCGACCGGAATATCGTTAGCCAACGCACCCTGGATGTTATTTACGAAGTGAATGTCCAAATTGAGTTGGCCTTCCGTATAACCGCGATAACCCAGGCGGATAATGGCAAAATCAATACCGTCATTGGCGACGCGGCGCCAATCGATATTTTTTTGCCATTCGGAAACGTCAATTCCGCTCAAGGTGTCAAAGTCCGAGCCGTTGTAACACATTCTCCCGTCTTCCAGAGAAAAACAGTAGGCGGGCATGGTATTGCGGGCGACCTCCCATAAGACGGGGATATCGTATTTGCCGAAATAAAAGGTGTCAATTTCTCCATTGTTTTTATCCAGGATAACCACATCTGCGTTGCAGGTATTGATAATATTGCCCATAACTATGCTGTTTTCTATGATAACTTTTTTCGTGCTACCCCCGATAATGATGTTGCCGACGAATTGGGAATTATGGAGATAGGCTTTGGAGCCGCTGATTAAGGTATTACCGGTGACGACATTGCTATAGAGGCCGTCGCTCCGCCAAAGTTTCTCGATAATATTATCCAAAGTAGCCACGACTTCCGCCCTGGTTATGGGAGTTCTAGGTTGGAAAGATCCGTCGCACCAATCTAAATAATCATAATCGCTCATGGTGCTCACAGCCGCTATTGCCCAGGAGGAAATATCGCCGCTATCGGAAAAGGGTAAAACGCCGCTGCAAGGCATTGCATTGAGCCCTAAAGCGCGGGACAACATCACCACGGCTTCCTGCCGGGTGATCGTATCGAGCGGGCGGACTAAGGTGCCGTCGCCCAGCATCACCCCGGCGGCGTTGAGTTTAAGTACCGGCTCCGCATACCAAGCCGTATTATCCAGATCGGCGAAAGTATTAGCCGCGCATTTTGTATATTGCATAATTCTTTGGATTATCGTCGCCATTTCTCCGCGGGTGATACTGTCGTCGGGCCTGAAAGCGCCGTTTGCACCTTGGATGATCCCATAATCGCTCCATTCCTCGATCGCTGTTTCCGCCCAATGGCCGTCGGTATCGCTATATGTATCGGAAGCGAGCGCAGTGGGCGAAACAAGGAAAAGCACCGTTAAAATAATTATCAGTTTTTCTAAATTGCGCTTTTTCATTTTTATTATCCTTTTTTATAATTTAATTCTATTTTACCATAATTTTTACATATTTCCACGGAATTTTGATAAATTTCAGGTTATTTGTCTTAAATTTTGCTTAAGAAATGATATATTGTTTATTTAAATAAGTTCTTAGCATCTATAGTAATTTTTGATTTGAATAAGCTTGAGCGACATATTAAAATAAAAGATAGTACGTATGCAGGCGCAAGAGCCGATAAAATATTAAAGAAAAGGAAAGCCATGTATTATTTAGGGATCGATATCGGCAGCACCGCGACCAAGTCGGTATTGCTGGATGAGCGGAATATCTATGATTATTTCGTCTTGCCTACAGGGTGGAGTAGCAAGGAAACGGCGGGTTCGGTTTTAAGGCAGTTGGGCGAGCTGCATCCCGAAATCAAGGGACAGGGGATGAAAACCGTAGCTACCGGATATGGGCGGATTTCCGTGGATTTTGCGGATAAGCAGATTACCGAGATCAGCTGTCATGCTAAAGGCGCGGCAACGCTTTTCGGTCCGACCGGTACGGTGATCGATATCGGCGGGCAGGATACTAAAATCATCCGCATCCGAGACGGGGTGGTGGACGATTTTGTCATGAATGATAAATGTTCCGCCGGAACCGGAAAATTTCTGGAAATTATGGCCAACCGCCTGGGAGTAGGTCTGCCGGAATTGTTTGAAATGGCGGAAGCAGGGCGGCCTTTGGCGATCAGCGCCACATGCACGGTATTTGCCGAGTCGGAAGTGATCAGCCATATCGGTAATGGAGCGCCCCGCCCCGATCTGGCTGCGGGCGTGGTGGAATCGGTCGTAGCCAAGGTTGCCGCGCTCTATGGCCGATTGCGCTCTGATAATCCGATTTTTCTTACCGGCGGTTTATGCGAAAGCGCGTATCTGTTGAAGCGGCTTGAAAATCAATTGGGCCGGCCGGTGTCTTCCCTGCCCATGGCCCGTTATGCCGGCGCTTTAGGCGCCGCGCTTTATGCCAAGAATTTATAGGAGGAAACAATGATAACCCTACCCACAGATTTCGAATCGTTCAGCGAAGCCCGTAAGCAAGGCTTCATCCGTATGTATAAATTGAAGGAGCATGGCCGCAAAGTGGTGGGCACCTTTTGCACCTTTACCCCCAATGAGTTGATCATGGCGGCCGGCGCGGTTCCGCTGGGTTTATGCGGATCGACCGAGGATGGGATTGCCGAGGCGGAAAGCCGTCTGCCCAAGAACCTTTGCCCGCTGATCAAATGCAGCTATGGCCTGGCGCTTACCGATAAATGCCCATATTTTTATTTTGCCGACGCGATCCTGGCCGAAACCACTTGCGACGGCAAGAAAAAAATGTATGAGTTACTCTCCCAGATCAAACCGGTGCATGTGATGCAATTACCCCCGGGCCACAGTTCCGCTCAAGTCCTTGCCTTTTGGTACGGCGAAATGGTGCGGGCCAAAGAATTCTTAGAGAACCAATTTAGCTGTAAAATCAGCGATGACGATATCCGACGGGCGATCAAGCAAAGAAATCGTCAGCGCCAGGCGACGCTACGCATGTATGAACTGGGTAAGCTGGACCCGGTCCCGATCCCGGGTTATCAAATTTTCACCCTGATCGACGCCACCGGCTTTATGGCGGATACGGACGAGATCATTGCCGCCTTGGACGAAAAGATCAAGGATGTGCTGGCGGATTATGAACAGAGTAAAGCGAATATGCGCCGTCGCCCGCGCATCATGATCACCGGTTGCCCCTTGATTGGCGTGCGGGATAAGATCGTTAAGCCCATCGAGGAGGCAGGAGCTTCCGTGGTGGCCTTTGAAGGCTGCAACGGGCCCCGTGCCCAAATGGAACTGGTGGACGAGAGGATTGAAGATCCGCTGATGGCGCTGGCGCAGAAATATTTACGGATTAATTGCTCGGTAATGAGCCCTAATCCGGGACGCTTTGAAACAATGGCCCAGATGATCCGGGACTACCGGGTCGACGGAGTGGTTGAAGTGGTGCTGCAAGCCTGCCATACCTTTGCTGTGGAAGCGGATTTGGTCAAGAAATTTGTTACCAAGGAAAAAGGGCTCCCCTATATCTGCCTGGAAACGGATTATTCCTCTGCGGATACCGGACAGCTCAACACCCGCATCGGTGCATTTATGGAAATACTTGGCAACTAGTCACGACGATATGGAAGCCGGATTTTAAAATGTTAGGCGGTAAAGGTCAGTGATTTTTACCGCCTTTAATTGAACGATTGATTTTCGGACGGTTCTGTAACTAAGGACGTTGTTTCGATTGCTTTATTCTTGTTTTTTATACGTGTATACATGAACGAGGCGATAAGAGACGTCAGGGGGGACACCAATACCAAGCCGATGCATCCCACGAAGGTATGCAAAATTTCCCCGGCGATGGGTTTGGAATTGAGGATGCTCATCATCGGCGTACTTTGGGCCATGTAGACCATCATCACCGAGATATAGCTGCCCATATAGGCGAGCAATAAGGTTGAGGTCTGGGTGCCGACCACCGATTTACCAATGGTAAGGCCGGAAGTCAGCAATTCTTTTCGGGAAATATCGGGTTTGTGGATCACGATCTCGTCCAAAGCGGCGGAAATATCGACGGCCAGATCCAAGATCGCGCCCGAACAGGCCAGATAGACCCCGGCCATAAAAATTTGCGTCAGATCGAGGTTTTGAAAACCGGAATAGAGCAAGGATTCCGACCATTGCAAAATGGCGCCGTGAATCCCCAAATAACGGGTAAATACCACCGCCAGCAAACAGGTCAACAATGACGCAACTATGGCGCCACCGATAGCGGCGTAGGCTTTTTGGGAAAAACCCGCCACCATCAACAGTGTAGTTACGGTGATCAGAGATCCGACCAGCAGCGCTACTAATAAAGGTGGATAGCCATTGAGGCTGAGTGGGATCAGTATCTTCCAAATGGCGAGCAAGGTAAAGGTAAACGAGAGGATGGTGCGGACGCCGGTAAAACCGGAAAAAACAACGAGCAGCGCCGCAAAAAGTCCGATTAGTAATAATTCTTTGGGGAAACGAAAATAATCAACCATATTGACAAAATTAATACTGCCGTCGTTTTTGTTTTCAATGATCACCCAACCGATATCGCCGGGTTCGAATAATTTATCCAGATCCATTTTTCCGATCAGCATATTGATCGCCGTGGCGATCTCCCCTTTATGGGCACCGGAAAGAATTTCTATTTCGCATTTTTGATCGCCCTGGCGGATCAGACCATTATCATAAATACTGGAGTTATCCACCGCCACCACCTTGGCGCGCGCGCCCTCGGAATTGACATAAATTTGACGGGCAAAGCCGGTCGGCAGCACGGCAAGAAGCGCGATAAGAGCTATGAAGACCAGGGTAAAAATATGTTCTTTTTTACGGTTTCTCGTTATCATTAGGAAATTTATCCTTTCAGTCATATAGAGAAAGACCGTTACGTTAATGGACGGTCTTTCTCAAAGGCACAGGCGTTTCTTTGGTAAGCGCGGTTTACAGTTCACAGACCTCGCAGATCTTTTTAAAAACGTCGGTGTTATCATAGGAACCGCTAAAGACATCGGCGGCAGCACCGTAAGCATAGACGGGTACCGGTACGCCGGTATGCGAGTAGGATGTCCAACCGATGCCGGCCTTGTTATTTAAAATATGGGTGATGGTCACGGAAAGCGGTTCGTATCCGCCGTACAGCAGGTATGTTTCATCGTTTTCCGTCCGCTCTTCCGCCGGTTTCATGGTTTCGGCAAAAGCGTTGCGCAGTTTTTGTTCTTCCAAATCGCTGAGCACCATGACGTTGTCTTCGGTAGCCGCGGTATTGTTGGAGAGGATGAGACCGAAGTTTTCGCTGATAAGGGGCATCATCTGATCAAAGGTGAGGTTGGCATTGGCTTTTTTTTGTTCCGTGATCAGCCCATCAAAAGCAGTAAAGGACATTTTCTGGTTATTCAAAACATCGAAAGCGGTGGAATAACCGGTGGAGGCATAGCCGATGGTCATACCGCCTGTTTCATGGTCGCCGGTGACAATAATGAGCGTTTCTTCGGGATGGGCTTTAGCGAACTCCAGCGCCACATCGACTACGTCTTCGAAAGCGAGAATATCGCCGATGGTGGCCGTGGCGTCATTGGCATGGCAGGCCCAGTCGATTTTGCCCGATTCGCATATGATGAAAAAGCCGTTTTCATTATCTAAGACTTCAATGCCTTTTTGCAGGAAGCCGGCCAGCGATAGCTCGTCCGCCGCGGCGTCGATGGCGTAATTCATGGAGCCGCTGTCCTGGGTAACCGGAGTGACGGCATAACAGGGACCGGAGGAGCTGTTCAGGGCGGCGATTTCCTCGTTGGTGTCGGCTACCGTATAACCTTTTTCTTCGAGAATTTCGTAAGCGTCCTGCTTGTCCTTATCATCGCCGGTGGGTTTATTGATGGTGCCGCCGCCGAAATAATCGAAACCGGAATCAGCCATCTGCATGGCGATATCGTAGTAATCGTTGCGGGAAGCGATGTGGGCGTAGTAAGCGGCGGGGGTGGCGTGGTTAATGGTCACAGAGGAAATAACGCCGATCTTCATCCCCTCATCCTTAAGTAGTTCACAAATATTGGTCGCAACGGTTTGTTTGTTAACTTCCAGACCAATGACCCCGCTATGCGTTTTTACGCCGCAGGACATGGCGGTGGCGGTGGAAGCGGAATCAGGGCAAAAAGAAGTGGAATCTTGCGTGGTGGCCATACCCAGGACTGGGAATTCGGTGAAGTTGAGTTGATTGACAGCTACTTCGCCGGAGACATTGTCGCCGGTCAGTACTTGGGCGGCGTTTACCTGGACAGCGCTCATACCGTCGCCGATAAGCATAAAGATGTATTTGGGAGTGGCGCTGGTAACAGCTACGTTATTATCGGAACCAGTTCCTTCGGTATCCGAAGGTGTGCAACCGACCAGCAAGGATAAAGAAAGTGTGCAGGCCAGTACGAGCACAGTGAAACGTTTTATCATCATAAATATTCCTCCTAAGCAATTTTTAACGCAAACGCGTTTGCTTAATTAAATTGTAACAAATTAAGGTAAAATGAAATATCATCCTAAATAAAAGAATTAGTTAATTTTTTAATCATTTTGTAAAATAGATTAAGGCGGACGCTTTAAAGCGTCCGCCTTAATCAACTGTTAATTAATTTCAGGTGTAATTATGGTGTATCTATGTGTACTCTAATGGTGTAGGATTTATTTTCTTGGCAATCATACAGGTCATACGGCCAGGCTGACCGTATGACCTGTATAGTTGTAAGGAAGTCGCCTTTGCCTTCATCTTCATGATTGAATCATTAAACTAGGCGACGTTGATGCGCTCTACGGGGCGTGCCTCGATATATCCCCGGTATCCTTGAGGTGCAAGTTGAAACCGGGGTGCTTTATCCTCTGCCCACTTATAACCATATATCTCAGGACTAAATTTTGCAATGTGATCCCAAACTGCATCGATTTCCGCCATGAAATCTTCGTCATTATATGGCTCCCCTTGAAAAATCATCATGGTGCATGGCGGCAGGACGATGACTTCAAAACCCTCGGGTATTTTATTATCGTAATCCATCGGCACTTCTACCCCCTGCACGTATTTCGAGGTGTTTTCTTCAATTAAATGCTGGGGTAGCCACATGCCGATCGGTTCATACAGCGCTTCTTTGACACTGCAAAGAATATTCCAGATATCGCAGCCCACCTCTTTACAATAGTCAAAATACTCCCCTGCTTTTATCCCGCGCTTGATGAGACATTTTCTTTGCGGGCGTTCTATAACCTGGACAAATATTGATTTTGTCTTTTCCATGGTTGCACTCTCCTTCATTTTTTGAAATGCTTGGTAGGTGAAATAAGCCATCTGAGGCATAAACAGTTTGATCGGCGGCGGGTTTTTGCGATATCTCCCGGGCGAAATACCAAAGAGTGTCGAGAAAGCTCGGGTGAACCCCTCCTGACTATCAAAGACAAAGTCCAGCGCTACGTCGATAACCTTTGTCTTGTCGTCACGTAGTATCAGCGCCGCCTTGGACAGGCGCAGCGCGCGAATATATTCGAACGGCGTTTTCCCCGTTTTTTGTTTAAAAATTCTCGTCGTATGCCAGGGCGAGTATTGGGCAACATCGGCGAGCTGTTTTAACGTCATTGATTTACCGATGTTTGATTCGATATATTCTTGCACTCTTTGTACGGCTAAAGCTGTTTCAGCCTCATTCACTTCATTCATCACCTTCCTCAGTGTAACAGGAATAATAAAATTTTTCTTGACTTGAATTGCTAATTCTATTCATAAATCCGATTTAATAAAATGACCTACTAAGTATACTTAGTAGGTCCTACTGGTGACGCGTATGGGATTCGAACCCATGGATGCCAGCGTGAGAGGCTGGTGAGTTAAGCCGCTTCTCCAACGCGCCATATCAGCCTTATTATTATGCCAAAAATAGCGGTTGAAGTCAAGTTTATTCTTAGTTTAATGCCTTTTCGATCCTGGCCCGTACTCGCGGCTCGCCCATGATCTGGGATATCTCCCAGAGATCCGGCGAGTTTTGCCGTCCCGTGATCGCGACCCGGATCACATTGGAAACGTCGATAATACTGCCGGGGTATTGTTCAGGGTTTTTCTTATAATCTTTTGGCTTTAATGCGAAGCCTTTTTCGGCGGCAATATCTTTGATTTTGGCAAACCAGGCGTTGTTATCATCATCAAAATCTAAGCGTTCCAGATAGGCGGAAAGTATTTCACGGCGAAGCGGGGGGGTAATGTTTTCCGGGTAGTCGTCTTCCCGGGCATAAGTCTCATCGTAATAGAAGGAAAGGAATCGCGCCGCCTGGGCCCAGTTGATCAAATCTTTGCGGGGACGGTCGCCGGCTCTACCGATATCGATAATCGTCTCTGCGTAGCAGCGGTCGTATGCCAGCAAGACGGCGAATTCGGGCAAATAGGTTTTCGCCCAGTCCAGAAGCTTGTCGTATATACGGGCGGCGCTCAGGGCGACGACGACCCCCTTGGAAATGTCTTCTAATTTATCCAAATCGAAGAGGGCGCCGGAATTGCTCATCTTCTCTGCAGTAAAAGGAAACTCCCGGCAATCTTTATCCGGATTGGCGATTCGCCATTCTTCATAATTGGAATTAAGCACGGTGAGCAGATACTCCCACACCGCTTCAGGCAAGTATCCTTCAGCTTGGTAAAAGCTCAAAGCCAGCTCCGGGTCTTTGCGTTTGGAGAGCTTCCGCCGTTGTCCGTTATCAAGCTTTTCCAGAACCGCGGTGTGGCAATACAGCGGCCGCTCCCAGCCGAAAGTATCGAATAACTGCACGTGTATGGGTAAGGTGGCCAGCCATTCTTCTCCCCTGACCACATGGGTGGTGCGCATGAGATGATCGTCGATCACATGGGCAAAATGATAGGTGGGGATGCCGTCGCTTTTAAGCAGGACAAAATCCTGGTAGTTTTCCTGCATCACCAGCTCCCCGCGGATCGCGTCGTAAACGCGGACGTCCTTTTCTTCATTGCCCCCTGAGCGGTACCGCAAGACAAAGGGTTGTCCCAGATTCAGACTTTCTTCTATCTCTTCATCGCTTAATTGCCGGCATTTGGCCCATTTTCCCCAGTAGCCGAAATTGAGTTTAGCGGCGATCTGTTGCTCACGCATCGCCGAGAGTTCTTCTTCGCTGCAAAAGCAAGGGTAAGCTTTGCCTTGCGCCACCAGATGTTTTGCGAAGGTCTGATAGATTTCCTTGCGCTGCCTTTGGCGGTAAGGACCGTAAGCGCCCGTTTCCCCGTCGATCGTCGCGCCTTCGTCGAAGGCGACCCCGAAAAAGGCCATGGCGTCGATAACGGCATGAACGGCACCGCTAACTTCGCGTTTATTATCGGTATCTTCAATGCGGAGGAAAAACACACCTTGGCTTTGATGGGCCAGCCGTTCGCCGATCAGGGCATTATAAAGATTGCCCAGATGGACGAATCCGGTTGGCGAGGGCCCGATACGGGTGACCTTGGCATTTTCCGGTAGATTGCGCAAAGGAAAAGCTTTTTCCCAATGCTCCGGGGTAGTATGGATATGGGGAAATAATAATTCCGCCAGTTTTTGATCGTTCATAATCCGCCTTTCTTCAGTGGAAATATCCCGTGCCAGGATGACAAAAATATTATATCAAGGATCGCCCGGCTTGACAATCCCCGCAAAATATACTATATATTGAGTATATTTTTTCTTTTTCAACAAATTGTAGGGGTTTAATTTTAGTTTGCGTTGAGGTATAATAGGTTGAAGTATATTCGGGAAAGGAGCGTTATCATGGGCAAGGAAATCCGCACCCAATACGGATTGATCCATATCAGTAAAGAAGTCATTGCCAATCTAGCCGGCATTGCCACCACTGAATGCTTCGGCATTGTGGGCATGGTAAGCTCTCGCATCTTTAGCGACGGAATCAGCGAACTGCTGGGAAAAGAAGCGCTTAGTAAAGGTGTGGAAGTGGCCATAAAGGATGATGTGCTTCAAATCAGGGTTAATGTTGTGGTCGGCTACGGTACCCGCGTTTCTGTAATAGCCACCAATGTAATAGAAAATGTCAAATACATCGTGGAAAAGCATACCGGCTTGACTGTGGATAAAGTTGACGTCTATGTGCAAGGTGTACGTATTCTAGATTAGCACGGAGGGGTATAATGGGATCGAATACAACCTTGGTTAACGCTGCCCTTTTAGGTAAATTCCTCCAAGGCGGCAGCGAATACCTCGGAGTTCATAAAGAAGAGATAAACGCGCTGAATGTCTTTCCCGTCCCGGACGGGGATACCGGTATCAACATGTATCTCACCGTTAGCTCGGCTGCCAATAAAATCTCCGAGGAGAGCATGGCTAACGGCGTAGGCAAAGTTGCCGGTGATTTTGCTTTCGGCGCTTTGATGGGCGCCCGCGGCAACAGCGGCGTCATTCTTTCGCAAATGTTCCGAGGCTTCTCCTTAGCTTTGGCGGGCAAAACCGAATGTACTGCGGAGGATTTGGCCGAGGCGATGAAAAAAGGCGTGGATCTATCTTACAAATCGATCATGAAGCCGGTGGAAGGTACGATTCTTACCGTCTTCCGCGAGCTTACTGCGGCAGCTCAAGCGGCAGCGGCAAAAGGCGCGGGTTTGCATGAGATGATCGAATCGGCCATTGAAGCCGGAGATAAGGCTTTGGAAAATACGCCCAACCAGCTTCCTGTGCTTAAGGAAGCCGGAGTGGTTGATGCGGGGGGTGCGGGCTTGCTTTCTTTTATGCGCGGCGGTTTAATGGCGACTGAAAGCGGCGAACATAAGATAGCTGATTTTCAGACGCGGAGTTCTTCCCTACCCGACAGTTCAATGACCGTAGAACCCGGTCCGGCCTTTTCAATGGATGAAATATCCACCGCTAATATTGAATTTGTTTATTGTACGCAGCTTTTAATCAAGGGCGAAAATATGCCTATCGATGAAATCAGAGACCATTTATCGCAAGACCCGCCCGGAGACAGCCTACTGGTTGTGGGCGATGAGTCAATCATCAAGATCCATTTTCATAATAATCACCCCGGACAGGTTCTGGAATATTGCTCTCGTTTCGGTACCCTGCACGATATTATCATCGATAATATGGTCGATCAGCATCATGAGACGATAGCCGCCCAGAATGCTTCCGGACAAAAGCCCCTCAACGGGCAAAGCACAACCGAAGCGCTGCCCCTTGATGCGCCTTGCGGCGTGGTTGCCGTCTGCGCCGGCGAAGGAATGGATACGATTTTTACCGAGTTGGGAGCCGCGGTGATCAGCGGCGGACAGACGATGAATCCCTCCGCGGAAGATATCCTGACCGCCGTGGAAAACCTGCCCGCCGCAGAAATCGTTATTCTCCCCAATAACAGCAATATTTTTCTGGCCGCCGATCAGGTCAAATCATTAACCAAAAAGAAGATTGCGGTGATCCACTCTAAATTTGTTACCCAGGGGCTTACCGCTATGCTTGAGTTTGATCCGGAAAAGGATGCAAAAACCAATTCGGCGAATATGTCACGCGCTTTGGAACATGTCATAAACGGCGAAATTACCTATGCCATACGCCCCGCAAAATATAACGGGTTTAATATTAAGGAAGGCGATATTTTGGCCTTAATGGACGGGGAAATTATCGCCAACGGCAAGAGTTTGGATAAAATGTTGACTAAATTAGTTAAAAAGATGGTGGAGTCCGCCGACGGTAGCGAGATCATCAGCTTATACCGGGGGCAAGATATTGAAGAGGGTGAGGCGCAGGTGCTGGCCGACGTTTTGGCGGATAAATTCCCCGATCATGAGGTCGAGCTCTATTACGGCGGGCAACCTTTATACTATTTCCTGCTTTCGGTTGAATAAATTCATTCTTAAAGGCGATTGCAGGGCGGCCAATGGCCGCCCTGTGTTATAATAGAACGAATAAGTAATTGCGATAAGACTTCAATTTACGATAAGTGGAAAATAAGGTCATGAACATCAAGGAACTGCTCGAAAAAGAAATGGAGGCGGGCTATCACGACAGCTCGGTCTTTGGCGGTTTCGCCGCCTATATTTTTGCATGGGCGCAAACCAACGATTTGAACGATGTGGCAGCTTTGGCCCAGCGATATGCCGCCGCAGCGCGAACCGAACGCTCCAATCTGCTATGCCAAATATCCGATCATCTTTTAGCCGTTGCTAAAGATCAACACATCCTTTTATCATCGCTCAAATCTGCGGCGGCAGTCCCGGTAAAAGGGGGCGCCCCTTCTTCGCCTACCTTGAATATTCCTTTGGCCAATCTGAAAAATATCGGCGCTAAACGCGCGGAAAGTTTTCGCAAATTGGGTATTGGCACAATCGCCGATCTGCTTGAATATTATCCCCGCGATTATCAGGATCGGCGGATTATCACTTTGATCAAAGACGTGCCCATCGGCGCCCAGGTTAGTATTCGCGGAAAAGTAATCAGTTGCGAATTGCAGCAAACCCGGGGACGTCTCACCATTCTCCGCTGTTATTTACGGGATGATACGGGGATTTTGCCTGCGATATGGTTTAATCAACCTTTTTTACAGAAACGTTTTTATGCGGGCAGGGAGTTGATCATCTTTGGTAAAGTGGAACGGCGTTTCAATTCGATAGAATTGACCGTTCAGGATTATCAGTTTGCGGAGGATATCAAAGGCGAGACGATAGGGATCGTCCCTATTTACAGCGCCACCGAGGGGATCAATCAAAAAACGATTCGCACCGCCATGACCGACGCCTGGCGACTTTGTGGCGGTTCAATCCCGGATATTATCCCGGAAAAACTGCGGGAAAAACACGGACTGCTCGACCGTGCGGAA
>Ga0351919_10055_pt1 | contig 36624 bp, 45 predicted proteins | sample TotcelHT113001N6_FD_206845 | JGI IMG/M metagenome (GOLD analysis project Ga0351919, IMG submission 206845) | Enriched cells from coal bed in the Powder River Basin, Montana, United States - Total cells T11 rep1 HSBNCT.T11.300.1.N6 ...
GCTATCCCAATGCCGTGTATTTGGGATAATTTATCTCAACTTTCTTCCTTCGGCATCTTCCAACGCATCAGTATCTCTCGGACATCAGCCAGGTTGTTCTTGTTGATAAGGACTTGAACGACATCCCCCGCTTCAAGAATGGTACCCCCGCTTGGCACCAAGAAGCTTTCGTTACGGTTTATGAGAACAATCAGGCTATCGCGGGGAAGTCCTAGTTCTACGATCGGTTTCCCAGCAATAGCTGAACTATAAGGAATGATGAATTCAATGAGTTCAGTGTCGACCCCCTCTTGAGGCTCGAACTCGATAGGGTATCTCCGTTTAGGCTTAAGGGGAGTCTGGAGCCGCAGGAGGCGAGCGACAACAGGAATCGACCAACCTTGAAGTAGCGCTGAAGTAAGGACGATAAAGAAAACAATATTGAATATGGCCTCGGCATCTTCCAAACCGGCAAGGAGAGGGAAAGTCGCCAGGACTATAGGGACAGACCCTCTCAGACCAACCCAGGAAACAAGGGTCTTTTCCCGCCAACCAATTCGTTCAAAGAGTAATGAAAGAAAAACGCTCAGCGGACGGGCAACGAACATGAGGAAAGCAGAACAGAGAAGGCCAGCCCAAATGATGGGGATAATGTGGGATGGAAAAACGAGCAATCCGAGGGTGAGAAACATGGCTATCTGGCTTAGCCAGGCAAGGCCATCAAAAAAACGCATCATACTCTTCTTTTGAATAAATTCGCTATTGCCTGCAATTATGCCCATAAGGTAAACGGCGAGAAAACCGCTGCCTCCGGCGACAGCGGTTGCGCCGTAAGCAAGCGCTGCGAACGCGAGGGAAAAAACAGGGTAAACTCCTTCGTAATAGGACTTCAACCGATTGAGCAAAAAAACCATTGCCTTCCCGAAACCAATGCCGAAAACAATGCCTAACCCCATTTGAACAACGAAGAGAAGTGCGAGAGTGCCAGGTGACGTCTCGGGGTTCGTTATGATCTGAATTATTCCTATGGTGAGGAGAACGGCCATGGGATCATTGCTGCCCGACTCAAGTTCAAGCAAGGGCTTGAGTCGTCCACTAAGGCTGATGTTCTTGGACCGGAGCACAGAAAAAACAGCAGCAGCATCAGTAGATGAAACGACCGCCCCGAGGAGCAGGCCCGTGAGGAGTGAAAACTCTAAAACAATGTAGACAAAGAGCCCGACTGCCATGGCCGTGAGAAAGACGCCCAGTGTCGCGAGGATTGTCGCTTGCCGGAAGACTGGTTTGACCTCCGACCACTCTGTGTCGAGACCACCTGCAAAAAGGATAAAGACCAGTGCAATAACACCGACCGATTGAGACAGATGGGCATCGTCGAAATAGATGCCGCCAGGGCCTTCCGAACCGGCTAGCATTCCAATACCGAGAAATAGCAAAAGGGCTGGTACACCAAGATTCTCGGAAAGTCTGGCAATTCCAATGCTGACAACAATAAGGAGTGACCCTATCAGGAGGACATATTCTACCGGTATCATGTACTCACCATAAACTCAAGTATTAACGGAGGCAACCGTTGAGTATTGCCTGACCTACTATTCCACCACGAGCACATCACATTGGGATTGGGAGAGGACATGAAGCGTTACACTACCGAGCAGAAATTCCTCAATGCGCCACTTCCCGTGTTTACCTACAATAATGAGCTCGGCACCCCGTTTGCGAGCTATTTCAGGCAGCTTGGAAGGTGCATGGCCATGCACAACAATCCGGACCAGGTGACGGGCCTCCACACCCACCTCTTGAATGAAACGTGTCAACTTAGCTTCGGCCTCAATACGTGCCTTCATCCGAGACTCCGCGATAATGCTTTCCGACGCCCCCCCATAGACAAGGGTTTTTTCCATCAACGGCTCGAAGACATGGACAAGAAAAATTATAGCCTGCGGAGCAATTATCTGGCTGTATTCAAGAGCCTTGCGGGAATCCTCTGAGAAGTCAACGGCAACGAGGACACGTTGATACGGTCCGACTGGCTTATTCTTTACCACAAGCACCGGCCGCCCAGCCTTTCCCAGGAGCCGCTGGGAAGTAGTTCCGAGGGCTAATGCCCTGACCGGGTGCTTCCCGCGAGCACCCAATACGAGCAAATCGAAATCTGAGGAGGCCTCAACAATCGCATCAAGCGTATTTCCCGCGCGGACATGAGGCTCAAGGGGGAAGCCGGATATCCGGCGGACTTCTTCAGCCAATTCGGCTAGGGAACGCGAGGCATCGTCAATGATCTCACGTTTAACTTTGGCAGGTGAACGCATGAACCGTTTCAAGCTGTCGAGCAACGATTGCTCCAGCACATGCAGCAGCACCCCTCTCTGTATCGCCAGTGTCGATCCAAGTACGGCCGCACGCTCTACGGCTTGTCTGGCGTCAGGAGAAAAATCTGTTGCAGCAAGAATAGATTCAAGCTGTATCATTTTTTTTGACCCTCCTATGCTGTGTTACCCTGCAATCCTTCTTTAATATTTAAGGCAGGGCTTTTATTTGGCCGTCGGTTCTTATGACCTGCAATATGTTGGAAGTTTTCTTTGATTTTAGAATAGCCCTGGCTGTGAACAGAGCGATCAAGAATGCGAGATAGATATACCCGAAATCAGACTGGAACATCGAAAATGCCTTTCCTAAAAAAGATGCAGGAATACTATCACCATATCCGATTGTTGTCTGAGTTGTGACACTAAAATACAAGCAGTCAATATAATTCGCCACTGCTGTTCCAGAAGAACTTTCAGTATTATGGATCAATGCAGGCGACCCTTCAATAAGAGGTAATAACTGGTAGTACAAGTAAGAAAAAAAGATCGACACGACTAAGAAAAAGACTACGCAGTAATATGAACTCATAGAGTTGTAAGCAATTCTTTGCCAGATTATTTTCATGCTCATTACCCTCCTTAGGATAGCTGTTTCAATGAATGGCAAGCAGTAACAAGGTGATTTGGCACATGAAAGCGTCCATTGGTTCCAGTATTTACCAGTCTTCCCTCAAGCTCATGAATCCCCTAGCCCAGACTTCAATCCTGCAGCCAACGATTAAAGGTTAAAAACGACTAAGGAACCCACTATTGCTGAACTCAACAAAAAAGCCGCAACATATACTGCAGGTGGCGACCCGACCATCCACTATTAAATCCTCCAGAGCATTAACTTGGCGGACCTCTTTCGAAGACTGGTATGTGTTTTATGCCTGCCCTATTATATGAACCCCGTAGGGGGGAGTCAACCTTTTTCAGAAAGTGTGGTGGTGTAGCCTTCAACGTGTAATCTTGTATAGCTTGTAAAGACTTAATTTCGTTTCAGGAAGCTATACGTAACATATCCTGCTTTTGTCTGATTTTATTAATTACATCGTAATTTTCTCATGTTCTTTTTTCATCTTATGTATGTATGTTCTGTTTTCATCTCTACGTTCCATCACCCGAGTCTTTCTTGTTAACATGATTCTTCGCAGGAGAGGCTGCTGCTTGACAATCCATCAAAATAGAAAGATAATGCTAATGAACCAAATCAGTACATGTTGCTAGGGCGATCAGTACGCCAAAAAGAAAACAGGATGGACATGAAGAACCTCACTAAAAACGTTTGCCGTGCCATGTGTTTCTTGCATGTCCACGAAACGTTTCTTCTTTCGAACGATTGACCGTTTCTTTGCAGGAGGGGAACGATGGACCTTTCTAAGATTCGCCAGCTTTTTTCTCGGAAGCCGCCACAACCACCCGATCACCTTCTCAGCCATGCTGAACGCGAACTAGACCATCGCGAACAGCTGATACGAGAAAAGCATCAAGCTGTCGAAGAGAAGCTGCGAAGTCTCCATGAAGCCAATCACCGACTCAAAGAGGCAGAAACAGTGATAAGAAGGTTCGATGAGACCGAACGTGTCCTCAATGCCAAGGTTGAAGATTTAAGAATGGAAGAAGAGCGGTTGGCAGCCGACCGGGCGGCATTGGATGCTCAAGTTGAAGAATTAAACCAGAAGCTGGCAGACCCTGATTCACAGGCTGCAAAAATAGTAAAAGAGGAAATGGACATTAAGAGTAAAAAGGAGAGATTACTGGCTGAAAGGGAAGACTTGTCCCGAAAAAATCTCCACCTTGAAGAAAGACAACAGACACTTCAGACATTCGAAGATAATCTGAAGATGCTCCAGGAAGAACTTTCCCTTGAAGAGAAGCGATTAAAGGAAGTTCTCCAAGAAGCGGAAACCAAGAAACGTTTTTCTGAGCAGGAGGCGGATAGAGTACTGCGCGCTTCTGAAGAGAACGAAGCGTATAAGCATGCGATCTATGAAAAAATGCAACAAATCGATGAACGCGAAAAAGAGATCAGTCTCAGAGAGAAGTCACAAGAGGAGGAATCAGTTACCCTAGAGACTAAGCGTTTGGAGTTGGCCGCACACGAGCAGTCTATTGCTGAACGGGCAAATCAGATCGAGGAACGAGAAAAACAGGTTGTTCTCAGGGCAAAGTCCTTAGAGGAAGAGTCGGCAAATCTGGAAAACAAACGTTCGGAGCTGGCTGAGCTGGAAAAAATAATTGCTGAACGATTGAATCAGATTGCAGAACGCGAAAAAGAGATCAGTCTCAGAGAGAAGTCACAAGAGGAGGAATCAGTTACCCTAGAGACTAAGCGTTTGGAGTTGGCCGCACACGAGCAGTCTATTGCTGAACGGGCAAATCAGATCGAGGAACGAGAAAAACAGGTTGTTCTCAGGGCAAAGTCCTTAGAGGAAGAGTCGGCAAATCTGGAAAACAAACGTTCGGAGATGGCCGAACAGGAGCAGTCGATCGCAGAGAGGATGAATCAGATCGATCAGCAGGTTCAGAAAAAAGCCATCGAAATCCTAAAGATAGCTCAATCCATAGCGAAGGAGGATAAAGATAACACCGGAGAGTAAAGCTGAATTTAGAAGCATTGAATACCTCTCGTAATCTTGTTTGCCTGAAGAGGATAATAAAAACAATAGATTAGGGTGTAACCTACCATTTTTGGCTTAATATCAATTTTCAGGGCCTAAATTTGCCTCTAAATGCAATACTGGTGATGATTTACGATAACCAAAATAAAAGAGGCTGAGAAATGGGCAAAAAAACTGTCCGTATTGCAGTTCAAATCATACACAGAAAAAAGGCACACAGAACACAAGAATTCGCTACCGATGTATAGCATGTGGCAGACAGTTTCAGAATCATCCGAATAGACAACGGATCGAAGCAATTATCTGGAATGCATATGTGTACGAACGGCAAACGCTTCATCAGCTTTCTATGCAGTATAAGAAAAGCAAGAATTGGATCAGGACCCGTATTGCTCACGCGCATATTGTTCAACAAACCCATACCCGTCAACCCATAGTCATCATTGCCGATGTCACCTTCTTCAAAAGGAGCTTTGGGATTCTCGTCATACGAGCACCACATCTGAAGAAAAACATCTATGTCCGGGAGGTTAAAAGCGAATCAATCGACGCATACTGGCAAGGAAGGAAAACGATGGAGAACATGGGATATACGTTGCAAGCGATCGTCCTCGATGGAAGGCCGGGGGTACGACAACTCTTTGCTGATATTCCCGTTCAGATGTGCCACTTCCACCAAAAGCAAATTATTACCCGCTACCTCACAAACAATCCCAAGCTAGAGGCAGGTATTGAACTCAAAAAGATCACCACAACCCTGTGTGACACCAATGAGCCTGATTTTACCGCTGCCCTTGATGTCTGGTACACAACATGGTCTTCTTTTCTCAAAGAAAGGACAACCGATCCTATAACCGGAAGATGGCACTATACCCATAAACGGCTTCGCTCAGCCTACCGGAGTTTAAGACTGAACCTGCCCTTCTTGTTTACTTATCAGAAGTACCCTGAGCTCAATATCCCGAATACTACCAATTCCCTTGATGGATGTTTTGCCTATCTTAAGGAATTGGTGAGGGCTCATAGAGGGTCAAGTAGAGAGCTCAAAATCAAGATTATCGAGGAGATTTTAAAGGGATAAAAAGCCCTTTATTTTGATATTATGCCCCATTTTTCTTGAAATTGCAGATTGTTTTCCACTCCAGCGGTTGGACTGAAGACATCGAACAAATACACATTTGTTTCCGTAATCCTTAAGAGAGCCAGAGCGAATCTCTGGTTGAGTTTATTTTTTTTCGGTAATCCCTGTAAACATTACTCCATAAAAGGTGCATCAGTGGGAATTAGAGCTTTTTGTACAGTCTTCCATGAATGAGAGAGCTTTAGACAGGGCTATGGCTCTAATCTCGTCGAACGACATGCTTCCCACTTCTGCTTTAGCTAACGGGACAATCACGAACGCAAAGCTTGCGCCCTTCGTAGCCGATGGTTCCTCCTCGAAGTTTACCTGTACCTCAAGAAACCCATATTCTGGGCCACGGTCAAGCATCCTCTCTACGTAGACTTTTGTTTTTAACGCCATCTTCCCTTGCCCCCTCCGCTTCGGTTTGTGTCTCAGCACATCTTAGCACAGGGCGAGGGAAGAAACCAAGTCAAACATTTGCGACTGTAATAACTGATTTTGTGGTTTAACTGAAGTATTGGGTATATGTACATAAATTTTGCCAAAGATACAATTGAGAATGCTACAGGAAGTCATCTGCAGAGTTTTAAGAGACAATTTTTTGAAGGTGGTTGATGATAATCAGAGCGGATGACACATACGAATGTAGCATAAATCTATGGAGCAATGATTACCGCTTGAAATATATACAAGAAGGCAGGGTCAAGAATGGCCCTGCCTTAAAACTAATCAATTATAATTTGTCATCCTACTTTTTGTGTTATGCCTCTCCTTCCTCAGGTTTTCATTGAGGCTGCTGTCCTGACTCCTGGACCTTTCCCGGATATTGTTGTCTTTGTTGCCGGACCTTACCCTGAGGCTGTGGTCTTGTCTGTTGAACCTTCTCTTGAAGCTGTGTTCCTTGTTGTTGAACTTTCCCAAGAGGCTGCTGTCCTTGCTGTTGAACCTTGCCTAAAGGCTGTTGCCCTTGCTGCTGAACTTTCCCAAGAGGCTGCTGCCTTGGTTGCTGAATCTTACCCTGAGGCTGTTGCACTGGCTCGATCTTTCCCTGAGGCTGTTTTCGTTGCTGTCGTATCAGTTGCTGATGTCGCTGAACCTCAGGTCTCTGGTAATATTCCCGTTCCCTCTGCCGCCTCAGCTCCTGTTTCTGTTGTTGTGGTCGAGGTCGATAGCCTTGGACACCCCACGTTCTTTGCCTTTCCCAATGTCTAGTATTATGCCAGGTCTGCCAGTTCTTATGAAGGTGTTGGTGACGAATCGGTTCATAGTTCCACCGGTGGCCATGCCAATTACGATTTCTGTAGTATCTTCTCCACCCTGGGTCTACATCATAATAAAAGCTCGGAACATTGTTATAATAACCCCAGCCCCGGTCATAATACCGTGAGCGATACCAACGACCTTCCCATGGACGCCACCAGAAACCATTCCAGAAAAACAGGTCTAAAGCAATTCCAGGAACAACATAAACACTGGGCGTATCAGGCATTACTATTACATCCGGTGGTGCGGCGAACTCGATGGGTGGCGGACTGGGGGCAGCATACTGTACTGTGGGTTCTAGGCTGTATGGGGTAGTATCAGGTGCGACGGGTTGTGGGCTGTAGGTAGTATCAGGTACGGCCGGCGGTGGACTGGCGGAAGTAACAGGTACATTTGGTTGTAGACTGGGAGAAGCAACAGGTGCTTCGGGTGGTGGACTGGGGGCAGTTTCAGATACGTTGGGAGCTGGATTGTTGCATCCAGCCAATAAGATTAATACAAAGACAATTATTATTGTTGTTTTCATTCGGTACGTTCCTCCCGTAAGTGATCTTAAGTCGTGCCTTCAATGATAGCTTATTGGGCTCTAAAGAATCAATAGCAATACTTATGCCAGCAAACCTTGTCTAAAATAACCCGAAATAATTGAATAAATTATTTAGTTAACGTAAGATAAATCGCCATTTTTGTCGTTTTCAGAAAATACTCTACAAAAATGTCGAAGGAACGTATGCCGGCCATCAAATCTTGCTGGTTATAACTTTGAAATCATAGAAATAATAAGGGCGTGTCAAGAAGACTCGGTGATAACAGAAAGCGACCCATTATGTTCCTTGGTTCCGATAATTACTGTTAAAAAAATTTACTCTACCTGCAAGTCGAACATCTGCTTGAAGAGAAGTAGCCCCCATTGACGATAAGCGTTTATGGTTCTATATTGCCAGAAAGGGAAAAGACCAGCCAAATGTTCTCAAAGTCAAGCTTCCCTAAAATCAAAATCTCACGAGGATCAATATATAGTGTTCCTCTTGCCCTGATCCTAGTCCTCTATGCTTTTTCGATAGTCTCTGCATCAGAGGAGACGTTGCCGGATACGGTGGCTCTGATGGCTAATATGGAAAGAGCATACGCCACTGTTTACGACTATCAAGCGAAGATCGAGGTCAGGACATACAAGGGAGACAAGAACTTTGATGCAGAAATATTCCTGTATAGGTTTAAGAAGCCTCACCTGCTGCGAATCGACTTTGAGTCACCTCGGACGGGAATGGTGCTGGTCTATCCCGATAAGAATGGAAAGGCTATTGTCCGCCTTACTGGATTTGCAAGGTTTTTTCCTCTCCACCTATCCCCTGACCACTTTCTCTTGAAAGGCTCTTTCGAACAGCCCATTGACAAAACCCACCTCGGCCTCCTGATCGAGAATATCGGCCATAGTCTTGCCGATCAACCTTATCGCACACCAAATGTAAAAGAACAGGATGGCTGCATCGTCATCCAGGTGATTGCCCAAAACCATTTCCGTGAAGGCGTAATTACCAATTACAGGTTCTTTATAGATAAGGGACGATGGCTTCCTGTAAGGGTTGAAGAATCAACCCCCGGCGGGCGTCTGGGAAGATCGATTGCCTTCAATGATCTTAAAATTAACGTAGGGCTTTCTGACAAAATCTTTGTGCTTGATGAACCGGAAGGAAATGAAAATGAACAGGAAAAATAGTTCTGTTGCCAGGGAATCGGAATGGTTTGTGCCAAAATTTGGCTCCACGAGGTTCAAGACCTTTATTGGGCTTCTCTTCCTGCCGTACACCGGGATGGTTCTCGCATTTTCATTGATTGGCTCTATGCTCGCACGGACTGTGCTGTGGGATCGGGTGCTCGCAATCGTTGTTATCTATTTCCTCGGGTTGGGCTTAGGTGCTCATGCTCTCGACGCCCTCGGAAGCAAGCAAATTAAGCCCTGGGGAAACGTATTCACACGTCAACAACTGTGGCTCATGGCCATCCTCTCCCTGGCAATCGCATACGCCATCGCTATTTACTATATGATTTTCTATGTGCCTCTCCTCTGGTCTATGGCAATCCTCGAAGGCTTCTTCGTGTTTGCATATAATCTTGAATGGTATCATGGCAAGTTTCATACAGATGGATGGTTCGCCTTTTCGTGGGGTTTCATGCCGGTTCTTTCCGGGTACATCATTCAGACTAACAGAGTTTCTCTCGAAGCCCTTGCGGTCGCAGGCGCCATGTCGTTGTTTGGTCTCATCGAGATAAAAGCATCTCGCCCTTACAGAGATCTTAAACGACGGATGGAGGAACTTCAGGAGCATGAGACTTGTTTGATGAAAAGATACGAGACCATATTAAAGAGCATCAGCATTGGTGTGATGCTCCTCGGTGGAGGATTAGCAATATGGCGATTACAGGGATAAAGCCACCAGATGTTGATAGTCTTTCCGGAATTGATGGAGCCGGTGTGAAATTGAGAACTTTTGATGAATACAGGGAAATGGTAAGCCCTTATCTGGAAGAGGCCTTCAATAGGGTTCTGTGCGAATCACTGGGAAGTATAACCATGAGGCAAGCAGACACCTTACTGAGCTCTCTTCAAGCCGGAAAGAAGATCAGGGGAGTCCTTACCTGCATGATCTGTGAATCACTTGGGGGCACTCTGGAATCAGCCATTCCAAGGGCAACAGCAGTCGAGCTGATCCATGCTGCAACGTTAATTCACGATGACTTTGTGGATCAGGATAGAACACGGAGAAATTTACCTGCTGTCTGGACGATAGAAGGAGCCAGAAGGGCAGTCCTTATAGGTGACGTCATTTTTGCCACTGCTATTGAAACCATGAGTCTCATTGGCAGAGACGATGGCCTAGTTGTGGCCAAGGCCATTGCAGAAATATCAAAAGGGGCTTTACATGAACCGCTGGATCATAGGGTACTAGCACAAGAGGTAGAGTCCGGCAGGACAATAGGGGGGCTATACGAAGATATTATTCGCCTCAAAACAGGCATACTTTTCGGAACTGCATGCCGTCTCGGTGCTATAGCGGCTCAGACTGACGGCGTTATGCAGGAGGCTTGCTACAAGTATGGCTTAAGGATTGGCGAAGCATACCAGATAGCGGATGATCTTCAGGATGTCAAAAAATATCTGGCAGGCGAACCTGTGAGGCCGGAACAAATGGCAATGCTGGCCCCTGCACTTTTGCATTTCATGGATGATGTCCATCCGGTTATCCTTGGATTACTGAATGGAGAGAAAACCACCATAGACAATCAATCCCGTCAACCATTTATCGCTTCTGCAACACTCATGGAAATGGAAATTGAGAGCCGCTTGAAAGCAGCTTTATCTGAAATGGACAAAGCATTTCCGAGGAAAGGTTTCAGTAAGATGCTTCGGGCAACACCCCTTCAAATAATAATGATGTTTAATAGAACCTGAGAGAGCTTTACGCTCTCTTTGCAGTGACAATTGCAGAGGTTCCTAAAGTCAGGTATTCCACGGTTATGTTCACAAACCTGTTTGTCTCTAATGTCTTAACCAGTTGGCTCACCCAACGGGCCTTACGAAGAAACCCAGGCAATTCATAAAAGACTGTTTTCCATTCCGGATAACATTGCTTCCCAATTGTCTGGAGGACTTTGAAATAAAATTCCCATACAAGAGCAAACGTTTGATTTGCCGGGTAGGTGAAATCATGAATGATGAGGCTACCTCCATCCCGGAGCATACTTCGTGCATTAGCTATCAGGGATCCAAGATCTGCGTATTTTGCAAGGTAGGAAGATGTGATACAATCAAAGGCACAATCCAGAAGAATCTCTTCGGCCTTTCCTAAAATCAGCTCAACGTTATTGAATCCCCTTTCTTCAGCTTTACATTTTGCAATGGACAGGTATTCCTCTGTTATGTCAACCCCGATGATCTGGCTTGAAGGATACTTCTGGGCTATTTTCAAGGTAAGGATACCTGTTCCGCATGCCTGATCCAGGATACGAATCGACCCTTGTGGAATTTGTGATAATATCCTCTTCTTCCACAGGCTGTCAAACCCGATTGTGCATAGATTTACTATCTGGTCATAGCTTGCACCTGTTCCTGAAAAAAAACGTTGAACAATATCTGCACTGGGCTCTGGTTCGCGAAAGATCATTGCAAATGTTTCAAAAGGATCGCCGCATCTCTGAGACGTACTTCCATTCCCATCCTTCTTGAATTTTTTCTTAGCACCCATGCATCTCCTGGTCGGAGGCTCTCATTATTCCGCAACTTGTCAATAACATTACGCTCAGGACCCATCCAGCGGAATTCCTTTTTTATTGCCCTTGCGTATCCGGAAGGATCATTCCAGTGCTTCAGCAGAATCTGCGCGCTTTTCATCCCTGAAACAATGCCATCCCCTGCAAGGGGTGCAACACAGCCAATGGATTCTCCAACTCCCCAAACCTCATGGCCATCAACGACAACGAAAAAGGGTTGCGAGTGTTCGGGCCCTGTCAAACGTATGGCGCCCCCGCAGCCGCACACAATATCTCTTCGTGGTACGTTTTGTATCCAGGCGAGTTCTTTCAGAATCTTCAGAGGATCGGACAAAAGACTTCCGCAGCCAACATGATATGTGTTGCCGGCAAGTGGGAAACACCACGCATAACCGATCTTCCCTAACTTGGTTTCGTTGCTCCGAGGCACATCGGTCTTTATTCTAAATTGGGTGCACTGCAGCACTATGTCATCCTCAATGGGCGGCAGAAATCTCCTTGCGACACCGGTGGCATCAATGATCCTGTCGTATTTCCCTTTATCTGGCTGAGAATAACTCACCTCTACCCCTTGAAGGAGATCGCTGATAAGTCTTTGCTTATCAATAGTCATGAGGCTGGCCTTAATCTGGATACCATCCATGATTACATGATCTGATGGGGTCAGGATGTAGAGCGAAGCGTTAAGTCCGGATGTATTGACAAGTTCGATAAATTCATGCGATGTACCCCACGCACAGGGACTTATGCCACAACGTGTTTTAGGCTTTTTGTTAAAGATATCGACCCTCTGTCCCTTACGGCTCAAGAGCCTATAGAGGTAAGCGCCGGTGATGCCAGCACCCATGATGGCCACTTTCAATCTTCTACCCTCCGAACTTCGTTTATGAACTCTCCAATCATCTTGAATGCTAATGGAGAATAAATTTTTACACATTGTAGTCCTGCAATGCAATACAATCATGCATTTGTGGAACATCTAACCGCTTCGAGAGATCATGCATAAGGCACTCCTGGTGGTGCGGATTACCAGGTGTAAGCAGAGCTGGTACAATAATTTCCGACAGTGACATAAGTGGTTTTGCTGCTCTATACTAACCAAAACAGAAAGGAGCAGATGACATGACAAAAAGACCAAGAAGAAATCACACAGCAGCATTTAAAGCAAAGGTAGCACTGGAGACGATGAAGGGAGACCAGACGTTAGTGGAACTTGCAGAATTCATGTAAGAACTCTCATGCGGACAATGGGAATAGAGGCCATCTACAGGAAGCCTCGTCTCTCCAGGCCTCATCCCGGCCACACGGTCTATCCCTACCTGCTTCGGAATTACGCCATTACCGAGGCCAATTCCGTGTGGTGCGCCGACATTACGTACATCACCATGGCAAGAGGGTTCTGTTATCTTGTCGCCATTATGGATTGGGCAAGCATGAAAGTATTGTCCTGGAGGGTATCGAACACCCTGGATACGTCATTCTGTATCGCGGCCCTTGAAGAGGCAATCATGAAATACGGAACACCTGATATATTCAACACCGACCGGGGAAGTCAATTCACGTCGGACAGTTTCACGGGAATACTCAAAACCCATGGCATCAGGATAAGTATGGACGGCAATGGCCGGTGGAGGGACAACATCGTTATCGAACGTTTCTGGAAAACCGTCAAATATGAGGAGATCTATTTGAAAGCATATGAATCAATCAGTCATGCAAAAAAGGAGCTGACGAAGTTTTTTGATCGGTACAACACACAGCGGCCCCATCAGGGTCTTAACGACAGGATCCCTGATGATGTCTACTGGAGCACGCTGCCGAACGTGAAGGATGCAGTATAAACATGAGCGACGAACCACCTAAAATCTTCTGGAGGTTGTCTGAAAAAGCTTGACCATCTCTAAAGTCCAAGACTTTATCAAGTGACAAAACGAACGGTGAAATCTCAGTGAGATGCAGCAAAAAGACTTTTCAGAAGGAGTGATTCGTGTCACATATCGCCAGGTTTCGGCTATTTGTCTTACTCGCCAAATTGCCGGAGCTTGACTTTTGTCCGCTAAACTACTTATATTACACTTCAGTAGAAATATAAGTAGTTTAAGGGTTCAGTCGTTTTTTTGACGCTGAAGGATGATTGCAGAGTGGCCGGGCCGCCACCAGAGGAGAAATCTTCCGGTAGCGGCTCTTTTGTTTTTGACTGATTGGTGTGGTTCTGTGTTAGAAGAGCTGCTCAGAATCTCTGAAGGAAAGAAAAGGGAGGCAATATGATGGATGAAAGAGACATATACAAGGCAAAGGAAGCAGTGGACTCAGTGTTGAGGAGGGTGCCCGTACTGGCACTGGTGATTATTGGGATAATCTTAATAATTCTCCTGTTTTTCCGTCCTTTCGTTCAGATCGGAGCGGGCGAAAGAGGAGTTGTAATGAATTTTGGCGCTGTTCAGGACACGGTGCTGGATGAAGGACTGCACCTTAGAGTACCCATCATGCAATCAATTGTTGCAGTGGACGTGAAGGTACAGAAGTCGGAGTCTGAAGCTGCCGCAGCCTCGTCGGATTTACAGGATGTAAGTTCAAAGGTTGCCCTTAATTACCACATCATGCCCGATAAGGCGAACATTGTCTACCAGACCATTGGTATTGCTTTTAAGGAGAGAATCATAGACCCTGCAGTGCATGAGGTGGTAAAGGCTGTTACAGCCAAGTACACCGCGGAGGAGCTTATCACAAAGAGGCCGGCAGTGAGTGATGCCATGAAAACGGCCCTCACGGAGAGACTGCTGATGCACAACATAGCCGTTGATGCCTTCTCTATAGTAGGCTTCAGCTTCTCAAAAATATTCATGGAAGCTATCGAGTCAAAACAGACTGCGGAACAGCTTGCACTGAAGGCGAGGAGGGACCTCGATAGGATAAAGATAGAGGCGGAGCAAAAGATTACCGCAGCAAAGGCCGAGGCTGAGTCCTTACGGCTGCAACGGGCCAATATTTCAGCTGATCTAATAGAACTCAGAAAGATAGAGGCCAATCTCAAAGCAATAGAGAAATGGAACGGCATTCTACCACAAGTTACCGGGTCAGGGGCTGTACCGTTCATCGGAGTTGGTGAGCAGGTAAAGACCAAATAGCGGGCAACTCAACATTGCAGGCAACCATATCAAGTTGGGTTTGCAACAACGATATGATCTTAGGGGGCAACTTCACGTAAAGTATATTTTTTTACTTTACCAAGCCTGTAACTGAGCAGAGTATCGGCACCAGTGTCCCCGGCAAGGTATGGATATATGGTAGATTCTACTTGCAACTGCACCACATGAAATAAAAGGAAGGACATGACGGGATTTTCTGGCAGAGTGAAGCACGACCGACACTCAACCCAGAAAGGAGCCCACCATGCCCTACCATCATTTTACCAGAGAAGAGCGCTATATTGTAAGTCATATGGCGCTTGCCGGATTCTCTTTCAGAGAAATAGGCCGTCGTATCGGGAAACACCATGGGAGTATCAGTCGAGAAATAAAACGAAACAGGCCCGCCTATGCTGATGATGCCGTCTACTGGTATGATGCTGCTGAGTTTTATGAGAAAGAGCGACGGCATAAGGCAAGACACCATCTCAGGCGTCGTCATAAGTACCGTCGAAGACAAAAACGGTACGGTTCCGGAAGGCGTTTCATCCCGGGGCGTATCTCCATAGATCAAAGACCCTCCATTGTAGATATGAGAGAGTGCTTCGGTGATTGGGAAGGAGATACCCTGGAAGGCAAAAAGGGATCAGGAGGTCTTGCCACCCATGTGGAACGCAAATGCCGCTATCTGATAGCAGGAAAACTTCCTGACAAAAAGGCAGCTACCATGACACGGCAGAGCATCACATCCTTCAGAAAGACTCCCCGCATACTCCGCCAGACCTTACCCGTTGATAACGGCAGGGAATTCTCAAACTTTAAAAAACTGGAAAAAAGAACCGGACTCAAAGTCTATTTTGCCGATCCTTATGCTGCCTGGCAGCGGGGAACCAACGAGAATACGAATGGTCTCTTACGACAGTACTTTCCCAAGGGAACTGATTTCCGGAACATTCCGGAAAAAGATAGTGCAATGGTTGTCAAAAAGCTGAATAATAGACCCAGGAAGTGCTTAAACTACCAGACGCCCCATGAGGTGTTCAGTCAAACTCTCCGTGGTGCACTTTGAAGTGGAATTCACCACTATTGTGTCGCCGTCACGGATAAGCTGTATAGCCTCTTCAGCAGTGACGATTTTACCCTTCTTCATATGCATGGCCCGTATCGGGTCAAGCATTGGGTGATTTACCTTTCTTACAGGGACGTTCTCTGTCATGGCTTTAACCCTCCTTTTTAAACTGTATAGACCTTGCTTATTGTTATGGTCCAGTTTTTTTATGGAAAATTATATCTTACACGTGGGTATTGTGTAAACCTATTGATTTTGAGGTGACGGAGTGAACTTTCTGTTCACCCTTATTTCAAGCCAAATAAAGTATAGAATGCCAATTGCTGATGTTACCGTAGATGGAACTGCTGTCTGGGGATTGAAGAAGACCAGGGCGAGGGCTCCTGAAAGGCCATAGTTCTTGAAGGTGGCAAGGAGAACAAAGCTCGTCAACTGAGCCGTGTCATAGTGCAATAACTCGCCTGATTTCTCAATGACCCATCCCAGGGCAAAAGTAGTCAGAATGGCAACGATAATGACAGGAACAATCGATAGTGGCTGCTGGATAAAAATGTCGCGATTAAGGCCAGTAATAATATAGATTACCAGGAAGAAACTCCAGTTCGTAATTGGCCCTTTATAGGGATCTATCTTTTTGGAGAGTCCAGTGGCTACAAGGATTCTTGAGGCCACAAGAGGTCCGATGATCAATTCCCCGAGTATGAGGAGGAGCTTCATTGGACTGATAAACCCGGTGCCAAGAAAGATGAGGGCTATCAGTGGTGTAAGAATGAGCGCTCCAAGGTAGGCCCCGATAGTTCCGAGCAATGCCAATTCAACATTACCCCTCAAGAAAAGCGCAAAAGGGATTACCGCTATAGCTGGAGGAACTGCAGCAAGGAGGATGAAGCCATTCCAGAAAAATTGGTCCCGGATGATAAGGGCACTCAGACCTATGAGAACCACACCATGAAGAACAAAATTCCCCACAATCCCGATGAAAGTGTATGAGAGAAGTGATTTAGGAGACCGAAAGGCATCGCTACTGATTCCCATGCTGGAAAGGGTCATTATAACGGCTAGACCGGGCAGGATTAACTGTTGTGTGTAGAAAGCTCCGGTATCCCAGAGGAAGCCAAGGATGAGGGCGAAGAGAAATATGAAATTTCTGTTTTTCAGCAAACGTCCGGGAGAAAATGTCATGATCAGTCTATTTTGCTGTAAAAAATATGATTATGCAATGAAAAAGTCTTGAAAGAATTTGAGGTAACTACTATACACATTTTTCTTTACTCAGTAATTTTATTGTGCTACATAAATTCTAAAAGTAATACTTTGGTGAGGCAATGGCAGGATTATTTCGTTTCGGGGTTTCCCTCGATAAAAGTCTTCTTGATAAATTTGATCGCTATATCAGGGAACGTAACTATTCGAATCGTTCTGAGGCTTTCAGAGATCTCATCAGACAGGAACTTATTAAAAAAGAATGGAATGAAGGCGATGACGTGGCAGGGGCAATCACGCTGATCTATGACCACCATCGAAGAGATCTCCTCAATAAAATCACTGATCTCCAGCATGATTTTCAAAAGGTTATTATCTCAACGCAACACATTCATCTAGATCATGACAACTGTCTTGAGATTGTTGCTGTGAGAGGAAACCCCGGGGTTGTTATAAAACTTGCTGATATGCTTAAATCAATTAAAGGAGTAAAACACGGGACATTAAACATGTCAAGTACCGGTAAACATATTGAGTAAAGGGTATTATTTTTTTGTTAAATAGTAGCACGATATAAAATTAAGTAGCATTAGCTTGATTGTGGAGCAGATTCCTTTGATGATGAAAAATATTGTGCCAATGGCCAGTTTGGTCAGGTATGACTCAATGTCAAGGTACGATTCAGATAGAGCAGCAGTAAAGTTTTTATTGCCCTGCTGCTCGCACAAGCTGTCTTGGCATAGACAGCGGCTGGGGGGTTTGTGATGGCTTGGCTGGTTTACTTGGTAGATTACGGTATCGTAGGGCTGCTGATTCTCCTGTCCATCATTTCTATGGAAATTTTTGTGGAGCGGTGGTTTTTTCTCAGAAAAATTGATCCTGCCAACTACAAAGGAAGTAGGCGAACTCTTGAGATAGCTATTACACGGAAGCTTGGTATAATCGCCTCAATAGGGAGCAATGCTCCCTACATTGGCCTGCTCGGGACCGTACTCGGCATCATGTTGACCTTTTACACCGTAGGTGTTGAAGGATACGTCAATGCTACACGGATCATGGTTGGGCTTGCCCTCGCCCTCAAGGCGACCGCCATAGGTCTGGTAGTCGCCATACCATCCATCGTCTTTTACAACATTCTTCTGCGTCGGGTCAAAGTAATCCTTCTGGAGTGGGACGACCGGAATGGATGAGAAGGAATTCGATTACATCAACATGATCCCTTTCATTGACGTAATGCTCGTGCTCCTAACCATAGTCCTCATGACAAGCACCTTCGCAGTAACCGGTATCATACCTGTTGAGTTGCCGAGGGTAGCAGGAAAGCACGAAGCGGCCACGGTGACCCATGTTGTGGTGATTGATAAGCAGGGTGCTGTCTTTTACCAGGGCAAAGCTATCACCCTCCGCGATCTTAAGACACTTATCGTTGGTATACCAAAAGAGACTCCGTTTCTTATAAGGGCAGATAAGGATATCCACCTTCAGGGGTTTGTCGAGGTCCTTGACCTTGTCAAGACAGCGGGCTTCAAAAAAGTAAGCCTCCAGACCGAGTGGGTGGGCCAATGAGGGAAAGCTACCTAGGAACCGTTATCTCAGTCGCTGTTCACTCATGTATTGTTCCACTTCTCATTGCGGCATCGCTAACAGTGCACAACACACGGGTCAAGGTTGTGGAAGTCGATTTCTCTCTAATAAAGGATCAGCCGAGGATGAATTCGACGCCACATGACGAAAAAAAGATAATTGAGGCAAAACCAGGCCTTCTGAAAGGTAAAAAGGCACCAAAAAGGATATTGGAAATGGATAGCCCCGTTCAGGAGAATCCGCAAACCGTTCCAGCGAAAGAGGGGCTTGAGCCATCTCCTGTGCCGACGATTGTCACAGCGTCGGATGCCCAAGGCGAAATGATCGTCCATGGCACTCCGGCAACGTACGCAGGCTCTTCGGGGTCGGGCAAGTTCCTTCAACCGCACGGCAGCCTCTCAGGCAGTTCGGAAGGGGGCGGTCAAGGGACAGGACAAGGCGGAGAAAGCTTGGCAGCGGGCAGCAAGGACTACAATTACATCCGAAATGCGATTATGAAGAACATCAAATATCCGGACCGGGCAAGGAGACTGGGCTTTGAGGGGAAAGTGCTTCTTTCCTTTATGGTACTGGAAAATGGAACGATGAGAGAGATTATGGTGATAAACAGTTCTGGTCACCCGGTTCTGGACGAAAGCGCGCTGAAGGCTGTGGCAATGACACGCATTGCCAGAAAGGTGCCTTACAGGGTTGTTGTTCGCCTTCCCATAACGTTCAGGCTCCAGGGGCCCAAGGATGACCGAACATGAACTGATTTAGCCGTTTTCTTATGACACTCTTTAACATTTGGTATTCAGGAAGGCGGAGACGATGAAAGGGTTTCAGTGATAATAGGTTGCCGTGAGCATTAAGATAGGGCAGGGCCTACCTTGGCGGGAACTACCCTGCCCCTTTGAAAGAAAGCGATGAACATGACACCGCCTCCCTTTTCTCTATTATAACAAAGGAGGTGGCGAAAGAAAAGGAGGAAGGCTCAATGATAACAGCGGCAAGAATCATAATAGGTTTTCTTCTCTTCACCTTTGTGACGGTGACATCGGCATTGGCGGAAGAACCACAGAAAGGGGAAAGGAATGGAGGGAAAAAGGAAGAAAAGGCAGTATTGGAAGAGATTACCGTAACAGGAGCCCCATACAGCAACCCTGTTACTCCCGTTGATACTCGTTACGGTACCCAGTACAACCTGGTGACCGAAGAACAGATCAAAGAACAGAATGCCTATGATTTCCAATCCACCCTGCGCGATGTACCGGGTGTTATGTTTCAGAGCAAGAATCTTGTAGGAAGCCAGACGAGCCATAGCCTGTACATTCGGGGTCGGGGTTCGAGCCATCCCAGCGCCGATTTTTCAATTCTGTTTGACGGGGCTCCCCGCTTTGGGGCATTGTTCGGACAGGTTCTGGGCGACGGCATTCCCGTTTCCGCCATCGGAGGAATAGAGATCTATAAAAGCCCGCAACCATCTCAGTTCGGCAGCGGTTATGCATCGATCAATATCCTGCCCAAATACATGACAAAAGATGGTCAGGAAGCCATGTTCAATGCCAGCGCTGGGAGTTACGGTACCGTTGATGAAGACCTCTCTGCGGGTGTCAAAAAGGGACCGTTCGACATTTATATGTCGCAGAGCTGGATGAGAACCGACGGTCATCGCGACCATTCTGGGGCCGACCAGGAAAGCTATTATCTCAATACAGGTTATCAGATCAACAAAGAATGGAACATCAGATTCCTGGCGAACTACGTTGACAGCAAAACTGAGGCCCCTATGCCGGACACCATACCAAATGCAACGAATGGAGTGAGTTGGCCAGGAGCAGAGCGTTATGATACCGAAACATTTTTCACCACCTTGACGCTCAATCACGAATATGAGCGTTTCGGCGGTTATCTCAAGGCTTATTATAATAATACTGACTTTGATCTCTTGCAGGAGTTGAGGAATGGCGTTCGGTATGGGGGCAACACGGGTGGGCTTAAGTCGCGCCAGGAGATTGGGCTATACGGAGTCCGAGGCAAGGAAAAACTCCATCTTTGGCCGGGTGGAGAAATCTTGGTTGGAGCAGACCTGGATATGACCGACTTGAAAAACACTCAAGAAACTTACAGCGGGTTGGCGACTCCAGGAATTAACGGAGGTCTGGCGAAAAGAGTTTGGGATTTTCCCGAGACAACACTCTTTTCTCCCTATCTGGCAGTAAGCCAGATGGTCGGTCGTTCCGAAGATTTCCACATAATCCCATCAGCGGGTTTTCGCTATTTTGTTCACGATGAGTTCGAAGGCAAGTCAGCGTCCCAGGCCGGTCTCGTGATGGGTTTCGGACATACAGATCTCAATCTTAATTACTCCAGGGGTGTCAATTATCCTTCCCCCGTAGCGCTGATGAACTTGGTCCTTGAAAGCTCGCCGGTGAGTAATTCAGAACAGTACTGGAAGAAGTTGAAGCCGGAAGTGGTGGATCATTATGAAATTGGCCTAACCCATACCTGGCCAAAGGTAGCTTCCTTGAGCGCGACAGCCTTCTTGGACAAGGGGAAGGACCGTTATCAGACCTACATGTTTGGACCTATCCCGATCCAGTTTAATGACCCAATCGGCGACTACGAGATTAGTGGACTTGAGCTCACAGGCATGGTAACGCCCGTCAAAAACCTTGAACTTTTCGCAGCTGCCACGTGGTTGGATGCTGAAGCAACGGGCAATAACAGAATTGAAACTGACCATTTACCCTACACTCCGAGTTTTCAGTTTCAGACCGGTGCCAAGTGGACGTTTCTGGAGAATTTCCTGTTTTTCATGGATATGCAATACCTCAGGGGCCTGTATCAGGGTACGGCCTCCCGCACCGGTAGTTTTAACTTCAGCGACCCAGGTTCCATAAACAAGCTGGATGACATTACGCTGGTCAACGCCCGCCTGAGCTATCGCTTCAATTATGGGTCGCTCCGGCTCAGCGATTCGGAAGTCTTTGTAGCAGTAAACAATATTTTTGATCAGAAATATGAATATGCCAAGGGCTACCCTATGCCTGGAGCGACTATATTTGCCGGGGTCAGTCTGAGGTTCAATTGAACGTGTTATTTGCATGATGGAGTAGTGAAAAATCTGTGAGGATCAGGGACGGAAATTTCGTGTAAAGGGCTCTGTTCCTGCGAATGATATGTTTATACCCGGTCGGTCACTACAAGAGGTTGGTAAATGAGGACAAACGTGAAGCTACTTCTCATAATTGTGATAATCGCTGTGGCATACCTTTCCTCCGGATGTTCAAACACTTCAACTGATAGAAATATGGGAATTGTGCGGAACATTATGACGTCGGACACTATCCTGTCCGGAATGATCTTTTCCCTTCTACCTCAAAATCGCTATTCCGTCGAAGCGATACTTCCACCGGGTCAGTGTCCCGGCCACTATGATGTAAAACTGTCGGATATCGAAAGAATGAAGAAGGCTGCGCTAAACGTTTCCTTCAAAGGTATGGCTTTCATGGACAAAACTACATTGGAGTTCAGAGCACAGCTTCTTGTTGACGCTGCAGAACATAACTGGATGGCGCCGGATTCATATATATACGGTTTGGGCCTGCTTGCCGATGGACTTTCAAAACATTTTCCCGAAGATAAGGATGAAATTATGAGGCGAAAAGACGAAGCGATTCGTGAAGTTAGAGCAGAAGCGAATTTCCTCATTGAAAAGATCAAACGGACAGGAATCTTCGGAAAACCGGTCATTGTATCCTCTATGCAAAAGGAGCCGCTTGAGTGGATGGGTTTCCACGTTGTGGGAGAATACGGCAGACCGGAGGCTATATCTGCTAGAGAAGTTGTGCGCCTTTCGAAAATAGGAAGGGATAAACAAGCAATAGTTGTTGTGGACAACCTTCAGTCAGGGCCCGATGCCGGAAAAGGAATCGCCGAAACCCTCGGGGTGCCTCATATTGTCCTGACGAATTTTCCGTCGGAAAAAGGCTATCTTGCCACACTTGGAGAGAATGTTAACAAAGTGCTGGCGGCAGCAGTCCAAAAATGATAGTAGATTTCTTTAAAGTTGATCCATTATGAGTGAGCATATTGCAGAACTTAGCGGAATAACCGTCAGAAAGGCCAAGGGGCTATTGCTGGATGGAATCAGCCTTAGCATATCGTGCAACGAATTCGTGGGGATCATCGGCTCCAACGGCGCCGGTAAGACCACTCTTTTGAATGTTATAGCAGGGCTTGAAAGGTTCGAGGGAGCACTCAGCCTTTTCGGGAACCCCGAAGGGTGGAAGCGATCTCGTGAAACGAGGGTCCGTGTCGGTTACGTTCCGCAATTATTCCAAATCGATCCGGCGTTTCCTATTCTTGCGTTGGAGACCGTAATGACAGGCGCCATCGGCCGGGTCGGACTGTTCCGCTCGCTCGGCAGGCAAGAGAGAAAAAAAGCCATGTATCTTATGGAAATGATGCGTGTGGCTCATCTTGCGGATAGACCGCTTGGGCAACTTTCCGGCGGCGAGAGACAGAAGGTGTCGCTGGCGCGTGCTATTCTTCAGGAGCCGGATATCCTTCTCATGGATGAACCAACTGCGAATCTGGATATTGCAGTCCAGAAAGAAGTATTGAACCTTATCAACGAAATTCACAAACAGGAAAACTTGACAGTACTTTTTGTCACACACGATTTCACTATGCTTCCGACGGCGATGCGGCGCGGCGTTCTGTTGAGTCATGGGAAAATAGTTTTTGACGGAGACATCGATACCGCATTGTCAGGTGAGATGCTAAGCAGATTGTTCCAGTATCCACTTGAGACGTTTGAGCGTAATGGCAGGAGATTTGTTTCCTATGATTGAACATTTAACGGATGTTTTGGCGTACCCTCCCATTCAGCGAGCTGCCCTTGCCTGCGTGCTGTGCGGTGCAAGCTGTTCGCTGTTATCTGTATTTGTTGTTTTGATGAAAATGCCGTTAATCGGCGTTTCGATGTCACATGCTGCTTTCGCGGGTGCTGTATTTGGAATGCTGCTTGGCATCAATCCATTCTTGAGCGGGTTTGTTGTGTGTCTCCTTGCAGCCGGAGTGCTAGGCCCACTTTCAGATCGCACGGATATGGCACCCGAGAATGTGCTCGGCATAATGTTTTCGTTTCTTATGGGAGTTGCATTTCTCGGCATGGGAATTCTCACGAGGACAAAGGCCGGTGCTCTCAACCTAATGTGGGGGAGTCTACTATCGCTGTCCGGCTCGGACCTTGTGGTACTAACCTTTGTCACCTCAGTCCTTGTGGTTTTCGTATTATTGTTTTTCAAGGAAATACGATCCGTGCTGTTTAATAGACGACTTGCCGGAGCAGGGGGCGTGCCGGAGCGGTTTATTTATTATGCGCTTTTGTTTCTCACCGGCGCTGTGGTGTCGTCAAATCTTGCAACAGTCGGTGGTCTGCTCATTTTTGCATTGCTCGTGCAACCCGGAGCCACAGCGCTTCAATTGACGTACAATTTGAAACACTTTTTTCTCATTTCCGTAGCTTCAGGAATTGGCGCCTGCGTTTCAGGTCTGGTCGCCTCGTACATTTTTGATCTTCCGTCCGGCGCATCGGTGGTTCTTATGGCAACAGTCATCTTTGCCGCCGCATATATTTTTTCGCCGAAACGTCGCACGGCAAAACTCACAAAAAGGATCATATCTCATGAATATGACAGCAGATGAAATTTATCAAACACGAAAGGAATTCTTTAACGAGCATGCCGAAAAATGGCGCGACATGTGGTACAAAGACCACGCCACTGGGCACTACGATAAACATCTAAAGGATTTTGAGCGCCTGTTTTCTCTTCTGCCGATGAAACCGGGAGACCACGTATTGGATGTTGGATGCGGGACGGGAATACTGGTTCCACCCATTCTGGAATGTATCACTTCAACCGGAATTATTTACGAACTGGACTTTGCAGAAAAGATGATAGAAACCAATCGAAGCCTGCATAAGGTGGACAACATTCGGTTCATTGTCGCGGATGTGGAGAACGCGCCGCTGGATGGCGCCTCGTGTAACGTTGTTATCTGTTTCTCATGCTTCCCGCATTTTCACGATAAAGAAAAAGCCATGAAGACCCTTTCTCGCATCCTCAAACCCCACGGGATTTTCGTTGTGTCACATTTTGACTCGTCGGAAGGGATAAACAAACACCACGAATCATGCCATGCCGTCATGCATGACCATCTGCCTAACGAGGCTGCCATGCGTGCTTTGTTACAAAAAGTAGGCTTGGATGTTGATGTCTTTATTGATGAGCCAGGTTTCTATTGTATTCTTGCAAGAAAATAATCCATAGGATCCATCTAAAGCTCCATGTTTCCCTTGAAGAGGTTTATGCAACCTATGCTGATAAACCCTGACTCAACCTTTCTTTTAAGGCTTCAACCCCTTGTTATACTTGATTGTGGATGCAGTAAAGAAGGTACCGAAGTTTCCGCAGAAAAGGCATTGGAAACAGCCAAAGGCAGCAAGAAGAATGAAATTTCATTCCCTATCAAGGCCCGAGCTGGCAGACTCTTTACTCGAAAAGGGGAGGAGAATGCTTGGGATGAAGAAGAGGGCTGAGCTTTATAAAAGATTTCATGCTGTGATAGCAAATGAGAAACCTTGTATATTCCTTTACTACGATGCGCAGATGGGCTGTTTATAGCACACAAACGGATAAAAGGTGTGAAGCCTCCCCGCAAGGAATTTATCAAAATGTTAAGGATTTTTTCATAGAGTAATAATAACAATTTTTTCATTAAAAATTTTTAAGATTTTCCTTGACAGTTGCCGATAAATAGCAATATGATTCAAAGAAAGCAGGAATGCTTAATAATTTCAATGAAAGGAGTTTAGCAGTATGCCAGTAGGTAAGGTAAAATGGTTTAACGATTCAAAGGGGTACGGTTTTATTGAGCAAGAGAATGGTGAAGACGTTTTTGTACATTTTTCTGCCATAAAACAGAATGGTTTTAAGTCGTTAAAAACGGGGGAGAAAGTAGAATTCGAAATTGTCAAAGGCCCAAAAGGCCCACAAGCATCTGATGTCGTAAAAAGCGAATAAAAAAAGGGGCTAATGCCCCTTTTTTTCCATACCTTTTACTTCATTCCACAATTTATCCATTGTCTCTAATGTAGCGCTGGAAAGGTCTGTATTTTTTTCAATATAACTGAACCTATGCACAAACTTGTTTGATGTTGCCCGAAGCGCATCTTCAGGATCGATATTATGAAAACGGGCAATATTTACAATGGTGAATAAAAGGTCGCCAATCTCTTCCTTAATGAACTCACCATTTCCAGACTGTTCAGCCTTTCTCAATTCATCAATCTCTTCATGCATCTTCTCGTGGACATCTTCCAGTTTTGGCCAATCAAAGCCCACTTTTGCAGCCCTTTTTGTTATGATGTAGGCTCGGAGGAGTGCAGGGAGCATCTGGGAAATATTCTGGAGAAGAGAATAACCATCTTTCTCGTTTCTCTTTAACTCCTCCCATTTCAACTCAATGGGTGTATCGTGGGCCATATCTCCAAACACATGGGGATGACGATGATACATTTTATTATACACGCCTTTGACAACCTCTGTGATATCAAAAAATCCATCTTCCTTACAGATTTGTGCAATAAAGACGATGTGAAAAAGTAAGTCACCCAGTTCCTCCTTGATGGCTGTGTGGTTGGATTGATCAATAGAATCGATTACTTCGTAGACCTCCTCGAGGAGAAATGTTTTGAATGCACTGATAGTCTGTTTTTTGTCCCATGGGCAGCCTTTGTCGCTCCTCAAAGCAGCCATGAGCTCAATAAGCTTCGAAAACTCTTCCATGAAGCCTCCAATTCCTTAAAGCAGTGAAAAGTTAAAAGTGAAAAGTGTCCGGATATAAGCATTAAAGCCGTTCATGTACAATCTCATGAATGGGCTAACCAGTCCTTTTGATGGACCCTGGTCGTCTATATTCTGCATAATGCGTGCGTCTTATGTTCGCCCTGAAACCAATGTTTAATGTCTATCAATATTCTGTGCTGATAGTATTTTTTGTGTAGGCAATGTGAAGGTTCCATAAAAAGAAACTTGTTGATTCAAGGCTGGTTGTATACATGAATGCCTCTTCGAGAGTGTCGCCCCTCGCAAAACATCCGTGTCCCCGTATGAGGACAATCTTGTAATCCTTGAGTTGCTCACTCACCAACCTCGCTGATTCCTCGGATCCTATTGCCTGATCTGGGGTTACGACCGGAATTTTTGTGAATAGGTATCGCCCTTCAACATCAACGGGAACAATCTCGTCCCGAAGCATGGATAGAAGGGTTGCATATGGGGGATGGACATGTACGATAGCAAGGGCACCTGTGTTTTGATAGATGGCTGTATGCACAACCAGTTCTGACGAAGCCATGGGAACTTGAACGTTGTCTTGGCCAAGGTTGAGTTCGATTACGTCTTTTTGCTGAAGCTCACCCAACATTGAGGACCTTCGTGTAATATAGATCCGATCCATGACACGTGCGCTCATATTGCCGCCGTGAGAACTGATGAGTCCTCTAAGGAAGATATCCCGTCCTATCTGTTTAAATTGCTCAAACATTGATATATCCTAGAAGAAAACTAATCAAAGGCCTATCTCATCCATGCTAATTTTTCTGATACGTTCTACGGACTGCTGATCATCTATTTTACCGAGAAACTTTGCAAGCGGACGTCGTAAACCAGGATGTATTATTTGGGGATCAATTTCAAGACAGGGAACCATGGCAAACCTTCTTTTGTGAAGTTCTGCGTGGGGAATGGTTAGGGAATGCTCTTGAAGGACGAGATTGCCAAAAAGGAGTATATCCAGGTCAATAACCCGTGGGCTGTCTTTTCTGCCGTCACTTACTCTCCCCATGCGGTTTTCGATACTCATGAGAAATTCAAGGAGGGAGAGAGGTGACCCTGCCCACGAAACAAAGATGGCACAGTTGACGAAATCATCCTGGGGGATAGTGGATACAGGAGCGGTACGGTACAAGGAAGAGACGCCCTGAAAGCGCAATCGTCCATCTTTTAGCATCTCTTTGATGCTTCTTATGCAGTTTTCCTCGCTGTCTCCTACATTAGACCCTATACCTATGAATACCCTGTCTTTCATCGTTCCTCGCGTATCACTTAATAAGGTTTAGTATATGTACCTGATTCCTTTTTTTCCACAGGCCCGGTTTTGGGAATGGCTTTAGGCTCTGTTTTGTAAATCTGAATAGACTCAATTTCTTTAAAGAACTGCAAACCTTCAAAGGTGTCCCAATCTGACCTTTCTATAACGATTGTGTTGTCCTTCCAAAAACTCCGGTATGGTACTCTGCGACCAAAGAGGTATGATCTGACTCGGGCCTGTGAGCGGTTTGCGTTCTCCTGAAGGGACCGGTTTATGAACTCGCTCTGTTCCTTCCAATCAGTTTTTGGTACGCCGGTGAGATTTGCTTTTGCACTAAAATATATAATATACCCTGCTATATCGTTGGCCTTGAACTCCTCTACAAGTTCCGGATCAACTTCTATAGCTTTGACCATGGGAGGAAAAGCCAAGGAAAAGCCGATAATCCCTACCATCAGATTGAAGATAAAAAATCTTATCCATCCTATGAAAATCATGGGGAATCCTTTACGTATCGTATCAACATGAGTGTCATTATAGCATCATCAGGAACAATAAGTACAGTTATGAGAAAAAGAACCTCTTCATCGCAGATGGACACAGATAAAACATGGATAAGTGCAGATAGTTATTAAATCAGCAGGATATGTGATAGCAATTCAAATCCTGCTGATCTTTGTCCTGCTTCGCGGGGGCAAGCATGTTCGACATCGTCGGCTTATCCCAATACCGAACATGTTAATCAAAGCGACTTCATCCGATCTTATCGGCGGTAAAAAAAGATTTTTGAAGAAATTGTCGTATTGGTTACCGCTAATTGCTTACAGCTGAAAGCGTAAAATACATCAGAAGGAGAGGGCATCCTTCGGGCAAGACGCAACACATAGCCCGCACTTGAGACAATCACCTTTATACTCCATTTCTGGAGCTTCCTTCATTTCCATAGGGGCTAGTTGCATCGGGCAAGTTTTTGCGCATACCTTGCAGTTAATGCATGCCGCCCTATTCATTGTGAGTTGATGCTTATTTTTTCCAACCCAATTTGAGAGCGATCCTATAGGACAGATATAGCACCACGAACGTTGATGGTAGACGAGGGATAGGATTATTCCGATGATTGTTGTAACGGTCAGAAGTATAATAAAAAAACCGCCTATGGCGAATCCATCCGGCCAGAGACGGACAACTTGGGTGGTGAGCATAACCATAAGAAAAGCAAGAACTCCGATCCGAAATGGGGTTGACTTTAGTAGCTTAGGAATTTTTCTACCTGGACTTATAAGTTTGAGATAGGTGTCGGCAAAGGACCCTCTCGGGCAATACCAGTTGCACCATTGCCTGCCACGGATCGTTGACATTCCGACGCCTGCAACCATGCACATTGGTATGAAATAACCAATGATTGGAAGATACCACCCTGCAACAAGGAGGATTATGAATACGCTTCCCAGAATGTATTGCTTGACCTTGCGAAACCTCTTTGCTTCCCTTATCCTTTCTTTCAATGCCATGGTTTCATTCTCCTCTAATGTTTCGAAACAACGAAACAATATATGAAAAAAATTATTTCATTTTTTTCTGGGTATTCCTTACCTGCCTTGCAAGAGTCTCCTGATTTTCTAATGCTTCCATCAATACGCTCCGCATGATGGAGCATGCATCGGTTATCTGAGGATGGGTTATCGAATAGTAAATACTTGTGCCCTCTCGCCGCGATGAGACTAAGCCCTTTTGTTTCAGTACGGAGAGATGCTGGGACAAATTTGCCTTTGGTATTTTCATTGCTTTCACCATTTCGCCTGCAGACATCTCACCATTTTTGAGAAGGTTGAGTATCTGAAGTCTCTTGGGATTTGCAAGTGCCAGACAGATTTCAGACTGCAACTCGTAGATTGTTGCATCTTCTTTGGCTTTTTCAGCTACGGTTTTAGTCTTTCTATTTGCATTGTTTCGAATCATTGAAATTATTATAAGGGTTTTTGTTTTCGATGTCAAGGGGTATGAGAGCGGGCAACAGGTAATGGGTCATAGACCGTTGGAAAAACAGGAAAGGTGAAAAGTTAATGGTGAAACTAATGGTAGAAAAAGTGAGAATGGCAGGATGAGAAAGAAAAGAAGTGAAAAGTTGAAAGTGAAAGCGAGAAAAGCAGAAAAGGCGATACTGGCGGGCAAGGTAGTGAAAAGTGCGAAGTAAAAAGTAAAAAGTAGATTAGCTGGAAAGCTATACGACTTGCAGGCTTGCAAGCGAGAAATTGCGAATGTGCATTGAAACCAGTTGCATTGGCGATGAGATTAGTCTAAAAATACTGATAGAAATTAGAAAGGAGAGACATAAATAGTAATGAAAAAAAGGCCAATTAAGCTTGTTTGTTTCGTGTGCGAGTGGAATGAGGGAAGGAGCGTTCACCTTGAATTAAGCGTGAGATTGAAGCTGAAAAGAAATGGAAGTAAAATCAGGGTCATGTCTGCCGGTTTCAGTCAGGCTGATAAAGTAAATCCTCTCCGCAAGTCATTTTTTCTTGGCCTCGGGGTTCCGGCGCCTGAGATTGATGCTCACTTTTCAACGATCTTTAACGAAACACACGCACAGGCCGATCTTATCCTCGTGGCGGAATTGCCCATGAAGGTAAGACTTCTTAAAAAGTGGCCTGAGTTGGAGGGTAGGGTGATGACGGTGAAAGGGTTCATCAAAGGGATGAACCCATCAAGCGAGGTTATTTCGGAAGAGGAAGCCAAAATGGAGGACGCCGGCGGAAAAGATATTGATAAAAAGCTTGAACTCTATGTTGAGCACGAACAACTGGCAGAGAAGGTCGCACAAAGATTAATCGAACTGGAGGCCAGTAAACTACCTTTTCCGTGAGAAGTCATCGGGGGATGTTGGCATTCGCCCCAATCTAAGTCCCTTCAGCTTTGTAATAAGCTCGTGGTTTTCTCCAAGTGTTGGTATCAGGGACTGTATAGCACGGCCTATGGTACCATCACACAGACCCTGAAACTCGTTCCTGGCACCAGGAGCCACTGCCGTGTATCCTTCAACGAGATGATCAACCCACCGTTCAAGGGAATTTGCAGCGAGACCTTCTCTCCGGTATACATATCCCTCGAAGGCTCCTGCCCTTGCTGCAAATTCATAGATGTCACTGTAGACTCCCATGAAAACCTCCTTGGTTGTTGAATTGTGTTTGCATAAGAATACCTGATTTAGGGAAGGTGTGCAATATTATCATGGGCAATAGGCGATGGGCTATGGGCAATGGGAAAGAAGCGAAAGGCCGCTGAACCTTTTTTCTTGATGTTGTTTTACCCATAACCTATAGCCTCTTGCCACTTGCCTGATTTTTAAACATGATTCCTCAACATCAATTCTATAGGATGGGGATGAAGGTAATACTGGCGTTTAAGGTAGGGTTCCCCGTATTTCCGGACATAGTGGGTAAGAAGGGTCATTGGAACGATGAGAGGAATGAGTTGCTTGTGATATTCATCGATTACTTCCAACAGCTCCTGTTTCTCATCAGATGACAACTGTTTTTTGAAATAACCCATAATGTGATGCAGAACATTGGTGTGTTTCTTGACAGTTGAAAGAAGACGTATACCCTCCATGAGTGTTTTGATGTAATCCCCAAAAAAGTCATCCCCGTATCCCTTTGATGCTGCAACGAGTTTTCCGAGAGAACTATAATGCTTCGGGCTGTGGGACATGACAAGGAGCTTATGATTTGTATGGAAATCTATCAGGTTTTTAATGGTTTTACCTTTTTTCAGGAGCTCCTGCCAGCGTTTATATACAAAGACACGCTCGATAAAATTCTCTCTCAGGGCTGGATCATGAAGCCGTCCGTCCTCCTCTGCGGGCAAAATTGGGAAATGGCTCATAAAAGCGCCTGCAAAGATTCCAACCCCCTTGTGTACCGGCATACCGGAAGGTCCGTAAACCTTAACTGACTGCATCCCTGAGCTCGGGGATTTACTCTTAAAAACAAAACCGCAAAGATCCTCATTTTCAAGCTCTTTCAGCTTTCCTTGTGCCCACTTCAACATCCCATCGGTATGGTCAATCCCGGTCTTGATAGTAACGAGTCGTGCACTGTCCGGTTTGCCGATAAGGCGGAGCGCTTCCCTCGGTATGGGAAGACCATACTCAACCTCCGGACAGACCGGGGTATACTCGAAATAATCACCTAATGTGTCAGTAAGGTAGCGGTCGTGCTGATGCCCGCCGTCGTATCGTACGTTCTCACCGAGCAGGCACCTGCTAATACCCATTTTTATCTTATCCATAGTTTTTCCCCCTTTGATAATTTCTTATCAGATTCCATAAGTTTTGGGAATGAAATAATCTTCTTGCATCATCAATTGTATTCTCTTCGTATCATGGTTATGATTAATTCAGTTTTGCATTTCAGTGAGTATGTAAGGGGGGGCTTGTAATGACCAAGATGACATTAAAAAATTTATTAATGGTTTTTTCAACGGTTTTCTTTGCTGCATGTGCCCATAATCCCTCCCTCAATGTGGTCCCTCAAGTAGATCTAGAACGATATACCGGCACATGGTATGAGATTGCAAGCTACCCCACTTCTTTTCAGAAAGGATGTACCGGCACAAAAGCCTCATACAACCTGCGTGACGATGGTGACATCGATGTCCTGAACCAGTGCTACAAAAAAGGTTTTGATGCAGATATAACCTCAGCAAAAGGGAAGGCCTGGGTTGTTGACAAAACTACGAATGCAAAGCTTAAGGTCAGGTTTTTCTGGCCTTTTTGGGGAAGCTATTGGATCATTGATCTCGGCAAGAACTATGATCACTCAGTGGTGGGCCATCCATCGCGCAAGTATCTCTGGGTCCTCTCTCGAAAACCGCAGATGGATGATGTGCTCTACTATGAGATTCTTGGAAGGATTACTCAACAAGGGTATGACACGTCAAAGCTCGTGAAAACCATCCAGAGGTAGGTGTCATTAAGCCGGCAGTATTGGACATTTTTTCAGTCAAAGATTTTCATCCTGGACTTCAATAAACTATCCCGCCGCAAGCAGCGGGGTATTAGAAAAGCATGAGTTGACGGTCCTCATAAAGTTTATGATACATGTCCCCTTGTTGTTTGACATAGGCACTAATGATGGTTTCATTGCCATGTTTCCCTACAGTACTAGCAAAGTATCCATCCGACCAGAATTCTCCACCCCAAAGCTGTTTCTTTACGTGAGGGCATTGTTTGAATATTTCCCTGGCTGTAATGCTTTTGATGATCGATACCGTTCTGGTCACACTGTAGGTCGGAACGCATTGGACGAGAAAATGCACATGATCGCTATCGGCGCCTATCTCCAGAAATTTCATCTGATATCGTTTCTCAATTTCTATGCATACCTTTTTCAGTACCTCATCTACATCAGCGTCAAACACCGCTCGTCGATACTTCGCCGGAAATACCAGATGGTAGAGAAGCACGGTAACATTATGGCTCTTGTGGACATATTCGCTCACCTGTATATTCTACGCCGCAAGCGGCGGGGAATACAACCCAGAGGGATTTAAAAACGGACACTCTAAGTTTCAAAAGTTCATATGAGATACCTTCAATTATTCATTGTCCGGCGTAAATATAGCAATCTTGATTGAATATTGTGCTAATTTTCTATATTCTTCATAGATGTTTTCGTATTGCACAAGTCTAACTGACGGATGTAATGTATAGTGGATCAAAAACCAAGAGCAAACGCATTCCAGTTTCTCGATAAACTTAAATTCAATCGTTTTCACATTCAGTTATTGATACTCACAACTCTATCGTCGGTCGTCATGGGAGTTATTTCACAGACCGTTGCATACATACTTCCGTTGGTCTTGAAAGAGTGGCGCCTAACCCCTGTTGAGGGAGGGTCTATCGCGTCCTACACTTTCATTGGTCTCATGCTTGGCGCTGCCGGTTTTGGCATCCTTTCAGACCGTATAGGCAGAAAAAAGACATTGATACTAGCAGTGGCCATCTCAGGTATTTTCAACGGAATGGCTTATTTTGCACCTGATTATACTGTTTTCTGTGTTCTCCGTTTCCTGTCCGGTCTCGGAATGGGAGGTATACCTCCGCTAAGTGTTACTCTTCTGTCCGAACTTGTACCTACCCGAATGAGGGCAAAGGCAGTAACAACAGCAACATGTGGATTTCCTTTCGGATGGTCTCTATCCGGCATCGCAGCAATGTTTATTGTACCGGATTTCGGATGGCGAGTCCTGCTAGCGGTATCAGGTATCATTGCCCTGATACTTGTTCCGTTTTTGATGGTGTACTTAGCTGAATCGATACGGTTTCTTTCAGGGAAAGGCCGTAACGACGAAGCAACAGAGCAGATGTGCAGGATTGAAAAAACGGCCCGACTGTCCGCTTCTGAGTGGAGCTTTGATAGCACAGCGCTTGGTCATCATAAGGAAAAGGGGGCGCTACGGCAGCTTTTCAGTGCAAAACTGGCAACAATGACTATTCTTGTTTGGCTCAGCTATTGTTTTACGTTGGTGACAGTTCACGGCTTATCGGTCTGGATTCCTCAGTTGTTTGTAAAGGCGGGTTATTCTCTGGTCAAGAGTTACAGTTTCAGCATCGTACAATCGATGTGGGCGCTGGTCGGCGGTTTCTTTCTCGGTTTTTTGCTTGACCGCTTTGGCCGAAAACCAGGGCTTCTCCTCTCCTTTATGTTTGGAGGCTTGTCCATCCTGATATTTAGCATAGCAAATTCTCCTACGTTTCTCTATCTTGCGGGTATTGCTACCGGTCTGTTTGTGTTGCCTCTCCCCGGCGTTTTGCATGTGGTGGCCGGTGAGATTTACCCAACCCGCATCCGTGCAACCGGTGTAGGGTGGGCGGCTGTGGCGTCGAGGGTTGGCTCAATTCTTGGACCGATTTTTGGTGGCGCAATTCAAATGGCAGGCCTGGGTTTTCATACATTTTTTTTCATATTTGCAATTCCCTGCTTCATTTGCATGATTTTTGTCTCATTTTTCAGGGTTAACGTTAAAAATGATGCGCTAGAGGAGGTAAGTTCAAAGTTGCTGTCGAAGAGCTAAGTCTGGGCAGCAATAGTTGCTCATAACACGTGTTCAGCCAATATCTGCTCTGTTGCTGCTATCGGCTTGTTAATAAGGGCTATTACTGGGACTTGGGTCGTCCCCGCCACTGTAAATGGTTCTATAGGGGTCCGGCAAAAATGTCGCGTCAAAATATGCCCCTTCAATTTAATCAATCGGCTAAGAATGAGAATAGCTGAACTCAACGCTGCATTTTTGACAGCTGTGTCTGTTTTCACCTAGTAATCCTTTAGGGACTCACTATTCATAAACAAATTATTGTCGCAAATGTGTTTGACGTATACACCTGCTTGACATACCAATTATTGAGGTATTAAGTATATTTTATAAACATAATAAAGGTAATGGAGGGCATTCATGCATACGAAAAACAGCGCTTACATCAGGAGACTTTAAAATGATTATATCTCTTTTGAATGGGAAAAGAATCCTTGCAGTCGATGATGAACCTGATGTGCTTGAAGTGCTTGAAGAAGAGATCATGGACGAGTGCCCCAACTCTTCGTTCGATAAGGCGACCACCTATGAACGTGCAGTCAAGCTTCTGAAGTCCAAACCTTATGATGTTGTCATCCTTGATATTATGGGTGTTCGTGGTTTTGATATTCTTGAGCTGGCAGTCAAGAAGGATCTCAAGGTAGCTATGCTGACGGCCAACGCCTTGAGTCCTGAAACATTGAAAAAATCGATCGAGATGAAAGCATGGGCCTATTTACCAAAGGAAAAGCTCGGCCAGGTGGTTCCTTTCCTGGAAGACATGCTGAAGCATGACTTTCAATCCGGTTGGACCCATCTTATGGACAAATTGCATGATTTCTTTACCGACACATTTGAAGCTGACTGGGAAAAGAAGACAGGTGGAACATATGAGGAATGGGTGGGTAAATCAGCTTTGTAGTTAATGTAAAGACAAACATACTCATGAGGTATAGATAGGGGCAGAGTCCAAAACTTCTTGGCATACCGAGTCCTGCCCCTTTACTTTAATGTTATGGCAGCTGTAATGTTGTTTCCTGTAGGCCTCCGTTTCCACATTTTATGAAGGATGCGCCATTACATGCGGTAATTCATGCATATGGGGTATTTTATGAAAATGGGTTTGACTTTTACAACTGCAACGCTGGGTGTTATCTATGTTGAGCTTCATTGGTTGAACTACCAGGGGAAACATGGTATATTAATAGTTGTCCCGACAGGTTCGAATAGGACCAAAGAGATGGGTAAAATTATATCCTGCAGTTCATACTTCGATCTAGGACCTTTGAGTTTTCTTGTCTTTCATTTAAACCAAATTTGTTTTAGGAAAGGTAATGCTGAATTCTGAGGCCAAGTATCGCTCATTAAAGACAGCATTAATAATTTCAATTGTCTATGTCATCGCGTTTATTTTATCTGAGAATGTGTATGCTCAAAAGCCTCCTCTCTCCATGCCGTCAAAAGATGCTGCTCCTTCAACACAACCGGGAGCAGTTCTTGATGACCCCCTTGGTCGCAGTACCCCCCAGGGAACGTTTCCCATCCCAGACAAAATACATGGCCAAGGATATTGGACTCAATGAAACGAAAAGCAAGGAAGCCACGGAAAGAGTCAGAACATGGCGCGAGCAGGGTGTGCTGCCCTTTCCTGATTTTATGCCAGACGATATTGAGAAATTTGAAAATAAACTTGAATACCCTGAACCGGGTTCGACCTCTCGCAAGCTGTAGTAGATTCCTATGGGAAAGCCCGTTATCGCCCCAAGATTTACTCCACAGTAAGACTCAATGATACCCTCAACATGTTGTCCCTCAA
>Ga0351919_10060_pt1 | contig 34965 bp, 30 predicted proteins | sample TotcelHT113001N6_FD_206845 | JGI IMG/M metagenome (GOLD analysis project Ga0351919, IMG submission 206845) | Enriched cells from coal bed in the Powder River Basin, Montana, United States - Total cells T11 rep1 HSBNCT.T11.300.1.N6 ...
GAATAGTAGTATAGTAGACAGTGAATAGTGAATAGGAAAAACAAAAGTAACCACTAACGACTATTCACTGCAGTTAAGCAAATGGAGTACGGATGAGAGAAATTCATGTCAATGATATTGTAACTGTCCTGGAGAAGTTATTTGTAGATGCAAACATAAACCTTCCGGATAATGTTTACAAGGCCCTTGAAAAAGCGGCAGAAAAAGAAGAATCTCCGTTAGGCAGGGAGGTAATCCGGGAACTGATAAATAATGCCGGTCTTGCGAAAAGCGAAGGGCTGCCTATCTGTCAGGACACAGGACTTGCAGTGACGTTTATTGAAATAGGACAGGATGTGCACATAAACGGAGGCATACTTGCCGATGCAGTTGATGAGGGGGTGAGAAGAGCCTATAAAAAAGGGTATTTAAGAAAATCCTGCTGTGACCCGCTTACAAGGAAAAACACCGGCGACAACACCCCGGCTATTTTGCATGTCAAGATTGTACCGGGAGACCGTATAAAAATTGTTGTGCTCCCTAAGGGCGGCGGCAGTGAGAATTATGGCGAAGTGAGGATGCTTGTTCCGTCGGAAGGAAAAGAAGGAGTAAAATCATTTATTCTTCAGATGATAAACAAAGGCGGGCCGAATCCTTGTCCGCCGATCATTGTGGGTATTGGAATAGGGGGAAACCTGGAGACATCCGCCATACTTTCAAAAGAAGCCTTAATGGTCCCTATTGGTGTACGAAATGGCGATCCGTTTCTTTCGGCTTTTGAGGCAGAGATACTTGAGGAGATCAATAAGACCGGCATAGGACCTCAAGGCTATGGAGGTACGGTTACAGCGCTTGACGTTCATATAAAAATGCTGCCCTGCCATATTGCCTCTTTACCTGTGGCGGTGAACATCCAGTGTCATGCACACCGACTCAAGGAGGTTATAATTTAAATTGCTGAAATTGAGAAACCGGAAAATTATTTCATTTTTGACGGCAATAAGGAAATAAAATGGAGATAAGACGCATTATAACGCCTTTAGCGGAAGATGTAATTGAACAATTGAAGACAGGAGAAAAGGTTTTTTTAAGCGGGTACATCTATACTGCACGTGATGCTGCCCACAAGAGATTTATTGAAGCTTTAAATAAAGGCGAAAACCTGCCGATCGAGATAAAGGATCAGGTTATCTATTATTGCGGACCTTCTCCCGCATCTCCCGGGAGAGTAATCGGCGCCTGCGGTCCGACTACAAGCTCAAGGGTGGATGTTTATGCGCCGAAACTCATATCAATGGGGCTTAAAGGGATGATCGGAAAGGGAAAGAGGTCGCAGATGGTGAAAGATGCCATAAAACAATACAAAAGCGTATATTTTGGAGCAACGGGCGGTGCCGGAGCTCTTATTTCCAAATGTGTTCTGTCTTCCGTTGTAATAGCTTATGAAGAACTTGGACCTGAAGCTGTTATGAAGCTGGAGGTAAAGGATTTGCCGTTGTTTGTGATAAACGATATATACGGCAATGATTTATACGATGAAGGGGTAAAGAAGTATAAAAGATAGAACCTGATCATTTGTTTTGACTTTTGGAAGCAAATGTTTTAAAAGAAAAAAAATTGAAAAAAGAGGTTAAAGGATGGGTAAGATACGCATCGGAATTGTTGGGATCGGCAATTGTGCGAGTGCTCTTATACAGGGGTTAAGCTATTACTCAAAGAAAAGAGATGAACTTACCGGGCTTATGCATTTCGATATCTGTGGATACAAACCTGAAGATATAGAAATTGTTGCAGCCTTCGACATTGATAAGCGCAAAGTAGGTAAATCCATTAAAGACGCGATATTTGCCCTGCCGAATTGTACGAAGCTTATTGACAGTGATATTGCTCAGCCTGATGTAACTGTTTCTATGGGACATGTGCTGGATGGTGTTTCCCCTCATATGAAGGATTATCCTGAAGAAAGAATTTTCCTGGTGTCCGATGAAAAGCCCGTGGATGTTGTCAAAAAATTGAAAGAGAAAAATGTAGAGATTTTAATAAATTATCTTCCCGTTGGCTCTGAAAAAGCGGCAAGGTTTTATGCAGAATGCTGTCTTGAAAGCGGAACAAGCCTGATTAATTGCATACCTGTATTTATTGCTTCTGACAATGACTGGGCTGAAAGGTTTAAACAGAGAGGCATACCCGTAATAGGCGATGATGTAAAATCTCAAATAGGTGCAACAATCATACACAGGGCTCTCATTAAACTTTTTGACGACAGAGGCGTCAAAATTGACAGGACATATCAATTGAATACCGGAGGCAATACGGACTTTTTGAATATGCTTAATCAGGACAGGCTTGTATCAAAAAGGATATCGAAAACTGAAGCGGTTCAATCATTATTGGATGTACCAATGCCTACGGAAAATATCCATATTGGTCCCTCCGATTATGTTCCCTGGCAGAATGACAATAAAGTCTGTTTTATGAGGATTGAGGGAAGGATCTTCGGTGATATTCCTATTAATATGGAACTAAGGCTGTCAGTTGAGGATTCGCCTAACAGCGGGGGTTGCATTATAGATGCAATAAGATGCTGCAAGGTAGCAAGGGACAGAAAGGCGGCCGGTGTGCTTGAGTCAATCTCGGCCTATACCATGAAACATCCGATCAAACAATTTCCCGATAGTATTGCAAAAGATATGGTCGAGGAATTCATAAGGGGTGAAAGGGAGAGATAGGAACTACCTTTGATCAGTTCTAAAATAGGGCATGCCCTTGATCCTGCAATCCTTGGTATTTATCGTTTCTTTTTAAAAAACAAGTCAGTAAATCCCGATACATTAACAATTTGTGGGGTTTTATTCGGTCTCGCAACATCCGCCTGCATAGCCTTTGATTATATGCTCACCGCAGCAATAATGCTTGCTGTTTCAGGTTTGTTCGATCTTATGGACGGAGCAGTTGCAAGACACACGAACAGAGTGACACGTTTCGGGGGGTTCCTCGACTCTGTACTTGACAGGTATGTAGACCTTTTTATCATGCTTGGCATATTTATTCATTTTTTACGGCAAGGTGATTCATTTTATTCAATTATTGTTTTTATTGCTTCTATCGGCACCGCAATTATCCCTTATGCAAAAGCAAGGGCAGAAGCTGCATCGCTTGGCTGCAATACAGGTATCGTGGAGAGGCCGGAGCGCCTGGTAATAATTTTTATCGGCCTTTGTTTCAATGTATTGGGATATGCCGTTCTTGTTCTTGCCGTATTAACCCATGTTACTGTAATTCAGCGAATAATATTTGTTAAAAAGAACAGTCAGGACAGTAAATAGATTTATCTGCGATAGCTCATCGCTTCAGGTATATAGCTCCTGATAGTATTTATCCTGGTAGTATCTGCCGGGTGCGTGCTTAGAAATTCAGGGGGAGAAGAACCTTTCTTTGTCTGCGCCATTCTTTGCCAGAAAGCTACTGCCGTGTTAGGGTCATAACCGGCCATAGCCATAAAGATAAGACCCAAACGGTCAGCTTCGGATTCATGCAGCCTGCTGTATGGAAGGAGTATTCCTACCTGTGTCCCTATGCCATAGGCGTTGAGAAAGAGGGATGAAGCTGCCCCGGGCTGCTGAGATAAGGCTGCTGAAAGCGCCATGCCGCCCATCTGTGTCAGGAGTTCCTGGCTTAAACGTTCCTTTCCGTGATCGGCAACTGCATGTGCAATTTCATGCCCCATAACCACGGCAAGACCTGCATCATCTTTTGTAATAGGTAAAATGCCTGTATAGAAAACCACCTTCCCGCCGGGCATACACCATGCATTAACTTCCTTGTCCTCTATAAGGTTGAATTCCCATTTATAACCTGCCAACTCGCCTGACTGACCCTGCCGGGAAAAAAATAATGCCACTGCGTTGGAAATTCTAATACCTACGTTCTTTACACGTTGTGTCTGTTCGGCATTATTTGACAATTTGTGTTTGGAGATAAAATCCTTATATTGACTGAAGCTCATGGCATTTATTTCCGAGTCGGATACCAGACTTAGTTGTGATCTTCCGGTGATCGGAACAGTCTCGCACGATATAATGAAATATATCATCAAAAATAAAAGGCTGCCATACCTGAGCAATTTCATTACAATACCTCCTGTTTTAAAAACTTGTCAGAACAACTCATGTATGAAAATCACAACTATAGTTGTCTATGACGGTTTTCGCGCTTCTACAAGACAATCCATTTTTTCCCCGGTTCTTATTAGTTGGATATCAACGAAACCGGCCTTTTCTAACGTTTTTTTTATTTCCTGAAAAGTATAGGTATCGCCGTCGCGGGTCTGTAGAAGCATGTTAATTGCGAATAATGTCCCTGCAGGAGGGTGTATGCGGGATTCGTCCATAACATGATCACGTATAAGCGCTGTGCCCCCGGGTTCGAGGGCACGAAAAACCCTCTGATAGAGACGAAGATTATCTTTCTCGCTGTTCTGGTGGATGATTGCTGAAAGCAGTGCCAGGTCACACCCCTTCGGCAGTTCATCCTGATAGAAATCTCCTGCTATCAATTCCGTACGTTTTAAAAGACCTTCAGCCTTGAGTCTCTCCCGGGCCAGAGGGACAACATCCTCCAATTCAAAAATTATAGCCTTCATGCGCGGATTTTTCTTGAGGAAAGCAATCGTATAGGTACCCGAGGCACCTCCTACGTCAAGAAGACGTTTGTATGGTTTGAGATCATAGACATCTGCTATTTCGCGGGAGAGATTTTGTGCAATCACATGCATTGCACCGACAAAGGCCTTCAGTTCTGTATCGCTGAACTTGGGGCCGGCACTTGATTCTTTGTCGGTCCCTTTTTTTACAATATCGGTAAGTTCACTCCAGCTTGTCCAGAGGTGATTAAAGTGGATAATTACAGGCAGGACAGTTTCGGGATGATGAGCTGAAAAGTATGCCCCCATTTCTGTATTATGATAAAGATCGGAGTTTTTTTCCAGCAGGCCTAAAGCAACAAGACAGTCCAGGACTCTGGTTGTGGCACGTACATTAAGACCGCCCCGTTTTGCTATCTCTTTTGCTGTGGCAGGCTTTTTATCAAGAAAAGTAAAAAAGTCAAGCTCTGCTGCTGTGAGAATTACACGGCTTTTCATAAAACTTCTTGCTTCTGCCATAATAGTTTCATTCAGCATTGGCACTCTCCTTTCTTATGGTTACCCATAATCTATATGGATATAGAATAATAATAGCAACACAATACACATTCGTCCAGAAAATTTACCAGCGGAGTTTTCTGAGCCCCTGAAGCTTTGTTTAAAATGCTCCTTACCTCCTCTTATTTTTACATTTCCATTTTTGCCGCTATAATTATAGTAGTAAAATATAGGGAGTGCATTATGAGCACGCAAAGACAGATTGCCATAATCCTCATCCTTGTCGGAATGTTTGCACCGCTGTATTTGTTAATATTTGTAACAGGATATGATGCGGGCGCATCTTTATCGTGGAATCTCAGTCATATGGAAATTGTAGTAAGGAATAAAGAATGGACTAAGCCTTCAGGCTTGGATGAGACACTTGATAATTTAAATCTTGCCCTGAAAAATGAAAGGAGATATTTCAGGTTCGGCAGCATGATACTGAAGCCAAGGATTGTAATGCACTACAAGCATGTTATCCTGTTGAACTTGTTTTTGGTTTTTGTTGGAACAGGACTGCTGCCGTTATCACGTAACGGAGAGGGACACCATTATAATGAAATTTATCACTGACAGACAGGGTAATTTTAAGATTTAATGGTAGGCACACGGGGTCTTGAACCCCGGACCTCTACCGTGTCAAGGTAGCGCTCTCCCACTGAGCTATGCGCCTATATTATGATTGGATTTATATATCAACAACTGTATGTTGTTGTCAAGTGAAACTTGTTAATACCAATTCGGCTTCATTCATATAACTTTGTTGTCTCCTCCTCGCACTCCTCGACGTGCAGTGTAGTACGCCTGCGTCGGCTCGTCGTCATCGCCTCGTTCTATTTTTAAATTCGAATTGGCATAAAAAGACTGAAATCAAGATCATCCCGGCCTCAGTCTTAATTTCATTGTTTGAATACCACTTCTCCTTTTGCATTTACATCCACATTAACTGTATCGCCTTCCTTTATCTCACCTTTCAAAACCATCATAGCAAGAGCATCCTGCAGTTTCTTCTGAATAAGCCGTTTTAATGGTCTTGCGCCGTATATTGGGTCATATCCTTCTTTTGCAATCATATTTTTCAGTTTTTCGGTGAATGTAAGTTCAATCTTTCTCTCCTCAACCCTCTTTCCGAGGAATGAGAGCTGTAAGTCGGCAATATGCTTTATATTATCAACCGAAAGCGACCTGAATATGATTATCTCATCGATTCTGTTGAGAAACTCAGGCTTGAAGTGGAGCTTGACTGCTTTTGACACCCGTTTTCTCATCTCTTCGTAATCCTTACCTGCAAAATCCGTTATAAACTGGCTTCCGATGTTGGATGTCATGATTATCACGGTATTTTTAAAATCTACTGTCCTGCCCTGTCCGTCGGTGAGCCTGCCGTCATCGAGGACCTGTAAAAGCACATTGAATACTTCCGGGTGTGCCTTTTCTACTTCATCCATTAGAATGATGGAGTAAGGTCTTCTCCTTACTGCTTCGGTAAGGTAGCCGCCTTCCTCATATCCTACGTATCCGGGAGGTGCACCGATGAGCCTTGATACGGAGTGCTTTTCCATAAACTCGCTCATATCTATTCTCACAATTGCCTGTTCGTCATCAAAAAGAAATTCCGCAAGGGCCTTTGCAAGCTCTGTTTTGCCGACGCCGGTGGGCCCCAGAAACAAAAAGGAGCCAAGGGGCCTGTTCGGGTCCTGGAGACCGGCGCGTGCCCTTCTTATTGTACTGGAAACTGCTTCAACAGCTTCATCCTGACCGATAACCCTCTTATGTATCCTGTCTTCCATATTGACAAGTTTTTCCATGTCACCTTCAAGCATTTTTGAAACAGGTATACCTGTCCATTTGGAGACAACCCTTGCAATGTCTTCCTCATCAACCTCTTCCTTGAGCATTTTACTGTCTTTTTGAAATTCTGCAAGTTCCTGGTTTTTCTTTTTCTGCTCCTCATCAAATGCTGCAATAGTGCCGTACCTGATTTCTGCAACCCTGCCCAGATCCCCCATGCGTTCAGCCTCTTCAGCCTCAGTCCTTGCCCTGTCGATCTTTTCTTTTATCTCTCTAATGGCCATAATCAGGGTTTTTTCTTTTTCCCAGTGTGTTCTCTTTTCACCGACTTCTGCCTTTAAACCTTTTAATTCTTCATCGAGTTTCTCTTTCCTTTCTCTTGAGGCATCGTCTTTTTCTTTCTTTAATGCTTCTATTTCTATCTGCACCTGGATCATTTTTCTCTCGATCTCGTCAATCTCCGTAGGCACACTGTCAATTTCCATCCTTAATCTGGATGATGATTCATCAATAAGGTCAATGGCCTTGTCAGGCAGAAACCTGTCTGTTATATAGCGGTGCGAAAGGGTTGCTGCGGCAATAAGGGCAGCGTCTTTGATTCTGACGCCGTGATGGAGCTCATATTTTTCCTTGAGTCCGCGCAATATCGCAATTGTTTCTTCTACAGAAGGCTCTCCTACATAAACAGGCTGGAATCTTCTCTCAAGTGCAGCATCCTTTTCAATATACTTCCTGTATTCGTCAAGCGTTGTGGCACCGATACAGCGCAGTTCACCTCTTGCAAGGGCGGGTTTCAGCATGTTCGATGCATCTATTGCCCCCTGGGCATTACCGGCCCCGACAATTGTATGGAGTTCATCTATGAAAAGGATTATTGTGCCTGAAGCTTCGTCAATCTCTTTTAAGACCGCCTTGAGCCTGTCCTCAAATTCACCCCTGAATTTTGCTCCTGCCAGCATGGCCCCGAGGTCAAGGGAAAGCACTTTTTTATTTTTTAATGTTTCCGGTATATCGCCGCTTATTATCCTTTGAGCCAACCCTTCAACAATGGCAGTCTTCCCGACGCCGGGCTCGCCGATAATGACAGGATTGTTCTTTGTTCTGCGTGAGAGTACCTGCATTACCCTTCTTACTTCTTCGTCTCTGCCGATGACAGGGTCGAGTTTCCCTTTTCTTGCCTCTTCCGTTAAATCCCTGCAGTATCTTTGCAAAGACTGATATTTCTCTTCCGGTGACTGGTCCGTCACCCTTTGAGACCCCCTTATATCTTTCAATACGGAGTATATCTTATCCTTTGTAACCCCGTAGCTCTTCAATATAAGCGAGGCAGGCCCCTCGTTGATATCTGTAACTCCTATAAGGAGATGCTCAACGCTTACATATTCATCCTTCAGGCGTTCCGCTTCATCAAATGCAATGTCTATTGCCCGTTTCAGATGTGGTGATATGTATACCTGTCCGGCCCCTTCAACGTGGGGGAGCTTTTTTAATGCCTTTTCAAGGTCGTTTGTTATGTAGCTTGTGTTTGCCCCAAGCTTATCGAGTATCGGTTTAACAACACCTTCTTTCTGAGATACAAGACTGTAAAGGAGATGCTCATTCTCTATCATTTGATTCCTGTTTGCCTCCGCTCTTTTCCGGGCATCAGCTATGGCTTCCTGAGCTTTTATCGTTAACTTATCAAAGTTCATATGCTCACCTCATAATGAATTTACTGTTTGCTGCCTTTTGCTGCTTATTATTGTAATTATTTGTCAGCCGACTGTAGAGAGCGCTGACTGATAAATTAAATATAATCACATTTTTTTTAAAATCAATTGCAGGTATCTACTCTTTGACAACACTACCTTGTTGTGTTATCTAATAAACGATGAAAGTCGAATGGGAAAACAAGGTATATGAATTTAACAAACCGATGTTTGTTTCAAAGCTTCTTGAGGAATTCTCGCTCAGCAAAGAAGCCCATCTTGTCATTGCAAACGGCAGTCTGATCACAGAAGACTGCAAACTGGGGACGGACGACAACGTAAAACTCATAAGGGTAATTTCCGGCGGATGAAATGCAGGGTATGCGGTAAACCGGCGAACATCAGTCTGAAGGCTTATAATACGGCCCTGTGCGCAGATGATTTTACCGATTTTATTGAAACAAGGGTCTTAAAAACCATCAATAAGTATTCCCTGATGAACGACGGCGATACACCGGTAGTTGCTGTATCAGGGGGCAAAGACAGCCTGGCGCTCTGGCATGTCATGAATAAGCTCGGATTTCCTGCCGATGGTATTTATGTAGATCTCGGCATAGAAAATTATTCCGATAGATCCCTTTTAAAGATAAAAAAAATGGCTGATGTTTTGAAGAGGAAGGTCTTTATTTTCCGCTTCCGGGATATGCTCGGGAAAGGCATAGAGGAACTGGCGAAGATCTTAAGAAGGGCGCCATGTTCTGCATGCGGCATGATAAAACGGTACGTTATGAATAAGGTGTGCATGGATCGAGGCTATTCTGTTCTCATGACAGGGCACAATCTTGACGATGAAGCATCTGCCTTGCTCGGGAATGTCCTGTACTGGAAGGATGAATATTTGTGGAAAAAAGATGTTTTACTTGAGGGCAGGGCAGGGCGCTTATCAAGAAAGGCAAAGCCGTTATTTTTATGTTCGGAAAGGGAAATGGCAGCTTATGCAATCATCAACGGGATAGACTATATATACGAAGAATGTCCCTTCTCAGTCGGAGCAAAGTCGCTGTTGTATAAAGGTATACTTAACAAATTGGAGGAGCTGTCTCCGGCGACGAAGATAGGTTTTATCAAGGGTTACCTGAGAATGACTAAAAAAATTAAGGCCATTGACCGGGAAATGACCGGAAGACAGGGTTCTTTAGACAGAGCCGGGGAAGATAATGCAACAGACATTCAGCTTTTCCCGGTAAACAGGGCTCTTGAGGATATGAAGGTTTATGATGGCAAGAAGAATAGGGAAGATAGCCATTGTGTAGTTTGCGGATATCCTGCCTTTGGTGAGAAATGCAATATGTGCAGGATACTGGAAAAATTTGGAATAGAGGGTCCTGTATTTTTTGAAGAATATTATCCATCCAGCCTTGACAGTACAGGTGGGATAATGACATAATGCTGTTATGAGCACGTTGCTGGACGGTTTTTCAAACCTTATATTCAATGTATATGAGGCATTTACAGTAGCATTGTTTTTGAAGAACAATGAAAGCCTTAAATGCCGCTCATCAGTAACATTTGCTAATAGTTTTGATAAAAATAAAGACATGCTTATTGAAGGGACGCTCCCCGGATGGGTTATTAAACATAATGAGCCGCTTATAATCCCCAATTTCGACAAGGATGAGAATACCCTCGGATACTATAGCGCAGCAGAGGGTATAAAGTCTTTTATGGGATATCCTCTGGAGGGTAAAGGGGTCATTGTTGTTGACAGCAAGAAGAAGTGGGTATTTACTGATAAGGAAAAAAAGATACTCGGTGCTTTTGCTTCCATGCTCAATAAAGAGCTCGAGAGGGAAAAGAGAACTCTTGAACTGGAGGAAAGCATTGAAGAATTACATGCAGAAAGAAGAATACTAAACCTTTTCAATGAACTGAATTCTTCAAGAATTTCTTTAAATGAATTTTTTCTGGAATGTCTTAACCTTTCCGGTGCTGATTTTTGTTTTATCTGTATTGAAAAGGGCGGAAAGATGTTTGTCCATGATTTTTTTGGAATCGATTCAGGCAAATATATCAAAAAAGAATGTTCCCTTGGTGCAAGTATCGCCTCTATGGTTATGGAAGGCGGAAGAGAGCTTCTTCTTCCCTATAACAGTGCGCTTTTGAAAGAAAAACCGTTGTTTTTTTACGGAGAGACATTAAGGGCAAAGCAGTTTTTCGGTTTTCCATTGATTGCAGATGACATGGCAATAGGCATTACAGGTTATGTTTCTGTTTCAGATAAAAATTTAAGTGAGCGATCAATAGGCATTTTGAGAAATATTTCAACGTTCCTGTCTCTTTATTGTTCTTCTTTGTGGATGAAGGAAAATCTGGAAAGATTAAGGGATTTTGAACCGGTCACGGATTCTATCCAATTTCCTGTTTTTCTCGAGATACTCGAAAATATGACAAAAAAAGGGAACAAATTTTCCCTGTTATCTGTTAAGCTGAAAAATATGCATTTATTTAATAAACATATGGGTTTGAGTTACACTAATAATCTTTTGAAAAAAGTTTTTCAGATTGTCAGATATTGCGTGGGAGGACAGGCGTTTATAACAAGAAAAGGCGGCGGTCATTTTTATGTATTATTAAGAAGCGATGAAAGAGTGGAAGTAAAAAATATTATGAGAATTCTTAATTATACTATTAATAAAAGTATTGCAGAGGAAAAGATATCGGATATTTCAAGCGGTTTGGAAAGCGGTATAACAAGGTTCCCCGAAGACGGTATAGTAAGCATCTGGGAACTTCTCAATAGAGCTGAAGGTAAAAAGGACCGTTAACGAAAGAAGCAGAAAAAAGGAGGGGCTATGGATTTTTTCAGCAAATTATTTGGTTTTTTCTCAACACATTTTGCAATGGATCTTGGCACTGCAAATACACTCATATATTTGAAAGGTGAAGGCGTCATTCTTAATGAGCCGTCAGTTGTAGCAATTGACAACAGTAACGGAAAAGTTATTGCCGTCGGGAGAGATGCTAAAGAATATATAGGGAGAACTCCTCCCAACATAAGTGCAATAAGACCCTTAAAAGATGGGGTAATTGCTGATTTTGACGTTACAAAAGCTATGATCAAATATTTTCTTATGGTTGTCCGGAAAGAAAGAAAAATATCAAAGCCAAAAATGGTAGTCGGGGTTCCATCGGGGATTACCCAGGTTGAGAAAAAAGCGGTTGTGGATGCTTGTTTCCAAGTCGGCATCAGGGATGTATATCTTATTGAGGAGCCTATGGCTGCTGCAATAGGCTCAGAGCTGCCCATTGAGTTGCCGAAGGGAAATATGGTTGTTGACATAGGAGGAGGAACAACGGAGGTAGCTATTATAAGTCTTTCTGCTACGGCGTACAGCGAATCCCTGAGGGTTGCCGGGGATGAACTTGACGAATCTATTGTGAGATATCTTCAGAAAAAACATCAGGTAGCCATTGGTGTAATTGCTGCAGAAAAGATTAAAATGACGGCAGCTTCAATATATCCGATGGAATTCAGAAACATTCCGCTGAATATAGTCGGTAAGGATATGCTGACCGGGATACCTAAAAGTTTAAAACTTACCGAGGAGGAAGTAAGAGAAGCTGTCGAAGAACCTGTATCTGCAATTATTGATGCGGTGCGGAGAGCCCTGGAAAAATTGCCGCCCGAATTTGTGTCGGATTTAAATGAAACAGGTATGATATTAACAGGCGGAGGAGCCTTGCTGAAAGGGCTTGACCAGAGAATCGAGGCAGAGACTGGAATAAGGGTAAAAGTAAGCGATGATCCGTTGCTGTCTGTAGTTATGGGTGCAGGGCAGGCGTTGGAAGAAATGGGAAGATACAAAAGGGTTTTCATTAACTGATTCATCGCAGGCTAAGAAGGGCAGTTTCCTACGGGCTAAGTATATCTTGTCGAATAAATTTGACATTGGCAGTCCGTTCAGGACGATATCTTTAAGATGGCGGATATTTAACGTAGCAATATGCAAACCTGCCGGCCTAAGCAGGTGTATTTCAGATGGCTGCTGCCGCTGGGGCATTCAAGGTAGTGGAATGTATATGATCTCTTTGATGATTAAAAAGAAAAAGTACATTCACCGATATTTTTTCAATACACTTAGATTAAGACCTCTTTATGTTTAAAAGACAGGGAAATACATCCTCCCCACCAATACAGGACGCGCAGGATTCACTAAAACGGCAGGACAAAACATCAGAAGGTAAATCAGGAAGTAAACCCCCCACCCATGAGATGATGCAGGCATCAGATACCAATTATCGGGCAATCTTTGATGCCGTGAAAGATGCCATTTTTGTCCATGATCTCACAGGGAAGATCGTAGATGTCAACAACAAGATGCTTGAAATATACAGATGCACCCGTGAAGAGGTTGTCGGCCTCTCTATCGTTCCTGACTTTACAGCCCCCGATAACACTATGGGGGGCTACCAGCATATTCTATGGCAAAAGGTGATGGCCGGAGAAGACCAGTTCTTTGAGTGGAAAGCAAGGCGTCCAAGTGACGGCTCCACCCTTGATGTAGAGGTGGCGCTGACAAAACTTCCGCTGCCTGAGGGAGATTTCATCCTTGCAAGCATACACGATATCACAGAGCGCAAACGGGTAGAAAAAGAACTGACCGTTACAAAAAACTATCTTAATACGGTTTTTAATAAGATTCATGATGCGGTCTTTGTCCATGATCTCACAGGGAAGATTGTAGATGTCAATAACAAGATGCTCGAAATATACAGATGTACCCGTGAAGATGTTGTCGGTCTCTCCATTGTTCCTGATTTTGCGGCCCCGGACAATACTATGGGGGACTATCAGCCTGTTCTATGGCAAAAGGTGATGGCCGGAGAAGACCAGTTCTTTGAGTGGAAAGCAAGGCGTCCAAGTGACGGCTCCACCCTTGATGTAGAGGTGGCGCTGACAAAACTTCCGCTGCCTGAGGGGGATTTCATACTTGCAAGTGTGCACGATATCACGGAAAGAAAACGGTTTGAGCGGGAACTCACGGACACCAAGTGCTATCTGGATACGGTCTTTAATAATATACACGATGCGGTCTTTGTTAATGATGTTAATGGAAGGGTCCTGGACGTTAATGACAAAATGCTTGAAATGTATCAGTTTGCTACCCGCGAGGAGGCATTAAAGTTTTCGATTATTCCGGACTATACTGCGCCGGAAGGGCGTCCTGATTTTCCCGCAATCTGGAAGAGAGTCCTTACAGGGGAAGACGGGACTTTCGAATGCATAGGCAGACGACCTAAGGATGGCTATGAGTTTGATGTGGAAGTGTTTTTGACGAAGCTGCCGTTGCCTGACGGTGATTCTATCCTTGCAAGTGTCCGTGACATCAGTGCCCGAAAAAAAGTCGAGCGGGAACTTATGGCCACCAAGGATTACCTGAAAACAGTCTTTAATAATATACACGATGCGGTCTTTGTTCATGATGTTGACGGGAAAGTGATAGACGTCAACGATAAAATGCTGGATATGTATCAAAGTACCCGGGAAGAAGCAACAGGCCGCTCGATTACCGTGGATTATACTACGCCTGACGGGCGTCCGGATATGTCTGCTATCTGGAAGAAAGTTATTTCAGGTGAAGACCAGTTTCTTGTGTGTAAAGGCAGACGGCCAAAAGATGGTTATGTATTTGACGTGGAGGTATTCTTAAATAAGTTGTCTCTTCCTGAAGGAGATTTTGTTCTTGCTGTTGTCCGTGAAATCACGGAACGTAAAAGAGTAGAAAAAGAACTTCTTGCCACAAAAGATTATCTTAAAACCGTATTCAACAATATACATGATGCGGTCTTTGTCCATGATATCAACGGAAAGGTAGTCGATGTAAACAAAACAATGCTGGACAGGTATAGGTGTACCCACGAAGAAGCAATAGGGCTTTTGATTGCCGCTGACTACACTGTGCCGGATGGGAGTCCGGATTTTCCTGCTATCTGGAAGAAAGTCATGTCAGGGGAAGACCAGTTTTTTGAGTGTAAAGGCAGAAGACCAAAGGACGGATATGTATTTGATGTGGAGGTATACTTAAACAAGTTGTCACTCCCCGAGGGAGATTTCATCCTTGCCAGTACCCGTGATATCACGGAGCGTAAGGGGATGGAGAAACTGGTTCTCAAGGAAAGAGAAGTCTTCTTCTCTGTTTTGAAAAATAATCCCCACGGCATTGCTTTATTTGATGATAATGACAGGTTTGTATATTTCAACCCTGAATTTACGAGAATTACCGGATATACCATTGAAGATCTTCCAACAATTAGAGATTGGGCTCAGACGGCCTATCTTGACCCGGAATATAGAAGAGGGGTTGCAAGATTCTGGAAGGCCGACAGATTGCAGGAAGGCCGTGGTAAGGATGTAGAATTCAGGATAACATGCAAGGACGGACAATATAAAGACATAGAATTTCGAGTAACCTACCTGGGCGACAGAAACCTTGTTGTTCTCACCGATGTTACAGCACGTAAACAGGCAGAAGAAGAGTTAAGGGCGGAAAAACAGAGATTCCAAACCATTTCGGAGAGCTCGCCTGTAGGCATGGTAATGATAGGTGCTGATGATACATTCAAATATGTGAATCCAAAGTTTAAGGAAATATTCGGTTATGATCTTATTGACATACCAAATTTAAGAGATTGGGTCAGGTTGGCATACCCTAATCCACCCTATCGTGACGAGGTGGTATCACAATGGATTGCCCTGAAATCAATAGAACCGGGAGAAGGAAGGCCTTATACGAGAAAGGTGATGTGCAAGGATGGTATGCTGAAGCACATTAATTTCATCCCCGTGCAACTGGGTGCCGGTGAAATATTGATGACCTGCGAGGATATTACAAAGAGCAAGGAGGCTGAAGACCGAATCAGAGAAAGGAACCTGGAGCTGGAAGTCTTAAACGATATAATTACATCTGTCAGCAGTTCTTTAAACCTGTCAGAAATTTTGGGAACCTTAAAGAACGTATTTATTGAGAAATTAGACATTACAACGGGCGGTATTTTCTTTTACAATGAGGTTACCCACAGGATCAGCATTGAAATGTCCTGGGGAGTACCACATACCGTGCTCAATGACTTTGAAACCTTTGCAGTAGATTCCTACAATGCCGGAACGGTTACGCACGAAAACGAAAGCTTTGTTTCAAAAAGTCGTATCGATCCTCTGCAATCAAATGATTTGTCTCAAGGTGAATTCAGGCATCTATGGCGAAGCTCTATTTGCATCCCCCTTGAGGCAAAGAACGAAATCCAGGGTATGATATTTCTTATTGACAAAGAACCAGACAAGTTCCAAACCGGACAGATAAACTTTTTCAGGACTCTTGGAAAACAGATTGGAGTCGCTACGCAAAATGCGCGTCTTTTTGAACAGGTACAAAAATCACACGGGCAGATGAAAGCGCTTTCTTTGAAACTGGTTGAAGTACAGGAGGCTGAACGCAGATACCTTGCGCGAGAACTGCACGACGAAATAGGCCAGCAATTGACCGGCCTTAAATTAGCTCTCGAAATGAGTGCTTTGCAGTCAGAAGGAGAAACAAGAGTAGGATTGATGAATACCCAATCGATGGTGAACAAGTTGGTATCGATTGTTCGTGAGCTGTCGCTCAATTTGAGACCTTCGATGCTTGATGACCTTGGCCTACTTCTCACACTGCCCTGGCATTTTGAACGGTTTACCAGCCAGATGAATATTCATGTGTTGTTCGAACACATGGGACTTGGCGACAAAAGGTTCCCCCTTGAAATAGAGACGGCAGTTTACAGAATCATTCAGGAGGCATTGACCAATGTTGCCCGCCATGCTAAGGTAAACGAAGTCACAGTGCGTTTGTGGTCTGATGAAGAAGTGCTGGGTGCGCAAATTGAAGATCATGGTGTTGGTTTTAACCCTGAGGCCGTGTTGAAAAGAGGCAACACAAGCGGCTTGAATGGAATGCGCGAACGGGCAGTGTTATTGGGAGGGCACTTCACTATTGAGACCAGTCCGGATGCCGGTACCCGTCTTACGGCAGAGTTTCCGATAAGTTTATCAATTGGCGGAGAATTATGAGTATAGTCAGTATTGTCCTTGCCGATGATCATCATATTGTGCGACAGGGCGTAAAAGCCTTACTTGAAAATGATGCAGATTTTTCAGTAGTCGGCGAAGCCAGCGATGGTTTAAAAGCAGTAGATCTTACCACGCGTCTGAAACCTAATGTATTGGTAGTCGATTTGATGATGCCCGGCCTGAACGGGCTCGAAGTAACACGTCAAGTTACGAAGCTCTCTCCAAAAACAAAGGTGCTTATTCTGTCCATGTACATGAATGAACCTTATGTTGTTGAGGCATTACGAAATGGTGCGTATGGTTATGTTCTTAAGGAATCCAATATATCCGATCTGGTACATGCCATTCGTGAGGTTATGGCGGGACGCCATTATCTCAGTCCTCCACTCTCAGAGCGTGCCATTGGTGCTTATCTGGATCAGACAAAAGACACTGCTCTTGATCCATACAATACACTGAGCACCCGCGAGAGAGAAGTCCTCCATCTTGCCATAGAAGGTTATAGCAATGCAGAGATTGCCGCCAAACTTTTCATAAGTTCGCGAACAGCGGAAACGCACAAAGCAAATATGATGCGAAAGCTCGATCTTCACACCCAGACTGACCTTATCAAATATGCTCTGAAGAAGGGCATGCTTCCAACCGAAGAGTTGGTATAATTTATTCCAATTCCAAATCAAAGCGCTATCATCGTTGGCTACGTCATCAACTCCTCGACATACTGGTAGTATGCCTGCGTCGCCTCTTCCTTGCCGCCTTGATATCATCTTTGATTTGAAAATGGAATTACCAAATATTCTTTGCCTGCTACAATGTGACAAAAAAACCCCTATACAAACATAAATACTATAATATGACAAAAATACCCATTAGAACCTAATTCAAACAAATATACGTATATATTGACAATAAATTACGTATTACTACGGATAGACGCAGTCAATTTCCTATGCAATACTAGATAAATTCTGTAGCAGTAAGAGACGAACAATGCACCCGCTTGCGGGTCGCGAAGAGGGGGCGACGCAAGCCCCATAAATTGTAGGAAAGGAGATCCGTATGAAAAACTATCAGATGTTTATTGGTGGTCAGTGGGTGGATGCCCTGTCCGGGGCAATCTTTGATGACATGAACCCTTACACAGGGGATGTATATGCACACGTGCCAAAAGGGGATGCCAGGGATGCGGACCGTGTTATGGCTGCAGCCTATGCTGCCAGGAAACAATGGGCGGCTGCACCTCCCTTGATGCGTTCGCAGGTCCTTTATAAGGCAGCTCAGCTGCTTGAAGCCGGCAGGCAGGAATTTGCAGAAGTACTGACTCAGGAAGGAGGCGGGGTTTTCGGCAAGGTTATGTTCGAGATTTCCCAAACAGTTGATCTCCTTGAAACTGCCGCTGCAGATAGCAAACGTATACTCGGCGAGACATTCCATAATGACCTCGGAAAGCTTTCCATGACGCTGCGCAAGCCCAGGGGTACGGTGCTTGCTATCTCGCCCTGGAATTTCCCGCTTATTCTCTCCATGTATAAAGTGGCCTACTCCATAGCTACAGGGAATACCGTTGTCCTTAAACCGGCAAGTGAAACACCGGTTATCGGTCTTAAGATCGGGGAACTCTTCGAGAAGGCCGGTCTTCCCCCCGGTGTCCTTAACGTCATAACCGGACCGGGAAGTATTCTCGGTGACGCGCTCATTGACGATGATAGATGCTCCTTTGTCGCAATTACCGGCGAGACTGTCACAGGGCGTCATGTTGCCATGAGGGCTGCCGCAAAATTGACGCAGTATACCCTTGAACTTGGCGGAAAGAATCCTCTTATAGTTCTTGCTGACGCGGATATGGAATATGCAGTGAAGTCCGCTGCGTTCAGTGCATTCCTGCACCAGGGTGAAATATGCATGTCCGTAGATCGTGTTATTGTGGAAAAGTCGATTGTTGAGGAATTTTCAGCAAAACTGGCCGGATTGGCTTCACATCTGCCCGTAGGAGACCCCGGTCTTCCTGCTACGTTCATCGGTCCGGTCATCAGCGACAATCAGATTCAAAGTATTGATACCCATGTGAAAGATGCTGTTGCCAAAGGCGCGACCCTTCTTACCGGGGGTACTTATGAAGGACGACTATACAGTCCCACGGTACTTATAAATATCACCCCTGATATGCGCATATATCATGAGGAGACCTTTGGCCCCGTAGCTTCTATTATCCCGGTCAATGACGAGAAAGAAGCCCTTGAGGTGGCGAATGACACGATGTATGGACTTTCGGCAGGTGTGATAACCAGGGATCTGGAGAAGGCTATCTTTCTCGCAGAAGGCCTGGAGGCAGGTATGGTACATGTTAACGACGGTTCAATAGATGCCGATGCATGCTGCCCCTTCGGCGGCTGCAAGGCAAGCGGACAGGGTCGTGAAGGCGGCCGTTACTCACTGGAGGAGCTTACTGAACTGAAATGGGTAACAATCCAGAAGTCAAAAAGAATGTTGCCATTCTGAAAGGAGGATCACTATATGCGGTAATGAGCACATGAAGGAACGCTGCATTTATTAACGGCGATAAAACCCTGAACAACAGAAGTATGGCGAAGTGCAAAAATTACGGAAGATTCCGGAACAAAATACGTATGTCTACGTATGGATTTGAATCGACAGGGCATGTAATATCTACCTGTTAAGAATATGTATACAGAAAACTAATCCTTAACAGGGAGGCAGAACCATGAAGTTTATAAGGGTAAACATGAACAACAAATCAATACGAATTGAGGATGTGCCGCAGCAGTATCTGGGCCTTGGAGGTCGGGGCCTTACCTCTGTAATGATCAACCTTGAGGTCCCGCCAACCTGTGACCCCCTGGGTCCTGAGAACAAGCTTATTATTGCCCCCGGTTCCTTGAGCGGTACACCTCTGGTTAATACGAGCCGTATATCCATAGGGGCCAAAAGCCCCCTCACAGGAGGAATCAAGGAGAGCAATGCGGGAGGTACCGTTTCGGACGCCCTGGGTCGGCTGGGGGTTACGGCAATCATCGTTGAAGGCAAAGCCCCTGAAGGAGATCTCAGCCTGCTCAGGATTGATGTGAATGGGAACGCAACCCTTTCCTCAGTGGCAGACTTCAAGGGCATGAGAACATATACCCTCACGGAAAAGCTGCTTAAACAATACGGGGAGAAGAATGCCGTGCTCTGCATAGGACCTGCCGGTGAAAAACAGCTATCCAGTGCTTCAATCCAGTCTTCTGATGTCGATGGACACCCCTGTCGTGCTGCAGGCCGGGGTGGTCTGGGTGCGGTCATGGGCGCCAAGGGTCTTAAAGCGGTTGTCGTGGAGCATGGCGGCAAGACTGCTGATCCTATTGCAGACCCGGAGGCTTTTAAGGAAGCTGCAAAGGCTGTGGTCAAGGCTGTAAGGGAGCATCCTATGAGTGGACAGATGATGCCTGCCCTCGGTACTGCAGGTCTCGTTGCCCCTGTGAACTCTATGGGTGCATTTCCTTCATATAATGCCAGGAAGGGTGTGCTTGAAGGCTGGGAGAAGATCTCAGGCGAGGCTATGGCAGAGATGATCACTAAGCGGGGCGGCAACCCGAGTCACATGGGCTGCTCTCAGTGCATTGTCCACTGCTCTAATGTGTTTGTGGATGCAGCGGGGAAGTATGTTACCAGTTCTCTGGAGTATGAGACGATATGGTCCATGGGTGGTATGACCGGCGTTGCTGACCTGGATATTATTGCGCGGCTTGATTTCCTCTGCGATGACATCGGTGTCGATACCATGAACACAGGGGTTGCCATAGCCATTGCTATGGATGCGGGGTACAGAAACTTCGGCGATGGACAGGCAGTGATCGAGATGGTGGAAGAAATTGCCAAAGACACCGAGTTGGGCAGGATCATTGGAAGCGGTCCCACTGCTGCCGGGAAGTATTTCAAAAATGCACGTATTCCGGCAGTAAAGAACCAGGGTGTGGCAGCTTATGACCCCAGGGCCATGCTGGGCAATGGCGTCACTTTTGCCACATGTCCCATGGGCGCCGATCATACGGCAGGCAATTTAGTAGGTGAGTATCTGGTGGGCGCTCTCGATCCGCTAAACCCGGAAGGGCAGGTAGAAACCTCCAGAAACCTCCAGATCGGTGTGGCTGCAGTAGATTCCACGGGAATGTGCTTTATGGCTGCCGCAGCACTTGCAGACGGTGAAGGAGGGGCAGCATTCCTGAAAACCATTAATGCAAAATTCGGCATTCAGCTTCAACCGGCAGACGTAGGCGCCCTGGGAATCCGGGTGCTGACGGCGGAGCGGGAATTCAACAAAAAGGCGGGTTTTACGGAAAAAGACGACAGGTTACCCCGGTTTTACTATGAAGAGCCTCTTCCTCCTCACAATAAGGTTTTTGCAATTAGTGATCAGGAACTGGACAGCACCTTGGGGGTCCTGGGGATATAATGGATGAAAGTTAGAGTGAAGCTGTACGGTACATTAGGTAAGCATGTGCCGGGTTACGAAATTTCTAACGGTATCGAGGTTGAGATTCCGGATGGAGGGAAAGTCAAAGATATTCTCTCGGTTCTGCACATGCCGGAATCTCAAGGGGTAGTAGTTGTCATTGGAGGCAGCATCATGACACCGGATTATACACTCCACGACGGAGCCTCCGTCAGCCTGTTGCAGCCGTTAAGCGGCGGATGAAAAAATATCTTACTCACCGGACACTATAGCTGCAACTTAAATGTGAAAGAAACGCTATTTTTTGTTTGTCGGAAAAATACGGAGAATTCCTTTAACAAATACGTAACGATACGCATAGACGTAAAGTTACAACAAAGGTAGTATTGATAAACTAAACAATGTATATAAAAAATCGCAAAAATGATCCTAAACAAGGAAAAAATCATAAAAACATTGAACGTATGAACATGTTGAAACTATAAACCTTAAAGGAGGCATAATATGAAAATTAAAGCTGCTGTGGTGCGAGAGAAGTCGGGTCCCTTTCTCATCGAAGAACTGGACCTTGATGACCCTTCAGAAAATGAAGTAATAGTGCGTATTGTGGGTGCAGGGCTATGTCATACGGATCTGGTGGCGCGGGAGCAGTATCTGCCCTTTCCACTTCCTGCCGTTCTCGGACATGAGGGAGCAGGTGTTGTAGAAAAGATCGGGTCGAGGGTTAAGAAGGTCGCTCCAGGCGACCATGTGACACTTAGTTATCTTTCATGCGGTGCGTGCCCATCTTGTGTAAAAGGCATACCTGCACATTGTCTGAATTTTCTCGGGTCGAATTTTGCGGGAGTACGCCCTGATGGAAGCACAACAATGCATAAAGATGGCGAAGCTATCCACGGCGCTTTTTTCGGCCAGTCTTCCTTTGCCTCCCATGTCCTTGCAAATGAAAGAAATGTGGTCAAAGTTCGCAAGGATGTTCCTCTTGATATACTCGGTCCCCTGGGCTGCGGTTTCCAGACTGGTGCAGGAGGAGTCCTGAATTCGCTGCGCGCCAGGGCAGGTTCATCTATTGCTGTATTTGGAATAGGTTCTGTAGGGCTTAGCGCAATCATGGCCGCCTTTGCCTGTGGGTGCACGACGATTATTGCAGTTGATGTCAATGAAGACAGGCTAAAAATTGCCAGGGAATTCGGAGCAACACACACTATCAATTCCGGTCAGGCAGACCCTGTTGCGGAAATTCAGAAAATTACCGGTCCCGGCGCCGACTATTCCCTTGAGTGTACCGGTATCCCGGCCGTATTTCGTCAGACAGTTGATGCCGTAGCAATCGGAGGTGTCTGCGGGCTCATCGGGGTTGCACCTTTCGGCGCCGAGGTGAGTCTGGACATGCAGAATATTCTGAACGGGCGCACAATTCTGGGTATTGTGGAAGGTGATTCAAATCCCGATATCTTTATCCCTCAACTGATAGAACTTCATATGCGCGGCCGTTTTCCCTTTGACCGGATGATCAAGTTTTACCCCTTTGACCAGATCAACCAGGCTGCTGAAGATTCCGAAAAGGGGAAAACATTAAAAGCTATTCTTCGTCCCTAATTGAAGACGTAGAATTTTAGTCTGTTGACCGAGTTAAACCGTATTCTGACTGTTTTAAAGGAGGTATATAATGTCGCAGCGAGAAGGTGAAACTAATTATAAGTATGAGGATTATGCATCAGAAATGGCTTTCCATCGTCTCAATCAATCGGAGGCTTTGGTAAGTCAGGCTTTCAGGATTACACTCGAATCGTCGGCAAGTTTCGTTTTGGAGTTTGTTGAACGTAATAAAGTTATCTGGAAAAGCGGTGATAAAGGCGGTACAGACTGGTGTGAAGCGGTGGAAGTGGCCCCTCAAAACTATTTTATCGACATGACGTTCACAAGTGAGCCTCGTCAGTCGCAGACCTTTATTGTAAACACTGTAACAAGAAGGGTACTCTCAATTCTGACGATTATGCGCGAAGGCGATGTGGGAAGAGAACCTCGGGCAGTTCATCAGTTTTCTCCGGGCGTCCTCGGCGATCCTGCTATTCCGCCGACGGGGCGTAAACCTGCTCCTACCCGTGACCTGGTCGGCCTGCGGGCGCTTTACACATACAACCCTAATCAGTGTTTTGAACATGTTTATCTGAATACGCAGCGCTATGTCTGGCATTGTGTCGTAGGACCCCTTCGTGGCGAGGCGGACGTGGATTTCCATACCGATTATAAGTTTGATGATAACCAGTACATTTTTTGTTTTCGTGAATTCGGTCTGCCTGTTTCGACCGTTTTTTTTCATAACTGGGACCAGATGAGGGAGACGGGCAAATTTTTTGCGATCGGTGAAGACGGCGCTATTGCAAATACACCTGCCGGTGCTATTATCGAGAAGTTGTCGATGACTTTTTATCCTTCCGATAAGCAACCAGCGTAAATGGCTGATAATTAATAAGGCCATGTTGACGCCGTTGATGGCTGTTTGTTCTTAAAAAAAGGGGACTCAGTCAGTGGCGTAGAACGAGAAGGAGCGACATAGTCCCCGGATAATATACAGGAGGGATGATATGAAAAAAAGGATGTTTGTTGCATTACTGGTCGTGCTTCCAATGATGCTGTTTATGTTCTGCAGCACTCTTGTTGCGGCCCCGGCAAAAGATAAAATACGCATAGGCTGGGTTACTTCTCTCTCCGGTCCCTATGCCAGCGGGGTGCCGGGCACTTATGGGATGACATATGATCTTTGGGTTGATGAAATCAATGCGAAGGGAGGGATATTCGTTAAAGAGTACGGCAAAAAACTGCCCATTGAAATCATCAAATATGATGACAAGAGCGACGTGGGCACTATGACGAAACTGCTCGAAAAAACAATCCTGACAGATAAGGTGGATTTCATTTTTTCACCCTGGGGAACGGCAATGCTTTTCGCCGCAGCGCCCATAGCGAACAAACATAAATACATACTCATCGGCGGGCCCGGCGGAGCCGACAAGCTCAGAGACATGATGCCTAAATTCCCCTACTTTTTCTCGGTGCTGAATACGGCCATGGCCCAGATGCCCCCTCTTGTACAGATACTTGGGGAGGCTAACGTAAAGAAAGTGGCCATCATCTATATCGAGGATCTTCATGGTATCGAGTACAGAGATGTTGCTCTCAAGGAACTAAAGAAGCGTGGAATTCAGGTTGCAATGGTAAAAAGTTTCCCCTTTGGAACGAAAGACCTTTCTCCTCTTTTGAAAGAAGCAAAAGCAGCTGATGTTGATGCCTTCCTGGGGTTTATCTATCCTGATGAATCGTTCCTTGTGACCAAGCAGGCGATGGAGATAAACTTTAATCCGAAGGCCTTTTTCCTGACAGTCGGTCCCTTTCTTATAGAGTACAGGGAGGCCTTTGGTGCAAAAACCGTGGAAGGTGTGATGGGAGGAGGAGCCTGGAATGAGAAAGTATCACCTGGAGCAAAACAGTTCCGTGATAACTTTATTAAAAAATATAAAGTTGAGCCATCGTACTGGGGACCACTTTTTATGTATTCCTCCCTTCAGTTTTTTGAGAAAGCCATTGAAGAAGCTGGGACACTGAATCAAAAGAAGATAAGGGACCTTATGGCCACAAAGACATATGACACGGCTATGGGACCTATGAGATTTGAGAAAGGATTCAATACCACTCACCCGGGTGAGATTGGCCAATGGCAAAACGGTGTCTATGAAGTTATAGACCCAGGCAAAAAGAGGACAGCTAAACCGGAATATCCGAAACCGGAGTGGCCGAAAGCCAAGTGAGTCCGGAAATGACTGAAAAGTCGAACATATTAGAAGCCTCAGCAACCGGGAGTCATTGCCGACGAACCCTTCCGGGTCAAAGGCATGATTGCCGGATGAAGGTGTATCGTTTACGAAACGATAATAGAAAAAAGGAGGAGGTATAAAGATGAAGAAGCAACTGTTCTGTGCACTGATAGTAGTATTGGCAGTGACGTTTTGCCTGTTTTCTGTTGTCCAGGCAGCGCCGCCGGCGAAGGACAAGATCCGGGTAGGCTGGGTCACATCTTTGTCAGGTGTAAATGCAAGCAGTGTTCCTGTAACGAGCGGGAATGTTTATACCATGTGGGTCGAGGAAGTTAATGCGAGGGGAGGACTTTACATTAAGGAGTACGGCAAAAAACTGCCCCTGGAAGTCATTAAATATGACGATAAAAGCGATGTGGGGACCATGACGAAGCTGCTTGAAAAGACCATACTCGAGGATAAAGTCGATCTGATTTTTGCCCCCTGGGATACAGCTTTTCATTTCGCGGCAGCTCCTATTGCGAACAAGCACAAAAAGGTTCTTCTCGGAGCTTCGGGCGGAGCGCAGAAACTCAAAAAAATTGCGCACAAACTGCCTTACTTTTTTGCTGTTCTGAATTTCTCTGAAACCCACATGCCTGTCATGGCTGAAGTTATGAAAGAGGTGGGAGTAAAAAAGGTGGGTATTGTCTATATTCAGGATCTTCACGGTATAGAATATAATGAAGCGGCCCTTCCGGAACTGAAGAAAAGGGGAATTGAAGTGGCCTTCTCCAAGAGTTTTCCTCTGGACGTAAAGGACTTAAGCCCAATAATAAAAGAGGCCAAAGCGGCCAATCTTGATGCCTTATTGGGTTTCCTCTATCCGCCTCATGCATTTCTTCTAACCGGCCAGTCCATGGAACTTGGCTTTGATCCCAAGGCTATGTATATGACTGTGGGGCCATGTCTTTCGCAATACAGGGATGCCTTTGGTGCGAAAGGGATTGACGGTGTCATGGGCGCCGGCGCATGGAGCGTTAAGACCTCTCCCGGGGCCAAAAAATTCCATGATGATTATGTAAAGAGATGGGGGTTTGAACCTGAAGGTTGGGGCAGTCTTATGTACTATGCTTCACTGCAATTTTTCGGACAGGCAATTGAAGAAGCAGGAACCCTCAATAACACAAAGATAAAAGATGTAATGGCCAAAAAGACCTACGATACAGCTATGGGACCCATGAGTTTTAAGGGTCAATTTAACACGAATCATCCGGGAGAGATGGGCCAGTGGCAGAACGGGGAGTGGCAAGTTATAGACCCCGGACCGAAACGGACGGCAAAACCTATTTACCCGAAACCAGCGTGGCAGCCGCCGCCAACAAAGAAGTAGGCCGGATTCATTAAGCTTATGCTGTCCGAAAATCCCTTCGGGCGGCATAAGCTTAAGTCACACTTAAATTGACACAAATTATAGATGTTTGAGGGAAGGCGATCATGATGGTAAAGCTGGTGGATATATTGATTGGTGGTTTGTTGATGGGCGGCATATATGCCCTGATTGCTGTCGGCTTTGGTCTTCAATACGGTGTGGCCCGGGTTTTAAACATAGCACATGGCGAATTCATCATGCTGGGTTCTTTTGCTGCCTGGACGCTTTTTACGGTGCTGGGGGTGAGCCCTCTTATCTCGCTGTTCATTTGTGCCCCGGCTTTCTTTGCAATCGGTTTTGTAATCTACAGGGTACTTTATACGCCCCTCAGAGTCTCTGCCGAATCGCCTGCTGCTTTTGAGGGCAATTCGATGCTGGCATCCTTCGGACTCCTCTTCGTTATCCAGAATCTGGCCCTCATCATCTGGGGAGCCCCGGTGAAGGGCTATTCGTATATGGCATATCCCGTCAGCTTCCTGGGCACCGTTTTTCCTGCAAATCGTATTGTCACTCTATTTGCCTCGGTAGTACTTGGCCTGACCTTCTATTTTTTCTTAGCCAACACCCGGACAGGAAAAGCGATCAGGGCAGCGGCTCAGGATGCGAACGCTGCGGAACTAATGGGGGTCCATATTAACCGTGTCCTGGCCCTCTGTTTTGGCCTCGGTGCCATGATGGCGGCGACCGGGGGACTCCTGCTGAGTATGACGTCCTCGGTTACGACGCCTTTTATGGGCATGGAATATACACTGATCGCCATCATCGTAGTAGTTCTTGGCGGACTGGGTAATATAAAAGGGAGTTTCATCGGGGGTTTCATCCTGGGTCTGGTGGGTTATATAGTTACGTCCTATGAACCGGGCTTGTCGATGGTAGCCTATTATGTGATCTTCCTGTTCTTACTTTTAGTGAGACCTACAGGACTATTCGGAAAATAAGGAATTGAACGCTATGAAAACCAGAAAAAAAAGGTATGGCTCCATCATCTCGTACATTGTTCTACTTATACTGTTAGTCCTTATGCCGGTATTTATTTCGTCGTCATCGTACAAACTTATATTCGTGGCGAATATCCTCATGTATGTGGTTCTCACGGTGAGCTGGGCGATGTTCTCGGGGCCTACGGGCTATATATCCCTTGCCACATCGGCCTTTTTTGGTGTGGGTGTCTATTCAACGGCTCTATTCAGCGCGGAACTGCCTCTTATTCTTGTTATCCTAATCGGCGGTATAGCGAGCTTTTGCCTTGCATATCTGGTGGGTTCGATCACCCTGAGGTTGAAGGGCATGTATTTCACGATGTTTACCTTTGGCCTTGTTGAGCTTATCAGAAACCTGCTGCATTGGTATGAGGTCAACATTACCGGGACGGTAGGGAGAATGGTCATCTCGCCGGATGCAACTACCATCTACTACACGATGGTCTGTATCTTTATTGCGGTCATTTTCGCATCCTATCTCATAAAGCGCTCCAGGTTCGGTCTGGCCTTGCAGGGGATAGGAGAATCAGAGGATGCAGCGGCCCATACGGGTATAAACGTAACGAGGGTAAAATCAGTAACCTTTGCCGTCAGCGCCTTCTTCATGGGGCTTACCGGCGCAGCCATGAGCCTGAGATGGTCCTATGTCGATCCGACCATGGCCTTTGATATCAGCCGTTCCTTTATGCCTGTCCTAATGGCCATATTCGGAGGTATGGGCCACCTCTATGCGCCTATTGCCGGAGCATCTGTCTTTTCTATTCTTGAGGAGATATTTACGACTAAATTTCCTTACTACTACATGCTCCTCTTCGGTTTGACCATGCTTCTTGTTATCAGGTTCATGCCGCTCGGCATAGAGGGGATTATAGAACGTTTGCTTAAAAGAAAAAACTCAGGATATGCGGAGAAGTCATGAACATACTTGAAGCGAAGGGTCTGAACAAACATTTTGGAGGGTTAGCAGCCACATCCAACGTGGATGGGTACATACGAAAGGGTGAGATACTCGGTCTCATCGGCCCCAACGGTGCAGGCAAAACAACCCTGTTCAATCTGGTGTCTGGCGCACTGAAGCCTGACTCGGGGACTATCACATTCAAAGGTGTCGACATTACTGGTTTTAAACCCCACAAGATTGCAAGGATGGGGATTGCACGGACCTTTCAGTCCGTTAAAATCTTTTCCAGGATGTCGGTTTTGGACAACACCCGGTTGGGATACTTATTCGGGAGCACGAAGGAAAAGGAAGACAAGGCGGATCTGGGAGACGCGGATGCGATCCTTGACTTTGTCGGATTGTCCGGGTTAGGTGATCGGCGTGCTATCGATCTGACTCTCGCCAATCAGAAAAGGCTTGAGGTAGCCCGGGCCCTCGCTACAAAGCCCGGTCTGCTCCTACTTGACGAAGTGATGGCAGGGCTCACCCCTACAGAGGTTGCCCAGGCCATGGAACTTGTCAAGAAGATACGGGACAGAGGCATAACCATCATGATGATCGAGCATGTCATGAAGGCCATCATGACCATATGTGACAGGATCGTGGTACTTGATCACGGTGAGAAGATTGCCGAGGGTACACCTGAGGAGATCACCTGCAACAAGACTGTCATCGAAGTTTATCTGGGAGAATAGTGCTATGCTTGCCATCAAGAACGTAAATACCTTTTATCGCAAGATTCAGGCTCTGTGGGATGTGAGTTTCGAGGTCGAGGAAGGGGAGATCGTCGCCCTTGTCGGTGCGAATGGAGCAGGAAAGACGACTCTACTCAATACCATATCGGGAATTGTAAAAGCCTCATCGGGGACAATCGAGTTTCAGGGCAGGAGAATAGACGGAGGTTCAGCCGCCTCCATTGTAGAGCAGGGCCTGCTGCAGGTCCCTCAGGAGGGGAGGCTCTTTCCCGACATGTCCGTGCTTGAGAATCTGGAGATGGGCGCATATCAACGTAACGCCTGGAAGCATAGAGGAGAGACCCTTAAGAATGTTTATGAGATATTCCCGAGGCTTGGAGAGAGGTCTTCCCAGATTGTCAGTACATTAAGCGGCGGCGAGAAGCAGATGGTAGCAATAGGCCGCGGACTTATGTCCAGACCCAAGCTTCTCATGCTCGATGAGCCTTCGTATGGCCTGGCTCCCAAGGCGGTATCGGAAATATTTAAGGTCATCAGATTATTGCCCGCTCAGGAGATTACGGTGCTGCTCATCGAGCAGAACGTAAAACAGGCGCTCGAAATGAGCGACCGTGCCTGTGTAATGGAGAACGGGCATCTTGTTCTCGCAGGAAAGTGCTGTGATCTTATCGAGCAAGACCATGTGAGGAAGGCTTATCTGGGGCTATGAAATCATAAGGAGGCAATGATATGAAATTGGAAGGAAAGGTTGTGCTTATTACTGGAGGAGGAACCGGCATCGGTACGGCAATCGCAGAGCGGTTTGTCCGCGAGGGCGCCAGAATCTGCATTACAGGCCGTCGTCAGGAGATGCTCGACAATGTGGCCCGTTCACTCCCTGCGGGTTCAGTGGTAACCTGTCCAGGGGATGTATCGAAATATGAAGACGCAAAACGAATGGTTGAACAAACGCTTGCCTTCGGAGGAAAGATTGATGTCCTAATAAACAACGCGGGAATCGATCCCGGAGGGACCGTTGTTGATATTGACCCCGACCTCTGGCGTAAAGTCCTCGACGTGAATCTGACAGGTCCCTTCCTGCTCATGAAGGCTTCAATACCGCACATGATCAAGGCAGGCGGAGGATCTATCATCAATATCTCTTCCCTTGGCGGATTGCGCTGTCTGCCCGGCATGCCCGCCTACTGTTCATCCAAGGCAGGTCTTATCATGCTTACCCAGCAGGCAGCAACGGACTATGGTCCTTTCAATGTCCGGTGCAATGTGGTCTGTCCCGGCGGCGTAAGGACGGCCATGATCGAGAACTCGCTTAGCCCTCTTGCCGATGCTCTCGGAAAAAATGTGGATGGAGTACTGGACCTTGTATCATCAGGCATGCCCCTGCGTCGTTTTGCTAATCCCGAAGAGATTCCGGGTATCTGTGCCTACCTGGCGAGTGATGATTCATCCTTTATGACCGGCTCTGTTCTGTTAATCGACGGAGGCGCGGCAAACGTTGATGTTGCCGGAGCGGCGCTAACCATGTCCGGTGTAAAGTGGGGTGTAACCGAATAGGAAGACCGTGATTGACGTATGTCCCGCCGTCAGGCGGCAAGCATCAAGCGTATAGGCACCTCCCTTCCGACAACGCGCAGTCATGGGGTTAGGCTTATACGGGACTATTATTTGTTAAAGTATTTTTGAAGGCAAAAGAGTGCTGTATATGTTCTGTTACTTAAAGATTATGCGGCAACCCAAAGGAACGACAGGAGGAATACAATGAAGATAAGACCTCTTCAAACAGACTTATCAGGATTTGGCAGGCTTAACCTTGATAGACCGCCAGTAGGAGTCAAGTATTTGTTTTTTAGACCTGAAGGAATGGAGCAGTTGCCCCTGGACAAAAATCTGGCTTTCTGTGAAATGTTGAAAGAGGCACAGTTTGCCAAAGCGCCTTTTTATTTCAGCAGAGAGAATAATGAGACATGTGTTGGCAAAATATTATTGGGCATGACGGATATGGAGCCATTTGCCGAGGCTGGTCAAATAGGGCCTAGATTGGGTATGGTTCAGGAAGCAAGGGTCAATCACAACTTCTATCATCACGTTCCGAGATTGTCAAAAGGTATAGTTAATTATGTTGCCTTTGCCCCCATAGACAAATTGACATTCGAGCCGGATGTTCTAATCATCACTGCTACAACCAAACAGGCAGAGATTGTGATGAGAGCGATGACCTATTCAACGGGCGAACCGTATTACTCAAAGACTACAATTTTTATGGGATGCTCATGGATATACATTTATCCCTTTGAGAGCGGAAAAGTGAACTACCTTATACCTGAAATGATTCACGGCATGAACGGAAGAGAGTTATTTGAGCCGAATACGGTACTGGTTTCCATTCCCTATCAATGGCTGCAAACCGTGGCACAAAATCTGCGGGAGATTAAGATGGTTTTTCATGAGAGCAAAGCGGAGTATCTGGCAGAGTTTGAAGAGATACTGGTAGATCTGATCAAGGAGTCTGAAAAACCATAAAGGGCAATGTAAATGTTTGCCTGAAGGCGTACGTGGATGTAAGGTTATGGATAAACATAAAGCAATCCGGATTACAGACTGAATGAGTTTTTCATGAAAGAGTATTTATGGTACAAACAGAAAATGTTGCCGGAACCTGATTAAGAATATTATCAGAAGTTTTATGAAACCGGTTCGGGAGGGCCTGCAATGAAAAGATCTGTTTTGAGCGGCAAGAAGATACTGCTTGTAGATGATGAACCTGATATACTTGCGGTGCTCAAAGAAGAGATACTTGATGAGACCACGAATTGTATTATAGATACTGCCGGTTCTTATAAGGATGCGACGGAACTTCTCATATCCTGGACGTATGATCTGGCAATCTTCGATATAATGGGGGTGCGTGGTTTTGATCTTCTGGAAGAAGCTGTTAAACGTCCGTATCCTGTACCGGTGGTAATGTTGACTGCTCATTCCCTGTCCCCGGAAGCACTGAAAAAATCCATAGAACTCGGGGCAAGGGCATATCTGCCGAAAGATAAGATAGGCAACATAGTTCCCTTTCTTCAGGATGTGCTCACATATGAATATGGTTCTGTCTGGAACCGTGTCTTAAAACAGCTTGAAGGCTTTTTTAACAAAGGGTGGGGGCCGTACTGGCGCAAACCGGATGAAGATTTCTGGCAAAACTTCGAGAAGGAGATGAAACCAGACAGGCTTGATCCTGATTAATCTTTCAATCATATAGATCTTTTGCGCTAAGGAGGCGGGTTTGTTTAAAAAAGAGTTCTGGACAAAAGTATAAAAACTTTTGACAGCAACAAATAAAGTAAAAGGAGGGTTCATAATGAAGAAGAAGGTGTTTTTTACGCTATTGCTGTTGATCCCAGTTGTTATGTTTTTGTTCTGTCCCACTGTTTACGCGGCACAGGAGAAAGATAAGATTCGCATAGGCTGGGTTACTTCACTCTCAGGCATTTTATCTGCCTCTGTAGCGGCAACAACCGGCGCTGCCTACGATATATGGGTTGAGGAAGTTAACGCAAAAGGAGGAATATACGTAAAAGAATACGGCAAGAAATTACCCGTTGAACTCATCAAATATGACGATAAAAGCGATGTTGGTACCATGACCAAACTACTGGAGAAAGTTATCTTGGAAGATAAAGTTGATTTTGTGCTTGCCCCCTGGGGCACGGCTATGCTCTATGCGTCTGCGCCGGTTGCCAACAAATATAAATATATACTGCTTGGAAATGCCGGCGGCTGTATAAAGCTCAAAGAAATTATGCCCAAAATGCCTTATGTCTTCACCGTACTCAATACAGCTGAAACCCAGATGCCTATGCTTGCCGAAATTCTTGCTGAAAATAAAGTAAAAACGGCAGCGATCATATACATCCAGGATCTTCACGGGATAGAGTACCGTGATATGGCGAATAAGGAATTCAAGAAAAAGGGAATCAAAATTGTATCATCGAAAAGCTTTCCCCATGGAACAAAGGATCTTACCCCATTAATCAAAGAAGCCAAAACAGCAAATGTCGACGCATTTATAGGTTTTCTCTATCCTGATGAAGCCTTTCTTGTTACGGGACAGACAATAGAAGCCGGTTTTAATCCGAAAGTCTTCTTTTTAACTGTCGGCCCTATGCTGACACAGTACAGGGATGCCTTTACCGCAAGAGGCGTTGAGGGTGTTATGGGCGGCGGCGCATGGAACGAAAAAACCTCTCCGGGCGCCAAAGCGCTTGCTGAAAAATTAATGAGCAAATACAAGGGTGTCGAGTACTGGGGGCAACTGATTTACTATTCTTCGATGCAGTTCTTTGAGAAAGCCATTGAAGAGGCAGGAACTCTGAACCAGACCAAGATCAGGGATATCATGGCTTCAAAGACGTTTGATACGGCTATGGGGCCCATGAAATTTGATAAAATACATTTTAACATGACCTTCCCGGGAAACATAGGTCAGTGGCAGAACGGCAGCTGGGAAATTATAGATCCGGGCAAGAAACGTACGGCAAAACCGGTATTTCCAAAGCCTGAATGGCCGAAAAAAACAAAGTAATCTTTTTATAGAAAGCAAAAGCAGCACAGGCTGCCCGAAGGGCGCATCCTCCTCTTTCTCTAACTGTCCCTTAGGGCGGCCTGGAAGTATAAATTTTGCTTCTTTCGTAAATAAGTTGCAACAATCTTTGTAACATATCAGAATTATGTAATAATATGTAGAATCAATTATTACTATAAAAGCTGTCGGATATGTCTTTATAAAGGTGTCGAGTTATCCTTAAGAAAACCGTTGTGAAGCAAGGAAGCTCGGTCTTTTGCTGTCAAGCAAAAGTTCCGAAGCTGAACGCGAGCGAATGAAGCCGCAGGAGCGCAATGAGCGTGTTTTCGAATGATATCCCGACACCAATGCTAAATCCGGGTTTAATGTTTTTTCTCGCTGCGGGGGTTAATAACCCTTGCGTTCTCTGTGCTTCATTCCCGACCATACATAAAGTTTGCTCCACTTAAGGAACCCTGTATCTTTATAATTTGTTCTTATTATTTTATGGCTCACTACTGTTGTATTACCTGTAGTCAGGGTATCCTCATCCCTGAAGGGAACGTTCCGCTTCGCTTAAGTATGGTAGAACCCGGTTACTACGCAATGTTCACTACAGGGACATCAACCACCGCTTAAATAATGAGGAGCAGGTAAGCAAAAACCGAGGAAACATAAAAAATGCAACTTAAATACGAAAGAACCAAAATTTAAGACCTTTGCAAAACTCTAAAAAATCATCATTCCTGCGCAAGCAGGAGTCCAGAACTATTTAAATTCACTGAATGTTGTTTGCACAGAAGAAGATGCCCGCGTCTGCCGGTATGACGGTGTCTATGGAGTTTTGCAAAGGTCTTATGTTATATATTTATACTGGTTAACAAATTTTTAAAGGAGTCCATTATGGCTGTGTTTTACCGAAAATTGCCAAAATTTGATTATGTTATACCTAAGACGCTCGATGATGCACTGGCGCTTCTAAACGAGCACAAAGGGATGGCAAAGCTCCTTGCCGGCGGCACCGATCTTATTCCACAGTTAAAACAGCGGGCGATCACTGTCCCCAGATATTTGATTGACTTAAAAGCAATAAATGGACTGAACACTATTTCCTATGATGAACAATCCGGTTTAAAGATCGGCGCATTGACTACAATCAGCGAAATAGAACAGTCGCCTGTCATCCGGGAGCATTTTCCATCCATCGCACAGGCTGCGCTGAGTATGGCCTCTCCTCAAATAAGAAACAGGGGAACCTTTGCCGGCAATATCTGCAATGCTGTTCCCTCTGCCGACAGTGCCCCGGCGCTGCTGACGCTTGAGGCATTTGTGAAGATTAAAGGTCCAAAGGGTGAACGGACAGTTCCTGTTG
>Ga0351919_10066_pt1 | contig 34143 bp, 33 predicted proteins | sample TotcelHT113001N6_FD_206845 | JGI IMG/M metagenome (GOLD analysis project Ga0351919, IMG submission 206845) | Enriched cells from coal bed in the Powder River Basin, Montana, United States - Total cells T11 rep1 HSBNCT.T11.300.1.N6 ...
TAGTCGCCGATCTCGCTGCGGTAGCGTTGAAGGACACGGTAGAAACTGGCCCGGCTCTTGCCACTGAGGCGGCAGAACTCCGCCACCGAATCCGGGAACTTCTGCATTGCCGTCCGCAGCAATTGCAGATCCTTCGTCCGGCTGTCGAGCCGCTTGGAGGCGTCGTTTTTCTGGCCGAGGCTCCGCAACTGGCTCTTGACCATCGGTTGCCAGTCGATGCCCTCTGACCGTGCGTAAAGCAACTTGCGGAGCGACGGCGTAAGCAATCGCAACGACAACTGGCGGTCGTCGGCATGGGCGGCAATGAAATCAATGACCTCCGTGCAATCCTGCGGCGAGAGATTGTGGAATCCGTTGGTCGCCACGGCTCGCATCATTTCGATGACTTCCTCATTCGTGGCGGAAAGCTCGAAAATGTCACACCTGCTCAAAACCGCCTTGAATGCGTCGTTCTTTTTCGGGATCACGTTGGCGGCGAAGACGAACCTCGCCGTCGTCTGAAACGACGACGGAAGTGAATCTGGAAGTTGGCTGCTGTTGTACGTGACGACCCTCGGATTGCCCCACAGTGCCGACCGCAGCAATCCGAGGTGGGCCATTGACCCGTACATCGCATCGCAGTCATCAAAAAACAGAATTTCTTCGCTGCGGAATCGGTACAGCATTTGGAACAAAGCCAACGGCGTAACGTGCGAGTTCACGAGTACGGGTTGGATGCCTTCGGCGTCTAACGTGCGGAGGATCGTGCGGCTTTTCCCCAGGCCACCCTGTGCCCCGAAACAGAACAAAGCGTGATTCAGCTTGCGGCACACGAGGCGGACGTGGTGAGCGAGGAGTTCCTGCCGTTCTTCGAGTGCGGTGAGCGGCGAAATGGTTGTGGATTCTTCGAGCATCTTTGATCTCCCGTAGTGTTTGTCTCGTTCGCCGCTGTGGTTGGTGTCCGCTAGTCCAGGTGGACCTTGTGGTAGCCCTCCCGGTCGATCCAGTACGCCCAGCCGCCGTTGTCGCACGTGTCGTTGGACTCGACCAACTCAGACGCACGATCTACGAGGGTGTCCTGCGGCAGAGCCTCCAGTCGTTTCCGCTCGGCGTCCGCCGCACGTCCGGCGTGGTGGTGTCCGGCCTTGTCCAACACGACCTCGAACTTGTCGTCCACGATTGCGTCGATCAGGGATTCACGTGACCAGTCTTCGAGTTTCTCCCGGATCTCGGCCCAGCCGTCTGCGGTGATCGAAATGCCCCAAGCCATCGTCGTCTCCCGTTACAAAAGTTGGATTGCTGACGATGGCCTAGTCGGTGTCCGCTACTTGGCCTGATCGAGGGCGATGTGTTTCACCGGTCGTTGTCGGCCGTTGCTGTCGTCCGGCAGGGCCAGCGGCGTGTCAGTCAGCAGCTTTCGGACTTCCTCCGGCATGACCTTGCTGGCCCGGTACGGCAACTTCAGGCCACGGTGTTGGTGCATTTGTCCGAGCAGCAGGAACACGTAAAGGTGTCCAATCTCGGACGGAATCGGCCACGACGTGTGGTAGTACGATTTGGCAATCGAATTTGCCCAACTCCAAGTTGCGTGCCACAAGGTGTACGTGGGCCGAATCCCGTAGCTCGACAGTTGCGACCGGACTTCTTTCACCAGCCGCTTTTTCGGCCATCCTGGCAAGGTTTTCTCTTCGGCCACGTTGGTGTCCTCCCGCTCCGCAGTCCTGATCTCGCCACAGCGGCATGGGCGGTGTCCTGGACGACCCCACCGCCTGCGTCTTAGTCGCCGCCCAGCAGTTCCTTGACCTTTTGGGACACATCCATTTCGAAGGCGTCGGCAGCAAAGGCCGCAAACGGGAAGCTGTCCCCAGGCCGGTAGTGATTACCGAGCAACGTTCCGGCAAACAAAGCCGCACACGGGTGCTGCGAATGCTGCAACGTCTGGATCTGGAGGTCGTCCCGGATCACGTAGTCATGCTGGTCGGTGGCTTCGTGGACCAGCCGGGTCAGTAGCTCGTCCCGATCCTCGTCGGTGTCCTCCAACTCGGAGACAACGTTTTCCGCAACATCGGTGACGGCCAGCCAGTAGTTGTCGTGATTCTGTTTGGCTTGGTTCGGCATGGTCTGTTTCCTCGGTGTCTGTGGGCCTGACACGCCATTCCAAAATTTGTAACGGCGTGTCATGGTGGCTGGGGTGGTGTCCACGGCAGTCCAAACCGGCCGTTACAAATTTTGGACTAGGCCCCGCACAATGCTGCTTGGCCGTAGCCCAGGGCATCAAAGGCCGTCCGAAGTTGCTGCTCCGAAGGGAAGCCACCACGGTCGTCCCGGTTCTCCACGGCCCGGTCGTCGTGGTCATAGAGCCAGTCGTACACCACCGGCTCCCAGCCCTCCGGCAAGTCGTAGTCGTCACGTAACCGCCGTGCAGCTTCGGGCATGTTGTCCAACGTGGCTTGGTACTGTCTGTGGCTGTAGTCGTCGGTGTCCAGCACCGGATAGTCGGCGAGCCGCTGGGCCAGTTCGTGCCAGCGACGGAACGCTTTGGTGATCCGACCACGCTTGGAGACTCGGATGCTGACGCCACCCATCCAGCCCACGGCCCAGTGGTCGTGGCTTTCAGCAACCACGTCCGGGTTGCTGCCGCTTGTGAAGGTGTCCAGTTCGGCATTGATGGCGGCGGCGTTGCTCTGGTCCATCAGGTCAGAATCACGGTGATGCGTGTAAATCACCGTCCAGTTGTCGGCGTCGGTCAGGTCGTCGGCCCGACGCCAAAAGAAGCACTCAAACGACTTCCAGTTTCCTGCGGCTCGTTCGGCGGCTTCTTCGAGATCGAGTTCACCCAGGTTCATGATTCGTTCCTTGCTGGTTTGTGGTTGCTTGTCCGTAGCGTTGGCCGGTGTCCTACCAGCGGGCGAACTCCGGCAACTGGTGGTAGAGCCGCTCACAGATGCCCTCGTAGGTCAGGGCGTCATTGATCCTCCCCGCCAGCCGCAAAGTCATCGCCGTGGCCTTGTTGCTGGCGTAGTGTTTCAGCGTCCGTGCGGCTCGGAGGTAGCCTTCGGGCCGGTCGGGAAACAGCTTTTGGGCCTCAGCAACGAGGTGCTGCCGGAGCCGGTCATGGAAGGCCCGCAGATCATCAGGGTCCATGCCATCGAAATTCATGCTGGTGTCCTTGTGGAGGCAGGTGGATAAACAGCCGAGCGGAAACGTCGCCAGTGACCAAATGCGGCTCTCAGCCTTCGCATTTGCAGCGGTGACGGCCAACTGCTGTACAGTCCAGTGGGGGTTCCATGCTGGTAGCTCGGTGCCGAAGCTGAGGCGGATTCTTGATCACGTCTGACGTTCCCGGCTCGGCTCGTCCCGATCAGGAACAGGTCTGGATGTGGTGTCCGATTCGGAGGGGCGGCAAAGTAACATGCCGCCCCGTTGCCCACCATTTAGGCCAGCACCGGTTCTTCTTCCTCCACCGGCTGGCGGCTGAAAGAAAGGATGAAATCGGCGGCTTGACTGGCTTGGGCAGCCGCTCGCCAAACAAACTTCGGATCGTTTTGCATCTGCTGGAGCCAACCGTTGAGATAGCTGGCATGGTTGCCAAGATTCTCGGCGGTCGGCAAACCAAGCTCGGCGGCGACGTAACAGCCACCAAGCTCGGCTCGCAGTTCCAAAAAGGCGTAGCTGTTTTCCGGCTTGCTGCGGTCGCAGTTCAAGCGAGTCGGATGCTCACTGTGGTGGGCCAACTCGTGAAAAACCGTCTCGTAGTATTCACCGTCCGTGAACTGGTGGCGGTGAGGCACGGTGATGGTGTCCTCGTGCGGATCGTAGTAGGCCCGGTTGCCACCGTGCAAAATTGTTGCCCCCGTGGCAGCAATGGCCTCATCGGCTTTTTCGTACCGTGCTTGGACTTCGTTGGTGTCCAGCGGGGCGTTGCCGACCCGCAAGTGGTCCAAGTGGTCGCCGCTCACCTGATCAATGTTGAAGACGGTGTACATCCGGCAGAAGAAAAACCGCTGCTCCTCGTCGTCGCCATTGTCGTCCCGGACGGTCTTGGTCAGGCGTTTCCAGTAAATGATGGACGTACCCCATTTCCCAGGCGGCACGTCGTCGGGACGCTTCATGACGGAGCCGCCGAGTTCTTTCCACTGATTGAAGGTCGCCCACCACTTGGACCGGAGATTGTGGCGAACCGAAGCCACGCCCAGGATCAAAGGATTGATCCCACGATAGCTGCGTTTGCTGACGACGTTGGCCGGGTGTCCGGCGTTCTTGTCCAGTGCCCACGGTCGCCGCCACGGAGGCAGCGTCCCGGACTTCAGAGCGTCCACGATCTGGCTGGTGATGGTCTGGCGGATTTCGTTTTGGCTTGGCATCGTCGTTCCTTTCGTGATGGACTTGGTTGGGAACGACGCTGCCGCTGGTGTCCGGCAGGAGCTTGGCGGCAATGGGGACGGTGCGGGCAAAATCTTGTGTATGTGGTGTCCCCAGGCGTGCGGCGGTTCTCGGTGGGGCAAATTCGAGATCATGTGAAACTTGCGACAAACACCGGAAAACGGCCGTTTGTCGCAGAACCGAAGCTGAGACAACGGCAGCCGTGCGACGGGAGGAGGGTGGACGGGCCGACGACGAAACCCGGCCAGGGAAAAGGGTTTGCGGCGTGGCGTCAAAGCGGCCAATGGCCGCTGTCTCAAATTTCACCGAATCGCCGAAGCCCGGACGCCCCCAGTCCCAGAAAGCGTCTCATCGGCCGTTGGCAGGCGGAAGAAATCTGCGATAACGTGGGACACCGGAGCTTGAAGAAAGCAACGGGGCGAAAGTCCTGGACGTGCAAATGTCTTGCTGCGATCTCTTTCGTGGTTAGGCCACCCCGGTTATCTTGTTCCTTACGAGGCGGTGTGGGGAATGTCTGAAGAACAGCTATTTGACAAAGGAGCGTCCGAAGTGGCAGAGGAGACAGGCCGACGACTTGACGTTTCAAAACGAGGAACCAGCACTGTAACCCTCGATTCATGGGTGAGTTTTCAGGAGTTCGTGAACGACAGTTTCTTGAATGATTGCAGCTTTGTCTTTCGGGGACAGCGGTGCGAGAATTGGCTTCTTGAGCTTACACTGGCACGTTTGTTCAAGCAAAGCACCGTCTTGCCCTCGGAACTATCGAGCCAAGTTGAGCAACACTACCACGAGTTCCAGTACGCAATCAGAGGACGAAGAGGCGTGAATCCGCAGGAACTCGTAGGAGATCACCTATGGGCACTAGGCCAGCACTTTGGCCTTGCTACGCCGCTCCTGGATTGGACGAACTCGCCATTTGTTGCAGCATTCTTTGCCTTTTGTGATGAAGGAACCCCACAAACCAGCTATCGGGCCGTATTTGCTGCTGCAAAGAACAAACTTGAGAACAGATCAAAACACCTCAGCAAAACACCTGCGAGCTTCACTCAGGCCGTTTCCTTCTTCTCGCCCAATTTGGATGAAAACATTCGGATGGTGGCCCAAGGCGGCTTGTTTTCCAAGTTGCCTATTGATCTTGATTTGGAAACGTGGGTTGAGAAATACTATGACGACGAATGGGACAAACCTGTTATCTGGAAATTGCTGATTCCGAACGATCAGCGGGAAGTATGTCTCCGCTCATTATCCCTAATGAATATAAACCACTTGTCCGCCTTTCCTGATCTTCAGGGAGCGGCCCTGTACTGCAATATGGCTATTTCGCACAAAGGGTATTCTCTTTACATGGGGCAGCCACGACCAAGAAAGCTTCGTGTCATGATGGGGAAATGAGAGACAAGGAGCGAAATGCCACTCCTGGTGACTGGGACTGCTAACAACGGATTCAGGACGGTGTGGCCGTGGTCCTTCAGGAAGGTCGGCTTCACGCCGCCCGGCGTCGATTGCCAGCCGTGGAGGAAGAGGATTTTCATCGGGGTCGGTTCCGTTTGGCTATGCCCTGCCGTGCTGCTGCAAAAGGTCGGCCACCTCGTAGCCCTTCCCACTTACCTCGAACACTTCGCCCTTGTATCCACGTTGGGTGAGGAGGTCATAGGCAACGAGGTCCTTGATCGCTTGCTCCCAGGTAGCTTCGGATCGTGGGTTGTGTGGTTCGTTAAGAGTCTGCCCGCCAGCCTGGGTGTTGCAGCCGGAGTTACTGCGGGTATAGACGACCTGCCCGTCAGAGGACGCCGCCATCACGAGCAACTTCCTCGCCTCCGCAGACAACGGGTAGCCAGCAAGAAGGTCCGCCTCCGTCTCCACGAAGTCATCGGGAGCCGCTGATTCCATTTCAACGATACGAGTGAGTTCCTGCCCGAACTCCGGCCAGTTGGTTTCGAAGTTGCCACAAAGCAGCCGTTCATCGTGCGGCGTGGCAATCGCCTTGTTGAGCGACCGAATCAATGCGAGAGTGTCGTCCTTAGTCGCTTCGGTGCATTGATACTGGGCCAACGGGCCATCGGCGATCATGCTCACGCCGATGCCGACAAGGTAGGGACACACCAACACGTCCTCCTTCTTGGCAGCGACCGCACCAGTCTCGTAGTAGATCCACGGCGACCGCACGTTTTCGCTGGTCACGCAGATGATGCATGAGGTGGCTTGACCCAGGACGTTCTGCAACTCGCTGAACCACGGCTTCCCTTTGTCGATGTCTTTGGTGGACATCCATGGCTTCAAGCCGGGGACGACCTTCGGCAGCCAGCCACAAAACACCGATGCCATTTGCCTGCTCTGGTTCTTCGACCAGCTTATGAGAACGTCCATTTGGTGAATCCCCTATCGAGTCGGCAGCCGCCACCCTACGTTCCCGGAAACAACTGCACGCCCAACCATTTTCGCAGAAGCACCACCACCGGGACAACAGGTATGGCGGCAATCAAGGGCAAAACCACCGCCAGCGGGTAATGCCACCACCGTGGCGGCGTGGCTGGCCGATCCCCTGGCACCGTGCAGGCTGGCAAGTACACCATCAGGCCGTACACGAAAACCCAAAAGCCGCCGATCAGGCTGGTCGGGTTGATGCTGGCCTCGGCCATCGACCCGGTGATCCCGAACAGCAACAGCACTTTCAGCGGCGAAAAATTTCACCGGTTCAGCATCCAGGCCCAAGCAATGAACATGGGGACGAACACGACGACGCTGTGGAAGCAGACCACCTTGAAGTAGTTGGTGGACGCCGTGATGTGGGCCTCCTCCGGCGTCGTGCCGAACACAGGTGCCAAGTTGGTCATGGTCGTGGTGATGACTTCCTCCAGCAGGGCCATGGCGGTGCAGAGCAGCACGAAACGGACCCGCCAGTCCAACGGGATGGCGACCAGCCGGGGGACCAGCCGTCGCCGCAGCATGGGCGTCAACGAGCCGCCGATGACGATCCAGAACAGGATCAAGCCGTCTGCCATCAAGATGATCGCCCGGTCGTTGACCTTGCCGGAGGACAGGACGACGACGTTCAGCAGGGTGACCAGCAGGCCGCTGTAGATGCCGATTCCCACTAGGAGCCACCGGGTGATCCGGTCGGTGCGGGGCTGGGGTTGGTCGGCGTCGGTCGTGGTCATGCGGTGTTTCCGGGGGCGGTGATCCAGGTTTGGTCGGGCTTGGAGTCGTCCTTTGTCGCCGGAATCCGTGGGAAAGTCAAAGCGGCGTGACCAAACGTGTCCGGGAAATATGTTAACTTGGCGGCATTTGGGGTGCGGGGGCTGCACCGCCTGCCCAACCGGCGACTCTGGCATCTAAGGCCATGCTGGGATTGAATTTAGTGTGCCGGGGTTGTTGCGGGGTGCTACCTGGCCGGGGTAGAATCCTGGCTTTCGTGACGGCTTTACCTACATTGAAGTCCGCAGGCACCGAAAATGGACGCTGCCGAAATAACTGCCCTACTCACCGAAGGCACGATCCTGGAGGGTCCACACTGGACTGAACCCGTCCGGGTGCTGACGGCCAAGAGGCGTGGCAGCCGGATCGAAGTCCAGGCGGTCGGCACGCTCACCAAGCGGCTGTGGACCAAGCTGCTGAAACCGGACGAATTCGGCGGGACCGTCAAGGTCACGTTCTCCGGGAAACTGGCTGCCCTGGATGGCGATCCTACCCACTTTCGTCTTGCCGCCGAAGCCCACCGCATCCGGCTCGCCTTCCAGTATGACCCGCACTTCGCCGTCTCGGTCTCCCAGGTCGATCCGCTGCCGCACCAGATGGATGCGGTCTACACCCACCTGCTCACCCAGCCCCGTATCCGGTTTCTGATTGCCGACGACCCTGGTGCAGGCAAGACCATCATGGCGGGCCTGACCATCAAAGAACTGAAATTCCGGGGACTGGTCGAACGCATCCTCATCATCACCCCCGCCAACCTGACGGACCAATGGCGACGGGAACTGCACGACAAGTTCGGAGAGACGTTCACGGTCGTTAACCGAGGCACGGTCAGTGCGTCCTACGGCCGAAACGTGTGGGAAGACTCGCCGCAGTGCATCACGTCGGTCGATTTCGTGGCCCGGCAGGACGACATCCTGAACATGATCCGGGACGTGCATTGGGATTTGGTCATCGTGGATGAAGCCCACAAGATGGCTGCCTACCGCTACGGCAACAAGGTCAACAAGACCCAGCGGTACATACTGGGCGAATTCCTGCGGGACCACACCGACCACTTCTTGTTCCTGACGGCCACGCCGCACAAGGGTGATCCCGACAATTTCGCCCTGCTGCTGCAACTGCTCGATCAGGACTTGTACGTCAACGGCCAAATCCTGGCCGAGGCCAGTGCCCAGGACGAAAATCGCATCATGATTCGGCGGCTCAAGGAGGACATGAAGAAGTTTGACGGGTCGCCATGCTTCCCGCCTCGCCACGTCCAGACCATGGCGTACAATCTGTCGAAGGACGAACTCAAGCTGTACGACGCCGTGACCGAGTACGTGCAGCAAAACTTCCAGCGGGCCGAAGCTGCCGAGAACCGCAACGTCGGACTGGCACTCACGGTGTTGCAACGACGCTTGGCTTCCAGTGTGGCTGCCATCCGCCTGTCGCTGGAACGTCGCCGGAAGCGGCTCAAAGACCTCCAGAAACTCGGCAAGCTGAAACAAGAATATGGCGAACTACCCGAAGACCTGGACGACCTGACCGAATCCGAACGGTGGAAGTTCGAGGATGATGTGGTCGAGCGGCTGACGATGGCCGAGAACATGGCCGAACTCGAAGCCGAGATCGAAGAACTTGACCGGCTCGTCCAACTTGCACGGCACACGGAGAAACACGTCACCGAAACCAAGTTCGAGGAACTACGCACCGTCATCTCCAACCACATCTCCGGGACCGATGAACGGCTGCTGGTTTTCACGGAGCACAAGGACACGCTGGACTTCCTGGTCGGCAAGCTGACCAACCTGGGCTTCCACTGTTGCACGATCCACGGCGGCATGGCCCTGGAAAAACGCATCGACGCCGAACGGGAATTCTTTGAGACCAAACCTTCGGTGCTGGTCGCCACCGAGGCCGCAGGCGAAGGGATTAACCTCCAGTTCTGCTCACTGATGGTCAACTATGACATCCCGTGGAACCCGAACCGGCTGGAGCAGCGGATGGGCCGCATCCACCGCTACAAGCAGGAACGGGAGGCGATGATCTGGAATGTCGTCGCTGAAAACACACGGGAAGGCGAGGTCATGCAGCGGCTGCTTCGCAAACTGGCTGACATGCGGCTGGCTTTGGGGAGCGACCGAGTTTACGACGTGATCGGCGAAATCATCCCGGCCCCCAAGTTCGATGCACTGATGAAGGACTGGCTGTCCCGCCGCCGCACAATGACCGAGATATTGGCCGACATCGACCTGCAAACCGATGAAGAACAGGTCGCACGCATTCGGGCCGACATGCAGGACAAGTCGCTGGGTTCCCGGTACATCGACATGAGCAAGTTAACGGCCGACGTGCAGCAGAGCCGGGAACAACGGTTGATGCCGGAGTACATCGAAAAGTTCTTCGTGGAAGCCTACCGCTCGTTCGGCGGCACAATCACGCCGGTTAAGTCGGAGAAGGGTTTGTGGTCCATCGGCCACGTGCCGCCCGACCTACGCAAACTGCCCGATTCGCTGGAACGGAAGTACGGCAAGATTGGCAACAAGTATCTCCACCTCACCTTCGACAAGGATCAGATGGTCGGTTACTCGGACCTGGACTTCGTTGGGCCGGGGCATCCGTTGTTTGAGGGCGTGGTGGAGCGGGTGCTGCGGGAATACGGCCAATCATTGCGACAGGGTGCGGTGTTCTTCAATGCGGACGCCACCGAGCCCACCGTGTTGTGGTTGCTCAAATGTGGCGTCGAAGATGGCCGGGGCCAGATGATCGGCGAACGGCTCTTCGCCATCCACAAGACCGGCGACAACTACCGCAAGAGCCAACCGTATGCCCTGCTCGATCTAAAGCCTGCGGAAGGCGACGTGCCCTGCTCAGCGGACGTGCGGCAAACCGCCACCGACGAAGACCAGATCATCAACTGGTCCTTGGATGAAGTCACGCCGGTTTACTTTGCCGAGATCCAACAACGTCGTCAGCAGGAACTCGGTGTCAAGAAAAAGTACGTCCGCAAGTCGCTCCAGTTCCTAATCGGCGAGTCTGTTAAGAAACTCAGCAAGTACGACAGCCAACTGCGGGAGATCCGGGATGAAAACGACCCACGGCGGTTGAACATCGTGGGCAACCGGGGCAAGGAAGAAGCCCGGAAGGCCGAGTTATCGCAGCGACTCAAGGATCGGCTGGCCGAAATCGAGCGGGAACAGCACCTTTCCGAGAAGCCGCCTGAACTTCTTGGGGTCGCTGTGATCCTGCCGGTGCCGCAAGCTGTGGTGAGATCCGTCGAGGGGATGGAAAACGATCCCGAAGTCGAGAAGATTGCCGTCCAGCGGGTCATGCAGTACGAGTTGGACCAGGGCCGCAAGCCGATTTCGGTCGAGGAAGAGAACTGCGGCTGGGATGTCACGTCATTGCTTGGCGGGCAAGTCGCCCGCTATATCGAAGTCAAAGGCCGGGCCGGTGAAGGTGGTGTGGCCCTGACGCCCAACGAATGGATCAAGGCACAGCGGTTCGGCAAGGACTACTGGCTGTACATCGTGGTCAACTGCCGGTCGCAGCCTGAACTTAACATGATCCAGGACCCGGCGTCAAAGTTGAACCCGAAGGAAGAGGTCAGTGTCGTCAGGTATATGGTTGGCCTCGGTGACTGGAAACAGGCGGCATGTCTTGTGGGGGAGCAGTGACTTATGCAAGGTGAGCTTCCAGTAAAAATATGGTGCCGACCGAGGCAAGATTGCGAAAACGCTCTTCCGCTGTTTTCCGCCGAGGATGTGATGGCGAAGTTGCACGTTAGCAGTGATGAAGTACGACGCTGGCGACAACAAGGATGGCTGTCATTTGACATCGAATCCAAACCACAACTCAAAATCCAAGATACATGGGAGGTTGAATTCGTCAGAAACATCGCACGTTCCGGCTTGTCAGACTGCCAAATCACGGAACTGCTCAGAGAACTTGCCAAGCCACTGAAATACGACCCGGTTAAAACCGTATACCATTTCGAGTACGGATGGGTAACGCCACTCGATTATCATTTCGACATTGTTGAACAGTACGTCTCAGATTGGATCGCAGAACTTGGTGGGGAGAAAGATCTTGGAAGGCTTCAACAGCTAATCAGCGAGATAACGGAACAGATTGATGCAATAAGGCAGGATGCCGAAGAGAAATACGAATCTGAGGATGAGTAATGCCACCCCTGACGATGATTGAATCCCAGGCGATTGCGGAACTTGCGGAAGCCCTGTACGACTTCCTTCCTGCCTCGTTTTCCGCCGTCACATGGCCTGTTGTCGCTGAAAGGTCGGGGGTGCAAGACTGCTGGCCGAACGTGGGCAGCAAGCGTCAGGCCCTTCCGATATTTCTGAACAACGTGCTGGAGCATCGTCGTGGCAAGTTCTGCGACCTGATCGTCAAGGTGGTCCAGCAAGGCATCAACTACCGGCTCCGCAAGAGCAATCCGGTCAAAAGAGAAGAGGTCGAGCGAGTCAATCTGATTCTTCTCAAGGTCAACTTCAAGATACCGGAACTTCACGACAGGCCGTTCCTCGACGGCCTTGCGGCATCGAAACCGGAGGGCATGACTGCTCATCGTCCCGAAAACAATGCAGTTTCGTCCGAGACCATCGAGAAGCTGCACCAGCGTTTCCTGAAACTTTTCGCCGAGTCCAATGAGCAGAAGCGGGGACTTGCCTTCGAGCCGTTTCTCACCGATTTCTTCTCCGCACATGGTCTCGACCCCAAAGGCTCCTTCCGAATCGTCGGTGAACAGATCGACGGCTCATTCGAGTGGCAGGGCAACACCTTCCTGGTGGAAGCCCGCTGGCGGTCGAAAACAGCCAACACCGCCGATCTGCTGGTGCTGCGGGGCAAGGCCGAGAAGAGCGAGTGGACACGAGGGCTCTTCATTTCCATCAACGGGTTCAGCGATCTTGCTACGCCCACGCTCCAGATCGGTCGCAAGGCCAACCTGATTGCCATGAGCGGCCAAGACTTGATCCTGATCCTGGAGCGACACTGGACTCTGCACGACGCTCTTCGTGCAAAACTTCGGCATACAGGTGAAACCGCCGAAGCGTACAAGCCACTCAGCGAACTGACAAAGTAAGGAAATCGAAAGCCGGAAATCATGCTAAAACGCCTAATCGAAGTCGCTCTGCCGCTCAAGGAAGTCTCCGTGTCATCGGCTCGTGAAAAGCTCACCCGCCACGGCAACATTTCCACCCTTCACATCTGGTGGGCCAGACGGCCCTTAGCGGCGTGTCGAGCGGTGGTGTTTGCCTCACTGATCCCAGACCCGGACGATGCCAATTGCCCCCAAGACTTCCGAGAACTCGTGACGCAGACGCTGAGCCCGGATGAGTTCAAGCCGAGGAACGGCGACGGTTCTACGGTCGAGGACACACCCCGCAACCGATGCCTGGAGTTCATCAAGCGGCTCGTTGAGCGGGATTCCAGGCAGAGGGAATCTTGCATCCAGGTCGCTCGAACACTTATTGCTGCCGCCCGGAAAAGTGACCACACTGACGGTGAAAGCCACGTGTCCAAAGTCCTCGATCCCTTCGCAGGCGGCGGGGCAATTCCGCTTGAAGCACTTCGGCTTGGTTGCGAGGCACATGCCGTCGATCTAAACCCAGTCGCCCATCTCATTGAGCTATGCACGCTGGTCTACCCGCAAAAGTACGGCCAGCCCGATAGCCGTCCCGTGCCCGAATATATCAAACGCCTGATTTCTCGTAATAGAGCCACCAGAAAGCCAAAGAGGGAGCAACGTCTCTTTGATGACGCTGAAGCTGTGGCAGCGTTGGAAGGTGAAATCATACCGGATGTAGAAATCACCGAGGCGGAATACCGCAAGAATCCCCTAGCGGCAGACGTGAAGTATTGGGGCCATTTGATTCTGAAACAAGCCCGAAGCGAAATTGGCAGTTGTTACCCTTCGGAGCCAGATGGTTCACTGCCGCTCGCATGGGTGTGGGCACGGACCATACGTTGCGGCAATCCAACATGCGGTGCGGTTATTCCTCTCTTTCGAAGTCTCTGGCTGTCCAAGAACAAGACTCGCCGGACTGCGATGCGGATGGTAGCCGATCACACCACACACGAGTGTCGTTTTGAAATTGCCGTAGGGCAAGACATCGACTTCGATCCGAACATCCCAACAATTCAAGCAGGCAAAGCACAGTGTCCGTTTTGCCAATCCGTCGTTGACAGCAAGGCACTGCGATCAGCGAGCATCAATGGGCACATTGGTGAACAGTTGATGGCCGTTGTGGTCAGACGTTCTCGCACGAATACGCAGGACTTTCGTGCCCCTGAGCGAAGAGACGAAACTGTTGATCGAGAGGCAGACTCTAAGCTGCGGGACTTAATTGCTTCCTTGGGGCCGCAGATCATTCCAGATGAAGAGGTTCCACCGGATCGTCCCGCTCCCAATGCACGGGGTCTTTCGGGGGTTGTTCGTTATGGATTCAACACATTTGGGAAGTTGTTTCGCAAGAGGCAACTCTTGGCGTTGGTCACGTTCTCCAAGCTTATTCGAAGTGTTGAATCGCAAATGAGTGAGATCACGGATGATTCGTACAAGCAGGCAATCGTAACGGTACTTGGGGTCAGTTTTGGAAGAGCCCCGGATCACTGGTCGCAATTCTGTATTTGGAACCCCACGGCTCCAACCACTCAGCATTCCTTTGGGAGACAAGCACTTCCGATGGTATGGGACTTTTCAGAGACAAATCCGTTTGGTGGATCGGCAGGGGACTGGAGTGCTTCAATCAACTCCAACACGCTTCTTGCTATTGTTTCGGCTAGTGAAACTCAGGGAAGACCGGCACACTGCCACCGGGGTACAGCGACCAAACTCCCGTTCGATAGCAACTCAGTGGAGTGTGTTGTTACTGATCCACCGTATTACGAGTCGGTCCCCTATGGTGATCTGAGCGATTTCTTTTATGTGTGGCTGAAACGAACTCTCTCCGGAATACACCAAGACGTTCTTAGAACTCCGCTGACACCGAAGGCGGAAGAGGCAATAGCGTACTACGGTGGCGGGAAGAGAAAGGTGCAAAAGACACCAGAGTGGTACGAATCAAAGATGTGCGACGCCTTTCGTGAGATTGCACGAGTTGTGCGAAGTGACGGCATTGCGTCTATTATGTTTGCACACAAGACAACAAGTGCGTGGGAGCGGATTATTGCGGCAATGAACGAGGCTGGGCTAATTGCGACAGCCAGTTGGCCGATTCACACTGAGAACATGACCAGAATGGTTGCTATGGGGTCGGCCGCTCTGGCAAGCAGCGTGACGTTGGTCTGCCGAAAGCGTAATGAAGGTGCCGGGTCCGGCCTCTGGGACGACGTTCGCCAGGAACTAAAGACAGTTGCCCAGGAACGTCTCGACTTCTTCTGGAGCCAGGGCATCCGTGGTGCTGATTTCTTCATCTCGGCTATCGGCCCAGCACTGTCCGTCTTTGGCAAGTATGAACGGGTGAGCAAGCTTTCCGGCGAGGATGTTTCGGTCGGACTGTTTCTCGACGAAGTGCGAAGCCTCGTCACCAACTACGCCCTGGCAAAGATCCTGAAAACCACCCAGACCGGCACCATCGACCCGGAGAGCCGTTTCTATGTGGTCTGGAAATGGTCCTATGCGGACGCCAAGGTGCCCGCCGATGAATCGTTCAAATTGGCACAAGCTTTCGGCTTGGACACCGAGTCGCTGTGGGACAAGTCCGGCGTCCTTGAGAAGTCAGGTGAGAACGTGCAGGCCACGGCGGTCGCAAAACGGATCAAGGTCAAGAACTTGGGAGAGCCAACCGCTGACGGTGCTCCTGCCAGCCTGATCGACGTGCTTCACCGCATGTGTGCCTTTCGGGAAAAGGGCGACACGGAGGGGATGGTCCAGTTCCTCGGTCGCAGCGGCCACGCCAACAACCACTCGCTGTGGCTGGTTGCCCAGGCGGTCAGCGAAATTCTCCCGGATGGCGACAAAGAGAAACAACTGATGCAGGGGCTGCTGAACCAAAAGGAAGGGCTGGAAGAGGCGGCACGGCAGGGAAGGCTTTTCTGATATAGAAGATCGAGGAGTCCTGTATGGGCGACATGAAGCGAACCTCACTGTACTACCCTGAGATTGCCATTCCGCCTGAAAGGTGGCTGAAGCAGGCAGTTCTTTACTTTGATCAGGTGGCGTCAATCGTCCCACAGAACATAAACCGGTGGACGGAGAGGCAGATTGAGCAATCTGCGAACATAGGAATTGCGAGTCCAAAGAGGCTCATAGTGGTTTCTGAGGACTTGCGGTATCTTGAAGCCGAAGAAGAATATCGTCCGATTTACCCGGAGAGCCTAGTACAGACGGCCGGTTCTGCTCAGGAGGCATTTAACAGGGATTTTCTTGAGTCACTGCTGTCTCAACGATTTCAAGAGACCCTCGGAGATCGACGGGGTTGGTTGTTTAGCGAGATGATGCACGTGTTCAAGGGACCGCCAGCTTTGTTCAAGCTGCTTGTGGACGACGGATATGCGAGACCGCATCTTTTTGACAGCGAGTGGTACATATTCGAGCGAAGCACGGCACATCTTTATATGTCGATATTGGCTAAGCATCTCGCTCGCCAGGATGCAGACGACACTGTGCCAAGCACATCACAGGAGTATGGCTCGTACCGAGATATCACATTTCGTGTGGGAGAGGCTGTTTCTGGAGTCTGTGTCGCTGATCTAGTTTTCGTTCATGCGATTCCCGCTCCGGCGATTGATGCCTCGATAAAAGAAATCCTATCTTTCAAGAGGCGGCACAGGGACGAATTGTTGTTATTTCGGCAGGAGGTGTCATTGTTAGAGGAGAATCTGGCAAAGGCAGAAGACATCGAACACGTGAAACACGCATTATCTGAGTTTGCAGAGAGAAAAACGTCTGCTCTGTCCGAACTCCGTAGGTCGTTTTCCGATGCTACGTTCGACATAACATTGGAATCACTGCAATCTCTGGTCCAGATGAGGTCGCCAACGCTATGGCTGTCTGCGGCGGCACTTGGTGGAAAACTTGAGAAAATCTCCGAGGTTCCCGTGACTTCGTTGGCTAGTGGTGCGGTCGTGAGTGCAGTTGTGCAGGTTGGCGTGAAAGTGGCCTCAGGGCTTAAGAAGAAGAGAAACCTTGATCGAAGCAGTGCCTTTTCGTACTTGTACCACTGCGAGAGAGAACTGGGCGGGGAGCCTTAGTGACGAACATGACCGACGTGATGGTTTACGACAAGGATTACCGAACGGAGACGGCCCAGGGCAAGACACCCTGCTGGCATTCCAATCATCGTGTCTTCGCTGATCTGGTGCCTGGAGATCGGTTGTGGGTCGTCACGTCGGGGAAACGTGTGGGACGGCGGGATGCGAACGCCGGTTATCTGGTTGCCGTGTGGCCGGTGGCCCAGGTGATTCAGAATCCCGGCGATGATCTCGACTATCCGGCAAGGAAGTACCAGCACCGGATCATGGTTAATGAGGCCGAGGCGATTAACTTGGATGATCCCGTCTGCGTGGACGCAGTTGTTCGGGGTGAAGGATTCGACAACGAAATATCCGTAGGGCGGTTCTTGCGTGGCCCCCGTCGATTGTCCGACGAAAAAGTTCGGCAACTGCGGACGGCAGCGGGAGCAGAGTTGGCCCGGAAATGGTTAACGGGAAGCAAGGGAAGGGGCGGCGGACAAGTCGCCGCCATTGACAGTGAACCGAAGGAACAAGGAACAACAGCATGAGCGGACTAAAGGCATGGCGACAAGTGGTCACACCCCACGCCGACATTCGGCAAGGTAAGTTCGATTCGTCAGTTTTTGCCGCTGACTTGGGTGAGGTCTTGGCTGGCCGTGGGGCCGTGGACTACAGGGACGCCAAGACGTTCTTCTCCAAGACCTACCTGACCCAGGGTTTGACACAACTGTTAATCGACGTGATGCGTCGGCTGGCTGGCGTCGGCAAAGGCGACCCGGTCATCCAACTCCAGACTTCCTTCGGCGGTGGCAAGACCCACACGCTCATGACCGTTTACCACATCATCAAGAAGCCCAAGGAGGTCAGCCCATTGGCGGAGGTCCAGGGAATCCTCGCCGCTGCGGGGCTCAAGAACATCCCATCGGCCAACGTGGCGTGCTTGGTGGGCACGGCCCTGGATGTGACCAGCGAGCGGACATTCTGGGGCGAGATGGCCTTCCAACTGGACGGCGGCAAGGAGGGCAAGCTCTACGGCATCGTGGCCGAAAACGACCGGAAGAAGACTGCTCCGGGCACGAACACGCTCGGAAAACTGCTGGAGGCATCCGGGCCAACGTTAATCCTGCTGGACGAGATCCTCGTTTATCTCATCAAGGCCGGTGGTGTTCAGGTCGGCGAGGGCACCCTGCGGGGCCACACGTTGACTTTCCTACAGGAACTGTCCATCGCCGTCGCCAACAGCCCCAACGCCTGCATGATCGCCACGTTGACTAGCCAGATCAACGAATACATGGACGAAAATGCCGAGCGGGCCTACGAGTCGCTGGAAAAGGTCATGGGGCGGATCGAAAAAGTCCGTCAGACAGTTGAGGGGACCGAAATTTATGAGGTCATCCGGCGACGGCTATTCGAGAATTTGGGCGACGAGGCCGAGCATCGGGCCGCTGCCGAAGCCTACTGGGACATGTATCGCAAGCTCGGTGAAGACGTTCCATCGGCCTGCCGGGAACCGGGCTACCGGGAAGACATCGTGAAGGCGTACCCGTTCCACCCGGAACTCATCGGGGTGCTGTACGAACGCTGGGGCACCATCCCGGAATTCCAGCGGACCCGTGGCGTGTTGCGGCTGTTGGCCGATGTCATCAGCGACCTGTACCAATCGAAGGTCAATGATCCGCTGATTCACAGCGGCTGCGTTAATCTCGGTGCATCGGCGGTGCGGGGTGAACTCATCAAGCACACCGGCTGGGGCGGCATCGGCCATTCGGTAATCGACAGCGACATCGCTGGCAAGAACGCCAAGGCCCCGGAAATCGACCGGCAGCTTGGCAGTGAGTATGCCAAGGAGAACGTGTCGGAAAAACTCGCTAAGGCCGTGTTCATGTACTCGTTCAGCGGCAGCCAGCAGCGAGGGGCCACACTGCCGCAGTTGCGGGTGGCGGTCCTAAACCCGGAGATGGCCCCGCCGTTTGTATCCGATGCACTGGACCGGATGACAAAGCGGCTTTGGTACATGTATCTCGACAGCGGCCTGTACCGGTTCGAGTCCCGTCCAAACCTTAACCGCATCTTGGTGGACCGAGAAGAAATGGTCCGTTCCGAGCCGGACAAGGTTCGAGATTTCGCCAAACACACGCTCAACGACCTGCTCGGTGATGCGACCTTCCGAGTCTACCGCTACCCGGAAGAAGATCGGGATGTTGCCGACGAGCCACGGCTCAGCCTCGTTGTACTGGATCTTGACCAGGGGGCAACCGAGGAAGGGTTAACCGAAGACACAGAAAAGTTCGTCAGCCAGATTCTCAAACAGCACGGCAAAGGCTTCCGCAAGCACGCCAACATGTTGGTGTTCCTGGCCCCGGATCAGGCACGGTCGTCAGAAGTCACGGACGCCGCTCGCCGCCTCCTGGCCCTGCGGAATATCGACGAAGACAAGTCCACGAAGCGTCAACTGACGGAGGAGCAACTCAAGGACTTGGCCGGTCGCCTAAAGGAGGCCGAGGCCCGTTTGCCTTCGTCGTTGACGACCGTCTACCGTCTGGTCTTGGTCCCGGCCAAGAACAAGACGCTCCGGTGCTTCGATTTGGGCATCGGCGGCGACATCAGAAAAACCACCATCAGCAGTCGGGTGTCCGACAGACTGATCGCCGAACAGCAAATCCTGGACAAGCTCGATCCGGCCATTCTGATCGGTGACCGTTTCGGCCTATGGCCCGGCGACCAGGAGGTCATTAACGTCAAGACGCTGGCCGACTACTTCACCCAACTGACGCACCTCCCCCGGCTGGCGAACCCCAACGTCCTTCCCGATTGCTTCTCAAAGGGCGTTCACCGAGCCCTCTTCGCCTACGCACTTGGCGATGGGGAGAAGCGGGTGTTCGACACCATCCACTTTAACGACAAAACCGTTGTCGCCACCGACTGTGAGGTCACGGAAACCGCATGGCTGGTACGCCCGGCTTTGGCAAAGACGCTGATGCCCGAACCGGAGCAAAAGCCAGAGACAATCGGAAAGACGCCAACTGGCGGCACCGGAACTCAGCCGGGTGCAACCACGGCCGGAGAAATTACCGCAGGCGAGGCCGAGGACGACTGGGGCAAGGTCGGCCCGGTGAAGATCGTTAAGGGGGAGCGGCGTCTGAATCGTGTCCGCATTGTCATGACCGTCCCCTGGGAGAACTGGAACGACATGTACAACGAGGTCATCGACCCCCTGGCCCGTGAAGGTGCCGAAGTCCGCTGCGATGTCGTCATCATCGCCAAGGGCGAAGCCGCCATCCGGGAGAACACCGTGGAACTCGGCATCAAGGAATCCCTGAGCCAGCGTGGGATTGATGCGAAAATCGAGACGGGGTGAGCCAACGAGTATGCCAACGTCGTTTCTTGGCCGACGTTCGGCAGAAAATTCCTTAAGCATGATGAGGCCCCGCCGTAAGGTTGTGAGGATCGGACGTTTCCTGAACAAGGGTATTCGCCAACATGCGGACAGTTAACATCTTCAGCAGCTACAAACAAGAGAACCGATTCACGAACGGATTGGTGGCTCTTCTGGAACTTTCAACGAAGGTAACGCCGCATTTTGCCACGTCGTTCCTGAATGGTTTGCTGAACCTTGACCCAGACGGGGAGATCTGCACCTTTCGTGTGCTCAAGAGAATCGAGGGAGCCGCCGATGCTGAACTATGCGGCAAGGGGTTCTGCATACGTGTGGAAACCAAGATCTGGTCCAGCAGTTTAACCGGTGGGCAAGTCCGCAGGCGTCTACGTGAGCTTCATGGGTGCAAGAAGAAGATCAAGCGGCTTGTGCTTCTCACGCCAGACGACAGCAACAGCGAGTACATCAAGCAGTTCTGCGATCTGAGACCACGCCGAATTCTGCATTTGGAATGGAGGCGGGTCTACGATTTCCTGAAGCAGCACCAAAACGATCTGGGTCCGGTCTTCGCTGAGATTGTGGATCAATTTCTCGCCCTAATCCATGACACAGTTTTTGAGCAAGACATCGTAGGAGCGATTCTAGTAGTTGCCTTCGGTGACAAATCCGGCGACTCGGAGACGTACCTTACCGAGATAGCGGACGGCGAACCTGGGTGGACGTCGTTCAATACGCCCCAAAAGTATAGCGGCCTGGATGGAACCGGCCGAAAACTCATGCTCTACGACAAGACCCGTATGGCAATTACTGCTGTGGGTGAGATCAAACAGGTGAGAAAGACCAACCGATACCGAGCGTTTCCGTGGACGAACTACTTCGCCCCCGGCTCTCTCCATGTGCTGGCAGAACCAATACCGGTGAAACGCATACGGAAACTGGACGGATTCGAGTACCTTGGGAAATGCCAGAATGCCTGCTGGAAGGTCACACAGGAAGAATATCGTGAGTTAACGGGGCAGGCCAGATAGAGGTGCCTCCCGTTAGGCCGACCAAGTGGATGTGGTGTTTAATGCGTTGGGCGTGGTCATCGTAGCTCAGTCTCGTGACCTGATTGATCCGCAAGCGGTTCGGCTGCAATTTAGAAACGACGAAATGGGCGGAGTTAGTCGAGTGATCCGAAGCAACTAATTCTATAGGCACAACAATCACGCAACATGAAAACTCAAAAGTACGCCGTCAACCAACACCTGATCGAAACCATCCTCTCTTGGGTAAGGGCTGGCGAAATCGCCATCCCTGAGATCCAGAGGCCATTTGTCTGGTCGCCGAAAAAGGTCCGGAATCTAATGGACTCGCTCTATCAGGGTTACCCTGTCGGCTACCTGATTGCATGGCGGAACCCAAATGTGAAGCTGAAGGACGGCTCCACCTCAGAAGGGAAGAAAATTCTTATCGACGGCCAACAGCGGGTGACTGCGTTTATGGCGGCGATGCTTGGGCGTCCGGTAATTAACAAGGACTACAGGCAAGTCAAGATTCGGATTGCTTTCAATCCTCTCACGGAGGCGTTCGAGGTCTTGAATTCGGCAATCCACAACGACCGTAGTTGGATACCGGACATCGCCCCTCTCGTCTCTGGAGAACAACGATCAATTCCCGCTGTGCGTGCTTATCTGGAACACAATCCGAATGCCGACGAAGTTCGTGTAGAGAATTCCATCTGCAATTTGACCGACATGACGAAGAAGCAACTTGGCCTCATTGAGCTAGATTCCGATCTCGACATCGAGACAGTGACGAAGATCTTTGTTCGGATCAATGCCGAGGGCGTGGTGCTTAGCCAAGCCGACTTCGCCATGTCCAAGATCGCATCGAATGAGAAGTATGGGGGACCACGGCTGCGGAAGTGCATTGACTATTTCTGTCACTTAGCGGTGGCTCCGGAGTTTTACAACCAGATTGTGGATGTCGATCACGAATTTACCAGCACACCCTTCTTTCAGAAGATGGCGTGGTTACGGAACGAAAACGACGATCTTTACGATCCTGAGTATACTGATCTGCTTCGGGTCGCATTCACTTCCGAGTTCAACCGTGGTCGCTTAGCCGATTTGGTCAGCCTTCTGTCGGGCAGAAATTTCGAGGCAAAGACCTATGAGGAGGCAATTGCCGAGGAATCATTCAAGAAGCTAGAGACCGGCATCCTAAACTGTATGAATGAGACTGGGTTCAAGCGGTTTCTCATGATTATCAAGTCGGCGGGCTTCATCTCTCCGGGCCTCATTCGCTCAAAGAACGCCCTCAATTTTGCCTACATCGTTTACCTGAAACTGCGGTCAGAGGACTACCCAGCGGACGAGATCGAAAAATACGTGCGGCGGTGGTTTGTGTTGACCCTTCTCACTGGAAGGTATTCCGGTTCGCCGGAAACTCGGTTTGATTACGACATCAGGCAGATTTCCGGTGGAAAGATGAAGGAGTTTCTGGCAAACATGGAACAAGGAGAGTTGTCGGACGCCTACTGGAACACGACACTGCCCCGGAAGTTCACAACCTCCGTGGCAAGTAGCCCCTACTTCAATGTCTATTTGGCTGCCCAGGTTACGTTGCGGAACAGAGGCTTTCTATCCAAGCACATCACCGTTGCTGACCTAATCGCCCATCGTGGCGACATCCATCACATCTTCCCGAAGGATTACTTGAAGAAGCACGGGAAGACGAAGAGCGAGTATAACCAAATTGCCAACTACGCCTACATGCAATCTGAGATCAACATTGGAATTGGAAACGTTTCACCACGAGCCTATTTCAGCAACTTACACGACCAATGTGCTGGCGGCGAGGCCAAGCACGGGGGCATCACGGATTTGAATGATCTTAGGACCAATCTTGGCGAGAACGGTATCCCGGAAGACATTTCTTGCATGGAGGTCGGGAATTACCGTGACTTCCTGGAAAGGCGGCGAGTTCTGATGGCTCAAAAGATCAAGGACTATTACCACTCGCTATAAGGAGTATCCCTCCCTACACATCCAGAAACGCTACTTCATCTTTGCTGTCCGGAAGTCAGGCGGTCGGGTGAGGGTGAAAAGAGGCGGTACGGAACCAGAACAGAGTTTATTGTGTCTGTCGAAGGGGGGAATATCACGACGATTGAGAAGGGGCCTCGTCCAACATCCGGGAGATAAATCGTGGGAACTGAAGAATTAAAAGATAGGCGGGAGGCGGCACCGCCGCTGTGGATAAAGTTCGCTGTACTTCTGGAAGACTACGATCTTCCAGAAGTTCCGGCTAGACCCCACGGCCCCCTCTTTCATCGTTGGCTGCCGAACGGGCAAGTGGATGCGATTGCACTCCACACGGGACATTCCAGCACTAGCCTCAAGGTGTGGTTTGAGCGGCTAGGCTTTATTGACGATGGAATGGTTCGCTTCGCTTACGACCGACGGGAGGTCGCTGACGACGTGATTCCGCAGCAAGCGATTCTTGATGGTGGTCCCCTTATCGGCTTGCTCGAAATGACCAACGTTCCTGCCGACGAGATGCAATGTCTTGAGGACAATGCTGTTGGTTCCGACGCATACGTTGCTCTAGGCAAAAGAATTGTGACTACGTTTCTTCACCCGTGCATAAGCAGGTTCTTGAATTTCGTTCGAACCAGATACGGTCAATACTGGTTGCGTCCCCTCAAGGAATGGGACGCCCGCTACGAATCACTCGGAGCGTATTGTCAGTATCTCGATTTGCAGTGGAGCTTAGACCGAGGAGCTACGTGGAAGTCGTTTGAGCCAGATACTCCTGTCGGTCATCTGACTGTCACCATTCGGGAGACGTTCGTCGAATACCTTACGAAGCAGGACTGGAGCCAATTGTCGGAGGTTCGTGGGGCTAGGGATAGACCGTCTCCCGCCGCCCTTGCACTGACGGATGCTCATCGATCAGAGGACCAGGGACATACTTCCTACGCTTTCCTGCATGGCGTTACGGCTTTGGAACTTGCCGTCGGTGAATGTCTGCGGCGACAGGTGACCTCGCCCGAACTGAAGAAACTTGTGGAGTGCGTGTGGGATCTGCCTTTGCCTGCTCGCATGGTTCTATTGTCCAGCAGTTTTCCTGGCATTGACGAGACTGGTGTGGAACTCGCTGCAAAGGCTATCAAGACAAGGAATCGTTTTGTTCACGAAGGAGTTTTTCCCTCCGACGCTTCGAAAGGAGAACTCCGTGGTCTGTTTCGCACAATAGCTTGCCTCTTGGCTTCCCCGGAAGCTCGTTTCCCATCAGCAAATCCGGGGAACGCAAGTATGTCAGAGGAGAAGTGGGACCAGTGAGTGCGTCTGGGAGTGGCCTGCGACCTGGAGTGCTGCAAACAAGCAACAACGTCTGACACGGAGAACTACGCCATCATGGGATACGAGACCGCTCTTCATTTGATTGACGTGAAGATCAAGGACGAATCGCTTCCGATTGTGAAGAGATCGCTGCAAAACAAGAAAGGGCGTGGTCTTAGCCGCCTTGTGTATTTCCTGGGCGAAGCATTTCTGTCGGACGGCGGGTTCCTCTGCTTCAAGCCTACCGGAAACTATGACAGTCCATACGATCCTGACGAAGAAGATGGGACCGTGACCGTACTTGTCGGAAAGTGGCACGAGGCGGAACACATCGCCGGGTGGCTGAAGCTCCATTCCGAGAGGGGTGGACGACTCATTCAGCACAGTTGTGAAGCAGATGGGGCGGCTTGGGGATGGGAATTTGACGGACGTGGCAGGCTTCGAGAACTTTGTCTTTGTTCTGTCGGCAAATGGAAATGACTGGCTGCACGCCGAGCATCAATTCACGCTGCTAATCCACGGCGATGCTCGTGGGGCGGATTGGCTGGCTGGGGAATGGGCAAAGGAACGGGGCGTGGAGGTGGCCTGTCCGGCTGACTGGCGGCGGCGTGGTCGTGGTGCTGGTCCGATCCACAACCGGCAGATGCTCGACGAACACCCGGATCTGGTTTGTGACGTTCCCAAGTGGGTCCGGCACGAGGAATATGATCGACATCGCCAGGAAGGCCGGGGGAAAGGTGATCGTGGTGGAACCACCCGCAACAAGCCAGAAACCCATGACCACGTTCACCGACAATCCGTACCAGCCTCCACAAACGGTGACCGCCGCTCTGGGATCAACATCTGAGAAACCGGCAGAAGTCAGTTGGAAGCTGATCGCCCGACGCTGGGAATCCTGCGACTGCCCTACAACCTGATCGTGGGCTTGGCCGGACTGCTGACCCTGGACATGATCCCCAGGCTGATGGCGGCAAGTGTCATCGGTGGCGTCGTCGCCTTCGGGTTCTGTGCCAACGTGATGTACTTGCTGGGGCCGGTCACGGAAATGTACTTGAATTGGATCGTGGACGCCTGGGAAGGCCGGTTGGTGCCTCGGTGGCTGGCCGGTTTCGTCCGATCACGCTACCTCACAGCATTGTTGTTCGTTGGCGGCTGCCTGTTTTCGGTCGGCGTCACGTTGGCAATCGGGCTTAGCGAGGCGTTTGCGTCCATGCTGCCGAACCAGCAATGAAGGATCATCATGGCTTCGATTAAGCCCGGCCTCTACCGGCACTACAAGGGCAATAGATACATCGTCATCGGCGTGGCCCGCCACAGTGAAACCGAGGAAGAACTCGTCGTCTACCGGCAGGAATACGGGGACCACGGCCTGTGGGTCCGGCCCAAGGCCATGTTCATGGAGACGGTGGAAATAAACGGGCAGTCAGTGCCACGGTTCGAATACCTGGGGCCAGGATGTTGACTGGCTTCACCTCTTCCCAGCATCCAGCCGAAATCCATCACGTCGCCGATGGATTCGATGTAGTCCTGCATCTCGTCGGTCAGCAGCATGACCAGCCCATCGTTGCCGACATAGATGAAATACAGCCGCTCAGTTGACCCGGCCGTCGCCGACAAACCGGTTCCAAGCTCCTTCCCACCGGCCGTAATCCAAAATTTGTAACGGCCGTCTGCCGAAGTGAATTCGGCCAAGATCCCCCTGTGGAACCGTCTCCGCTCAATCAGCCAAACAACCGCCCTGCCGGATCGAACAACTCGTCAGCCACCTCCTGGTGCTTCCCTCCTATTGAAATCTAATTCGGACGGCCCGGAAGTCGAATTTGCCTCTTGCGTTGATTCTCGGCCATCCTGGAGGCTCTGCCGGGCATCCTACGCCAGTTCCCCGCCATCAAACGTCAGGCCGGAAACCAGTACCGACTGGCCGGGAAGCACTTGGCCCGCCGCCCGATGAATCCAAAAATTTGTAACGGCGTTTGCCTAGCTGTCTTTGGCCCAAAGCCGATGTATAAGAGGACTGAAAACAACGAACCTACGTCCGACCGGGCGTGTCACGAGGTCAGCGACGAACGAGGGCATAGGCAAAAGGTCACAACAGATGGCAACGATTTCAGAAGTAGCCCGTATCCTTGGAGTAGATCGGGATTCGGTCAAGGGCTGGGCGACCGAGTTCCCGGAATACCTGAGCCTATTGGCGAATCCGAAGAAAGGCCAAGAGCGGACTTTCACCGAGGCTGATCTCTGTGTGCTGGCGGTCATCGCTGAAGAGGTTGAGATGGACAGCGAGCCTGACGACGTTCGCTATGCCCTGAACAGCGGTCGCCAATTTGAGGAGCCGTTTCTCGAATCGGCACGGCTCCACAGCCCCCTCTTTCAAGACCTGCCGGAGGAGATCGATGAAACTTGGCAGCACGGAGTTTTGATCGGCGGCATGGCGTGCCGTAACCTACCGGAGGTCGCCAGGGCATACAATAATAGCGTCGTCTGCGTCAGGTCTGGTTCATAGTGTCAGTCGGTGTCATCTTCAAGTTGAGTCCGTCTTGAAAGGCGAATAGGAACGGCGGCTTACCCGGCCCTACGTATTCCCACATGTCCCTCTCCAACGCCGATGACCTAAACCCAATACGTGTAAGGTTTAACCACACTGAACACTTGGGCGACTACGCCGTGGGAAAGGTAAACAGCAGTTTACTCCCCCTGTGCCTGTTGCCGTGGCGGTGCCAACGTCTTAACTTCCAGCCTCGGCGTGACGCCCAACTTGGAAAACTCGTCCAACATGACCTGCATGATGTACTCGCCATCCTTCGGGAGAAAGAGTACGGAGTCGTGGATCGTTGTGATGAACGTCACCCTCTTTTCCCGCCGAATTCTCTCGCAAACGGTGCCGACTACAAAGTCACTCTCGGCTTGTTGAAGTTGCTGGGCGAGCAGCTTGTGCCCGTCTTTTTGATCTTTGGCTTGGTGCAAATACAAGGCTACCTGCGGGAACAAGCGATCAAACGTTTGTTTGATTGGTGAACGCTGGCACGGTTTGTCGTTTTCCGAAAACAAGGCACGCTGCGTAATAGCCTTCTTAACCTTGTCTCTGGTGACATTGGCCTCGTTAGCAATGTACTTGTAAACGTCTTGTTGGCAGCGGTCCAAGAAATCTCCGCAGTCGGCTCCGTCCTTCTTCATTTCCAAGGCCAAAAAGAGAAGCTGAGAGTTCTTAATGTCTATTTCGCTCAGGGGTCGGCCCGACACCCGCAGGACGCTTCGCAGTTCCCGCTTGAGATTTGTGACGTTGCTGTGAAACCTGCCATAGTCGTCGGCAGCAGCATGATAATACCCATCCTGAATCATGTTAAGTGCATACCGGTACGCTTCGATTTTGTCTTCGACGGTTCCTTTGTTCTTGTCCATCTGCGAGACTACGGCCACCTGCCGAAGATACTCTTGGTCTATCTCTGCAAGCCCGATCCGATACAATTGATCTCGTAGCCAGCGATGGACCGGAGCCTTTGTAGCCTGCTGACGTTGTGCAGCCAGTCGTTTTGAGAGTCTGGTGTCGTTAAGCGGGATCTTCTTCCTGACGGCGTTTCTAAGCTCATCGGAAACCAGTCTGTAGCCGTATGATTTCTCCCCTGGCAAATAGTGCGTGTCACGTTCCAGAATGTTTAAGTCCAGAAGCAGTTTCATGACGGCGGGAGCTTCTGGAACGATAGCCTTGAGATAGGCCATCTTCAGTTCAATGAAGGCATCCCTTTCGCCATCGTACAGCACGCGACGCAGGTGCAGCAGGTGGAGGATATACTTGACGGCCGCTTGATGTGGTTTTAGTTTAGGATAGGAATCCCAATCAAACCCAACCGGAAAGTACACGTGCGTGGCCTCTAGGGCTCGTGGCTTTCTGCTATTAACACTTCGAGACTTGGGGATTCTCTCTGCACCATTATTAACCGCTCTTATCTCCATGTCTTGGCAGGGTTTAGAGTCGATTTCTTGCTCTTTACCAGAATCGTATGAGGGAGAAGAAGAGGGAGGAGAAGAACTACAAGGACTGCTTGAAGTAATGCTGAGTTTGGTTTGTTTTTCTGTGTTAATATCGGAAACTGTTAGTTTTTGCTGTTGTCTGGTCTTTTCTCTTCGGTTTCTCGGTGTCTTGGCAACTGTTTGCTCAAAGGCGTACACATGATAGCCATTGAAGACGACTATGAACCAACCTTTACCACAATTCTCCAGCACCGCTGGGTACATTTTGGAAAACTGTTCCAGGGTGAGCCCGTTTGTGCGACCGGACTCATTTACTACAAACCCCACGGGCTGTGCAGCGGGCAATAGCTTTCTACCCTTTTTTTCCCATGCTGACTTGCTTCGGTATGGAAGAAGTGGCGACCAGCGAAATAGTCTTCCAACTCGACTTGCAATCGCCGGGATTTCGTGACGTGAATCACTACTATATGTTGTAGACATTGAACATCCTTTCGGCCCTGGTAGTTGACGCTACCAGGGCCGTGTTTTTTAGTGCTTAACAACTAGACTGAAGCGTGAGACGCATTCCGATCACCTGATCGAGCGAGTAATAGCGACGAGGGGTGGTGCCAATTCCTATTGATGGACGTGGCAATACGCCCGACTCCAGTTGATAACGAAACCATCGTGGTTCGAGTTCGAGCATGATTGCTGCCTCGATGATGTTAACGAATCCGGCCTGTCGCCGTAGCTGGTCTCTTGTGATGGTTCTCTTTTTTTTCATGATGGTGGGCCTCCAATCTATAGTAGTGTCGGCCTTCACGGTTTTCGGAGTTTGCACCGCCGATTTTCCGAGGGAGAGTAAACCACTGTTTACTCTCCTGCGGCGATTCGATGGCTGGCGATTCGCCATTTGTTTACGTCACGGTCGCAGCCGATAAAACGACGGCCGATTTTATGGGCGGCGACCCCCGTGGTGCCGGACCCCATGCACGGATCAACTACCAACGCTCCATGTGGACTGAGACGGCGGATGATCTCCACGTACTCAGGGACCGGCTGTTGGTACTCGGCCCAGTTCTTTTCTTTCGTCGATGAGTGAATTAAGTCTTCAACACCCTCCAGGTGGATTTTGTCGCCGGGGCGGGAGAACACGAGGTGCGGTCGCCACCATGTGTTAATGCCGTTGCGTTCGGGGGCAGGCTTGATGTTGTCAAACACCACCGCCATGATCCATCGGTACTCAAGGTGTTTGCCGAAGGCTCTGAGGCATTCGGGCAGATTCAGTTGCCCGATTTTGGTCGTGAAAATGCCTCCTGGGGCAAGCCACTTTACGGCGAGTTCCCCAAGGTCTTCCCAATCTTGAGAGACCTCTGTTTGCCAGAGCACGTCCGTGGCAATCAGGTCAACAGTACCGGCTTTTATTGGCAAGTCCCGGAAATCGCAATGGTGGACACCTTCGACCGCACGGGCGGGGAGTTGAGCCACCCGGTCTTCTCGTGCTTTGACTGCGGCAGTTAACTTTAGGTGCCGGGGGGATGAATGGCCGTTGGGCTTCTGGTCACCGAGGACGGTGAGTGCATTGACGATGCCAGCGAGATCGGACTTGCTGCGGAGGTTCGTCTTGGTGATCTTGCGGACCTTCCCGTCCAGTCCGACGCTGTGGTCCGTTGGCGGCAACTCCTGCATTTGCAGCAGTTGCTTTCTGAGGCGACCCACGGTGGTGGGATCGACCCCAACCAGCTTGGCTACGGAGCCGTTAGAAAGTGTTGGATCGGCCTTGAGCAGCACCCCAATGTACTGGGTCCGCTGCGTTCGTGTGGGTGCAGTCTGACGCCGGAGGATATTCAGCCGAATCCGCAGTGCAAGTTTTTCGTTTTCAGTCAGGCCGTGGACGAGTTCGGCCCGCTTGTGCCAGTCGATGCCAAGCTCGTTACAAATTTTGGAACGGAGCCGACCGTCGATCACGTGGCCCTGTTCGTCCAGGACTACTGGAACAAGTAGGGTGCGGGATTGTTCCAGGTCTTCCCGGAGGGATTGTTCTTCATCTGCCGTATGGGGAGGGAGAATGTCAGTGTGCATGGTATCTCCTGGGACGGGACATTGGGGGAGGAACAGGAGGGCCGGGAAAGATCCCGGCCCTCCTGGAGAAGCCGTCAGCTACTAAGCGGTGGCTGCCGCAAGGACAGAGGCAGCCGCAGGGCCGGACGCAGGTGCAGGGACAGACACAGGTGCAGCCGCCGTGACGCTGCGTTTGTCGATGCCGAAGGAGACCTTCAAGGTGCCCTTTTCAGCGGCTACTTCTGCAACCACCCGGAAGAGGGCATTGAGGTTCACCACCTCAAGGTCGAGGCTGTCGTCGTCCTCGGCCGTCACAGTGCCGATGGTGTCGTCAACAGCGGCCCGGATCAGGTTAACGTCGGAGCCGGTAATGACGACTTCGTAGAAGAACGTGGGCTGGGACTTGGGCTTCGCCGGGAAAATGTCCTGCTTCGCCGCTTCGATGTCCTTAGCCGTAGGGGATGACCGTTTGGCTTTCTTGGCGACACGACGGGCCTGGGCCACCACCTTCCGTACCTTGTCCGGGTGCTTCCGCATGGCTTTCAGCGGCCGGGTTGCCGCCATGCTAAGGGGGTTATCGTCCGCACCGGCCAGGACGTTAACCTCGTACCAGTTGCACAGATCGTAGGCCCACTGCTTCGTCTTCTGCCACCGTTCGGCCACATACTGCTCGAACGTCTGGTGGGTGGCCTTGTACAGTTCGGCCTCTTTGATCTCGACCAGAGCTTTGGCGGCGGCGAGCGTGGCCTCCCACCAGTTCTCCACCACGGTTTCCAGTTGCGACAGGCGGGCGTTCCGCTGGACCGTCATGGCGTCCACGGGAGCGGAAACTCCCCCCGTGGCGGCTCCGGCCGTGAACCCCGGATTCTCCCCAGTGTTAACTTCCGACAACGCCACTTTCCCGATTTCGTTCGAGTTACCCATTTTTGGGATCCTTCTGAGAGTTCGCTTCTCTCGGTCGAAAGTGACCGAGCCAAGCGGCGGAGCCGTTGCGGTGTCCGTCCACCTCTAAAAAACCAATAAACAGGCTGCTTTGGCATCTGCTAGTGGTTATACTGGTTCCGATACCAGAGTGAACCACTAATGGAGACGAGTGATGGTGAAGGCAGAAGTGGTCGCCAGAAGGCTACGGCAAGCCGCCAGCCCCTATTTATGGTGGCTTAAGAAAGATGTCGGTTCCCGACGAGCGAGCGACATGCAAGATAGTTCGGACTTAACGTCGTTGGCTGAAAAGTGCGGCGTTCCACCGAGGAGGCTGGCCCGGTGGCTGGATCGTGGCATCACACGCACAAGGGGGGAGCAGGGACGGAGAGATCTGGAGAATGTGTGTGCCGTGCTTGGGATCACGGTGGAGGGCCTGTGGGCGGATGAACCGCCGCAAGAAGTGGATAAGCCGATGTATTTAGCACACTGGGTTCGTCAGATCTATGAGATCATCGACCGGCGAAGCACCGGCGAACGAAGCCACTGGCACCTCGTCATTGACTTAATGCTGGACATTCAACAGAGGTACTACATCGCCATGGCTGCTGACAAGATGGCAAAGGAGCACCCGGAGTTAGTGCCAGAAGAAATGACGGGACAGGACGCCTTCGACGTGTTCTGGTCAATAGCCGAGCGGCTGAAGTTACCTGACGACGGCCAGTACGAGCGATTGTACGGCTTGCTGACCGCAATGAAGGCACTGGACACGGTGAGGAAGTCCCAGTTGACGCTGCGGGTTCCCACGCCGCCGATTCCACCAGGGCTCAGCTTCGACGAATTCCTGGGTTGGCTTAATGCGAATCGTCATGATCTGGGAGCGACACGGGAACCTCGGCACAAGGATCGCATTGCCAAAATCGAAGCCGCATACAAGGCCGCTGGATCGACGCTGGAAGCCGTTAAGATCCTGGAGGACGCCAAGTCAGCCAATACTGTCGCCAATAGTCTCGCCAATTGGCTTGCCGATTTGGACGTAAGCCCGCCCGGCATCCGCAGGTAAATGGACTGGGGGTCGATTCGAGCGATCTCAACAATCCGAGGCATCTTGCTCGCCGCCACGGCCCGACGTGACCGATCCGATCTGCCCGGAGAGGTGTTGTTGGGCTTGGCACAGGATGTATCTCGACGCAGGTTCGATTCCATTAGCCTCCACTAAAAGCCGCAACGCAGCCATGGAATCGAACCTGCTTGGTGAAACAGGGTGTGGATGCGATAAGGGGGTGATATTTGGATGCGATAAGGGCTTCGGCAGCCGCTCGGAAGCCACGAGCGGATGTTGACGCAAGTGCTTTCACAGAAACGACTAAGTGGCAGTATTCCTGGCAGCATAGATGGTGGAAGAATCGTGTCCCGCCGCCTCCACTAGTGGCCAGTTTGCGATTGATCGCAAACTGGCTTTTTTATTAGACTTATGCTACAATCCTTGCTGTTAAACGACTTACGATGAGTGGCGTGTGGCCAATTAGGTGGCCAATTAGGGCTGCAATGGTGGCCAATTAGCCCTCGCCGAGTGTCGGTTCTGAACAGTTCAGGAGGTAGCCATGTCCGATGTCAACGGCCGGGTCATTCGCCGCCACAGACGACGCACTGACGACGGGAAGGGGCTGCGTCGGTTGGTTGCGGGAAAACGGTTTCGAGTGCCTGCTGGTGTCGATGAGCGGGATGCTGAGCAGCGTTTTCTGAAAATCGAGGCACTCTGGCGGGACAACGAGGCGTTTTGCGGCCGAATCGGTCGCCCCGTTCAATGGACTGACATCGCCATGTGGGCTGCCGAGGCCCTTCGGAAAGGCGACGTTCGAATTCCTCTTCCACCAATCGAAGACATCCTCGCTAGCTACGAAGAAGGCGACTATTCTGCTACCCTGGATGGAATCGTTTGGCAGCACACCGACGACCAGTTGGCCTGCGACCTCCCCCGCACTGTCGATGGTCTCGAATGGGACGAGGCTCGGCACTTCTACGATGTCGTATCTAGTGTCCGTCCGGAAATAGGGCTTTTTTCGTTAGCGACGCGACGCGAGACGACGTAAACAGCGTCGAAGATGCAATCGAGAAGGCGGTTCTTTGCTGCCTGTGACCCGAACGGGTGGATCGGGGGTCGGCAGAGCGTCGAGCAGGCGCAGCAGCGATCGGGACGTTGTTGGACAGGCAACGTTGGAGTTGGGTGTCGACGATGCGGAGGGCTTTGCTAGGCAGCCTTACGCTTGCTTTGGGCGGCCAGGGACTTGGGGGCTTGCTGGGCTATGAGCAGGCGGCCAAGCGTGTGCAGATTCCGGCCCAGGATGGCCAAGGACAGATATCGCTGATAGCCGATCTCCGTGTGGTCGCGGCAGCGTTTCATGCCGTTGCCGGATTGCAGGGCACCAATGGCCGACTCAATTCCTGAGTGCCGCTGTCGGGCCTTGCGAAACTTGACCGTGGCTGTCTCCTCCTGCTCAGCCGCTTGCTTCGCGCCCGGTTTAGGAAGACATGGATGCTTGACGATTTGGGCGAGGAGCAGTTGGTTCTGAGGTGAATGGAATCCGCGATCCAACGACAAGGATTCCATCTTGCCATTCAGGACATCCTGGAGAGCCCTGGTCTGTTCCACGATCACATCGCGGTCACCTTTGTCACGAGCCAAGAGATGAACCACAAAGCCGGCTTTGTCCTCGAACACTAAGATCAGGCGGCCAAATTGTACTGGCTCTCCTGCTTTCCCTCGTTTGTAGA
>Ga0351919_10067_pt1 | contig 33920 bp, 26 predicted proteins | sample TotcelHT113001N6_FD_206845 | JGI IMG/M metagenome (GOLD analysis project Ga0351919, IMG submission 206845) | Enriched cells from coal bed in the Powder River Basin, Montana, United States - Total cells T11 rep1 HSBNCT.T11.300.1.N6 ...
AATTGTGTCGACGCCGTGGCCGCCGCCTTGACGGATTTCGATCCCAGCCATGCGGACAGCTACCGAACCAACGCCGACGTTTACCGTCAGAGGCTGATGCAGTTGGACGAGTATGGGCGTCGATCGCTCGGTTCGATTCCCGCGCAGCGCCGCGTGCTGATTACGTCGCACGATGCGTTCAATTATTTTGGGCGGGCCTACGGCTTGGAGGTGCTGGGAGTGCAGGGGCTGTCGACGGAGTCCGAGGCCGGTCTGCAGCGCGTCAACGAGTTGGTTGCCTTGATCGCTGCCCAGGGCATCCGGGCGGTCTTCGTGGAAAGCAGCGTTCCCCGGAAAAACATCGAGGCCCTTGTCGAAGGGTCGCGGGCGAAAGGGCACGACGTCCGCATCGGCGGCGAGTTATTCTCCGACGCGATGGGTGAGGCGGGGACGTATGAGGGCACGTATGTGGGGATGCTCGACCACAATATCACCGTCGTGACGCGGGCGTTGGGGGGCGACGCGCCGGAGCGGGGAATGCAGGGCAAGCTGTCGCATGCGCGGGGAGCAGGCGAATGAGGAACGCAAGTAATTCGGGTGGAGCTCAAGTGGCCTCTCAGGGCTCCGCGTCCTCAGAAGCCGCCGCCGTCCCCTTGTCGGTCTATGATTTGACGGTCGCTTACCATCGCAAGCCGGTGATTTGGGATGTGGGGTTCGACATTCCCGCGGGGACGCTGGTCGGTATTGTGGGGCCCAACGGCGCGGGCAAGAGCACGCTGTTGAAAGCGGTGATGGACTTGATTCCCCGGGCCTCGGGCCGGATTCAGGTGTTCGGAAAGGACTACGCTCAAAGCCGCCGTCGCGTGGGTTACGTGCCGCAGCGCGAGACCGTCGACTGGGACTTTCCCGTCGATGCGCTCGACGTCGTAACGATGGGCTTGTATCGCGAGATCGGCTGGTGCCTGCCCGTTCGCAAGAAGCATCGCCGGGCGGCCATGGAGGCGCTCGAGCGAGTCGGCATCGCCGATCTCGCTCATCGCCAGATCAGTCAATTGTCGGGCGGTCAGCAGCAGCGAACGTTTCTGGCCCGCGCCCTGGTGCAGGATGCCGATCTGTATCTGATGGACGAGCCGTTCGCAGCGGTCGATGCGGCCACCGAGCGGGCCATTGTGGACGTGCTGCGGGAAATGCAGCAGCGCGGCAAGACCGCCGTCGTCATCCACCACGACCTGCAAACCGTCTCGGCGTATTTCGATCACGTTGTGTTGCTCAACATGCGCGTGGTGGCGAGCGGCCTGGTGGGCGAGGTGTTCACTCCGGACAACCTGCGGAAGACGTATGGCGGCCGGCTTACGCTGCTGGATGAAGTCGCGGAGGCGATGCGCAACCAGGAGCGTTCGCTATGAACCGCCGCGTTGCCTCGTTCGCCCTCGGCTGGGTGCTGGCCGGCGGCATGCTGGCTGGTGGGATGTGGCCGGCGGTTGCGGCCGATCGTCCGCCGGCGCAAGCCGAGCCGCGGCGGTCCCTCACCGATCGTTCGGTGGCGTGGCCGTCCTGGCTGCAATGGCGCGGTTTGTTGCGGTTGGATGATTACAACACCCGCGTGGTCGTCCTGGGCGTCGCGCTGCTCGGCTGTGCTGCGGGCATGGTCGGCAGTTTTGCCTTGCTGAGAAAACGAGCGTTGCTGGGGGACGCACTCAGCCACGCGACGCTGCCCGGGATCGGATTGGCGTTTGTGGCTGCCGTCAGCCTGGGCCGCGATGGAAAATCGCTGCCGATCCTGTTGCTGGGAGCGACCGTGACCGGGCTGATCGGTGTGGGAGCGATCCTGGTGATGCGGCATCTGACGCGGCTGAAGGAGGACACGGCACTGGGGGCGGTGCTGAGCGTCTTCTTCGGCGCCGGCGTTGCGCTGCTCGGCGTGATTCAACAGATGAAAGGCGGCCACGCCGCCGGCCTCGAAGCGTTCATCTATGGCAAGACGGCTTCGATGGCCCTGCGCGACACCCTGGCGATTGCCGTTGCGGCCGTCCTGTGCATCGGTGTCTGCCTGCTGTTGTTCAAGGAGTTGAAGCTGTTGTGCTTTGACGAGGGCTTCGCCGGCGCCCGCGGTTTTCCCGCGGTTCGACTCGACGTCGTGTTGATGGCGTTGATTGTGACGGTCTGCATCGTGGGGCTTCAGGCGGTCGGGCTGATCCTGGTGATCGCGCTGTTGGTCATCCCGGCTGCGGCGGCGCGCTTTTGGACTGACACGATGTGGAAGACATTTGTCGTTTCCGGCGTCTTGGGCGCGGTGGGGGGGATGGTCGGCGCCGGCATCAGCGCCGTATTCTCGCGTCTTCCGTCGGGTGCCATGATCGTACTGGTCTGTGCGGCCTTGTTCCTGTTCAGCATGGTCTTCGGGACCGTCCGCGGCTTGCTCATTCGCGGGCTGCACAGAACCCGGCTGAATCGCTCGGTGGATCGGCAGCATTTGCTGCGTGCCATGTACGAACTTCTCGAAGCCTCCGCCGGTACGCCACACCGGCCGCCTGCGAACGGTTTGGACGTGGACGGCTCGGCGCAGCAGGGGACGGTTGCTTTCGACGAGTTGCTGGCGACAAGAAGCTGGTCGTCCCTGCGGCTGAGACGAGCCATCCGCCGCGCGAGCCGCGCCGGCCTGCTGGAACGACGGAATGAACGGATCCGCCTGACGGAACAGGGAGTGGCGGAGGCAGTCCGGCGGACACGGCAGCACCGTCTATGGGAACTGTACCTCATCACCTATGCCGATGTCGCGCCCGGTCGCGTCGATCGCCAGGCGGATGCGATCGAACACATCCTCGAACCAGAAATCCTTGCCGAACTGGGAGCGCTGCTGGACGAACGCCGCTGGGAGGTGCCGGCAAGTCCGCATCCCCTAGGCGTCGGCGGGGTGCAAACATCGCTCGGCGATGGAGCGCAACGTGACTGATACAACGATCCTGGCGAACTGGAGTTGGGCCCTGGACGGCTGGATCGTGGCCGCGGGAATCCTGGCTGCCGTGGCGGCCGCGCTGCTCGGTAATTTCCTGGTGCTTCGCCGCATGAGCCTGCTCGGCGATGCGATCAGTCATGCGGTGCTGCCCGGGCTGGCGGCGGCCTTTTTCCTCAGCGGCAGCCGCAGCAGCGTGCCCATGTTTCTGGGAGCGGTCGCCGTCGGCGTCCTGACTGCCTTTCTTACCGAGTGGATTCGCAGAGCCGGCAGAGTGGACGAAGGGGCGGCGATGGGCGTTGTGTTCACGTCGCTGTTCGCACTGGGCCTGGTGCTGATCGTCCAGGCGGCGGACCACGTGGATCTCGATCCCAGTTGCGTGCTTTATGGCAGCATCGAACTGACGCCGCTGGACACCGTTTCTCTCGGAGGGCTTTTGTTACCCCGCGCGGTCGTCACGCTCGGGGCCGTGGCGGTCATCAATGCCGTGTTTGTGCTGGCATTCTTTAAGGAACTGAAACTCAGTTCGTTCGATCCGGTGCTGGCAACGACCAGCGGCTTCAGCGCCGGTCTGATCCACTACGTGTTGATGATGCTGGTGGCGATCACGGCGGTGGCCAGCTTTGAGAGTGTCGGCAACATCCTCGTGGTGGCGATGTTTGTGGTTCCTCCGGCAACCGCCTATCTGCTGACCGATCGTTTGCCGTTGATGATCGGCCTGAGCGTTCTGTTGGCCGCCGGCGCAGCGGTGATCGGCCATGTCGGCGCGCTGACTGTGCCGGCCTGGTTCGGATATCAAAGCACGACCACGGCCGGGATGATGGCGGTGGCGACCGGCCTGGCGCTGGCGCTGGCCGTTGCATTTGCACCGCGGCACGGCGTCGTGGTCAAGCTGGTTCGGCAGCGGTTGCTTTCGCTGAGAATCCTCTCCGATGACGTGCTTGCGTTGCTGTACCGGAGCGACGAGCGCGACGGTGAGGAGGGCTGGGACGTCGACAAAATGCGGGATCTCCTGCTCGCCGATCGTTGGTCGCTACGTTGCGTGCTGGCGGGCCTGCGACTGCGGAACGAGATCGACCGCTCGGGCCTCTTCTACGGCTTGACGACGCACGGACGGATGCGGGCCCGGGGGCTGGTGCGCTCGCACCGTTTGTGGGAGCAGTATCTTGTCTCCGAGGGCGGTCTGGGCACCGATCAGATTCACGACAAGGCCGAGCGTTTCGAGCACTTCACCGATCAGAAGCTGCGTGCACAATTGGATCGGGCCACCGGGATCCCGCAGGTCGACCCGCACGGCAAACCGATCCCGGAGGAATCGCAGGAGGGCGCATAAATGCTTGCGTGGATCCAATCCCGTGGATCATGCTCGTGGATCATGCTCGTCTTGCCGACCTTGCTTGCATCGCTTACAACATTGCTTTCGGGGCCTCTATGGACGAGGCTTAATCGACGCTATTGTTTTAAGGAAGGAGACGCGGCAATGGCAGGTGATCCACGCAAACGGCAGAAGAAGCTCGAACGGCGGGCGGCCAAACGTAAGGAACGCCGCCACGAACTCATCCGTCAGAAAAATCGCGGACTGAGCGAACTGCTGGCCCTGGCCTCCGGGGCACCGATCCTCCATTGCCGCATCGCCGACACGCTGTGGGACCAAGGCATGGGGAACGTCCTGATCAGCCGCCAGTTGCCGAAGGATCGTGTGGCCATGGGAATGTTCCTGGTCGACAGCTACTGCCTGGGCGTCAAGGATTGTTATGGCCGCTTGATGGTGCGGGCCGCCTACGACGCGATGTGCAGGCAGTTGGACGCGAACGCCACGATGGAAGACTACGCTCCGGCCGATACCCGCAAGCTGGTCGAGGACGCCGTCGAGTATGCCCGACAGCTGGGATTCGAACCGCATCCGGACTACCACCGGGTGAAGCCGATCTTTGGCGACATCGATCCGCGGGAATCGACCGAGGAATTCGAGTTCGGCTCGGACGGGAAGCCGATGTTTATCTCCGGTCCCAACGACACCCCCGAGCGGTGCCGTCAGATCCTCAGCACCTTGCAGCACCGTTGCGGACCCGACGGATTTCACTACTCCATGGTTGTCGCCGCTGGCGGTTCCATGCCGTTTCGCATCATGGACGAAGACGCCGAGACGGACGATGACGTTGACGACGGCGACGGCGGCGACGACGACGAAGAAGACAACTTCGATGCCGTGCCGCCGCGGAGAATTCCCGAGTGGTCCTAAAGTCGCACGAAGAGACGTTCCGTCACCATCCTAAAACGGGAGACTTCTGCCATGTGGAAAAGAGAAGGCGAGCAGGCGTGGCACTGCTTGGAACCGCGCCGACTCGCCATGCGCAAACGGTTTTCCACGGTTCCCAGCAGTGCTGAAGCGAAGCGCCAAGCGACGTCGCTGTGGCCCGTTCCGCTGCCGCCCCGATTGCCGTCGCACCCGGCGTCGCGGCGGCGCTCCCCGCACGGCTGACTCGCACGCCGGCAGCGTCCCGTCATCAAAAGCACGGTTTTCCGGCGTGCGAGTAAGCCGTGCCACGCGACGGACGCGGCTAACACGTAAGCCGTGGCACGCGCGACAGCTGAAACAGGCGGATCGGCCGGGGGGACCCGGGTGCGGTGGTCTGGGTGCCATCGAGTCGCCAGCCGCGGTCGTCAAGCCAGGCGGGAAACTCGCCGCCCGTGCTGCGGCCGCCTTCGCCCAACAAAACCGTTCCGCCGGGGGCGAGATGGGCTTGCCAGAAAGCGTCCAAGTGCGGCCAGTCCTGCCGGTCGTACAGGATGTCGGCGCCGACGATCCAAGCGAACCGTTCCGGCAGCCGGTCGCGGATCCAATCCAGCCGCCGGAACCGGACGCGATCGCGGTACGGCCAGCTGTTCAGGCGGGCGAACAGCAGCGCCGGCGGCGCCGCGTCGGCCATGGTGACCACGCCGCCGCAAGCCGCGGCGACGGTGCCGGTCAAGCCCAGACCGCATCCCAGGTCGAGAACTGGGACTCCTCGCAACGGAAGCTGTACAAGCCGCTGGCAGACCGCCAGCGAACATCCCCACAGCTCGGCCCAGTAAGGCTGCCACCGCGGCAAGACGCTGCCGGACGCATCGGCATCCTGTTCCATCCGCTGGAGCATTTCGTCCGGTTCGGCAACGCGAGTCAGCTGGACAGTCAGGCCCTCAAAATGATACGCTTCGCAGATCGTGACGTATTGGCGGCGGATGCGCGCTTCGAGCCGCGCTCGCTGGTGATCGGCCCGGGGGGCAAGTGCCAAGTTGGAGGGCGACATTGAATTGGAGCCTATGGAAAACGTCTTTGTTCGATCCGACTTATCGCAATGATCCCACACAAACTCAACTCGCCTCGCCGGAATCGCCGTCGCTCGTGGGCGTTGCACTTGTTTCGCATCGCCGTATTGGCAGCGGTTGTGTGGCTGGTCCGCGAGCAGCACGTGTGGTATCTGGCCCAAGTCCAAGGCCGGCAGTTGGCAGCCGTCCATGTGGATCAGGTGCGGCGGTTTTATCCCCACGCGACCGAACTGAGCCAATGGAACCCGGAGGATGGCGGCCAAACGGTCTTGGACGCCGCCGGACGGCCGCTTGGCTATGTCGTACAAACGTCGCCGGCCAGCGACGCGATTATCGGTTATGCGGGTCCCACGAACACCTTAATCGCCTTCGATCCGCAACAGCGTATTCTTGGACTGGCAATCCTGAATTGTGGCGACACTCAGGATCATCTGCAAGCGGTGCTCGCGGATCGCCGTTTCCTGGAGTCGTTCGACGGGTTGTCGTGGCACGAGGCCGCCGCCCGGCGCGGGGCCGACGGCGTGTCCGGGGCGACGCTGACCAGTTTAGCAATTGTCGAAGGCATCGTCCGCCGCCTCGGCGGCGAACCGCACTCGTACCGGTTCCCGGACCCGGTGACGTTGCGGGAAGTCCGGCCCTTTCTGCCCCATGCAGCCCGCCTGGCGGCGGGGGACCAGCCGGGGCTGCTCCGCGTGGAAGACGCCGACGGCCGGTTGGTTGGTTTTGTCGGCCGGACGTCTCCCGCCGCCGACAATCTGATCGGCTTCCAGGGTCCCACCGACACACTGTTCGTCATGGACGCCCAGCAGCGAGTTCTGGGAATCGCCATGCGGCGCAGCTACGACACGGACGAGTACTTGCCGTGGGTCACGGACGACAAGTACTTCATGACGTGGTTCAACGGCAAGAGTCTGGAGGAACTGGCGGACATGGACCCGGCCGCTGCAGGCATCGAGGGCGTGTCGGGGGCGACGATGACCAGCATGTCGATGGCGTATGCCCTCGTGCGGGCGGCTCAAGCGGTGCGGGACGCTCCGGTGGCGGTCGCCTGGCCGACGTGGACGATTGCAGCTCGCGATGGAGGCACGGCGGCGGTCGTATTTGGCGGATTGCTGCTGGCCTTTACCAACCTGCGCGGCCGCCGATGGGTGCGGATCGGCTTCCAATTGCTCGTCATCGGTTACTTGGGATTTGTCAACGGCGACATGGTATCGCAGTCGCTGTTGGCCCCTTGGGCGCAGAACGGCGCGCCATGGCGGCTCGCGCCGGGATTGGTGCTGCTGGTCGCGGCAGCTTTTCTTGCGCCCTTGCTGACGCATCGGCAAGTGTATTGCCATCAACTGTGCCCGCACGGGGCCGCACAGCAATTGCTCAAGAATGCGGTGCCGCGCCGTTGGCGGCCCACGTTCCGGCTGCCGAATTGGGTCTTGCGCGGCGTGTCGCTGGTGCCCTTTCTCTTGTTGATTTGGGTGACGATCGTCGCGATGCAGCACCTCCCGTTCAATCTCGCGGCGATCGAGCCGTTTGATGCATACGTGCTGCGAGTTGCCGGCTGGGCGACGCTGACCATCGCCGTCGTTGGACTGCTCGTTTCGCTGCTGGTGCCGATGGCCTATTGCCGCTACGGCTGTCCGACGGGCGCCGTGCTGAATTACGTCCGGCTACAAGGCGTCGGCGACCGCTTTCAAGTGCGAGATCTTGCCGCCCTGGCGTTGCTGGGCTTGGCTCTTGGTTTGCGATTGTTGGCGGGGTAGATTTCACTTGGTCCTTTCCCCTAATCTTTCACCTAATCTTTCCCCTAATCTTTGTTAGCGGCCAGCTTTGTGCCTGCATCCTCCGCGGGCAGAAGGGAGATTAAGTGAAAGATTAAGTGAAAGATTAAGTGAAAGATTAAGTGAAAGATTAAGTGAAAGATTAAGTGAAAGATTAAGTATTAAGACGCAGTCGCGACGGTGATGCCACGACGGTGATGCCGCCACCTTTGCGCAAGCCCGCGAAGGCGTTATGTTTAGCTTGGTTGGGATTGCATGGGGAAGACCGGGGGAACGCGAATCATGGCAAAACAAGATGTGGAGGCGGCGGCGGGCGGCGAGCAAACGCCGACGTTCGAGGAATCGCTGGAAAAGTTGGAGCGGTCGGTGCGGCAGCTGGAGGATGGCAAGCTGGGACTGAGCCAATCGCTACAATGCTACGAGGAAGGCGTCAAACAGCTCAAGCTGTGTTATCGCGTGTTGGAGGTTACCGAGCGAAAGATCGAATTGCTGGCCGGCGTCGACGCCGAGGGCAAACCTTTGATGGAGCCATTTGACGAACAGGAAATGACGCTGGACGAGAAGGCCGCGTCCCGCAGCCAACGGCGTTCGCGACCGGCCAGCCGCAACGTCGCGGCAGATTCGGAGCAGGGGCCTCGAGGTGGGCTGTTTTGAGAGAACACGGGGACATCTCCAGTGTTTGGGCCCCGTTTCCAGGCTCCCGCTTGGCAAACGAGAACTTTGACGCGTGATTCTTGACACCGCGGTTGGCTGCGTTGATGAAGCATATATGATGGGCTCTTCTTCCCAACTTTTTCTTGACTATGCCCGAGCGACGAGCCCGGAGATCGAAGCTGCGCTGGACCGTTACTCGCAGTACGGCGACGATTGTCCTGTGGTGCTGCGGGAGGCGATCCGACACAGCTTGCTGGCGCCGGGCAAACGGCTTCGGCCCTTGCTGGTGTTAATGTCCGCGCAGGCGTGCGGTTGTTCCCAGGGGCAAGCAATGCCGGCCGCCTGTGCGGTCGAGATGGTGCATACCTACTCGCTGATTCACGACGATCTGCCGGCGATGGACGACGATCAGTACCGGCGCGGCCGCCCCTGCTGCCACGTGCGATTCGGCGAAGCGAACGCGATCCTGGCGGGGGACGCGCTGTTAGCCCAGGCGTTCGAGGTGCTCTCTGGCGAGCTGCAGCCGCCCGGCGTGGCTGTCGCGTGTTGTCTGGAGTTAGCGCGGGCGGCGGGCGCTGTGTCCTTGGTAGGGGGCCAAGTGGACGACTTGCAGGGCTCCGTAGGCGCGGCTGATTTAGCGAGGCTGGAACGGATCCATCGCCGCAAGACGGGGGCCATGTTCCAGGTTTCGTTGCGTTTGGGGGGGCGAATCGCTCAGGCTGCACTCCCTCAGATGGACGCTCTGGTGGAATTTGGCATAAAATTAGGCTTGGCATTTCAAATCGTGGATGACTTACTAGATGAGAAGGGCGATGCGGCTGCGTTGGGGAAGAGCGTCGGCAAGGACCGGCGGCAGGCCAAATTGACCTTTCCGGCGTTGCTCGGCGTCGCAGAAAGTCAGCGTCGCGCGGAAGCTTTAATACGAGACGCCCAGTTGGAATTGGACATTTTCGGCAGCCGGGGCGGTTGTTTACGCTCGTTGGCCCAGTATGTATTGGAAAGGAATCGTTGATCCGTGACACATCGTTTGCTGTCCCAGATCGAAGAGCCGCTGGCACTGCACGCCATGTCCGTCTCCGACTTGACGGAACTGGGCCGCGAAGTCCGGGAGGTGTTGTGCAATCTGGTTACCGAGCGGACGGCGCACTTCGCCTCGAATTTGGGCGTCGTCGAATTGTGTCTGGCGTTGCACAGCGTCTTTGATTTTCGCAAAGATCGCTTGATCTGGGACACCGGACACCAGGTTTATCCTCACAAGCTGGTGACGGGCCGATACGCCGAGTTCGCTGCAATTCGGACGCACGGCGGGCTGATGGGGTATCCTAACCCCGCGGAGAGCCCCTACGATCTGTTCATGACCGGGCATGCGGGCTGTAGCGTCTCGACCGCGCTGGGCCTGAAGACGGGCGACGATTTGCTGGGCCGCACGGACCGCCGCGCCGTGGCCGTGATCGGCGACGGGGCGTTTTCGTCGGGGATCGTGTTCGAAGCCATGAATAACGCAGGCGGTTTGAAAAAGAACCTGCTGGTGATCCTGAACGACAACAAGATGTCGATCTGTCCGCGCGTCGGCGGGATGGCGGGTTACCTGGATCGTTTGCGGACAAACCCCTTCTACACGGGACTGAAATCCGAAGTCGTCAGGATGCTGAATCATGTCCCCTTGTTCGGCGATCCGACCGAGCGGTTCTTGGCGCAGATGAAGGAAGCCGTCAAGGCCGGGTTGCACGGAGGCATGTTGTTCGAGGACTTGGGTTTTCGTTACCTGGGACCGATTGACGGGCATGACCTGTCGGTGCTGCGCAAATATCTGAAGATGGTTCAGGATCTGGAGGGGCCGATCCTGCTGCACATCGTGACCGAAAAAGGCCACGGCTACGAGCCGGCCGCCGAGGATCCCGTGTATTTTCACACGCCGCCCGCGTTGCGAAACATCGTCCAGACGCAGGACCCATCCGCGAACCAAGGTCTGGCGTTCACCGATGTGGCTCGAGATGCGATTCTTGAGCGGATGCGCCGCGACCCGCGCGTCACGGTGCTGACGGCGGCCATGTGCCAGGGTAACAAGTTGGAGTCGATTCGTAGCGAGTTTCCCGAGCGGTTTTTCGACACCGGCATCTGCGAATCGCATGCGGTCGCTTTCGCCGCCGGGCAGGCCAAAGTCGGCATTCGCCCGATCGTCGATATCTACAGCACGTTTTTGCAGCGGAGTTTCGACCAGATCTTTCAAGAAGTGGCCCTGCAAAACCTGCCGGTCGTGTTCATGCTGGATCGATCCGGATTGGTCGGTCCGGATGGGCCGACGCATCACGGCGCGTTTGATTTGCCCTATCTGCGGATCTTTCCGCATCTGGTCGTCATGGCCCCCGGCGATGCGCACGATCTGGGGAACATGCTCGACTTTGCTTTGAGCCACGATGCCCCTTGTTCGATCCGGTATCCGAAAGCGGGGGCACCGACGTTTCCGGGCGATCGCGGGGCGGTCGAGTTGGGCCGGGCGGAAATCCTGAGTTGGGGCCGCGACGGCGTTATTCTGTGCTGCGGGGCCCTCTTGGGCGAATGCCTGCTCGCGGCCCAGCAACTGCGGGGCCAGGGGCTGGACGTCGGTGTCGTCAACGCTCGGTTCGTCAAGCCGCTGGATGCGGGCGTGATCGAGCGCGCCCTCTGCCAAGGCGGCTTCGTCGTGACTGTCGAAGAAGGCTGTCTGGCTGGCGGTTATGGAAGCGCCGTTTTGGAAACGGCGACCGATGCCGGCTGGAACGTGCATCGACTTCGACGCTTGGGACTGCCCGATCGTTTTATTGAGCACGGCGAACGTCGGGCCCTGCTGGCGGACCTAGGGTTGGATGCCGACGGCATCGCCCAGGCTTGCTTGGCAATGGCGCACGGTGCGGATATGCTATGCGGCGCGGAATGCACGGGGAACTAGTGCACCGTCCAGGCTAAAAATATGGGTAGCCGAACTCGCCAGAGTTTGGAAGACGGAAGTCTTGCAACTTCCGCTACCCGAAGATCTAGGCCCCGGGTTGCCATTTGTCACAGGGTGTCCGCCTGTGCTACGAAGAGTCCTGCGAGGTTGTCTCCAATGTCCAATCCTCAATCGAACTCGCCGCCGTGGATTTTGGAGGGGCGATCGCGTCCACGCGTGGTGCTGTTGGGTAGCGGGGAAAGGCCGCACGTGCTGAGCGAGGCGGAGCGGTTGCGGCCGCTGATCGCGCAACATGCCGACATCCTCGTGACCGACTTCTGCTTTCAGGAGGATCTGTCCGTCGTCCCCGCGGATCTCGCTTTCGTTTTCGGTGGCGACGGCTCGATTCTGCGAGCGGCGAAACAGATGGGAGCGAATCAATTTCCGGTGCTGGGAGTCAATTTAGGGCGTTTAGGCTTTTTGGCGAATGTCTCGCCGCGGGATTTTCAGCACTGTTTGCCGGGGGTATGCGCCGGGCGTTGCACGATTGTTGACCATTTAATGCTGCAATGTACGGTCCTGCGCGACGGCATGGCGTTGGGCAGCCAGCTGGGCTTGAACGAGGTTGCCATTTTGGGCGGTCCGCCGTACTCGATGCTGTCCATCGAACTTTACGTTGACTCGGATCTCGTAACCACTTATAGTTGCGACGGGCTGATTATCAGCACGCCTGTCGGTTCGACGGCGCACAATCTGTCCGCCGGCGGGCCGATTTTGCGGAAGAATTTGCAGGCGTTTGTGATCTCGCCGATCAGCCCGCACACATTGACGATGCGTCCCGTGGTCGACACGGCGGATCGCGTATACGAAATCGTCGTTCGCCAGCCGCACGACAACACGACCGTCGTCCTGGACGGCGTCCCTCTGTGCCGCTTGACGGCTGCGGACCGCGTTCGTGTCGAGCGGGCCGCGCCGACGTTTAAGATGGTGGAGATTCCAGAGCATCATTATTATCGCACGCTACGGGAAAAACTCGGCTGGGGCGGCGATGTCCGCAGCAACTCACTGGGCAGGGAGGCGCAACTGTGAAAGCCGCAACGGGAGTATTGGTGTTTGCAGCCGGGACGTTTGCGGCCGCGGTGTTGGCCGCCGCGGACGCTCCGGGAGAGGGCGTCGCCTCCGGCGGCGCGGAGCGTTACCATTTGCGGTACGAATTTTCGCCCGGCGAGGTCTTCCGCTGTAAGGTGACCCACCTCACAACGGTCGATACCAAGATCCGCGGCGTCACGGAAACCGCCCAGACGCGGAGCGTGTCGACCAAAGTCTGGAAGATTTTGAGCGTCGATCCGGCGGGCAACGTGACGTTTACGTACACGGTCGAAGACGCCCGCATGTGGCAGCAGTTGACCGGCCGAGAGGAAATCCGCTACGACAGCACCCAGGACAAGGAGCCGCCGGACGAGTACCGCCACGTGGCCGAGACCGTGGGCGTTCCGATGGGCACGATCACGATCAGCCCCAGCGGCGAGATTTTGCGACGCGAGAACGCCCGTCCTCAATTCAATCCGGGCATCGGCGAGTTGACGATTCCGCTGCCGCCTCAGCCGGTCCAGGTCGGTGAGAGCTGGACACGCGAAGGCGAATTGCCGATCCGGCTGAACGACGGCAAGGTCAAGCGGATCAAGACGCGTCACGTATACCAGCTGAAGAAAGTCGAAACGGGGGTCGCGACCATTGCGGCACGGACGGAGGTGCTGACTCCCGTCGACGATCCGGCCGTCCAATCTCAACTGGTCCAGCGGGTCAAACGCGGCGAGGTGCGATTCGACGTCGACGCGGGCCGCGTGCTCCAACAGCAGATGGACATCGACGCCACGGTGATCGGCTTCAGCGGGGCCGACAGCATGATGAAGTACTTGGCCCGCTTGACGGAAGAGTCCGCCTGAACGCATCCGGCCGTCCTTCATTGCAAGGCCGCGGGTTTTACAGGTACTTGGCCAGCGGTCCGCCCCGCGCCGCCAGCGCGTCGACTTGCTTGGTAACCTCCGGATCTTCGACCAGCGGCGGCGCGTAATTCGGCTTGATGCGGGCGTCGATCACCAACGGGCCGCGGCAGCCCCAGTGTTTGTGGTGTGTCAGCGCGTCCACGCCGTGCACATCGGCGGCGGGATCGCTGCGGGTAAAGACGACCCACAGAAAGTTGTTCAGCGTGCGAGCCGTGAATTCGCTGTCGTCCACGACCACGATCAGCGGAAAGGCATGCGCGGCGTCCGAAACGCCGCCTGGACGGCACAGTCGTTCGATCGCCGGATCGGGCGCATCGCGGGCCGTCATGGCCCGCGGCCCGGAGACGGCCAAGATACCGGGCAGGCAGACGCGCGGCTCGGAAAAACCGTCCGGCAACCGCAAGTCGGCGGGAACTTCGCTGGGCAATGACCGGCATACGGGTCCCGCCGCCGCGATCACCAGCTTGGAGCCTTCGTTCAGTCTGCTGCCGGTATAGTCCAGGGTGTCGATCGTCGTCCGCGTCTGAAAGTGCAGATCGCGTTGCCAGTCCACCCGCTGGAGAATGTGCCGGAAAAAGGCCGGGATGTCGTGGACCCTCAGTTGCGGATCATCGCCGTGGGCGGCGATCCACAGGTACTTGCTCAGCGACAGTTGTCCTTGTCCCAGAATCGCGTTGGCTTGGGTCAGGATTTCCTGCGGCTGACGCAGATCTTCGTAAGGCGTGTATCGTTCGCTGCCGATGGCCAATAGCAGCGGATGCACGCCCGCGGCATCGACCGCATGAACCGCGTGCACACCGGGAATCACGTGCGGAATCACAGGTCCGGTCAACTCGTGGATCAGCTCGCCGAACACGGTGTCCTCTTGCGGCGGACGGCCGACGACCGTAAACGGCCAGATCGCGCCGTCGCGATGGTAGACATGCTCGACGCGGAAAACCGGGAAATCGTGCTCGAGGCTATAGTAGCCCAAGTGATCACCGAACGGACCCTCCGGCAGCTTCTTGTCCGCAGCGATGGTTCCCGTAATGCAGAAATCGGCTTCGGCATAGATCGGCAGCGCGTCGGCGGGGCCCGCATTTCGCGGGCAGATCATGGGGATCCGGTGACCGGCCAACGCTCCGGCAAACGTCAGTTCGGACATATCTTCAGGCAACGGCATGACCGCGGCCAGGGCCATCGCGGGCGATCCGCCGACGAACACGTTGATTCGGAACGGCTTGTCTTGGCGGATGGCCGCCGCATGATGGACGCCGATCGTACGGTGCAACTGGTAGTGCAGGCCGATTTCGCGATCCGGTTCATAACGGCCGCCGGACAGCTGGATCCGGTACATCCCCAGGTTCGATTTCATCAAGCCCGGCTGCTCGACGTTCTCCGTATAGACCTGCGGCAAGGTCACAAACGCTCCGCCGTCGTCCGGCCACGATTTCAGTTGCGGCAGTTGGCGAATCGTGGTTTGGTGTTCCAGCACCGGTCCGCGCGAACATCGCCGCGGCAACATGCGCAGCGCGGTCCACGGGACGGCCAGGTATCGCGTCGGGCGGCGGAGCAACTGCTGCGGATCGATCTTCAATTCAATCATCCGCCGCACGCCGTCCCACGTGTCGCGAAACAGAAAGCGGGCTTGGTCGAGCGTCCCGAACAGGTTCGAAACCATCGGAAACCGGCAGTTCCGCACGCGCTCGAAGAGCACGGCTGGACCGCCGGAGGCATATACGCGGCGCTGGATTTCTGCGGCCTGCAGGTGCGCGTCGATCTCGTCGGTGATGCGGAGCAGACGTCCGTGGCGCTCCAGGTCTTCGAGACAGGCTCGTAAATTTCGATATCCCACGATCATGTTCCTCAAGGCAGCCGGTGGCCGCATCGATCTCTTGAGCTTCTTTGGTCAGCGATCCTTGCGCATCGACGCCGACAACAATCGCGTCTGCTTCCAGGTCAGCCGCTTCGAGGTCCGTGGGAGAGATGATCATGTTGCTTGCTCCTTAGTTGGTTCGTTTTGCGTGCCAACCGCGGCCACCTGTTCCCCGCAGCCGCCATGTGACGTATTGTAGAGGATCGAAGAGGCTCGCAACAGCTGCCTTGACTTCCTTGGGCGTTGAGAACTTCGGGCTTCCGAGTTTTCAATTTGTCTTGGGTTTCGGATTTACTTGCGGCCACCGGCGGGTTGCTCGCGCGTTTAGTTGCCGGCGGAGAGATCTCAGGAAAACTGGGCAATGTCACGGTCCTCATGAGCCCGGCGGGGGTCAAAGCCGCTCTGGTGGCGGTTGTGGGCTTGGGCGAGAGCCGGCAATTTGGACGAGGGCAAGCCTTTCGGGCGGCTGCCGCGGCCGCGAAACGTTTGGCCGAGCGGCCGCGCCGCCGCGTAGCTTTTTTCCTCGGCGAAGGCTGGACCGAGCAGCAGGTGGAAAGCGGCGTGAGTGGGGCCATGGTCGGCTGCTGTGGCCAAGACTTGTATCGCGCCGAGAAGAATCTGCATCCCTTCGAGGAGATCCTCTGGGACGACGCCTACGAATCCGTCCTTGCGTCCGGCCGGATTCTCGGCGAGTCGATCAACTTGACGCGGCAACTGGTCAACGAACCGGCCAGCCGGATCTATCCCGAATCGTTTGCCGCGGAGGCGGAAAAATTTGCGGAGGAGTTCGGCTTGGAGATCGAAGTCTGGGACGAGCAGCGTCTGGAAGACGAACGCTGCGGTGCCCTGCTGGCCGTGGCCCGCGGGTCGATGCGTCCGCCGCGTTTGGTGATCCTGTCGCACCTGGGCGGCGCAGCGGGCGATCCGGTCTTGGCGCTGGTGGGCAAAGGCGTGACGTTCGACTCGGGCGGTTTGTCGATCAAGCCGACCGACGGCATGAAGACCATGAAATGTGACATGGCCGGCGCGGCCACGGTGTTTGGGGCGATGCAAGCCATTGCCCGGTTGGAATTGCCTGTCAACGTGATCGGCTTGGCGGGGCTGGTGGAAAACATGGTCGGCGGAGATGCCTACAAACTGGGCGACGTGCTGATCGCGCGCAACGGCAAGACGGTCGAGGTGTTGAACACCGATGCCGAAGGTCGCCTGGTTTTGGCCGATGTGTTGGACGTGGCGCTCGAGCGCCAAGCGGACCGCATCATCGATTTGGCGACGCTTACCGGCGCTTGCATGGTCGCCTTGGGCACCGACGTGGCGGGACTGATGACCAACGACCAGCCCTGGTGCGATGCCGTCCGCTCGGCGGCCGACGACTGTGGCGAAGCGATTTGGCAGTTGCCCATGTTTGCCGACTACGACGAACAGATTCAAAGCAAGGTGGCCGACATCAAGAACGTTGGCGAGGGGCGCTGGGGAGGCGCGATCACGGCCGCCAAGTTCTTGGAACAATTTGTAGGCAAGACGCCGTGGGCACATGTCGATATTGCCGGCCCAGCTTTTTTAGAAAATCCCAAACCCTGGCTCGATGCCGGCGGGACGGGCGCCTTTGTGCGCACGTTGGTCGAAGTGGTACGGCGGTGGAACGGATGAGGACAAGGACAAATATCTGGTATTTTGGGGCTAATTTGTCGAACATTATGACGAGAACGTTAATTTTCGCTTCGAGCCGGAGCGTAAGTTATTGACAATTGAGTGCCGTATCCCTATCGTTGCGGATAGTTGCTTCGGTCCTTGCCCGCCTTGCTCTTGTTTTTCGGCGTCCGTTGCCGACGTTTATTTTCCGCCTTTTTTTCTTTTGGAGACCGCGACAAATGCTCCCCAGAGCCCGCAGCGGTTTTACGCTCGTTGAATTATTGGTCGTCATTGCGATCATCGGGGTCTTGGTGGCTTTGCTGTTGCCCGCCGTCCAGGCGGCTCGCGAGGCGGCGCGGCGTGTCCAATGCTCGAACAATCTAAAACAGCTTGCCATTGCTGCGCATAATTTCCACGACACCTATCGCGTCTTTCCTCCCGGAGGGCTGGTAAGCAGGGCGGGTGCCGCCGCGGCCGCTGATCAAAGTGTTGGTCTGCTTCCGTTTCTGATGCCGTTCATGGAGTTGAACGTCGTGCGGGACCAAATCACTGTGGGAATGGACGTCCGCTATACCACGACGGACGCCGGGAGACCAGCCAATACGGTGCCTTTTTGGTCGACCGTGGCGGGTGACACTCCGCCGTATCAGACCTGGACTGCTGCGCAGGCGAAAGTCGGCGCGTTTCTCTGTCCCTCCGCAATCCAGGGGAGCCCCAGTGTGGGCCTTGGGCTCTCCCACGTTTACTATCCGACGGCGGTGACCATCTACTATTACGGAGCACCGGCCCCTCCGCTGGGAACAACAAACTACGTCGGGTGTGCGGGAGCGATCGGACGTGTCAACGACGCAGTTTGGGATCAGTGGGAGGGGATCTTCTCCAACCGTTCGACGAACTCCATGCGCGACGTGTTGGATGGCACGAGCAACGTCTTGATGCTGGGCGAGTTCTCGGGAGGTTACAGTGCCACGAACAAACTCGATTACACCCTGGCGTGGATCGCAGCAAGCGCAGTCCCCACCGCCTGGGGATTGAAGCCTGACACGACAGGGGAGCCTGCCCCATTCACGCGTAACCTCCCAGCCTGGTGGCAATTCGGATCTTTCCACCCGGGAATGGTGCAATTCGCGATGGTGGACGGTGCGGTACGTTCGATTTCGCTGGACGTCGCCGACGAACCCGGCAGACGGTACTTCCGCATGATCAGCGCGATGCGGGACGGCAACCCGGTACCTTCGGAAGTGACGAGATAGCGCGGCGAACTGCTTAGCTTATCGAACTGTTGGGCCGCTTGTTTCCCGCGGGATTTGGGATTAGACTCTTGCCAAGCCTAAACGCGGGCTCGGCGAGTCTGCACGTGACCGCGTGCCTCAGATGCGTCGTTGACCCGGGGGTTAAACCAATCATTAGCGATTACGTGCGGCGCCTCTTGGTGCAAATCAACCATCGGTCTGACGACCATGAAATTGCGCGGTGGATATAATATCAGGTTGGCTGGCCGGCCGGCCGGGCGTATCGATGCTCTAGCCGAGCCGGCGTTGTTGCTGTTGCCGCAACGGACCCGCCGGCTGCGGTTCAACCAAGTGCTTGTCGAAAACGGCCAAGACGTTCGTTGCGGCGATGTATTGGCCGTCGATTCGGACCATTTCGGATTGCCGCTGTTGTCTCCACGTGACGGAACCGTCCGATTGCGCGCTCATCGGGGCCACATCACATTGGAAGGCTTGACTGTCGCGCCGCCGCAGGTTCCCTCCGCAGAGGTGAGCGACCGCTCGTATGATCCGCAGCGGCAACTGCTTGTGGATCTGGGCGTTTGGTCCTACCTGTTCGATGCGCACAGCGCCGCGATTCCCGATCCGGCTCAGCCGGCCACGGCGGCGATCGTGGCCACGACGCATCTGGAGCCGTTTGCGGGTCCGCGCGGCAACCTGCAACTGGTCAAATCGCTGGAGGACTTTCTCCGCGGGTTGGACTTGCTCGCCTCGCTGGTCGAAGGAACCGTGTACGTTGCAGTGCCCCGCACGGGCGGCCAATTGACAGCGCGGCTGCGGCAGGGACTAGCCAGCAAGCCGCGAATCGAGCCGATCGCCATCCCATTGCGCTACCCCATGGACCACTTCAACGTGTTGGCTCGAGCCCTCGGGTTGAGTCCGTGTCGGGGCCGGACGGTGTGGGGCTTGCGAACCGAGGGCGTGCTGGCCATCGACCAAGCGCTGACTCGCCGCCAGCCGCTGTTGGAACGCGTGGTGTCGTTGGGGGGCTCGGGGGTCGTTGAACCGGTCCATCTGCGAGCGCCGCTGGGATATCCGCTCGATGGGTTGCTTGCCGGGCGGCTGGCCGAGCAACCGTTGCGGATCATCGACGGGGGCATTCTCAACGGCGATCCGGTGGGTGAGCGGCAGTTGGGGTTAAGCGTCGAGTCGACCGGCTTCACGGTTCTGCTGGAGCCGACACGCCGCGAATTGTTCGGGTTCATCCGTACCGGGCTGGACCGCATCTCGTACAGCAATTGTTTTTTGAGCGTTTTCCGTCCGCGATATGCCGAACCGTTGACAACGGCGTTGCGGGGCGAGCATCGGCCGTGCATCGGCTGCGGCTTTTGCGAAGAGTTATGTCCGGCGGGGATCATGCCTCACTGGATCCACAAACTGGCCTATCAGGATGCGTTGGAGGAGATCGACCGCAGCGGATCGCACAAATGCGTCGCCTGCGGACTGTGCAGCTATGTCTGCCCCTCGAAACTCGATCTGCGGCGGGAAATCCTGGAGGCCAACGAAGCGATTCGGCGCGATCTGCACGTCGCAGAGCCAGCCGAGACCGAGGAGGTGGCGGGGTGAAGCTGCTTGAAACGCTGTTCGACCGCACGCGGCCGCTGTTCGAAAAAGGCGGCCGCTGGAACCGGTTGCGTCCGTTGGCGCAAGGGGCCGAGGCGTTTTTCTTCGGCTCGAACGAACAGACGCACGCGGCGCCTCACGCTCGTGACCCGCTGGACAGCAAGCGGTTCATGATGATGGTCATCATCGCCCTGTCTCCGGCCTTATTCGCCTCGATCTACTTCTTCGGCTGGCGGGTGCTGGCCATGATGGGCGTGTCTTACATCGCCGGGGGGATCGTCGAGGTGGCCTTTGCGATCATCCGCAAGAAGGACATCCACGAAGGTTTTTTCGTGACCGGGTTCCTGTTTCCGCTGGTCGTGCCCCCTACGACCCCGTTGTGGATCGTGGCCGTCGGCGTGGTGTTTGGGGTGCTGGTGGGCAAGGAGGTATTCGGCGGCACAGGGCGGAACCTGTTCAACCCGGTGCTGGTCGGCCGCGCGTTCCTGGCCGTCGCTTATCCGCGGCCGCTGGCCTCGGGGTTCGTGATCCCCGGCCAATGGCCTTGGGGCCGGCTCACGCAGTACATCGCGCCCACGGACGTCGATGCCATCTCCGGCGCCACGCCCCTGGTCCTAGGCCGGCAAGGGGAATACGGCAACTTGATCGATATGCTGTTGGGCGGCATCAGCGGCAGCGCGGGCGAGACGTCGGCGCTGGCGATCTTGATCGGCGGCGTGTTCTTGTGCCTGGTGCGGGTCGCCAATTATCGCACCGTAGCCGGAATCCTGGGCTCCGTGTTGGTTTTCTCCACGATCTTACACCTTGCCGATCCGGCCCGGTTCGGACCGCCGCTGTGGCATCTGTTCGCGGGAGGACTGTTTCTGGGAGCGTTCTTCATGGCGACGGATCCGGTGACCAGTCCGGCGACGGACATCGGGAAATGGGTCTACGGCATGCTGATCGGTACCTTGGTCGTGCTGATTCGCAACTTCAGCGGTTGGGTCGAGGGCGTGATGTTTGCCATCCTGTTGGGCAACTTGGCTAGTCCGCTGATCGACGAGATTTTCATTGGGATGCGGATTCGGAGGCTGCAGCGTGAAGGATAGCATCTACACGATCTGCTATGCCGTGGTCGTCGGCACGTTGTGTGCGGCGCTGCTGACCGGTGCCGCGGAATTCACCGCGCTCTATCGCGCCGCGAATCAACGCGCGGATGCCATGCGGAATATCCTGGCCGTGCTCGAGGTTCCGATCGGGCCGCGGATGTCGGCCGAGGAACTTTCGCAGTTGTACGAGTCGCGGGTGCGGCTGGAGACGGTCGGACCGTTGAACGTGTATCGCCTGCTGGCTGACGCCTCGGAAGCAGAAGCCGAATTGGTGGCGGTGGACGTGGTGGGACCGGGGTTATGGGGACCGATCCGCGGTTTTGTGTCCCTCGAGTCCGACTGGAACACGATCCGTGGGGTCACATTCCACGACCATCAGGAAACGCCTGGGCTGGGAGCGGAGATATCCGGCGAGGCTTTTCGCAGCCAGTTTCAGGGCAAGCAGTTGCTGGCCCAGGACGGAACGCCAGGACTGCGCGTCGTCAGCGCGGGGGCCCAGGGGCCCTTGGAGATCGACGGCATCTCCGGGGCCACGATCACCTGTGACCGTGTCGGGGACCTGCTGCGCGGCTTGGCCGAGCAGATTATTGCGGAGGGGCTTTCGGAGGAGCGTCGATGAGCACCGCCAATTTGGAGTCGCCGGCCGGCGCCGCGTCCTGCGGACCGTGCCAGCATCATGGGTTTTGCGACGGCAAGGGATTGGCCGTCTTCAAGGAGAGTTCCTGGACGAGTAATGCGGTGGCCGTCCAGACGCTGGGCATCTGTCCGACGCTGGCCGTGACCACGCGTTTGGAGAACTCCCTGGTGATGGGAGTCGCCATGATCTTCGTCTGCGTGGGTTCGTCGTTCATGCTGTCCTTGCTCCGCCATACGACGCCCCGGCGGATCCGTCTGATCGCCTCGGTGGCCGTCATCGCCACGTTTGTGATCCTGATCGACCAGTTTCTGAAGGCGTTTTACTGGGAGATGTCCCGCCAGCTCGGTCCGTATGTGGGATTGATCATCACCAACTGCATCGTATTGGGGCGGGCGGAAGCGTTTGCCATGCAGAACAAACCCCAGTTGGCCGTCGTCGATGCAGCGGCGGCGGCAATCGGCTTTGCCGGAATTCTGGCTGTCGTGGGCACCGTTCGCGAACTGCTGGGCGAAGGCACCGTGCTCGGTTTTACCGTGCTCGACCCGCAGTGGTACACGAAGAACCTGGTCATGGTCCTCGCTCCGGGAGCATTCGTCGTGATGGGCTTTTTGATCGCCTTTTTCAATTGGGTTCAAGCCCGGAATGTTGACAAGAGGTGACCGATGAATGAAACACCGTCCTTGTTGGCGATCCTCGTCACCGCCGCGCTGACGAATAACATCTTGCTGGCGAAGTTTCTTGGGATGTGTTCGTTTCTGAGTTGTTCGCGGCAGATCAGCACGGCATTGGGGTTGGGGGTCGCGGTGACGTTCGTGTTGACGGGCACGATCATGGTCAACCACCTGGTCTACCATCATCTGCTCGTCCCGCTGGGCCTTGAACATTTAATGCTGATTATTTTCATCGCCGTGATCGCCGGTTGCGTGCAGTTCGTCGAGATGTTCATTGAACGGTTCAGTCCGCGGCTCTATTATGCCTTGGGGATCTTTCTGCCGCTGATTACGGTCAATTGCGCGATCCTCGGCGCCGCGCTGTTCATGGTTATCGACGAGTACAGTTTTTGGGAAACGCTGGCGTTCGGATTCGGATCCGGGATCGGCTGGATGCTGGCGATCGTGTTGTTGGCGGGCTTGAGGAAACGGATGGGCTACAGCGATCCGCCGGCGCCGTTTCGCGGGGTGGCCATCACGATGATCGTGACCGGGATCATGGCGCTGGCCTTCATGGGATTTGCGGGGATGGGACAGTAACCAAGCGTGAGGCGACCATGATCTATGTCTGGGCGATTCTTGTCTCGGCCGGGTTGCTGGCCACGCTGGCCCTGCTGCTGTCCGTCGCCGAGCGCTGGTTGGTCAACTATGGCGTGTGCCAGGTCCGCGTCCAGGAGGGCGACGGGGTCCGCGCGATCGAAGCCGTCGGCGGCCAGACGCTGCTGGCCGTGCTCCAGGACGCCGGGATCAGCGTGCCCGCCGCCTGCGGCGGCAAGGGCGCCTGCGGCTACTGCAAGGTGCGGGTGACTGAGGGCGGAGGGCCAGTTCTCCCGACGGAGGCGCCTTTTCTATCGCGCCGGGAACTGACCGACGGGCTGCGGCTGGCTTGTCAGGTGAAAGTGAAAGAAGACCTGGGGTTGAGAATCCCCGATTTTCTCGAGGTTGTCGAGAGCATGGTTCACAACCGCACCTACGATGCCACGAAACGCTGGCATTTTCATATCGAGGGAGAGAATGGAAAACGTGAATCAGCGGGAGGTTGACGAGCTGTTGGCCAAGCACAAGGCCGGCGGCGGGGGGCTGATCGAGCTGTTGCAGGAGGTCTCGGCACGCTACCAATACGTCCCCCGTGAGGTCGTCGAGAAGATCAGTACCGAACTCGACGTGCCGCTCACCCAGTTGTACAGTCTGGCCACCTTCTACCAGTCGTTCAAGCTGTCGCCGCCGGGCAAGCACCATGCCTGCGTTTGCACGGGGACGGCCTGTTACGTCCGCGGAGCGCCAAGGCTGCTGCAGACGATGCAGCAGGAATTGCAGGTCGAACCCGGCGAGACCACGCCGGACGGCAAGTTCACCTTTGCCACGGTCAACTGCCTGGGCACGTGCGCGATCGGCCCGGTCGTCACGGTCGATGGCCGGTACTATGCCAATTTGACTGCCGACGCCGCCACACGCCTGGTCCGGAACATCGACGAAATTCAAGCGGCCGAAGCCGAAGCGTCCGCGTGCTGCCACGCCCGCGAGGGCGGCAGCTCCGGCGTGGCCGGCTCGACCGCCGGCGGCGGAGGCTTCGTCGAACCGCGCCCGCCGTTCGCCTCGCCGGACGAGTTGGCCGCCACCGTCGAGCGGTTGCGCGCCGCCCGCGATCCGAGCCGCACGGCCGTCATCGTCTCTGGCGGGACGTGCGGTTTCGTAGCCGGCGCACGGGAGGTCTTCCAGGCGTTGGCCGAAGAGATCGAGCGTCTGAATCTCGGCAAGTGCGTCGATCTGAAGTTGACCGGCTGTCATGGATTCTGTGCCCAAGAGGTCCTGGTCGTGGTCCGCCGCGGCGAGCGAGAGATCTTTTATTGCCGAGTCAAACCGCAGGATGCCGCCGAATTGCTGGACACCAGCGTCATGCACGACGGACTGCTGGAGCGGCTGCTCTTTCAGATGCCGGGCGGCGACGGGGTCCGCATCGCCGAGAAAAACAAGATCCCCTTTTACGCGCATCAAGAGCGGCGGCTGCTGCTGAACAACAACCGTATCGACCCGTTAAGCCTGGACGACTACTTGAGTCACGGCGGCTATGTGGCCTTGGCCAAGGCTCTGGCCACCGACCCGTGTGAAGTGATTGGCTGGATCAAACAGTCGGGCCTGCGCGGGCGGGGCGGTGGCGGGTTTCCCACCGGCCGGAAATGGGAGTTGACGCGTCAGAACACCCAGGCCCTGTCGGACGCCGACGAGGGGGACGTCAGCTGCTATGTGGTGTGCAACGCCGACGAGGGCGATCCGGGGGCGTTCATGGACCGCAGCATTCTCGAAGGCAATCCGCACGCCCTGCTGGAAGGCATGGCCATCGGCGCTTGGGCGATTTCGGGCGATACTTCCGCATCTTGCCGCGGCTACATCTATGTCCGCAACGAGTACCCGCTGGCCATCGAGCATTTGCAGACGGCCATTGCTCAAGCGCGCGCCGCAGGCCTGCTGGGCGAGAACATCCTGAACACCGGGTTCTCGTTCGACCTGCGGATCGTCCGCGGCGCCGGGGCCTTTGTCTGTGGCGAGGAGACGGCGCTGATCGAGTCGATCGAAGATCGGATCGGCGAACCGCGAGGCAAGCCTCCGTTTCCGGTGGTCAAAGGCCTGTGGGGGATGCCCACCACGCTGAACAACGTCAAAAGCTGGGCTTCGGCGGCAATCATCGTCGCTCAGGGCCCGGAGTACTTTGCGTCGGTCGGCACCGAAGGCTCGCGGGGGACCGCCGTCTTTTCGCTGGTGGGCAAGGTGGCCAACACGGGGCTGATCGAAGTGCCCATGGGCATGACCCTGGGCGAGATCATTCACGGCATCGGCGGCGGGTCGCAGAGCGGCAAGCCGATCAAGGCCGTGCAAACCGGCGGGCCGTCGGGCGGCTGCATACCCGCCTCGATGCTCGACATTCCGGTGGACTACGAATCGCTCACGAAAGCCGGCACGATCATGGGCTCCGGCGGCATGATCGTGATGGACGAGACGACGTGTATGGTCGACACGGCGAAATACTTTGTCCACGTCGGAATGGAGGAATCGTGCGGCAAGTGTACGCCGTGCCGCGATGGGCTGCAGCACATGCACTACATCCTCCAGAAGATTACCGACGGGCGAGGGGAACCCGGAGATATTGAACTGCTGGAGCGGATCGGCCGCCACATTCGCGAACTGTCCTTCTGTGGTTTGGGCAAGACGGCTGCCAACCCCGTGCTGTCCACGATCCGTTATTTTCGCGACGAATACGAAGCGCATATCCGCCGCAAGCGGTGTCCGGCGGTCGTCTGCCGCGAACTGATCTCCTCGCCGTGCCAGCACCTGTGCCCGATCAGCGCCGAGGCTCCGGCGTACATCGCTTTGATTGCTCAGGGTCGGTTCCAGGAGGCCTTTGAATCGATTACCAAAGATAATCCCCTGCCGAACGTGTGCGCCCGGGTATGCCATCATCCGTGCGAGTCGCGCTGCCTGGCCGCGCAATCCGGCGGCGCCTTGGCGGTTCGCGCTCTGAAACGGTTTGCCGTCGATTACGCGATTCGCTCGGGAAGCTATCCTCCGCCGCCCAAGCAGCCGCCCGCGGGCGAACCGGTGGCGATCGTCGGCTCCGGGCCCGCGGGTCTGATGGCCGGATACTATCTGGCGCAAAGCGGCTATCGGGCGACGATTTTCGAAGCTTTGGAGGCGCCAGGCGGAACGCTGGCCGTCGGCATTCCCGCCTATCGATTGCCTCGTGATCTGCTGGCGGCCGATATCGAAAACATCCGCCGGGCGGGCGTCGAGATCCGCACGGGGGTCCGCGTCGGCCGGGACATTTCGTTCGACGACCTGACCCGCGATTTCAAGGCCGTGTTCATCGCCACCGGGGCTCACAAGTCCCGCAAATTGGGCATTCCCCACGAGGATGCCGAAGGCGTGCTGGATTCGATCGAGTTTCTCAAGCGAGTGAACCTGCATCAATCCGTCGCCGTCGGCGCTCGCGTAGGCGTGATCGGCGGCGGCAATGCGGCCGTGGACGCTGCGCGCGTGGCGCTGCGTTTGAAGGGCTGCCAGTCGGTACAGATCATCTATCGCCGCACGCGTGCCGAAATGCCGGCGTTCTCGGAGGAAATCGACGCGTTGGTGGAAGAGGGCGCCGCGATGCAGCTGTTGGCGGCTCCCGTCGAAATCCTGGTTCACGACGGCAAGCTGACAGGCGTGCGATGTGTGCGTATGGAGTTGGGCGAGCCGGACGAGAGCGGACGATGCCGGCCCGCTCCGGTATCGGGGTCGGAGTTCGACATCCCGCTGGACACGCTGCTGGTGGCCATTGGCGAAGACGCGGAGATGCTGTTTCTGGGCGGGGAATCCGGGATCGAGATCTCGCGGCGAGGCACGGCGATTGTCGGCAAGGAAACGCAGGCGACCGGCCGAGCCGGTGTGTTCGCCGGCGGTGACGCGGTGACCGGGCCCGACACCGTGATCGCCGCCATGGCGGCGGGCAAGGTTGCGGCGGAGATGATCGACAAGTACCTGCGCGGCGAGGCTCTGGAACGGCATTACGAGCCGGTCCGCCCGTCGCAATACGTGCCGCCGGTCGCCCCGGCGTCATCCGACGCGGCATCCGCCGAGCGGGCCGCGATCCCGCTACTGCCCGTAACCGCCCGGCATGACGGATTCGCCGAAGTCGAACTGACGTTGACGGAAGAACAGGCCATCCGCGAGGCCAGCCGTTGCCTGCGGTGCGATTTGCAGACCGACGACGCGAAACGGCACTTGGTGGATTTGAGCCTGTAGCTGCAGAAAAAGTTGGATGGATTGCCAGTCTGTCCGGGAAATTTTGACTCGACGAGAAGACGACAAATCGTCGTCGCGCGACGCGAGCAAGGAACAGACCGTGAAGAACGTAACGCTGACGATGGACGGAACGCAGTTCTCGGTGCGGCCGGGCACCACGGTGCTCGACGTGGCACGCGGAGCCGGGATCCCCATTCCGACGCTGTGCCACCAGGAGAAGCTCAAACCGGCCGGCGCTTGCCGCCTGTGCCATGTCGAGGTCAGCACGGCCATTCGCCAAGACGTCCTGCTGCCGGCCTGTATCACGGCCGTCGAGGACGGGATGGCGGTCAAGACGGATACGCCGCGTGTCCTCGAATCGCGGCGGTTTATTTTGGCGCTGCTGCTGGCCCGCGCCCCGCAGCCGCCGAAGCTGGTCGAATTGGCCCGTCAGCACGGCGTGGAATTGAAGCCGGACGCGACCGACCCCCTGTTGGCTTTTCTGTACCACCGCGTCGAGCAGCGCAAGGTGGAGTTCGGCGCCGAGAACCTGTCCTGGTGCATCCTGTGCGGCCAGTGCGTGCGAGTCTGCGCCGAGGTGGTCGGCATGCGAGCCATCGGCAGCGCCTACCGCGGGCCCAAGAAGCGCATCGCCACGCCCTACTTCGACATCTCCACCCGCTGCATCGGCTGCGGCTCGTGCGCCCACGTCTGCCCGACCGGCGCGATCACCATCTCGCCGGCCGAGTAACCTCCCGGTCTGTCCCGGTGTGGCACTGCTTGGTACTCCAAGCAGTGTCGAGTCCAGCCGTCCGACCATGCCACTGCTTGGAGTACCAAGCAGTGCCACACTCCCTACCGGGCCGTGCGGGATGAATCCGCACCAGCCGATGCCCCACTGCTTGGAGTACCAAGCAGTGCCACACTCTCGGACTCGGCACATCCTCACGGCTGCCGGCCAATAGATCCTCGGCTCGGCACGGGTGTCAGCATCCCGATCCGCCAGGAAAACTGACCGTAGGCTTTCCCTGACTTGTCCTTGTCCCACATGCCCTGAAAAACAAACCGCAGCTTGTCCGGATCGACGGTCAGCGTCTGGTCGTAGCCGTCACGAACCAGTTCGCCGTGACTGACGTTGTCGGTCCATGGTTCGACGCCCGCTGCCGGGCGGATATTCTTCCAACCGGCGAACGGCTGTTCCGCCGTATCGGCAAGCGGCGTCCAGGGGCCGTCCAAGCGATCGGCCCAATATGCTTTGTAGTACCGCCGCCCGTTCTCCTCGACGATCGTCAGGTACTTGTCTTGGCCTTTGAGTCGATACGTATGACTGGCCTCGAAGATCTTGGCTTCCAAAGCGAGTTCGCAATGATCGAAGCCGTGTGGGAAATCTTCCAGCCTAGTCCACAATCGCCACATCTTGCCGTTCAGGCTAGTCAGAAACAAATAGGCACGCTGTTCGTCACAGATGATCCAGTAATCGAGTCCTCCCTCGCGGCGCGGATCGGCTTCACCTCCATCGAGAATCGGCCGGGCTTGGGTCCACGAGTCGGGATCGGCGATGTCGGAGGTGGTCGAGCAGGCGACCCACATTTTTTTCACGCCGGGGATTCCGACCTGGTAGATAAGATACCATTTCCGTTGCGGCTCGAAATAAAACACCTGGGGAGCGCAAAAATAGCTGCTGTCGCTGACCCGCAGGAGCGTGCGCGGCGAACCGTCGGCCTGCTCCCAACTGGTGAACGAGCAGTACTCGATGACGGACTTGCCCGGCAGCTTGACGGTCATGAAGACGTGCCATCGTCCGTGGTAGAAGACCACCGTCGGATCTTTCTGCGCGGCGCTGCGATCCGTGGCACGCGGCTCGGGAGCGATCAGCGGCGCACCGTATTCCCACATGTCGGGAACGGAGATCGTCACGGATGCCGTCTTAGCCGCAGATGGTTGGCCCCCGGCCAGGGCTTCCGGTCGATTTTGCGGCAGCGGGTCTGCAGCGTGACTCGCGCATGCGGCAAGTAGTAATAGAACGAGCGAATTACGAGCCAGGGGACGATGGTTCAACCGATTCATTCGCGATTTCCTCCAGTTTGCGGCACGGGATCGGACCGTCCGCTGTAGCCTCGATTACTTTGCTTCGGCATCCGCAGCCGGCAAACAGTGAATGGTATTGTGGATTGTGCCGTTGACCGTCTCGCCGCTGCTGCCCTTGAGCCAATACTTGATCTCCATGCCCCACGTCGGCTGGATCTGCGGAATCTGCAGCGTAACCGTCTTGCCATCATCCGACAGCGAAGCCCGCGTGACGGGCAGCGGCGTCTCGTCGATGTGGTCCGAGCCGTAGCGGGCCGAGCGGCGAACGGCCCAGATCTGCACCGCATAGTTTGCGGCGTCGGCGGCCGTTTGACGGTCCAGCTCGCCGCTGAAAGTGATCGCCGCCCCGTCGTGCCGCGCGTTGAGACCGATCGGCAAGTACACGGGCTTGCCGGTGTAGCGAATGCGGTAAAACCCACCGGGCTCCGTTTGATTCCCCGCCCAGGCGAACATGCCACAGGCGTACAGCTGGCCGTTGTGCGGATGGAAACGCACCCGCATGATACCGGTCGGCAACGGACGAATCGGAAACGGGCACACGCCGCCTTGCATCCGGCCGTCGACGATCTCGTGCGGCACGGTGTACAGCATCCCGTAACCGTAGGACGTATTCAGCAGGGTCCCCTTCAGCGGTCCCCAAGCATCGCTGTCGACCCACACCAACTCGGCGGGCGAGCGGTCCATGGCATTGGTAATCCAGACCACCGGCTGTTGCATGAAATGGTCTTCAGGACCGGGCGCATCGTGATAGCCCCAATAGTTGCCAAAATAACCGCCCGCCGCCGTGACAAGGTTGACGCGGTTCTTGGGCATCCAATGGCCTTCCTGATCGGTCACGAAGGCGGTGCCGTCCGGATTCAGGCAGACGCCGTTGGGCGCCCGAAAGCCGGTGGCCAAGATGTCGCTTCGCGCGCCGTCCGCACTGACCCGCACCAGCGTTCCATGCTGGGGCACCAGGGCCGGCAGCGCGTGCCGCGCGGCTTTGGCATAGTAGAAATTGCCCGCCGCATCCGCTTGCAGTCCCATCGCGAATTCATGGAAATGCTCGGTCACTTGATGGTCGCTGTTAAAGTTTTCATAGAAGTCGATTTCGCCGTCGCCGTTGGTGTCGCGGAGGATCACGATCTGATCGCGGCACGCGACATAAACGTGATCGCGGACGATCTTCAATCCCAACGGCTGAAACAGTCCGGCGGCGATCCGCTGCCAGACCAGGCCCTGCTCGGGACGATCGACGCCGCGCACCAGCCAGACGTCACCATCCCAACTGCAAATCGCCGCTCGCCGGCCGTCCTCGAAAAAGTCGAAGCCCGTGAACCGCATCCGGCACAGCCACGGGTTGCGCGCGGGATACGTCAGCTCGTCGACGGCAAACGCGCCCGAGTCGTCGCCCAGCGTGGGTTGCGTCGCCAACGGCGTCGACCAACGAGGCAAGCCGCCGCGCGTCAGCGGCTCCAGATCGGGGATTGCCTCGCTGAAAACCGGGTTTTCGCCTGGATCCTCTCGCCCGCTCGGCGACGAATCCGCCCGTTCTGCGTCATCTTGAAGCGCGAACGGGCCAGAGTTCCGCGCGGCCGCCAACCGAGCCGCCTCGCCCGCCGACTCGACATCGGCAAACCACACGCGAAATCGCAACGTTGTGTCGCCGGCCGGAATCCGTAGTCGCAACCGGCCGTCGCCGGTCATCAGCCACTGTGGAGCGGGCTGCAGCCCCTCGACACCCGCGGCCAACAAGCGGGAGGTCGCCACCACCGCCGCTCCGTGGATCACCGTTCCGTTATGTCCGCGGCCTGTTGCATCCGTCACGGCGCCGTCCTGCTGCTCCGCCAGCGGCCATCGCGCCAGCAAACCGGATTCGGAACCGTTGCCGTCGTTCGTTGCCAATACCTCGTCGTCGCTCAGCCGCCGCTGCCAGAAACGCACATCGGTCAGCTGGCCTTGAAAGAACGATTGCCGCTCGGGAAAGTTCGGCGCGGTGAAGCCGACACGGATGACGTAGCCTTGCAGCTCTCCCTTCGGCTTGAGAACGCCTTCGCCGTCCACCCGCCCGTCGACGTACAGCCGGACCCGTTTTGTATGGTGCTCCCACGTCATGGCGATATCGTGCCAGGCACCGTCATCGACGGCGCGGCGCGAGGTCACGGCGCCCACCCAGCCGATATCGAACACCAACCGTCCGCCGCGAATGAACAGCGACTTGCCATCGGGCACCCAGCGATCCGTCGGCAGCGTCTGGCAGAGAATGCTGCCGCCGGTTCGCGTTTGGACTCGGGCCGCAATCGAGTAATCGCGGCGACTCCAATCGAACTGGTCGACCTCGGCTACTTGGACGTGTGTTGCGCCGTCGAACGTCAGCGGACCCGCTGCGCCGTCCCTGCCGGTAATCGCCGACCGGCCGAACACGACGGTATCGCCGTGATGCTCGCTTGCCGGCAAGCCGGCCGCACTGGGATGCGCGGCGACCTGCAAAATCAGGTCCTTGTTTCGCGGGCCGATTTGCATGGTTCGCGTGAAGACCGGCGTGACGTGTGCCGTTTCGACGCCGGGCGTTTCCAGCACTTGGGCGTCGCCGACCGTATAGGCGACGAGCACTTGGTTGCCGAAATCGTACAGGCCGCGGTAATGCGCCCAATCGCGCGGCAATGGTCCGTAGGGCCGATTGTCGCGGCCGCGCAGTCGCGGATCGTCAAACGAGCCCGACTCCGGCTCGGCCCAGCCCGGACCCGTCGGATTGGCCGCGTGAATTCGGCCGACCAGCCGCGGATGGACGCCGTGCCGGCCGTTGAACAGGATCGCATCCCAGTCGATGAACCCTCGACCGCTCCACGCCGCCGCCATGCGGAGCGTGTCGTGATCGTACAGCATCCAATGCCCACCCCGCGACACGCCGCCGGGACCAGGATCCAGGCGAATCGCGATGCCCTTGTGGGCAAAATTCGTCTGGTCGCCGCCGACTTCGTAACTGGCCGCCAAACGCGGCCCGTAATCCATCGTGATCCAAGGCTCCAGCGTCTCCGGCGGCGGCCCGCGGCCGGCTCCGGGAGGCAACTGGGCCAAATACGCCTCATCGACGACCGTGAATTGAGCCGGGTTGTGAGGCTGGAGGTACGCTTCGCGGATGTAATGGATGACGTCGTACTTCTGCTGCGGCACCATCCAGGATTGCGGCATCATCATGCCGTAGCCTTTGGTCAGCGTTTGATACATCCGATAGGGATCCGACCCGTTCTTGAACGTGCCGTCCGCGAACCGCGGTGACGAAGGCAATGATCCAGGCTGGTCCTTGGTCCCGTGACAGTTGACGCACAAGTAGCCGTAGATCGTCTCGCCACGCCGAAACGCGTCGGCGTTCAAGTCGCGGATCAGTCCGGCATGATCGATGTCTTTCTCGTATTCCGGAATTGGCGGCAGCGCGTATAGATGGGGTGGCGGCTCCAGCTGCCGAGCCCGTTGCGGGCCCTGCTCCGTAATTTCGATCAGATAGCGAATCAGATCCAAGAACTGCTGGCGATCCGCCAATCCGACGACCAGGCCCGCCGGCATGACGGAGACGGCGCTGGCGACTTGTTCGTCGATCCGATCTTTGGGAATCGTGATCAGCTTGTCGTCCTGCGCCGGATCGCGCAGCACGAGCGTATCGGGCCGATCCTCGGCCAGCAGCCCGGTGACCGACTTGCCGTCGTCCGTGATGACGATGATCGACTCGAAGCCCTTCGTAATGGCTTTGGACGGCACCAGCACCGCTTCCACCAAATACACGTCGTCCACTTCCGGAGCGGGCCGAGTCAGGTCGGGACCCAGCGGCGATGCCTGCGGGTCCAGGCTGTGGCATCGGCTGCACGTCAAGTACGGCTGGTAGAACAGGATCGCTCCGCGCTGGAGATCGCCGTGCTGGCGGGCCGCGTGAGCCAAAGCGGAAGGCGTCTCCTGGAGCAGTTGCTGTTCGAGCGAACCTGGCAGCCCGTCCGCAGCTGGGGCCGAATCGCTGGCGACGACCAGCGGCAGCAGGATGCCCAGAACCACGGCAGAGAACGTCCCGGCGGGTAAATCGCGGCGCGTCAGGATGTGGTCCATTTTAAACCGTCTAGTGCGGACCCGCATGCGATTGGGGTGTGGGAGGGGGACCGGAGCAATCCGTGCCCCCCAATCCCAATCTTTAGTTCGCAAGTTTAGCTCACTCTCAGGACGCCTGAGCAAAGGCATTCTGAGCGGCCTGCGGGACCTTGATCGGAACAAAGAAGTCCTCAGGGTACAGATAGTCCTCGCCAGACTCGTCCACGACACGAACAAAATGGCGCGTTGCAGCGAGCTGATCCGGGACGATCCGGTAGACCTTGCGCAACTCCAACGAAGCGGGATATCCGTCGTTGCTCACGCAGATAGCGTATTGAACAGTTTCCTTCTTTCGAGTCATGACATCACGTAAGAAATCCATCGCGACATTATCGCGTTTCCGCAGTCCAGGGTCAACACGCCGTAGCCCGTCAGCCGTCCTCTGCAGGCCTGGTGCGAGGGCTGTCTGGGCGGCGACGTCGCTTGGCGCTGCGGCACTGCTGGGAACCGTGGAGAACGCGTCGGCATGGTGAGCCGGCGCGGTTCCAAGCAGTGCCACGCCCGTCGTCCGTCGTGTGGGACCTCAAGCCACTGGGTTCCGCTGGGAATCAAAACATGTGAGTAACCGATGTATGATCGAAACGACAAAACAGTGTCTGCTTGATGGTTCATAGGAATTCCCGC
>Ga0351919_10069_pt1 | contig 33042 bp, 29 predicted proteins | sample TotcelHT113001N6_FD_206845 | JGI IMG/M metagenome (GOLD analysis project Ga0351919, IMG submission 206845) | Enriched cells from coal bed in the Powder River Basin, Montana, United States - Total cells T11 rep1 HSBNCT.T11.300.1.N6 ...
TGCTTCAAGGGCCTTGCCGATTTTCACCACCTCTGCAGCTTCCTCTTCGGTGATCGTGAAGGCGCCTTGCATCTCAAGAGGAGTCTCCTCCTCCACAACGCCGTGTCCTTTAGGCACTATTCGGAGTTTTTTCTCCCCCAAGGTTTTATGTATGACTGTGAGATTTTCTTTGTCCACAACATATCTATCTATATCTACTTGCCCACTCACAACGCTTTCACCTAAGCCCCAATTGGACTCGATGACCGCCCTACCGGGGTCTCCTGTTATCGGGTCGACAGTGAAACAGACTCCAGCACACCGGGCGTTCACCAACTCTACAATCCCTACTCCTATGCATGGGGATTCTTCGACAGGTAATTCATGCTGGACTGCGGCACAGATGGTCCTGTGATTGAAGATACTTGCCCATACCTTCTTGACCATCTGTAGCACCTGATCCGTTCCCGTGATATTGAGGTAGGTCTCATACATCCCTGGATGGCTTACAATTCCCGCAGACCGCACTGAAATAGATACTTCGCAGTTGCGGCGGGAGCATAGATCCTCATAGTATGATACGATAAGCTGACGCAGGTCCGGTGGTATATCTTTGCCCTCGATGATCTCTCGTATTTTTGTGCTCACTTCGGCTGACACCTTGAAGTCCTTCAGATCACCAGCCTCAGCCAACAGCTTTCCAATCTCCTGCCGTGCCCCCGTTTCCTCCAAAAAACGTTCGTGGGCAGTGACGGAGATGGCAAACCCTGTGGGAACTGGCATATTGAGCCTGGTCATCTCGCCTAAATTTGCACACTTCTTGCCTACTAAGACGTTTGCGTCCTGCCCTATCTCATCAAACCAAAAGATGTGTTTCTCTTTCATGCTTTCTCCCTCTCCTCACAGCCGGCTTGGTTCAGTTGTCTTATAAAAATATCAAAGAGATCCTCTCAGTCTGCTTAGTCCAGGATGTACACTGCACCATTGTCTCCGTCCACCCGTATCCTTTGTCCGTTTTTGATTTTTGCCGTAGCCTGAAACGTGTTCAGCACACAAGGTATGCCATACTCCCGGCAGACGACAGCAGCGTGTGATAAGGTCCCTCCCCTATCCAGAACTGCACCTGCCACCAGACTAAATAATGGCGTCCATGTAATAGAGGTAGTCAAGGCTACCAGGATTTCACCCGCCCGAACTTCATTGAGTTGCTCAACTGATGATATGATGCGCGCAGGCCCTTCAGCCACACCGCATGCCCCTGCAACGCCGACAAGGTCAGCTTTCAATTCCGGCTTGGGTTTGGGAAGCTCGCCCACTACCACCTTAGTGAAAATAGGCTCACGGGCACTCATCATCCATCCAAAGGCCTCCTGCTCGGTCATTGTCTTGCTGTATAAGTTGGGAACTACGTCTTTTGCATCCTGTTTGCCTTTCTCCTTGCGGGCAGCAATGAGTGACTGGAGTTTATATTTTCCCGGATACATACCTATTACTCTCATCTCATCGAACGTCAACTGGAAGATATCGTTCATTTCGTTGATCGTGCCCGCTTCGACAAATCTTTTACCAAGAGCCAATATGTACATACGCATGAGCGCATCTGTTTGCATCTCGCAATAGAGATCATGTTCTTCTCCGTAGGAACTGGCGTACTGTGCTCCCTTTAGAAGAAGATCAAACACGTCCTTCCTGTCATCGGGCACCTTCGGGCGATACTCAGCTATCTTCTCGTTACGCAGCTTTGTCTGAGTCTTCAGCCTTTCTTTAATCCGGTATTCCCCTTTGACCTTCTGATAAACCTTCACCCTCTCGATGACGTACTTCGGATCATCACGCCAGCTTGGTGCCGCCGGAGTCCACAGTCTTTCGTTCCTCCATCCGAACTCGTCAAGGAAACTGTTCAGACTGCTTAGCCACGTCCTTCCGCTAAACGACTCTTTTAGTTTCGGCGCCACCTGGTCGCTCGGCAAATTGAAGGCATCCTCAAGTTTGAGCTCCGAGATTCTTTGGGCGAGAAGATACAAATTCTTCTCACATTCGAAAGATTTATTGTCAAAACCTGTTACCATCGCGTGAAAGTCGGGATGAGTGGCATCAATTCCAAACACCTCCTGACAAAAATCCTCGAAGAGCATGAACAGATAGAAGGAGGCGTACATCACATAAAAGTGCACCTCGCTCATTCTATTGACGACGGGTTTCAAATACGAGAGCTTCTGGACGAGGCTCACGGCAGTTGCACTATCCACATCAAACCTTTTGTATGGCCTATAAAGATCAAGAAGCTCCGCCTTGTAGCCTCCCCACATCTTATCGAAGTTCTCGATGAGTTCAACAAGGTTATCACTGAGCCTTGCCTGCCGCTCGGCAATCTCCTTCGGATCGGTCACCACGATAGGGCAAATCAGAATCTTTACAAAATTAATGTTTCTCCATTCTGACCCCCTGCTTGCGGGAAGCGGGAGTTTATCTGCGCCCCATATCATTCCCTGAGTATTGGCCTCACTGTAAGTTGACAGAAAGAAATCGGGAGACTCAAGCGTGTGAAGGCTATCGACGAACCACGCCTCATGTCCTTCGAGGTCAATTGCTTCATTGAACTCAAAGGGAACCATTGGAACTATCCTCTCGTTAATTGACATATTGCTACCCCCTTTGTTGTTATTTATTAGCCTCTCACCGAGCCTCTCTGGCGGACTCCCTAAGTGAATTAGAACATACCATTATTGGCCTACCAATCAAGTATTATGTTTGTATATCCTCCCTGCCACATAAACTCACCTTACGACGTGAACAGTCTTCCAATCTTGATCTGTACAAAAATGGGCACACCTGCAACTGCAGGTACGCCCACCCATAATCGGATTAACTGTCCCTAGTATTTGTCATACTGTTCTAAAACGGCCTCCCTGCCTTTATCCAAGGTTTATCCAAACCATAGTCCTCCGCGATCCGCTTGTAGGCATTGTACCCGCATATCCCGTGTAAAGCGCCACCGGGGTGCATAGTAGATCCACACATGTATACGTTGTCTAAATGCGTCTTGTACTGGGAATATTCCGGTATGGGACGACGCTGCCCCATCTGGTCGTTCGTCATGTCGATATGCGTCCAGCACCCATTCGGCATATCAATCAACTTGTCGGCCATGTCGCGAACTGTTGTGTTGTGCCAAGCTATGAAGTTCTCTTTTTTCATATTCGGGGCGTACCACTGCCACTGTTCAATAATCCGCTCGATCATGGCTGGGTCACACGTGTCATACCAATCCATTCCTACGTACGAGCAAGGCGGACCATAAAATTCAACAACACTGCTATGTTTTCCCTCAGGGGCATATCGTGGGTCAAAGTACGAGGGGTGACTTATGTGAAAATAGATGTACGTCGGGAGCATGCCCTTTTTGAATTCCTCGTATTGCTCATAGCGGAACCAGTCCGGCTTGAGCGGCATCATGTACTGTCTCTGCGTCAAACACTCCGGGTGCTCGGCTTGATGTGTATATTTCGGTAATTCATGATATGTTGCCCAGAACCACCATGCGCCCATATCGGAGTGCACCTTCTTCACCTTCTCGACAATCTCTTTTGGTGTGTTCTCGTGTCCTATAAACTTATCAACTACCTGATACACATTGGTGTTGCATACCACCATCTTCTTCGCCTCTATTTCCGTTCCATCAGCCAGTCTAATGCCTGTCGCACGGTTCCCCTTTATAATTATCTTCTCTACTTCCGACAATACGAAGAAATCTCCACCCTCTTCCATGAGCGCCCTCTGCAGCGCATGGGCAATGTTATGGGTTCCACCTGCGGAGATGGAGATCGGCAATCCCCCGAGCATGGAGCCGAGGGTGTGTAAGGTTATCATAAGGTGCTGAGGCTGGCTAGGATATATACCCGTATGTCCCTGGGCCAAGCGCATATAGTACTCGCGCAATTGAGGACTCTCGAAGATATCATAAGCGACCGCACCGGTGTCCATTGTAGCCCAATCAGGATTTACCAGGCCTTCGTCGATCAGTATTTGATCGATGTCCTTCTCTCCTGCCGCCGGAGGCATAGAATAATGCCAAAGATCTACATAGTGTTTCCACACACTCTGATATTTCTGCGCCAGCTCAAAACAGGTATCTGCGTCCTTCTGGGAAAAAGCGGCAACCTGCTTCGCATTGTATTCCATATTCTGCGGCAGGTACGGCCACTGATCGGGAGTCGTATCACCTTTAACATCGTAGAGCGCTCTCATGGCAATTGCTGACCCGTCTGTCCAGAGGCAGGAATTACTCGCCCCGGGAGGAAAGATGAGCTTAAGCCCCTTTTCGTATAACTTAAAATCGTGATACGCCGGCGCCGTGAAAAACCGGATAAAGTGGGCATGTGTGTCCCTCGGCCATCCGGATAGCGGAAGATCCTCACTCGCGGCACCTCCGCCTATTTCATACCGACGTTCGAAAACACCCACGCTTAACCCGGCTCGGGCCAAATAACAACCGGTGATTAAGCCATGATGACCGCCGCCGACTATAACTGCATCGTAACTTTTATCTGCCATTGGTATATCCTCCTTGAAAAAGTTTTTTCCTCATCTTAAAGCATCCCCATTTCCTCTGCCTTTGCCACTATGTCCGGTTTCGGCCACCATCGCTGGATACCAAGATCATCGACGATCCTGCCAGCAGCATTATAGCCCGCACCGAGCGTGACCAGACCGCCCGGGAAGACAGAAGCGCCGCACATGTAAAGGCCCTCTATGGGCGTTGCATAGTTAGAACAATATTCGTTGGGACGCAGATATCCCATCTGAAGGGGAAGGTAAGCACCCTGTTTAATGGAGCCTTTTGCCATATCCCACAATTTGTTTTCGATATCGAGTGGGGTGGTTATGTAATGTCTTTTCATGATCTTTCGGATATTGGGGACATATCTTTCAAGAACCTCCACACAGCGCTCACCGTTGGCTTCCCTCTCTCTGTACCAGCTGTCTGCATCGCCACCCTTTATGGCGTATGGGGCATGCTGGGACATAAGCCCTGTGTGCTTGCCTTTCGGGGCAACCACAGAGTCATGAATGGAGGGGAAACAGCAGTTGAAGCCGCTCTGGAGCAACTCGCCCTCCTTTATTTTCGTCCAATGGTCCATCAATTGTTGCGCAGTATCGAAGCCCACCACGTGAATGAATGTTTTATACAGATCCGGGTATTTCTCCCCGAGCTTGAACTGAGGCGCTTCGCCCAATGCCATGTGATAGACAAAATGGGACATGGACTCCCACTGATAGTCCTTCAAACGAGTCACGAACTCAGGCTCAAGGTGCTGCTCTCCCACGTATTTAAAGAAAGTTTGGTAGGGGTCTATACTGCTTATAACGATTTTGGATTTCAGGATCTCACCGTCTATCAGCTCCACGCCAGAAGCGCGGCCGTTTTCCATGATGATCCTTTTAACCCGCTGGCTGGTCCAGGCCCTTCCACCTGCTTTGTAAACATACTTGTACATCCAGTGCCCAAGCCGGTGGGCACCCCCTATGGTGAGACGATACTGACTCGCACGGTTGATGAGAAGAGGCACTAGGTAGCTCACCCCTTCAAGATCATGATTCAACCCCCACATACAGGCTGCATACAGGAAAAGGGCTCGAACCTGGTCGCTCTCAAAGAGGTCGAATACGATCTCTTTTGGGGTCTTTGCCGTATACTCGCCAATTTCCCTCCCAATCTCGTGAGATTCCAGTTTCACGAGCGCCTCAAAGGCTGGCACCGGGGGTTTATATGTTGCAGGAGCCAGGAACTTCTCCGTCAATTCGGCGAATCTCGGGGCAATCTCAAGATAGGTCTTTGCATCCTTAGCTGAAAACTGGGCGATGGACTTACTCGTCCGCTCGTAGTCCGGATAGATGCTCAAGGCCCTGCCGTCAGAGAAATGCATGCTCATAGTCGGTTCAGGCCGGACCCACTTGATGTTTTTGTCCAACTCCAAATCCTTGATCGCAGGGGCGTAATCGATCATGGCCATGTAAATGGCATGGGTATCGTGAAGAAAATTGGGAACGGTGACTTCTTCAGTGATCAATCCACCACCTATTTCATGTCTTTTTTCCAGAAGAAGCACCTTCATGCCTGCCTTTGCCAGGTAGGCGCCACACAACAAACCATTGGGGCCGGCGCCGATAATAATAGCATCAAAATTTTCCATCATTCCTCCTCCTCTTGTAATAGCACTCTAATCAAACCTTTTACTTCAATCCTTATTTCCATGCTTTGTTTGTTTGTCATTCTTCCCTCCAGAACCATGCTAAATTATTCGTCTAACTATTCCTGCAACAGCTCCATCAGAACTCCACGGGTGGACTTGGGATGCACAAAGGTCACCAATGTTCCCTCGACCTGTTCCGGCTCCTTAAACAGGAATTTGATTCCCCTGGCACCCAGTGTATTAAGTTCTGCCCGGATATCATCGACCTCAAGGGAGATGTGATGTATCCCTTCTCCCCGTGTTTCCAAAAAGTTTTGTATCCCACCCTTCTCGTCCATAGGTTCTATCAACTCAAGGGTGACTTCTCCCTGAGAGACCATGACTGTTCTGAACTTCTCGCCTTTGTCGGCAATCATGATCTTTGACGCCTTGAATCCTAAATTATTGACATAGAGGTCAAGGGCCTCATCAAGATTTTTTACGACTACACCGACATGATGGATTCTCTTAATCATCGTGATCCTCTCCGTTCGTTTCGATCTGCCAACTGTTTCATTCGGTTCAATTTATAACCTCTCTCTGTCCATACCTCTGCGCCACTGCCGCCACTGCAGCAATAGCAGCAATCCTTTTCTTATCATCCGTTCCATGGGGCAGCTTTGCTTCAAGGGGTATCTCCCGCTCTGCGATGGCAGCCATGTCATCCGGCAGCGTGGTTTCAGTTTCGATAAAGTGGGTGCCGAGGTCGCCTTTCACAAAGCGCGGGTTTTCCATGACTGCCAGGTGGAAGGGGATATTGTTCTTCATCCCGGTAATAATGTATTCGTAGAGTGCCCGCCGCATTCTCTGTATTGCCTCGGACCGGTCTCTTCCCCAGACAATGAGCTTCGCGATCATGGGATCATAGAAGGGCGGTATGGTATAACCGCTGTACACGCCGCTATCAACGCGAACACCCGTCCCTCCCGGAGCGTTATAGCTTCTGATCTTCCCCGGTGTGGGGACAAAGTCTTCAAAGGGATCTTCCGCGTTGATACGACATTCAATAGCACTCCCCCGCACCTTCACATCCTTCTGCGTGAGGCTTAAGGGAAGTCCCGAAGCGATTCGTATCCCCTCTTTCACGATGTCAACCCCGGTAACCATCTCGGTGACGGGATGCTCGACCTGGACCCGGGCGTTCACCTCCATAAAATACAACTTTCCGTCGGAGTAGAGGAACTCCATGGTCCCTGCGCCTTCGTACCCGACAAGGCGTGCGGCGTTGGCGGCCTTTTCTCCCATCTCTTTCCGGAGTTTCGCGCCAACAGCCGGAGAAGGGGATTCCTCGATCAACTTCTGATGTCTTCTTTGGATGGAACACTCTCTCTCGCCCAGGTGAATGGCATTTCCGTGGGAGTCACCGAGTAACTGAAACTCTATATGGCGGGGATTGGTCAGGTATTTCTCAAGGTAGACATCGGGTATGCCGAAGGTGGTCGCGGCGATGGCCTGCGTCGACTCCAGAGCCTTTTCCAGTTCCCCTTCACTGTCCACGATAGTCATCCCTATTCCCCCTCCACCACCGGAGGGCTTGATGATCACCGGATATCCGGTCTCTTTCGCTATGTCCCGTGCCTGCTTGAATTCTGTAACACATTCATCGGTCCCCGGTACCACAGGGACACCTGCCTTGATCATCTCTTTCCGAGCTGCTACCTTGTCGCCCAGGAGGGCAAGAACCCTGCTCGACGGTCCGATGAACTTTATGCCCTCATCTTCACACATGGCGGCAAATTTCGGGTTCTCCGCGAGGAAGCCGTACCCGGGATGGATTCCATCCGCTCCGCTCTCTTTTGCCACGTCAATCAGCTTTTCCATCTTGAGGTAGCTCATCGTTGCCGGAGCAGGGCCGATGTGATACGCCTCATCGGCGTACTTCGCAAAGAGGGCGTCCTTATCCGCGTCCGAATAGACCGCAACGGACGGGATGCCCATTTCCCGGCAGGCCCGCATGATGCGGACGGCGATTTCTCCACGATTGGCTACAAGGATCTTCTTCAGCATGTTACGCCACCACCATGAGGACGTCCTGGGGCTCCACGATCTCCCCTATCTGGGCGCAGATCTCTTTGACGACCCCGCCGTGGGGACAATTGAGATGTCTTCTCATCTTCATGGCCTCGATCATTACCACAAGATCACCGGCATTGACCGTATCCCCTACCTTCACCTCAAAGGAGAGAACAAGGCCTGCCATGCCGGCAAGGACAGAGCCTTCCCGGGCAGCCTTCTTCGCTTTTGTGGGTGAGGACTCTGCCTGGATGGTGGTCTCTGCTTCTCCCGTTCCATTCCAGACCGGGGAGATCTTGACGTTGAAGACCTCCCCGTCCACATCAACACTGAACTCTGAGGGGAATTGTGCAGGGACGCTCACGGGGGCGATGGGTTTCCCTGCAGAGGCTGAAGCTTGCTTCTTCCCGTTAGCGGGTTTGACAAATCCTCCCGGAACCATGATCTTGAGAAGAAGATCGTCATCGGACAAATCGGGGCCACGCTCTTTGCGAATCTCTTCTACGTATTTCAGGTAGTTCTCGGGCTGCCAAGTTGCTAATTGCTTGCCCCTGGTGGTAGCCAGTATTTTGTCCTTCACGTTCTGGTCCACAGGGCCGGCTGGTTCTCCATAGAAGCCCAGAACATACTTGATGGTCGCGTCAGTGACCTGTTTATACCGTTCGCCGGAGATGATATTGTCCACAGCCTGGGCGCCAACCATTTGTGAGTACGGCGTCGCCATGACCGGATATCCGAAGTCCTTCCGGACCCGAACGATTTCCTCCAGGATTTCATCCAACCTATTTTCCATCCCAACTTCCCTGAGCTGGCGGGTCAGGTTCGTCATCATGCCGCCCGGCACCTGGTGCTCGAAGTAATACAGATCATACTCCATAGGAATCCCGATGGGGAACCCTTCTCGTTCTGCAATGTTCCTGAAGTGGTTTGACTCGGCCGCAAGGGCATCCTCATCGATGTCTGAGGTAAAGCCCAGTCTCTTGGCATTCTTCAAAATATTCTCAGTGGAAGGCATGGAAGTGCCATTGGCGAGGGGAGCTACCGCGGTATGCACTGTCCTGACACCCGCCTTGATCGCCTCCAGATATGTCAGAGGAGCAAGTCCTGTGCTGGCCTGGCATTGAAGCTCAATAGGTATACCCTCACAATTCTTTTGAAGTGTATTCACGAACTCGCGTGTATATTCCGGCGTTAAGACTCCTCCTGGATCCCCTATCTGGATGGAGTCGACATACTCCTTTGCCTGTGCTATCAATTGAGTCTTATGCGCCCAGTGCTCATTCGTATGGTAAGGGCTGGAGGCATAGACCATGGACACAACGACCTCAGCTCCTTCGGCCTTGGCGATGCGGGCAAAGTAGATGAATTTTTCCATGTCCGTCTGGTAATCACATATCCAGAAACCTTTTATCCCATTGGCAATCGATCGTTTGATCCAGAGGGTAATGATGTCGCGGGGCGTATTCTGGTCGAAGTCGGCAAGTCCCCAAATCTGATAAGAGCCGCGAAGAGGCGTTTTTTTCATTAACCTGGAAAGAATTCGAACCCGCTCCCATGGGTCTTCGTTGAGGTTCCGCGATTCTACGACAAACCCATTGCCGCCCACAGTCCCGATTGCCTGATACCCGACCTGGTCCATGACCTCAGCAATGGGCTCAATATGATCAGTTCTCATCATAAAACCCCACAGACCTTGTTGTGCAAGTCGTATGGTCTGGTCGACAAACCTGATTTTATCCATGCGTTAAACTCCTTTTAATGTTTCCATGCGTTATCGGGTGACTTTCACGCCTGCCTTTTCACGATCCCAGGTATTCGGTGTGATCCCTGCTTCCCGTAAGCGGTACTTCTCTACCCGGGCGGTAGGCGTCTTCGGAAGCTCGGGCACAAATTCCAAATACCGTGGGATAGCAAAGTATGCCATCCTGTCATTGCAGTATTTGATCAACTCCTCGGGAGTCAGCGTCTCATTGGGTTTTAAAACGACGTTGGCCTTGACCTCGTCCTCCCCCAAATCTGAGGGCACAGCAAAAACAGCGGATTCCATGACCTTCGGGTGGGAATTGATGACCTTCTCTACTTCAAAGGAGGAAATATTCTCACCTCTTCGTCTGAGAGCATCCTTCTTGCGATCCACAAAGAAGAAGTAGCCTTCCTCATCTTTGCGTGCCCAGTCACCGGTATGGAACCAGAGATTCCGGTAAGATTCGAGGGTTTTCTCAGGCATCTTGTAATACTCAGACATCATGATAAAGGGCGCCTTGGGCCGCACAATGATCTCACCGGTCTGGCCAACAGGCACCTCATCGTCCTCATCGTCAACGAGCTTCGCCTCGTAATACTCGTCGACAATTTTGCCGCAGGACCCTATTTTTCTGTCATCCACGGTCCAATGCATGAAAATGCCTGCTTCTGTGAGACCATAGCCCTCCAGACAGATGAGACCGAAGCGCTCCTCCATGTGTTTCATTACGTCAGGAGGACAGGCAGCCCCGATGCATATCTTCACCGGATTGTCCTTGTCGTTGTCCTTCGGGGGCTGTTTGCTGAGAATGGTCATCACCGCGCCAAGGTAGTTGAACTGGGTGGCGCCGTAATGGCGGATCTCGTCCCAGAATGTTGAGGCACTGAACCTGTCCTTCAGCACAAGCTGCGAATCAGCCACAACCGCATTCATGACGGAGAGCATCTGAGCGTTCCCATGAAAGAGGGGAAGGAATGTGTAGAGAACGTCCTGGGGACCCAACTGGCGAAAACCTGCAATCAGCCGTGCGAGGTGGGTGAACGCATTATGACAGAGCACAACCCCTTTGGAGAGCCCTGTAGTACCTGAAGTGTAGAGTATGCCCAACGGGTCCGTCCAGTTCACATAAGCTTTCACGGGATCGGTGGGATACGTAAAGAATTCATCCATGGACATTACGGGAATTGACAGCGATTGTGCAATCGATTCGTCTATCTTGCCCCTGCATACTATTTTTTCAAGCTTCTTGAGTTCATTCCGAATGAGCACAAGACGATCGAGGAGTGACGAATCGATGAAAAGTATTTTTGAATCAGAATTGTTGATGATATAGCTTAACGAATCTCCTTTGAGCGCCACGTTGACAGGCACTTCGACAGCGCCCAATTTGGTTGCACCGAACCAGGCATACAAGAAATCCGGGTGATTTTGCATCATGAGGACAACCTTGTCGCCCTTTTTTATACCAAGAGCATTTAACCCCTGGGCAAATTGGTTCGACATACGGTCGATCTGACCCCAGGTGATTTTCTGATCCTCAAAGAACAGAAAAACTCGATCTGCATGACTTTGCGCCCTCTCCTGAATCAGTGTTCCAACGACATTGTTCACGTTTTTATCCATTAGGTCTTCTCCTATAATAGGGAATATCCGCCATCCTGTATGATGGTCTGTCCGGTAATATAGCCCGCCGCGTCTGAGGCCAGAAACGCAACCAAACCCATCAACTCTTCATCGCTCCCACGCCTTCCCATGGGCGTTCGCTTCAACTCTGATTCGGCATACTCTTTCACTAACTCCTCAGACCAGTTTTTTCTCCACGATGCGGCAAGCTCCGTTTTACCATGGTGTCCAAGGGCAATAGCGTTGATCCTGATCCCTTGCGGGGCATAGTCTGCAGCGGCCTGGCGGGTTAAGGCCAGAAGGCCTGCCTTTGATGCGCTATAATTCGCAATAGAAAGAAAACGAGAATCTGAAGCCAGCAGAGCACCTACCGATGAAACGTTTATGATACACCCCTGTTTCTGACGCATCATGATGGGAAGGGCATACTTCATACACAGAAAAGCTCCGCGGAGGTTCACGTTTATCACTCGATCCCAGTCAGACACCGCCATCTCATGGACCATTGCAGGAGGCGAGGTGATTCCCGCATTGTTGATCAGGATATCTATCCTTCCAAATGCCCTCTCTGCCTCGCCGAACATGGCTTTTACCTTCTCAGCATCAGTAACATCGGTCTGAATGATCTGTGTCCTAACCCCCAATTCAGATATAAGATTAGCTGTCTCCTCTGCACGGGACTTTTCCTCGGGAAACGGGTAATTGATTATTACATCCGATCCAGTTTCCGCCACTGCCTCGGCCATCACTCGCCCCAATCCCCTCTCGCCACCGGTAACCAGGGTAACCCTGCCTGCAAGATCAAACAATTCTTGAGTTTTTCTGTGATGTGTCATAGTCCCCTCTTTTTATGTTTGAAGTATATGGAAGTGATCCAACTGTAGTCAAGCTAAAAAGAATAATACAGTTATTTAGTATGGCTAAAGTATTACTTGCGGGCTCACGCTCTGTTAATAAATGAGGTGTTAAGGGGTAATCTGGCTCGCACAGCGAGCGAGAGGTGAGGCTCAGTCCCGCTTGGCAGGATGGAGGGGGCGACTAAAGCCCCAGTAATAGCCATCTATGGGGCTTTTATTTTTTCAATAACACAGCCTGGCCGATATCGGCCCCTTCTGCTTGAGCAATTACAGGGCATTTATGCACAAAAAGATAGAAGGCTTCAATGTGGAGAGGGACAAACAGTTCATAGTTAGCTTGTCCTTTTACTATCACCAGATCGGCGTTTCTTGCTGCGCTAAGAAATTCCTCATACATACTTAAGATATATCCTTGATTCATGACGATCGGCTTGATGAGGGGAATTACTTTGATGCTGGCCACCTGATGTATGAAAGAAGGCACTACGTCTTCATGCAGGGCATCATTCAAGAAGGGATAGCCTTTGATGAAATAGTCAATGGGAATGTCGCCTCTTTCATCACGAATACTGTCGATAAGTATGCGATCAAAAAAAACTTCCCCCGCATTGTCCGCCAGATAGACAATTTTCTCAGCGCCCTGAAGTGCTGATTGAAATTCATCAAAGGAATCTATCGCCAATGGCGTTTCAAGAAGGATACTGGCATTTACTTCCTCTGGTGAATCACCGGCGATCACATCCATAAGGTTACCCATGACCGCTGCTCGACAGGCTTCGTGCAGGATCTGAGGGCTTCCTTCTACCATTTGCCGTACGGTAGGGGCCAATTGTTCAGCAATGTTGGTGCACCTTCTTTTGAAATCCTTGTAAGGATCGCTGCATCCTGTAACCTCCTCAATTATTTCTGTCATCCGGAGACCAACGAGAAAACTATCCAGGCTACAGTGGAATGCATCTTTAATAACATCCGTCATCTTAGAGGTGATTGTTGCCAGAGCTATCTCATCACGGGTTACATGCTGGGCTGCCTCAAGAGCAATGCGTTGAGCGCACACAATGCATTCGGAGGTTAGAATCATTGCAATATCGTAGTTCCTATTTGAATTATTTCGAATATCATAATATCAGGAACGTGGCTACCAATTTATTACTTCCTTCTCCCTCCAATCGTTCCCCCACTGCTCTTTGAAATACTTGTCAAGCTTCTTCATGACTTGTGCCCATGCTGTTTTGTATTCGTTTTGCAGGATGTCTTCGATGAAGGGGACAAGTTCGCCAAGTTTATCCTTGGGGAGATACCCACTGGCTCCCAAATCATGGGATTTCTTAAGGGCCTCAGGCCACATTGCATGGGCCGTAAGCATGATGGCCTTGAACTTGCGTGATACGGCCATTTCGAGCAGATCATAGCCACGAACGCCCATGATATCAAGAATGACAAGATCATAGTCATTCGATTTCAGGAATTCAGCGGCCTCCTCATAGTTACTTGCCTTATCGATTTTGGAATCCGGTGAGGACTCAAGGATCTCCTCCTCAACGACTGCCAAAACATCTGGTTCATCATCAACAATGAGTAATTTCTTGTGGTGCAGAATTGATTCTGTCATGGTAATTCCCCTTTTTTCAGGATTTTTTATCTTTTCATCGCAAAAAATCATTCAATGACCGCCGGCCACTTTCTTTAGAATGTATCCTCAAACATAGCATACTTCATAAGGGAATGAATTCCTTTTGCCACCTCTTCGAGATCCCAGTTCGTTTCTTTATAACGACTATTTTTTGCCATAACCAACTGGCTGTCAATTGCGTTGATGATCGCGACTGATTTATGTAAATACCTCTCGGCAGCTTCTCCCCCCTTTTTGCTTGCGTCTATAATGCTCTCCGCTGCCATAATTCCACTCAGGATAGCGGTTCCTATGCCCTCACTGTTAGGCAGTTGGAATCCTGCTGCATCCCCTATAAGCAAAATTCTGTCCTTAGCGGGCTTAAATGAACCATCAATCAATTGTTCATGAACTCTCGGCTCCATGCAGGAATCCTTCCACAGAGGCTTTGTCTTTGTATTAAATCCGTATTCCTGCGAGAGAATATCCTTTGCCTGTTTGTGCCTATCCTTCAATTCGCCGGGTTTGGCAGAGACCTCCAGACAAAAATGAGGGCCTTTGTGGTTTATGTCGAACCATGATTTTCCGGGGATATAGAAGGCATGGAAATACATCCGGTCAAGCGGAAAGCTTCCTTCGTAGCACTCCCTGATCTCTTCCTGGTAGCTAACCTTAAGCGTCGGGAAGGTAGACCGACGCACCGCCGACCGGACCCCGTCCGCACCAACCACATAGGAGGTTGCAATGGAAGACTCCCCTCCATCTCTCGAAAAGCTCACGTTGACTCCGTCCTTCGTGATCTTAACGTTCTTGATCCGACATTCATCGTAGACCTTCGCTCCAGCGTCCACAGCCTTTTGCGTCATCCAGAAATCTATGTCCCGGCGCCATCCCACCGGTATTCTATTTTTGATCGATCGAGGTTTTGTACCCGGAACATAAATCATAACACCATTATAGTAATAAGGGTCTGCGAGAACCTCCTTGGGAATCTCACCGAACGCTTCCCTTACTATCCTCTGCGCTGCCGATCCAACAATGAGACCAGAACACACTTTATCTCTTGGCAGTTTTCTGGCCTCAAACAATACAGTCTCCAGTCCTGCTTCTGCACATTTTTTTGCTGCAGCAGATCCCCCCGGACCCGCTCCTACAACTACGACATCGACCCTTTTTTTATTATTTTCGATAGACTTCATAGCAGTACCTCCTTATCTCCCTAACCGTTTGGTCTATCCGGCATAATCATTTAAGTGACAAGAAGAGAGTGCGTAATATGCCGGTTATCTGGCTGGTCCTGCCGGAGCAGACAGTTATCAAGGCATCGCCTGGCTGACAAAAAACCTGAAAATGTTCCGGGTGCTCATCGAGTCTCCCAGCGATCCTGCTGACTTTTCGCTTATTATTTTTAAGGTTGAAAAATCCTTTGTGTGCAGCCATTTTCATAATGTCTCGCACCTTAAAGGACAGAATAGTAGATTCAAAACAAATAAGTCAATCTAAATAATCTTAACCAGTTAATTAGTATTTCTAAACTTACAATGGAGCGTACAGCAGTATTAACGCAAAATTTTGAGTATTGACCGAGGAAAGATATTTGTTAGGCCATGCTGAAATGCAAATCAATAGTTATTTGGGGTCGGGCAATGGACTCATCGCCCTGCCCTCACCTAACACACCAAAATCAAAATCAGGGCACAGGAACTTTATCAACTCTCGTGCTGCAGGAGCAATATATTTGCCCCTCTTGAGAAGAACACCATACTGAGACAAGCCGCTCCCGGCCTCCACATCGTCTAATGGTCTGAGATGCATGCGTATTTTATCCTTCGTTGACATCATGATATCGGGAAGCACAGAAACGCCGAATCCCATCTCTACGTACTTCATAACTACCTCCCAAGTGCCGGCCTCCACAGTGACCTTCGGGTTTGGATTATATCGCTCAAGCGCCTTAAAAAACCGCTTGCCTGATTTGGATGTCCTGTTTGGAGCCACTATAGGAACCTCGGCAATATCTTTAAACGTCAAACGTTTCTTTTTTGCAAGGGGATGGTTCAAGGGAGCAATAAAATACCTTTTGTACCGCCACACTTCCGTCCCCAGGATTCCTTCCGGAAGATCGTCTATTGGACCGACTCCGAAATCCACTGTCCCGGATAAAACCATGGATTCGAGATTTTCACCTGCTGCGCTGAAAAGGAAGATCTCGCATTCCGGATACTTGCTTTCAAATTCAATGAGGTACTTTGGAAGAACGTTCACCAGCATGGCTCCAAACGAGACAAGTCTCACGTTTCCCCTCAGTGTACCGCATATTTTTACGAATTCGTCACCAATGTTTTCAACCTTTTCTATTACGGGGGCAACGAGATTATACAGATTCAAACCGTCAGAAGTCAGCTCGACTTTCCGGTTTGATCTTTCAAAAAGTCTTTTACCTAAGCGAGCTTCCAGGTCTTTTATCTGTTGACTTATCGCCCCCTCAGTAACGAATAGTTTGGCGGCTGCCCTTTTAAAGCTGCTCTCGGTAGCTACAAAGTAAAAAGTCTTTAGTTTAAAGTATGGTATATCCGGCTTCATATGGAACCTTTTTTAGACGAATTTGGTTTTTCTTGCAAGACATATAGACTATTTCTCAAACGAAGTCAATGAAGGCGCGAAAGTTGGAACTATTACGCGTACAGTTACAATGCTAGGCAAATGAGTGTACAAGTTGAACTAGTCGATAAGGCTCAGCCCACAGAGAACCCCTTTGCGTTGCGGGCGGCCAGAAGTCCAAAGAAGGCCGGACCGCCCCGCTCGACGAAAGAGTCTCCTTTAAATGGAAAAATGGTAGCCGTGCACAAATGACCCATAAACACAATATCGTAGCAACTCATCTGTAACCTTCTTTTACTTACTTTCCTCTAACTCATTTTTCAGGCGTACAAAATAATCCTTTACGTACTCGTAGTCCTTAAGTCCCACGTCTCGCGTCTCAGAAAATGCAATCCCTTCCCAACGAGTCTGAAGATTCTTAAGGATTGCGTCTATAGACCACTCTCCGTACACTTGTCGTGTGAACCTCAAAACTCGCACAACTCCGAACATATCAAGTTTATCAGCGTTATAGAGAATTTTTGATTCAAGGGTCGTTCTGTATTCCGGTGACGTACTGGTGTCATGCATCCTTATTGCATGAAGGACTACGTTTCTTTTCTCATTCGGAAAACTAATCCTTTCCAGAACGACCTCTGCCTTCTGCGCACTGAGCACACCGTGCGGTTTGGCCTCCCCAAGGTAGTGCCATCCAAGATCGTGCAGATAGGTCGCTGCAACCAGTACTTCAAAATCTGCCTTCAGCTTCCGTCCAAGGCTGATGCAGCGCCTTAGTACACGGAGAATATGATCCCTGCCGTGTGCTTCGGAAGGATGGGGAGCCTTCTGTACCTCAACGGCGAGTTCCTTCTCAAGCGACGGCACCCAATCGCTCCAATGCGTTGATGCCAGACGGACAGATAACATCACTCTCGACACTGGACGGATGGGCTGTAAGAAAGCATTGCTTCCCGCATGGCACCCATCCTCCTATAGACCTGTCGTGGCCCGGGGGTGCTGCCATGCTTCTATAAAACTTTTGTCCTCATCACAACTTTTCAAAAAAAGGTGAGGCCATTTCTGGCCCCAACTTCAAATGATGCAGTTTCTCGGTTATTCCGCCAGGGCCTTTACCGTGATAATGCGCCGCTCTGATGCGATTTTCATGGCACCGTCGTCATTTTGAGATTTCCAAAAATCTTCCAAATATGAATTCTGCAAATTCCTTGTCATTTATATGGAGATCAAGTTCAAAAACCTTTATATCAGGCGAAAGAGAACGCCTAAGGGTATTGATGAAAAAGCTATCTGATTCAGGGTCATAGAATTCCCTTCCCACTTGATCCCCCATCGAGAAACCTCTAAGCGGAATCAATACCTCAGTTATGCCCTTTGATTTGTTGAGTTTCTCTGCTATGACCCGTCCCAGAATCTCCATCTCCTCCCCTTCTATTCTCATTACAGAGGACTGGGCGTTGTGGACAACGATCTTTCTATGCCTGTATCTTTCAGGCACTGTCTCCAGGCCTAAAAAGTTTATAAAATCAACGCTCCCTGTGGTAACGATCTGCGGGATTCCTTTTCTGCCGGCAGCTTCGAGCCTTTCTTTTCCTGCGGACGCAATACCTCCGAACAAGTTGTTTCCTATCTCGTTTAGTCCCAATTCGATAGAGCAAACAACATCGTTATCTTTTATAAATTCTTCCATGGCTCTACCGCCCGAACCAATGCCATGAAAAACAATGACTTCATAACCTTCATTCTCAAGCATTTTCTTTACAACGGTTCCACACTTCGTAACAGCTCCATTCATTTCCATCACTACAGTAGGCTTTTGCTCATCTTCGATCGGATCCATTTCTATCATACCTATCGCTGCACCAACGGCTTCCGCCAGTATCCGCTTTGTTATACTATTCAAACCTGCTATGTCACACACAGACGGGATGATTATCACGTCTTTTGCTCCCGCGTATCCCTGAATCCCTGCTTGTATCGCCTTTGTTGATACAAGAATCTTGGGGAAACCTATAGGCAATTGCTGCAGGGCTTTGGCAGATGTCTGTGAACCCATCCCACCGCCTATGGCAATTACTCCATCTATGATCCTTTTTTCATAAAGCATCTCTATTTTCGCAGAAAGGGCTTTTGACATAATTTCGCTAGCTTCCGCTTCACGCCCTTTGGATGAAATCAGTTGCTTCAGTTCAAACCCTATTCCCCTCAGCAAATCTTCTCTTTTTATATCAGGTTCAAACGGTCCATCACCGAGGATGCCTATATCCAATACGATTGGCTTATAACCCTTTTCCTCTACAAGTCTCTTCATGAAGGCCAACTCGTCCCCTTTTGTATCAAGGGTTCCAATGAGGGCAATCTTTTTTGAATCGGTCATCACAGGCGCTCCGTGTTTAGTTAAAGCTTCACTTTGGCGATGGTTTTAGGATTTCTTTGAATTTCCTCATTGCCTTATCCCTGATTTCCGTCGAAGCTCTGTTGACCGGTGGGAATTTATCCCGCCAATGATAAGGTCTGCAAGCGTTTATGAAAACTTTTGCCGTGGTAAAATCAAGTTTTTCCCTTTTTTCTGGTGCAAGCATGGGGTCAAGAGGACTGGTGAGGAAGCCAGGAACAATATCGATCGCAGTCTCGGGGTCGCATCGCGTAGTCACCGCCCATAAAACCTCCTCAAGATTAGAGGGATCTATATCGTCGTCTACTGTTATTATGTATCTGCCAGTACAGGCGCCACCCACAAATATGGCACCGGCAGCAGACGCAACCTGCTTCGCATGCCCTAAAAATCTTTGTTTGAGCGAGATCACAGCAACTATCCTGTGTCCTGGTCCATGGACATATACGCCCCTTATCCCTTGTAATCCAAGCTTCTCAAGTTCTGTCCACAGGACAGATGCCGTAGTCAGAGGTATCGGAAATCCGATACTCATGGGAGGAATGAGGGGAGGATTACCGTGGATAATAGGGTCGTCTCTGAAGTATATTCTCTTTATATGGACAACAGCGTCATCACGCCTCCCTGAAGCATAATAGCCTGTCCATTCACCAAATGGGCCTTCAGGCCTTCCGTCCTTTTTGGGATTGGGGGAAAAGCCTTCTATCACTATTTCTGCATTCGCCGGGATCGGCAACCCGGTGATTTTACCTATAACCACCTCTACAGGCCCATCCTGCATATGGCCCACCATCTCAAACTCTGAAACGCCCCAGGGCAGAGCCGACGAGGCTGCCGCGAAAATTAGCGGCTGCTGACCGAAACACATGACGACTGGGCAATCCTCGCCTCTGGCCCAATATTTCTCCCTTGCAATGACAGCATGCTTTCCGGGCGATGCATAAAAAGCAAGGGTTTTTTCATCGTGGATCATAACGCGATATGTTCCAAAATTTACCCATCCTTCATCAGGATCTTTCGTTATGGTAGCAACCCCTGTACCGATGTACCTACCTCCGTCGAGTTCATGCCATTTTGGGGTCGGAAACTTTAAAATATTCACATCCTTTCCCTCCATTATATTCTCCGTGATTGGACCTTTACTGACAACCTTCGGCGGATACGAGGTGAACTTGTTCCACTTTTCCATCCAATATCTCACTGCTTCCAAATTACCTAAGTCCTCAGGTACACCGAACGCCACTTTTTGAAAATCCTCCCTGTGAAGTATGTTAGTGGCAATCCTGTAGCCTGCTGGATAACCTTTCACTTTATCGAACAATAGTGCAGGGCCATTTCTTTCTGCCATTATTTCGTTTAGCGCCCCAATTTCGAGGTTCCAGTCGGCACCCTCGACTACCTTAAGATGTCCCCTCTTATCGAGGATATCCAGAAATGCCCTGAGATCTTGCGGAACATTCGTACCAGCTTTTTTTGCTGCTTTTCTTCTTTTTGACGTCATCACTTTCTCCTCCAAAATTTAGTTAATGTTGCCAACGGCAATCACGTGGTTTTCGAAGCTACCGGGTTCATCATAACCCCATAATCTTGCTTGGCAAAAAAGTTGCTATCTGGGGAAATAGAAAAAGGAGTATTGCAACGAAAACGAGGCTAGCAAGAAAAGGCACAACTCCTTTGTAAATGGTACCAAAACTTTCACCAGTTATTTGTTTTACTATAAAGACACCAATGGCAACGGGCGGTATAATGGTGCCGACCATAATGGTAACTCCTACCATGACACCAAACCAGATAGGATCATATCCGAGCTTTTGAAGCGCAGGGAATAGAACTGGCGTAGCAAGTATCATAAAAGCCGTATCCTCAATAAAAGAACCGCCCAGTAGGTAAAAGAACAGTATACCCGCCATAATCAATGATCTGTGGACAGGGAGTGACGCAAGCAGATCTGACGTATACTGAGGAATCTCTGTGATGGTAAGAAAACGGCCAAAGATTGCAGAACAAGCAATGAGCAGATAGACCATCAAAGCTGTCTTCAGCGACTCGTCTACGGATTTTACAAAAACACCCAGGGTCAGACTTTTCCTTGATAAGGCCAGAAGCAGTGCAGCCAACGTTCCAATGCTACCCGCTTCTGTGGGCGTGAAGAATCCTTTCATAATTCCACCTATTATGCCCACGAAAATTATCAGAACAACCAAGAATTCAGGAAGAGCCCGTGCTTTCTCTTTCCACGTAAACTCCTCCTCGCACTTGGGCCCAACAGAGGGGTCAATCTTACACCAAACGTAGATTATTACAATGAAAAGACCGGCAATCAGCAATCCTGGAATGATTCCCGCAAGAAAGAGCTTCCCGATTGATTGCTCAGTGATGACACCATAGATGATCATGGCAATACTTGGGGGAATAAGAATCCCAATTGTTCCAACGCTTGCAACGATCCCGGTAGACAGTTTCCTGCTATATCTATATCTTATCATCTCCGGCACTGCGAAATTTGAAAATGCTGCTGCAGTCGCAAGGGTTGACCCACACATCGCTTTGAACATTGTAGCTGCGACAACCGTGGCCATTGCAAGGCCACCAGGAACCCGGCCGACAAACTTGTGCGCGGCGCCATACAGTCTTTGTGCGATTCCTGCGTTGTTTGCTATATAGCCCATGAGTAAGAAAAGCGGAAAAACAGTCAACCCGTAGTTAGTGAAATTATCGAAGATATCCTGCGCGATGATAGAACCAGCACTATCAAACCCGGAAAGCCATGCAAAACCAACAAAACCGGTAATTCCTATCGCAAACGCCAATTCTATACCGGTCAAAAGGAACACAAGAACGAATATACAAGCAAGTACACCCAGCGCAAATTCATTCATTGCTTATCCCTTTCCTTGGCGAAAACAGCTCGTAAACTAATATCAGACATGCCACCAAACAACCGGCCACAAGACCAAATGCCACTGGATACATAGGCACTCCGAGGGTCGCGCTGACCGTATTTGTATTGGCCAGGTTCCATGCCATCTTCAAAAGGAAATAAATAGCTATGAAGATAAACAGCAGCACCAAGACTCTGGTAATCTTCTCAAGGGCTGCCTGAATTAACGGGGGAAGTTTTTCAACAACCATATCGACCCTCACATGCGCTTTTTGGAAAAAGGAATGAGGGAGCGCAAATCCGGCCAATAATCCGCCGAAAATAGAAACAAGTTCATATACACCCATGAAAGGCATACCAAGGTTGCGCAAAATAACATCTGCCACACTTATGCACATGGTAAAGCAAAGGATCACGCCTGAAAGGAAAGCTAGCTGATTACTCGCTCGCTTAATCATCCGTTCAAATGCCTTCATGATCATCTCCTCCCTTTTTACATAACTGCCATTTAAGACATCACAGAATGTTGCCTGTCCTTCCCTAATGACTCTTGATGTATTCCAAACAAAAGTTCAAGGATGCCTCCCCGGGCAAACTCTTTTCCTTCATCCTTTTCACGTAATCATCAAGAATGGGCTTAACTTTTTTCTTTGTTGTCTCTATTTCTGGAGGTGAGATCTCGAAAACCTTCATGCCTTTCGAAATCCCAAATTCTATGGCCTTTTTCGTTTCATCTTTCTGAAGGTTTGCAGTTTTTTCTACCCATTCCTCGCTAATTGCCTCAATTGTCTTTTGAATGTCGGGAGGCAAAGAATTCCATTTAGCCTTGTTCATTACTACAACCATGCCTGATGGATAGCTCATTCCGGGATTAATCTGCAAACCCTTCACCAATTCTCCCAATCTATATATCTTCAATGCATCCGTCGGCAAAATTGCTCCCTCAGCAACACCCATCATCAGTGATTCATAAATTTCTGATAGTACTGCAGAAACAGGGACGGCATCGAGAGCAGAGATGATAGGGGCGGTTCTTCCAGTGACTTTAACTTTTACATTCTTCAAATCATTTATCGATGGGAGGGGTTTCAAAGTCATAATGGCGCCTAGGGCTGTTGAGTAGAAGTAAAGTACCTTCACATCATCATATTCTTTTGGTTTAAATTTTTTGAACCATGCGTCTGCCATTTTTGTTGCCTGATAATCACTTTTTACCCCAAGAGGGAGGTACAACACGTCTGTCAATGGAAACCTTCCGGTCATCCATTGCGGACAAGTCACGGATATGTCGGCAATGCCTCGTGGTGCGACGTCATAAGACTGAGGAATCGGCGCCAGTGTACCGCCACCAAATAATGAGATCTTGACTCTGCCATTTGTCCTTTTCTCTACTTCCTTACACCACTGCTCAAGCAACAAATGAGGTGAACTAGCCGTTGGGTAAAAACTTGCGTATTTTAAACGAATCACCTTTGTCTCCTGCCCATGAGCTGGCAAAGCTGCGGCCAAAAGACAAAACAGAAAGACAAAAGAAACTAATGCACATCCATATCTCCTCATGCTATCCTCCTTTTTCCCCATACCACCCTTAATTTGCCATCAAACTTATACCCTTAACACAAAGTCTCCTTTTTTAGAAGAAGTACCACGCACCTATTCTGAAAGTATTCATCGTTCCTTTCTTGTCTGAAGTGGCAGTTTCGCCTGCGTATTTCGTGCGGATATTAGAATATTCAATACCAAACCTCATAGCAGCGTTCACATCGTAGGAGAGGTTGGCGATATACTGCTGGTTCTTCCAGGGAGCAGGTGAGGCAGCTTGAGCCAATGCAAGCCTGTGGCTAAGGTTGGTCTCCAGGTGAGAATACCAGCCGTGAAAACTGAATTTGTCTGTAAACCAGTAGTCTAACTGCAACCAGCCACCCCACTGCCTTGGAACCGCCCAGTCAGGATCCAAAACGCCGTTTCTATTGTAGTACATACTGGGGATGTTTTGGTACCATCCAGGGTTCTGGGTAATAAAACCGGTACCACCAACACCAAGAGCACCTGCCTTGTTAACCTTCTTCTCGGGGATGATGGGGACATAGAACTTCGCTGCTACGCCCCATGAATCCAGCATTTCGTCATCATATGAAATACCTAGAGCAGGGTCGCCAATAGTATCCCAGGTCTTCCGTTCCTTTCCGTAGAAACCGCCCAATTCAGCATATAAGAGGTTTGTTCCGATCCGGCCGCAGGCGTCGGTCCGATACTTGATACCAGCTTCAACAAATGGGTATCCGCTGCGGGCAAAATCGTCAAGATCACGAGTACCGATGGTGTTTGTGGGGGAGAGTATACCTGCATAGAAACCAAAACTCTTGGTAAGCATGTGATCCCACATGATCTGGGGCTGTCTCCATCCTTTCAATGACGTACCAAGGCCAGCGTAATCGAGAAGCCAGCCGCCAAAGGGACCATGAACGCCCCAGCGCTGCCAAGTATGGCCGATGGTCAGGCTGTCTTTCGCCCATTCGATCTTCATAAATGCATTCCTCAAGCTGAATTCGCCATAATCACCAGTCTGGCCCCTGAAATCGCCCTCGACATAACTCGATGTTTTGCCGCCCCACGCTTCTGGACCCTTGACAATCCACCAGAGCCTGCTTTCACCGCCGGCTGCGAACATGCTACTGTATTCAGCGACTCTGCTTTCGTAAGCACCTCTAGAGTCTCGTGCAGCGATAGCGTAATCCGCATTCACTCCCTGATCCGCCCAACCCATATCAAATTTAACATAGCCGCCGAGTGTTAAATCCCACCTGCTTGTAGCACTCCCTGCGAAGCTTATTGCAGGCATTAAGAGAAATACTGCGATTGCAACCACTATGAATCTTTTCATTCTTACCCCCCCCCTTTGAAATATTTTTTATACTTCAAAAAGCCCGTGCCAGACATGATAATAAAAGGTGTCTTTGATCTTACGACGATTTCATCTGTCTAACCGATTTCAAACAGTACCAATGTCATAAGGACACCATCTCAAAAATCCGTCTGTTGAGCCTTTTGCTTTGTTATGGAAACAGCATAGCAAGCACTATGCCACTGACATTTATTTTATAACTCATCTATATTATTAGCTTTCATCAGAATCAAGCTTTTGATGTTGTCATTTATGACAAAAATGATTGTCATTTTGGCAAAAATTATAGTACACCATACATATGTTTCGACATACGAGGTGGAAGTGATATAAATGGAAGTAGGGGATCTCGATTTACGCAATCTTTTATTTTTTAACCCGAAAGGCGGTGTCATCCAATTCATGGGACATCGCGTCCTCCTGATTGACGCCCTTGCCATGGGACTCTTGCGGAAAGAACTCATAAGCACCCTCGGGGCGTCTGTTGCACGGAACATACTCACCCGTTTGGGTTATGCTCATGGTTGGCTAATGGCTGATTATCTGCATGATTATATGGGTTCCACGAATCCGGAATTACTAGAGGATTTCTCATTTGGACCAACACTGCATACATTGCAGGGGCTGGTCAGTGCCAACAGAAACTTTAGAATGAATATCGATGGTCATCCCCACCATATCACGGCCATGTGGGAAAACTCTTTTGAGGCAGAGCAACATATCCTTCAATTTGGCATTGGGGAGGAACCGGTATGCTGGACTCTGACGGGATGGGTGAGCGGCTATGGGAGTCGCAGGGCTGGTCGGGAAATATATTGCATTGAACACAAGTGCGTGGGAAAAGGCGACGCGTTCTGCTCTATTGAAAGCCGCCCAAAGGAAGACTGGGGAGGAGCTATTGATGATCAGCTGTCTTTCTTCCAAGAGGAAAGCATAAGTGGGCTACTTAAAGACATAACTACCAAAATCCGCAAAGCAGAAAAGCGCCTGTGGCAACTTCAGAAACTCCTCGACAGCGAGGTCTACCCACCTGGCATCATAGCGAGCAGCACCATCATGCGGAATGTTTTAAACCTTGCGAGGCGAGCAGCCAAAGTAGACTCCTCAGTGGTTGTGACCGGGGAAAGCGGCGTTGGCAAGGAAGTGATTGCTCGGTACATCCACAATGTATCTGCACGAGCCAGCCGACCTTTTATTGCCATGAACTGCGCCGCCGTGGCGGAGACCCTGCTGGAAAGTGAACTCTTCGGCCATACCAAGGGAGCATTTACCGGTGCAGATCGGGATCGCATGGGCATTTTTGAGACTGCCAATGGCGGCACTATATTCCTCGACGAGATAGGAGAGATGCCATTGAACATGCAGGCAAAACTCTTACGGACCCTTCAGGAAAAGAAGATACGCCGCGTAGGGGAGAGCAAGCCTCGTTCTGTTGACTTCAGGGTCATCGCTTCCACCAATCGCAATTTGAACGAAGAGGTCGAAGCAGGCCGCTTTCGCCTGGACTTGTATTACCGTCTGTGTATTATCGGACTCGAAGTACCGCCTCTTCGGGAGCGGCCAGAGGACATCCTGCCCTTGGCAAAGTTTTTCCTTGATAGCATTACAGAAAGCGCGGGGTGCCCGATCAAGGGCTTTTCGTCGGAAGCCGTGGAACACCTTTTGCTCTACAGCTGGCCCGGCAATGCCCGTGAGCTTCAAAATGTAATCGAACGAGCTGTAGCGCTTTGCTCCGAAAGTACAATAACCCTTGAAGATCTACCTCCGGCCATGCGAAAGGGTGTATCCACGCCCAAAGGTTGCGATGATATTAATCCCCTTGAAGAAGTTGAGCGCAAATATATTCTAGCGGCACTGGACCGTACAAAAGGCGACAAGAAGCTGGCGGCAAAAAAATTGAAGATCGGCCTGAGATCACTCTATCGAAAGCTGAAAGAGTATGAGGACCGTGGTTCTGCCAACAGGTAATTCCAGATTAAAACAGCCTTGATGTGCGCCACGGCGACGCACAGGGCGACGGCTAATGAGAAGGAAAACCCTCTTCTGCGGTTTCTGTGGCGCACGTTTCAGCTGATGCAAACACAAATTTCCAGACCATTCAGAACCTCGAGCAGAGCTTCAAGTGGATCTCTATGGAGATCCGAACGTTTTGAACGGACAAAACCGATTTGGTTATTCTGCGGTGCTATTGGTGTAAATTACAGGAAAAGGCAACCAGAATTTGCCCTTTCCATTTTTTCAAAATTAACTGATGGTAAAATTGTGGCTAACATATGCTACTAATGGCCTTCAGATATTGGCGCAATGTAAAGATTACCGATTAAAACATGCACACAGGTGAAGTCTCCATACTTGTTCAGCCTGGAGAGCCTGCATCCATTCTCTCAAGAACATCTTTCAGGAAGCCTGAGAACGGACCAATGGATTCCATCTTGATCGATGTGAGTGCAGCGGCGAATCTGAGGGAGTCTTCAACGGAATGATCCAGTCTACGCGCCAGATACGATCCCATAACAGTATCACCTCGGCCCATCCTGCCCCGGTTACTCTTGTTGGTAAATCTCACAAACATGGTTTTCCCCTTGCTTCGTACCAGCACACCCTCTGAAGATGTTATTATGGTTTCCGAACTTCCCCAGTCTTCCAGTATGTCAGCCTGGTCCAGCAGGACGTCGGTACCCGTCAAGGTTTGTGCTTCCACTGCATCAAGCTTTACGAAATCCGCCATGCTCAGGATTTCTTTTTTCTCCGGAACATCTTTAAGGTGGACGGTCCCCGTCTCTTCGTCCACCTGGAACACGAAGCCCTGCATGTCGATTGACAATCGGAATCCACGTGCCCTCAACGCTCGCATTAAGTCCAGCTGAAACCCACGGGCGCCTAAGCAGCAAAGGTGGACCAGGCAAGGTTCGAAAGGAGGTATGTCATCAATATGAAGATTTGCTCCACCCTTTATGACAAACGACTGCCTTTCATCCACATTTTCAGTTGGGAAAATGATACGTAGTTCACCGACCTCTCCAGGCTGTACGAAAAGATCAATACCGACCGCTTTCATTGGTTCCAGGAGGTATTCTTCGCTCTCGGAGATTTTCGTCACCGCGGCAATCCTTTTTCCCAGATAGGAGGCTGCTATTGAAGATATGAGTACCGGACTGCCCCGTTCTATAAATGGGGATCCCTTGAAAGGATAGATTCTACCCATACCCATCTGACCGATAAATACTATATCGTAAGGATTCATCTGTCTCCTTTTCTTATCGTTCCTTCTTTGATCTCAAATTTCCTCATTTACTACTTTACCTGAACTACCTTACAGATATCCATTTTTATCATAGCAGCTTTTTGCAGATTGTCAAAAAGATATATAAGTTCGGTATGACTAACCTACACATGTTGAGTATGAAAAAACTGCGCGACGCGGGGGTGTCGGAAATGGCTCGTTATGATATTGTGTTTGTTGGTCACGCGGCTACTGGGAATATTGTACCATTCAAAAAGGCCGCCTATACCGAGACTGGGGGCGCGGCAGCATTCACGGCAATGGCTGCGGCCCGTTGCATGAAGCGGGTTGCCCTCGTAACCCGATTAGCGAAAGGAGATGAGCATATCCTTGAATCTTTCAAAGCGGTCGGCATCGACACCTATGTTCAAACAGCCGAGATGCATTGCAGTTTGCTGCAGCTATGGCATCTATCACAATTGATGCATAACCATCAATTTTTCATAATATCTTTCAAAGAAAGCGATAGCTCAGGGTTACAGCTTGAATAATAAGGGTGGAGAGCGCGAATTAGGACTTCACCTACGAGTCTGGCATAGGGCGTCTAATGCAAAGATAAGTATTACAGGTTGAAACATATTCTAACATGATAGTCCTTTTTTTGAGAAAGCCCGATCATAATCTTCTCAATATGTCCACCGGTTTCATTCGAGATGTCTGCCTTGCCATGAAATAGCTTGCCAGGGCGCCTGCCATGAGGGACAGCAGCAAAGCTGTCCCGGTTAAGCCCACAGATATGCTGACAGGAAGCCGGACCGAGGATGAGGCTATTTCAGCATTCTTGGCAAATGCAGGCGTGAGGTTTATCTCCCAGGGGGTGGCCACAGGAATGGAAAGAAACCCAAGAAGGTAGGAGAGACCATACCCTATCATAATCCCCGCAATGCCCCCCATCAACGATTGAACCAAAGCCTCGCCTATTAATTGAGTCTGGACGTTCCGCTCAGTCCAGCCTACTGCCTTGAGAATGCCGATTTCACTTGATCGGGCTACCAGGTTTCCAAGCATGGTCTTGATAATGAGGAATATGGCTCCTCCAAGGGCGATCATGGAGGCAAGCAGGGAGAATTGGTCCGAGATCTTCGACACGCCTCCCATAAGTTCAAGGAACGAATCGGAACTGGTAACTGAGGTGCCAGGAAGTTCTCTGCCGATCTGCGTCTTGACCTGGTTTAGAAAGGAGGGGTTTTTGAGACGTAGATAAACAATGTTCGTACCGGTTGCCCCCAGCAGTTTCTGTGCATCAACAAGGGACAGGTAGATATTGGCCGATGCGATTTGGGAACCCTCCTTAATCTCCAGAAGGCCGACCACAGTAAAGGGCTGGCTGTTAATCTTGATTGAGCTGCCCAGAGGGGCTTGGCGAAACTTTGCAAAGTGTTTTTCCAACACTACCTCTCCGTCTTTTTCAGGGAATCGTCCATCCTTCAGCCATTCTTTCACCTTGACAGGTCCGAGGCTGGGCTGGGAGAGATCAACTCCCATGATTGTCCGGAAACCTCCCTGATCGAACTCCCAAAGAAGTAACGATGAGGCAATGGAGGCGACCCCATCCAATGAGGAAAGTTTCTGGAGGTCGTCAGGTAGCAGGAGCTGGTTCGAAAATGGGAGGCGCACGCCCTTCATGGAGGTGGGTTTTTGAACCGCATCCACTGCACGTTTTTCGGGTTTCTGGACTACGAGGTCGGCCCCGAGATTCTTGAAAGGCAAGCTTACCGCTTTCTGATAGGCGGTTGAGACGGCGTTGATCGACACGAATAAGGCAATGCCTATCGCTATGCCGAGGACATTCACCAAGGTACGGTGATGGTGAAAACGTAGTTCATTCATTATGTAGCGATAGTTCATGGCATCCTCACTTTCCCGCAGTGGCCTGATCGAGTGCAGCCTTCAGATCATCCATGGTCCACTTGCCCTGGAAGGAGACGGGACCGGAGCCGGTAGGGAAGCCGGAGAACTGTACCTTTCTGACTCCCCCTATAACAACAACCTGCGAGCCATCAATCCAGACAATAAGGGGAACATGTTGCTTTATCCCCTTTTTTGCCATAAACTTCTCACCCTCGGTGCTCTCGAAATCGTACCACGAGACGCTGACCTTGACGTTGTACTGGGAGAACAGGTTTTTCATCTTATTCACCGTATCCATTAAGGGCCCATGATTCATGTAAAGAACCTCTATTTTGGTTTCCTTTGCTGCGTAAACATTTAGGCAAAGGCCGAGCATGAGGAAAACAAGCGATGAAATAACTACAGTCCTTTTCATGCTATCACCTGCCCGTCGTGCATGCGGATCAACCGTTGGGAGGTCTTTGCCAGTTCCACCTCGTGGGTAACCATAAGGATGGCTACGCCTTTCTCGGTGTGGAGCTTTGTCAGAATTTCCATAATGGCGTCTCCAGTTGAAGAATCGAGGTTCCCAGTCGGTTCATCGGCAAAGAGCACCTTGGGATTGTTTACCAAGGCCCGTGCGATGGCGACCCGCTGTTTCTCTCCTCCGGACAGGGCTGCAGGGAGATGGTCCATGCGATGCCCCAGTTCCATTTTTTCAAGAAGCTCTGTTGCCCGCCGGTGCCGTTCGTCTCCGGACATTTTTATGGGGAATAGCGGCAGGGCGACGTTCTCCCAGGCAGTGAGCGTGGGGATAAGATTGAAGGATTGAAAGATGAAACCGACGTTCTCCCTGCGGAAAAGAGCGAGTTGATCTTCCGTTGCCTTTGTAATATCTGTGCCGTCGAGCTTGACCTCTCCAGTGGTGGGGCGTTCAAGACCGGACAGCAGGGAGAGTAGCGTGGTCTTGCCACAACCCGATTTGCCCACAAGGCAAACAAATTCGCCGGCGTTAATCGAGATAGTAACGTGCTTGACTACCTCAAGATCACCATATTTTTTGCTAAGATTGGTGCCTGATAAGATCGTGCCGTTATTCATGCCGTAAAACCTCCGAAGGTTTGATTTTTGAAATGTTTCTAGCCAGCAGTCCCCCGGTAAGGCCCCCTATTAGTACAGAAAGCAGGATAGCAAAAGCTGCAAGGGACCAGGGTATATGCACCGGTAGACGGAGGGTCTTGAAGATCTGATCCCCACCACCGGGAAGGAAATGGGGTGTAGGGCTCATATCCCACGGTATCGGTATGTTGACCTTCATAAAGCTCAACGCAAAGGCCGCTATGGCTGCTATGACGAGGCCCAGGATACCGGCAATGAAGCACTGTACAATGGCCTCTGCGAGAAGCTGCGTGACCACGTTGCGGTTCGTCCAGCCAACCGCTTTGAGGACCCCTATCTCTCTCGCCCGTTCCGCTATGTTTCCCGCCATCGTCTTGAAGGCTATGAGAACAGCAACAAAGATTGCGATAATCGAAGCGGCAAGGTTGAACTTGTCGGAGAGGGCAAAAAGGCTGCCCAAGAGCTTGAGGAACGAGTCGGGGGTCCCTATTGTAGTTTTTTTACCGAGGATGTCCTTTAAAGCTGACGCCAATCCGGTTATTTTTTCCTGGTCAGCCTTAATAAAGAGGAGATTCACATCGTTTGGGCCAAATGGGGAGACAGACTGGAGCTGGCTGGAAGATGCCGCCAGCTTCTGCGCTTCCGCCAGCGGCAGATAAACGTTGGCCACGGCAATTTTGGCTGCCCGTGATGCGTCGGCCAGTCCCACCACGGGAAACGTTGTATTGGCTATTGTTATCGAATCGCCTATCTTGAGGTTAAATTGGCGTGCATATGCGACCTCAACGAGTGCTTCTGATTTACCCTCTTCAAGAAAGCGTCCCTCGGTTACAGAGTGACGCAGAATAGAGGGTCCAACGGGGTTCTGCTGCTCGATGCCGAGGACGATCCAGGCCCTGTTTTGGTCAAAAACCCACAGGAGGATAGCCTTTCCTATTCCTCTGACCCCGGGAAGCGGTTGGATCTTTTTCAATTCTTCATCGCTGATCGTCACTGCAGAGCAAGGGAAAACAGCCCCTGTGAGATCCTTGGGCACATCGCCAGGCCGCTGCACGGTGATGTCAGCCCCGATCTCTTTGAGGGGTACTTGTGCAGCCTGACGGTATGCCATGGAAAGGGAATTAAGGATGATAAGGAGGGCTATGCCAATGGAAAGGCCAATGATTGCTGTGACAGTTCTTCGCTTCTGGTAATAGAGTTCATTCATCAAGTAGTGCAAATTCATTACATTCCTCCGAAGTAATTATATCTCAGTGGTCTCAAGCGGACCGATTCAGGGACACTGCAACCCGGTGCCTTTTGCCATGGCCCCCTCGATCAGGTCAAGGAACTTCTTCTGCTGGTCCTTGTCGAGCATTCCCTTGAACTCAATCATATGCGCCACCGCTGTTTGTTGTATGTTGAGCTGCAGCCGGTTTATCTCGGCGATGGTGGCATCAATGGCCTTGGCGTTAGGGCTGGTAGCCCGCATGAGGTTGACAAGAAATGCTCTTTTTTGGTCAATCTCCTGTCCTTTTATGTTCAGATCTGTGTGAAAGGCCGATGCCTTTTGATGCATTGTTCTGAGCTGATCCGGCTTCAAGGAAAGCTCTTCAAAGAGGCAGTTGCGAACTTGATCACCAGATTTCTGTAAGCCACAGCCTAGAGGACGGGTTTCATGGCGGGACTGGTTATAATGCGTGTAAGCTGCTGATCCAAGCATGGAGGCATTCATTAGCAAAGAGAGGATGAGGATGAATTTCAGTACATTATTTTTCATTTCTCACCCCCGTCATGGAAACGTATAGGCCACCTATGGACCCCGATGGTGCAGCCTCAAAAGCATTGAGAGCGAATGACTGTGTGACCTCTACCGATGTCAGAGAGGGCGGCTTGCGTGCCGTAAGGATATTTCCCGAAATGAGCCCGATGATCACGATGATGAGAACAAAGGCAGTTCCGATAACCCTAAACAGAATAGGCCTGGCAAA
>Ga0351919_10072_pt1 | contig 31931 bp, 30 predicted proteins | sample TotcelHT113001N6_FD_206845 | JGI IMG/M metagenome (GOLD analysis project Ga0351919, IMG submission 206845) | Enriched cells from coal bed in the Powder River Basin, Montana, United States - Total cells T11 rep1 HSBNCT.T11.300.1.N6 ...
CGTATCGATGGAGATATAAAGGAGAATTTTCTCTTTGGGGTAGAATTTAACTTTTCTTTTCTTGGGAGCGGCGGAGATAGGTATATGGACATGGGATCAGGGAAGATGCCTTTGACTTCAAAAGGAATTTACCGTCCATTTCGAAAGGTGCAGTTTTACGATCCGTATCAGAAGGTTGCACCAGTCATTGAATGCGATCAACCCACATCGGTCTGGACTTTTCCCGTAGAGGTTGTCTCCCTCTCTGAAACCGGTTTTGAGCGCAATTATCAAAGCACTATGTACATGCCGGTCTGGGACATTGACCTGACCGGCGGTCCGAGATATATCCATATCAAGCTTGAAGTCAATGGTATCAATAGTCATAACGACTTACAATAGAAGGGCTTTTCTTAAAGAGGCTGTACTTTCCGTACTAGATCAGGATTACCAAGACAAAGAAATAATCATTATTGATGACGGCTCTACGGATGGATCCTTCGAAGAGGTGAGGAAATTTCCCCTTCGCTATGTTTGGAAACAAAATGGAGGGATCAGCAGCGCACGGAATATGGGTATTGGCGTTTCAAATGGAGAATTCATTGCCTTTCTCGACGTGGATGACCTGTGGAAAAAAGGAAAACTTGCCAAACAGATGCAAACAATGATTGAAAATAGGATTGACATCTCATATACAGATGAAATCTGGATTAGAAATGGTGAACGTTTAAACCAAAGGGGTAGGCATAGGAAATATTCCGGTTTTATTTTTGAACAATGTCTCCCGCTTTGCATTATTAGTCCGTCCTCTGTGGTGATCAAACGGAAGGTTTTTGATGAAGTGGGATTGTTTGATGAGGACTTACCTGTGTGTGAGGATTATGATATGTGGCTCAGGATCACATCAAGATACCCTGTTCTCTTTATTGACAAACTCTTTATCATTAAAAGAGGTGGCCATCAAGATCAGCTCTCAAGAGCCTATGACGCAATTGACAGGTTTAGAATTCTAAGTCTTACTAAGATAATACAAAACAATACTTTAAGCTCGGAAATGAGAACTGCAGCGCTCAATGAATTAAAAAAGAAATGCAGAATTTACGCGATGGGAGCAAAAAAAAGGGGCAGATTCCAAGAGTCAAACGCTTATATACAGCTCTATGAGACCCTTGCGAATCAACCCCTTGCGTCTAGCTTAGGGGAATGTGCCAATCAGGGAGTAGTAGGCTCCAGAAGACCAATGGGTCTTGAAAAGGTATAGTTTATAGGCTCCACTATCAGACTATCAAAGGCTTGATTTTGTGTCTGCGAAGTGAGTGCAAACGGCAATGACACAATAAAGCCACCAATGCCCAGGAGACAGGTTATCAATCCTGCCGGCCTCATAACAAGGGCATCCCATAAAACCTTTTCCCCTTTCGGTTCAGCGTTTGGAGGTTGCCATGTTTTGTAAACATCCTGCGCAAAGAGCGGTGCTGCAGAGAGCGTAATTGCAAAAACCATTGCAAGACTAAACAGAAAAATACGTTTCATAAAAACCCTCCTGTAATATGGATGGCGTTACGCAACAAGTCTATTACTCTTTTATAACGATGTCAATGCTTCTTGTCACGCATTCAGTTATTGGAGCTCGCGTCGCCCCTCCATCCCGCCAAACGGGACTGAGCCTTCCCTTCTCGCCCAAGAATGGGCTGGTTAACACTTTACCTTGACCTCTCTTATACTTTGATCGTGATGCTTTTTCATTTATAAGAATATCGAAGATTGAACGGTAAACTTTAGAGGGATAATTCCTTAAGATTGCTTGACAAAGTGCTTGCAAATAGGAGAATATCTTTCTAAATGAAACAGCATCGCATTACATTCTTGCCATCCGAAAGGATTTTTACTGTAGATGACAATGAAACCCTCCTTGATGCAGCAATGAAAGCGGGTGTTTACATCACTGCATCGTGTGGAGGAAACAGCTCCTGTGGAAAATGCAGGATTAAAGTAATCGAAGGCAATGTGGATTCAGCTTGTGACCCAAAGATTTCGAGAGCCGACTATGATAGAGGCTACCGCTTAGCTTGTAAATCACGACCAAAAGGCAACGTTGTTGTAGAGGTGCCCCTGGAATCTCAAATCAATAGGAGCATATTGAGAAGAAGAGACAGAAAACCGCTCATCCTCTCAGCCTCTGATTTGGGACAACTTGTTAAAAAATGGAAATCAAACCCATCTTTTTGCAAGGTGTTTTTAGAGCTCCCCGAGCCGACCGTGGATGACAATATTTCAGATTTGGGAAGGCTTGTTCGGGAACTTCGGAAAGTATACAAAAAAGATAATTTCTCTGCAGAGTTTAAAGTATTGAGAAAAATGTCAGGGATGCTACGCGAGAGTTTATGGAAAGCAATTGTGACACTAACACCAAGAAACGGTGGATATGAGATTGTAAATATAGAGCCGGGGAACAAGGTACTTCAGAATTACTCAATTGTCATTGATATAGGGACTACCACAGTGTCAGGACAGATGCTTGATCTTGCGAATTACAGTCAGGATATTTGCACCCTTGCTGAATCATCGGACTATAATGCCCAGATACGATACGGGGATGATGTTATATCAAGAATTATGTATTCCCGGAAAAAGGGAGGTCTTGCGAACCTTCAGACAGCAATTATGACTACAGTAAATGGGATTATCAACCATTTAGTCAACGAGAGTGGCATAGAGAAGGCCTCGATTTCCCATCTTATATTCGCTGGAAACACAACAATGACGCACCTTTTCTTTGGCCTTGATCCAAAGAATATAATGCTTGCGCCCTATACACCTGTTTCAAGTACGTATCCGCCAGTTTTTGCCAGGGATCTCGGGCTGGATTTGGAAGATAATGTATATGTTCAGGCTTCGCCATGCGTATCTTCATACGTCGGCGGAGATATTGTGGCTGGCGTTATAGGATCAGGCATGTCCCGCAGCGACAAGATCACGCTTTTTATGGATATCGGGACAAACGGAGAGATTGTCCTTGGAAACAAGGATTGGCTGATTTGTGCCTCCTGTTCAGCAGGCCCTGCTTTTGAGGGTGGCGGCATTCAGTTTGGAATCAGGGCTGAAAATGGCGCTATCGAACAGGTAAGGGTTAATCCGGTCAGTTATGAACCCATGATCATCACTGTTGGCAAAGAAAAACCAAAGGGTATTTGTGGTTCAGGCCTCATAGACGGTGTAGCAGAGCTTTTCTTAACAAGAATTCTTGATCAGAACGGCAAGTTCAGGAGGGATTTAGCCACTTCCCGGGTACGTGAAGGTGAAAGCGGATATGAATACGTATTAGTCTATAAAGAGAATACGCACATTCATCGGGACATTGTGGTGACTGAAGTTGATCTTGCTAATCTGATTCGTGCCAAAGCAGCGCTCTATGCAGGATGCAAAGTGCTCCTTGACAATGCTGGCCTCACGTTCGACGATATTGAGAGGATTATTATTGCAGGTGGTTTTGGTCATTACATTGACCTCGAAAAGGCCCAGACCATTGGGCTTTTGCCGGAGCTGCCTCTCGAACGATTTATTTTTGTTGGGAATGGCTCTCTGCTTGGGGCAAGACTGTTCTCATTCTCAAGGGGATTTATGGAGGAAGCCGAAAACATATCAAAGATGATGACAAACGTTGAGCTTTCAAACAGCCAAAAATTTATGGATGAATTTGTGGCTGCATGTTTCTTACCCCATACGGATGGGAAGGCTTTTCCAAGAACTTTGAAGAAACGAAAAGATATTTGAGACAGCTACCCTGAACTATCAACGGTGAATTTTAAGGTCGAATATGCCTAAGATTATTGCGTTTGCAGGAAAAGGTGGTGTAGGAAAGACAACAATAGGAGGGATCCTTTTACGCTATTTTATTGAAGAACGTAAAGAGGGGCCAATACTTGCAGTGGATGCCGATCCGAACTCAAACCTGAACGAGGTACTCGGCGTTGATGTACGTTCTACCATTGGCGAAGCACGAGAGCTAATGAAAAAGGATGTTCCACAGGGAATGACAAAGGATGTCTGGTTTGAATATAAGGTCCATGAAGCAATTATTGAAGGGAAGGGATTCGATCTCCTTGTCATGGGCAGGCCTGAAGGGCCTGGTTGTTATTGTGCCGCAAACAGCCTTGCGAAGCAATCCATAGAGACCCTTAAGAAGAACTATCCTTTTGTGGTTGTCGATAACGAGGCTGGTATGGAACATATGAGCAGGCTTGTTACTCAGGATTTGGATTATCTTTATGTGGTTTCTGATCCATCGCCAAGAGGCTTGTTGACTGCGAAACGAATAATTGAGCTCATCAAGGAGCTAAACCTTAATATAAAAGACTGGTACATTCTTGTGAACAGGGCCAGGGAAAATGATGAAAGGAATATTGCGGGTTTGGCTCAGGATAAGGGTATTAAAATAGCTGGATTTATCAGAGAAGACATAGCACTGATAAAGGCCGATGGAGAAGGGGAAAGCATTTTTTCAATGCCCAAGGAATCGTCTGTCATTTCTGACGCATACTCAATCTTTGCTAAGACTCTTAAGGGGTGATGCTTATAATGATCATAATCCTTATACGTAATAGACTGGACAGCTTGCTGAGCTGAGAAGATTATTATTTAACTGAAAAACTCAAAAGGTCTTTATCTGCACTACCGTCAGATGGTATAGTAAAAACACCAATTTATTGTTGTTTTGGAGCCTTATATGAGTGACTATGTTTATGAAGAAAAAGAAAACTATGAAGGAAAAAAAGTAATAGTACTTGGACCTACTTACGATGAAGGAAAGCCCGACACTATGGTTGATTGGCGAGCCAAACTGACAACACGAGAAGATGCGGTTGATTATCTGAGAACAGCATTGCGTTATTGGTACGGAAGCGAATGGTACGGAAGCGAAAAAAGAAAACAGAAAGCGTAGAGACAGTGAGTAGCAAGCGGTTGACGGTGATCAGTTACGACATGCGGATTACTCCTCTGCGTGATTGAGAAAGGGAGGAAAGATGGCATTTGAGATTTCAAAGGTAAAATATACGGGCAAGATTAAGGAAGTTACCATCGGAACAGGTGAAAAAGCTGTAACTATTGGCGGAGAAACATGTTACCCCTTTCATCTTTTTGAAGGAGAAATGCCCCATCTTCCCAAAATTGCCTTCGAAGTATGGGATTATGAACCCGATGATTGGCAGGATTGGGTGATTGAACCTTTTAAGGATGTCATAAGTAATCCTGTTGCGTGGGCAAGAAAATGTGTGGAGATTTTCGGTGCTGAGATCATTGCCATTAATCTGAAAGGTGCTGATCCTAACGGGAAGAACCGTGATGTAGAGGATGTCATCAATGTGGTAAAAAATATTGTTGATGCAGTCGATGTTCCTGTCATTGTGTGGGGCACATCAAGCGATGAGAAAGATGCTGTCCTCCTCCGAAGAGTAGCAGAGGTATGTGAGAAGAAGAATGTTTCTATCGGCCCGGTGTCAGAAAAAAATTACAAACAGATAGGCGCTATGGCAATTGCATACAATCACCCTGTGCTCGCTTCAACACCTATTGATGTTAATCTTGCGAAACAATTGAATATACTTTTGGGTAACCTCGGGGTCCAGGATACAAGGATCTTGATCGATCCAACAACTGGAGGGCTGGGCTATGGTTTAGAATACTCGTATTCTGTGATTGAGAGAGACAGAATGGCAGCCCTAACCCAGGAAGATATAAAACTCCAGTATCCCATCGTATGTAACCTGGCTCAAGAGATTTGGAAAACAAAAGAGGCCAGATTGACAAGAGAAGATGATCCAAAACTCGGAGATGCCAAAAAAAGAACCATACTCCTGGAGTCAGTCAGTGCCATGAGTGTGTTGATTGCCGGCGCTGATATCGTTATCATGAGACACCCTGACAGTGTTGCCCTTGTGAGAGAAATGATCAACGAACTGACGTCAAAAGGGGGATAGATGTCAGAAGACACACCGAAAAGCGTTGACAAGGCAACTGTTGAACTCATTGAAAAAGCAAGAAAAGAAGATATAAGTACAGTTTTTTTTCGTGCTGAAGAGATAAAGCCTTGTCCCATAGGTATTGAAGAAAGTTGCTGTAAGATATGCGCCATGGGACCATGCAGGCTGCCCCGGACAAAAAAGGATGTGCAGAGAGAAAGGGTAGGGGTATGCGGCGCAACGATTGATACAATTGTGGCAAGAAATTTTGCTAGGAAGGTTGCTGCCGGGACTGCATCTCATTCTGATCATGCACGGGAGGTAGTGGAAACTTTTATAAAAACGGCCAGTGGAGAATCACAAGGGTTTTCAATCAAAGACGAAGTAAAGCTCCTGGAGGTTGCCCTTGATTTTGGAATTGAAATTGAAAAAAGAGACGTGAGGGATATTGCTTTAGAGCTTGGCAATAGAGCTTTTGAAGAGTTCGGGAAGCAAAACGGAGAACTGACATACATTAAAAAAGCACCGCTCAAAAGACAAGAGATATGGAAGAAATTAGGTGTTGCGCCCAGGGGGATTGACCGAGAGGTTGTGGAGATCATGCATCGGACCCATATGGGGGTAGATCAGGATTACGAACACATTCTGCTTCAGACTGCAAGATGCGCCCTTGCTGATGGTTGGGGTGGATCAATGATTTCTACAGATCTGCAGGACATCATGTTCGGTACCCCTGTACCAGTTCTGGGGAGCATAAACTTGGGTGTGCTGAAACATGATGAGGTGAATGTCATAGTCCACGGTCACGAACCCTTGCTCCCTGAAATGCTTGTTGTTGCGAGCAGAGACCCTGAAATTAAATCACTTACCGAAAAGGTAGGGGCAAAGGGTGTGAACCTTGCAGGTATGTGTTGTTCGGCGAACGAGGTGCTCATGAGGCATGGTATTCCTTGTGCCGGCAACTTTCTCCAACAGGAGCTTGCCCTTGTGACAGGGGCGGTAGAGCTGATGACAGTGGATGTGCAATGTCAGATGCAGGGACTCCAGGACGTGGCAGAATGTTTTCATACCAGGCTTATTACTACGTCAGACCGGGCAAAGATAGAAGGCGCAACCCACGTTGAGTTTCATCCTGAACATGGTCTTGACATTGCAAAGAAGATTCTGAGATTGGCAATCGAGAACTTTCCCAATAGACGGCATTCAGTTTATATTCCTGATTATTCTGAGGATATTGTTGTCGGATTCAGTCATGAGACAATAAACTACCTCCTTGGCGGTCTTTTCAGGGCAAGTTATCGTCCCCTCAATGACAATATTATCAACGGCAGGATACGAGGCGTCGCTGGCGTGGTGGGATGTAATAATGTTCGAACGATCCATGACTCTGCCCACTTAGCTATGATTAAGGAACTCATCAGAAATGATGTCCTCGTTTTAACAACGGGTTGTGCTGCAATGGCATGCGGTAAGGCAGGCCTTCTCACTCCTGAGGCAGCTCCCAAATATGCGGGGTCAGGTCTTGCCGAGGTTTGCGAGGCGGTTGGCATTCCCCCGGTTCTTCACATGGGTTCATGCGTCGACAATTCGCGTATACTTATCGCCGCAACCGGTATGGTGAAAGAGGGTGGCCTTGGTGATGATATAAGCGATCTACCGGCGGCAGGTGCTGCACCAGAGTGGATGAGCGAAAAGGCCCTTGCTATCGGGCACTATTTTGTTGCCTCAGGTGTTTTCACCGTTTTTGGTACTACATGGCCAACCCTTGGAAGCGAAAGGGTTACCAGACACCTTTTTGAAGAGTATGAGGATATGTTCAAAGGCATGTGGGCTTATGAGTCAGATCCTGTTAAGGGAGCGCTGCTTATGATTGCCCATATTGATAAAAAACGAAAAGCCCTTGGCATTGACAAGTCCCGGGAAAGGGTGCTCTTTGATATGGCCATGAGACGTGCAATCGACTAAAGAAGGAGAGATTCGTGTCCAAGATCATTGCCTCGGCAGCGATACGCGGTGCACATAAGATATACAATAAGGCAGAAGAAAAATTCAGGGATGCCATGGAGAGGTTTGGACCAAACCAGGAAGTTGGCTTTCCAAACACGGCCTATTACCTTCCCATTATTTATGCAATAACAGGAATCGGAGTTGAAAGAATTGAGGACATGAGGAAGGTCCTCGATATCTGTAAGAGACTTATTCCTCCCCCAGTTCGAAAAACGTCTTCCCTTCCTTATTTAGCCCCAGCCCTTGATGCAGGAATGGCAACCTTTTTTTCCGAGGAGATGATCGAGGCTATCAGGTATCTTGAAGCGCCAGATTGCTTCGCTGCAAACAGCGAGGATTCCACAGAGAATACCATCTGGCTTGGGGCAGCCAATGATGTAATTTTCAGGAAGAGGGGTGTTGAGTTTGTAGATGGAACAGCTCCCGGATTTGCTGCAATAGCCGGGGCTGCGCCAACCTCGGAAATTGCAGCGAAAATAGCCATCGAGTTGCAGGAAAAGAACCTTTATGTTTTTATGTGCGCGGAAAACAATGGGAAAAGATTTGCGGAACAACTTGTGGAGGCTAATGTCCAGATAGGGTGGCCAACCAGGCTTGTCCCATTCGGGCCCGATATATATCAGGCTGTCTTTGCCATTGGTTTTGCCTGCAGGGTGGCAATGGCCTTCGGGGGTATAAGACCCGGCGATTTTAGAAAAAATCTTATCTACAACAAGGATCGTACGTATGCTTTTGTCCTTGCACTTGGCGATGTGACAGATGAATGGTATGCAAATGCAGCCGGCGCTATCAACTGGGGATTCCCAACCATAGCTGACACACCAATTCCGCAGGTATTGCCAACAGGCATTTGTACCTATGAACATGTTGTTTCAAACATTCCCCATGATCAGATCGTTCAAAAGGCAGTAGAGGTGAGAGGACTTAAGGTACAGGTTGCAAAAGTGCCTATCCCTGTTTCGTACGGACCGGCCTTCGAGGGGGAGCGGGTACGCGGTGAGGATATCTACCTGGAGATGGGCGGTGGAAGGACAATAGCAGTCGAATGGACCACAACAAAAAGAATGGAAGAGGTTGAAGATGGCAAGGTAGAGGTAATTGGGTCTAATATTGACGATGTCCATGCCGGCTCACATATTCACTTTGCCATGGTTGCTGAAGTGGCAGGCCGCAATTTTCAGGAGGATTTTGAGCCTATCCTTGAAAGGCAGAATCACCATTTGATTAATCAGGCCCAGGGCGTCATGCATATAGGCCAAAGGGACATTGCATGGATAAGGATTTCGAAACAGGCTGTTGATAAAGGCTTCAGACTCGAACATATGGGTAAGATTATCCACGCCAAGTATCATCAAGATTTTGGAACTATTTTTGACAAGGTTCAGGTGAAGATCTATACCGAGGAAGAAAGGGTACGCGAGATCCTTGAAACAGCCAGGTCAACATACAAGCAGAGGGATCAAAGAATTGAAGGAATGACCGATGAAAGCGTTGGCACATTTTATTCATGCATACTTTGTCAGTCATTTGCGCCAAGTCATGTGTGTATTGTGAGCCCGGAGAGGACCGGCCTTTGTGGCGCATATAACTGGCTTGATTGCAGGGCCGCATATGAAATCAATCCAGAAGGGCCGAACCAACCGGTGCAAAAAGGAGAATGCTTGAGTGAAGAGTATGGCCAGTTCAGAGGGTGTAACGAATATGTACGTAAGGCATCACGGCAGAAAATAGAAACCGTGAGCCTTTATAGTCTTCTTGTCGATCCTATGACAACATGCGGTTGTTGTGAGTGTATAGCGGCCATCCTGCCCATTGCAAATGGCATTATGACAGTTGACAGGGATTTTACCGACATGACTCCGTGTGGTATGAAGTTTACTACCCTTGCAGGGGCTGTTGGAGGCGGTGCACAGAATCCAGGTTTTCTCGGACACAGTAAATACAATATTACTCAGAAAAAATTTCTGAAAGCCGAAGGAGGCCTCATAAGAATTGTCTGGATGCCCAAAAGGTTGAAAGAAGAGATTAGGGAAAGGCTCCAAAAGAGGGGTGAAGAGTTTGGTATCCAGAATTTTCCGGATATGATTGCTGATGAAACTGCTGCATGTACGGAAGAAGAAGTGCTCGCCTATGTTACTGAAAAGGGTCACCCCTGTATAAACATGGATCCCCTGATGTAGGGTCCATAGTGAATAGCATACGATCACATATCACGTAGTTCGGATTTTGGAAAAGGAGAGAAAATGGCGTTGACAGGAATCCAGATATTCAAGCTTCTTCCTAAAACAAATTGCGGTGAATGCAAATATCCAACATGCCTGGCTTTTGCTATGGCATTAGCCTCAGGCAAAGCTGAGATTGATGCATGCCCCCATGTTACAGATGAAGCGCGATCACAACTTTCAGAAGCGAGTGCGCCGCCTATTCGGCAAATGAGTATTGGCACCGGTGATTATGAGGTCAAAATTGGCGGCGAGACAGTCCTGTTCCGTCATGAGAAAACATTTTTTAATCAACCAGGGCTTGCGATTCTCATCACTGATGCCATGGATGACACAGAGATAGACAGGCGCTTTGTAAAGGTAGGTTTCTTTCAATATGATCGCATAGGAACAACTCTTCGTCCTGAGCTGGTTGCTTTGAAATATGTAGGAGATGACTCAAGATTTATAAACCTTGTCAGAAAAGCCGCCAATGAGCCATATGGGATAATTCTTATGTGCTCCAATGCTTCATTGATGAAGGAGGCCATTGAGAACTGCAAGGCAAAAAGACCTCTTATCTATGCAGCAACCACAGAGAATATCCAAGAATTTGGTTTTCTTGCCAAGGCCTTCAACTGCCCGCTGGCTGTAAAAGGTAATGGCACTGAGGAAGTGGCAAATATGACAGAGCGACTCACCGCTATGGGACTCAAAGACCTTGTGCTTGATCTTTCGTCGCGGGGCATTAAAAACAGTTTTCAGGATCAAATTATTATCCGAAGAGCAGCGCTGGTGGGCAAGTATAAACCTCTAGGATTTCCCACCATTACGTTCCCATGTGAAATGACAGATTCACTGATGAAGGAAACCCTCATTGCATCTTGTTTTGTGGCAAAGTACGCAAGCATCATAGTTCTCTCAGATTTCGAAGGAGAAAGTATATTCCCTCTTCTTCTGCAACGCCTGAATATTTACACAGACCCGCAAAGACCCATGACGACCGAACAAGGTATCTATCCAATAAACAACCCTGATAACTCATCACCCGTTCTTATAACATGCAACTTTTCCTTAACCTATTTTATTGTAAGCGGTGAAATTGAAAACTCCAGGATTCCAAGCTGGCTTTGCGTTATGGACACAGAAGGGCTATCAGTGCTCACGGCATGGGCGGCAGGCAAGTTTCTTGGTGACGGAGTAGCTGCATTCATAAAAAAATGCGGTATAGTTGATAAAGTGGATCATAAAAAGCTTATTATTCCGGGATACGCTGCACCTATACTTGGGGAGCTTGAAGAGGAATTATCCGGTTGGGAGATTCATATCGGACCACGTGAGGCAGCTCATATCCCCGCATATTTAAAAATGTGGAAGGCTTAAGCGTGGTATAACACATAGCGTAAGAACAGAAATAAACTAACGCATTTTTTGGAAAGAGAAAATTTGAATGATACTAATTGGTGAAAATCTTAATATAACTTCAAAGAAAGTAACGGAAGCCCTGAAGAATAAGGATCGGAAATTAATCAGGGAAATTGCAGAGGCTCAAGTAAAGGCTGGCATGGATATGCTCGATATCAACATCGGCCCTGCTCCCAAAGCTGGACCTGAGATCATAGATTGGGTTATTAGATCTGTTCGTGAAGTAACTGACTTACCCTTCTCCCTTGACACGACAAATATAAAAGCTATTGAGGCAGGTTTACAGATTCATGAAGGCAAGGCACTTATTAATTCAATTTCAGCAAGACCTGAGCGCATGGATGCCCTTCTTCCCCTTGCAAAAAAATATAACGCTTCCTTTGTCGGACTTACCCTGGGTATTGAAGGATTGCCGAGGGATGCAAATGAGAGAGGCCTTCTTGCAGCGCAAATTATTGCGGAAGCAGACCAGTATAGCATACCTGAAGAAGACATCTGGCTTGATCCCATTACTCCCCCTATTAAAATGCAACAATTGCAAATTCAAGGTTGTACTGAGTTTGCCATGATGCTTCGGGAGGCTTTTCCAAACAGTAAATCCATCTACGGAGGTTCTAATATTTCGAATGGAATCCCAGGACCCCTAAGGGGGATTCTCAACAGGACCTATCTGATCATGCTCAAACGGTATGGAATGTATTCAGCCATTGTCGATGCATTTGATTCGGAGCTAAAGGCCATTGCAAAGGGCCAAAGACCTGAGCTTGAGAGGCTTGTTTACAAAGTAATGGACGGAGAGATTATCGATAATTCAATGCTTTCAGAGGAGGAGATAAAATACGTGAAGACGACCCGTGTTCTTCTCGGGCAAAGCCTCTATTCTGACTCTTGGCTGGAACTATGAGTCTTTAATAGTTCCAAAAGTTTTTCTACCTGATACTGAGAATTCTCCAGGGCCTCGTAAAGAGGCTCCATAAGGAAAATTGCTTTTCCCATCATGGCCTCTCTGTCTTTCTGGATCATTGATTTGTCACAACTGATCTTTACTGATGTAACAAGAATCATCCAGAAAATAAGGCCTTCAAAGGCCTCTTTATTGAACCACAGGGTATCCATATGCCGGTTTATCTGTAAAAAGTCACGGACCTCATTGTCACGAAGAAGATTTGAAATAAGGTCGTAGGTGTTCACATAATCGGTACACCAATGCTGATAGCTTGTAAGAAGCTTTATAATAGTTACTTCCCGGGAAGCTGCTTCCCTGTTAAAACCCAGGTCTGTAAGGGTCTGGATGATGAACCGGCCAAGAAACCATTCATCGATCCAACTTCGGCTCAACTCGTGTATATCTTTTTCGGTGTCAAACACAATCGCCCCAAGAGAATGAACAAAAGTCCAATGACAGAATGTATAGAAAACCAGGTCATCATTTCTGATATTCTCATCGATCTCAGCGATATTTCTCAGGAAAATCTCTTTGTCATAAGGTGGGATGTATGTCTGCACGTCAAAACCTGTCACCAGGCAATTGATAATAGAGTTTATTTTTTTTGCCTGCTCTTCAATGCTACCGATACCATTGGTATGACGTTTTACTTCTGAAAAAAGGTTGGTAGCTTTTATCTCAATATCCGACAAAAGGTTTTCCGGGGGGGATTCTAGCTTTTTGTTGAGGATGGCACACCGTATATCCCAGAGTTCCCTCAAAAACTTTGCATTTGAAAGTTCGGAAAAACTATGATGAATTGGTTGCAGAAAGATCTCTCGGAGCGCTTCATCGATATTCGGCACCCCTCTTCCATTGAGATAGTGGGTCAGACGGGCATAGTGATGGTGTTCGTCATCCACAAGCTCTCTGAAATCCAGGAAAACATGATATTCATATGGACCCAGCTCAACATAAAGGCCTTGATCGCAGAGGTCGCTATTTCGGCGAATATACTCAAGCCTTGACTGATGATCGCGAAAAACTGTGAAAAGGTTATCTGCTGGAGGAATTGCCAAACCAACGCCCAGTGTTTTTTGTACGACACTGCGTTTGCCATTCTTTGGGTCTTTGGCGGAATACATGACGGAAGTTCTTATCCAACCGGTTGCGTGACCATTTTTGTTGTGATATGCCACAATGGATTTTTCTGAGCCAAAGCTGTTGGAATAGGCAAACACATCTTCATTCACCTTTCCATCACTGGTGAAGAAATCGTAGAGGAGAAAATTTTCAATCCCGGCGAAAAGGTGTCGTCGGTGCAGGAGTGGAAAAATCTCTCGGTCATGACGTTCGATGAGTGATTTGTCTGGATACTCATCCCAATATGCGCGACGATACTCCATGCCATATTTTTCTGCATAGCCCTCTACTTGTCCATGTCCGAACATGGGGAGCCCAGGGAGAGTAATCATGAGGGTACAAACACCAAAATACTTGTTGTCTTTGCCAAATTGATCCACTGCAGTCCGCTCGTCAGGGTTATTCATGAAATTAACAAAACGACGCAATATCTCAGGATCGAATTCAAGTGTGTTTTTCAATACCAAACGGTATTTTGAATTGTCTTCATCTCTCAGCATATTCATAAAAGCGCTATTGTAAACGCGGTGCATGCCAAGGGTACGTACAAAGTACCCTTCGAGAAGCCAGAAGGCTTCAGCAAGCAAAAGCGTGTCCGGTGCCTCTGAGGCTAAACGGTCCACAACTTCTCTCCAAAATTCATTTGGCATGGCTTTATCAAAATCTTGTTTGCTTATGCCGAATTCAGTCCGTGTTGGGATTGCACCGCCTGTGCCTAGTTGGGGAAACCAGAGTCTCTGAAAGTGACGCTTTGTGAGTGTCATAGCTGCATCAAAGCGGATTACCGGAAATTTTCTTGCTACGTGGAGTATAGTCTGAATCATTGCCTCACGCATTTCAGGATTGAGGTAGTTCAGTTGTGCCGTATCGTTCCACGGCATGCTTGTTCCGTCATTGCCATGGTAAACGTATTGTTCGCTGCCGGTCCACCGATCGACACGCTTGAACACCACTGCAGCATCAGTACGGCTGTAATAATGATCCTCAACAAATAGGCTCACTCTTTCATCGTGTGAAAGGTCCGTACCACCATAGGTGTACCAGGGAAAAGGATTGTGTTTTAATGATACAAACCAATCGGGATGTTCAACAACCCATCGGGAATAAATGCCGACGTGATTTGGCACCATGTCGCTGGCGAGTCGAATGCCGTGATTCCTTGCCTTATCTCGGAAATCCTGATAAGCGTCTTCTCCACCGAGGTCTTCTGCAATCTGGTAATCGTATAAAGAATAGGCAGAAGGGACAGCCTCAGGGTTCCCGCACAGTTGTTTAATCTTTTGCGAAGCAGGGCTTCTTTCCCATAATCCGATAAGCCACAGTCCTGAAAATCCACGATGTTGAAGCGTTTCCAACTCTTCTGTAGGGATTTCATTAAGCTTCGTGATAGGCCGGCCATATATTTTGGTAAGTTGGTCAAGCCAGACGTAAATATTCTTGGCCATAAGCACGAGCCTTGGCATCCACTCACGGTCAGGTGTAAACTGCTCTGGCTCAAGCTCAAGGCCTTTGAACTTGTATACCTCTGCCGGCCCGGGTCCAAGAAACGTTATTTTTTGTTCTTCTTTTATAAGATCAAGACTGGCAAGCAGCTTGGAAAGATATTGGCTGAGAAGAAAACCCCAGTGTTGGCGTATATACTCCAATTGACCTGACAGGGAATGGGGAACTTCCACAGCAGGACTGCGAAGCATTTCTATGAGGGGCTGGTTGTACGGTCCGAATGAAGGCATTTTCTCGAAGAATTTCTTCAGGCATGTAATAATTTCAAGATATTCTGTAGTCTTCTTCAGATTTGAATCGTCAAAGAGTTCATGAAATGGAGAGAAGGCAGGATTCATATTTGCAAGCCAAAGAAGAAGCATCTCCTCTAAAGCAATGTGCTTATTCGGCATCTCTTCAGTTTTACCTGCAAAGTATTCTGCTACAGTTAATTCCTGACGGTAGACCGACAGAGGCGGAAACTCATCGATAAAAACCCTGATAGCCTTATCAACATTCTCTCTGCCCATAGCATCATACAGTGAGGTAAGGGCCTTTCCCATAGTTTCAGCGGTGATTTCCTGTCGATAGAGAAAAACTACATGGTGCAGGATTTCATCAACCAGCCCCATAGTAACAATCTGCCCGGTTTTGACAGCTTGCTCTGGAAAATTGAGGAGGTCTCTTTTTTCGTTCATTTTCTGAACAAAAATTCTGGCACTGTGAAAATTAATAAATATGATGTTGCCGGTTGTTGAAAAGAGGCTGTCAACGAATCGGTAATGATCCCTTGCTTGACGTGAGACATGGAATTCCATTTTCGGTATGTGTTTCATACTATTCATAGTATCACATGGGATGGTATGGGTCAATGAATGATTGTTTACTGTGATTTTTTCAAAAATGAGAGGTAGTAGTGCTTAAAAAAGATACCATATATAATAGCTGTCAAAACAATGCTTATACCAAGAAGGAGATAGGCACTCTCAGTGATTATCTTTCGTGTGAGGGTAATGGACAAAAGGAGAATGATACCAGCAAGAAGGGATCGCGAAATTTCCCGTATCGTACTTTTTTTAATAGAGTACCCTATCTTTTTCTTCAGCAATACGTAGAGCATGACAAAGTTATAGAATGAGACAATCGAGGTAGCGAGGGCAATACCAAAATTTTTGAGGGGAATCATGAGGATTGATGCCAGTATAGCATTAATGGCAATAGATGTTATTCCCACTAATGCAGGGGTTTTCATGTCATGAAGTGAATTGAATATCCTTACAAATGAGATAGACAGGGCATAAAAAATAAGACCGACACTGTATCCGAAGAGGGCCCGGTTTGTCATAAGGGTATCATTCATGGTAAAGGCACCTCGTTCGTAAAGAAGCTTTATTGCAGCATCACCAACAGAACAAAGCAAAACTGTGCACGGTATGAGTGTGATTGCAATAAGCACCATGGAGCTGTCAATATGGGTATTGATTCCTTGCCAGTCTTTATTATGAAAAAGTTTCGATAACTTTGTAAACATCACCGTGTAAATAGGTACTGCAAAGAGGCTAAAGGGGAGGATAAATATCCTGAATGCATAGGAGAGTGCTGCAACTTCGCCATGAGGGAGATAGGATGCAATCACACGACCAACAAAACTATTTATTGGTACAATTGAAGTTGCAATCAGGGCACCTGTAAAAAGGTTCTTTGCCTCGATGAGGGCAGGGTGTTGCATGTTAAGAGTCATTCTATATCTAACATTGAATTGCCTCAGGTAAGGTATCTGCATTCCAATCTGAAGAAAAGAACCGATTGTAACACCGATGGCAAGGCTGTAAATGCCGAATCTTTCACGAAGGAATAATGCAGAGAGTATAAAGGCAATGTTCCATATAATTCCCGAAAGCTCTGGTGCGGCAAAATGTTCTTTCGCATTGAGAAAGGCCTTAATAACAGAAAGAATGGTATGGAGAGAGATAACGGGAAGCATGATTACAAACAGTATTCTTGTTATATGCTTAGCCTCTGAGCTGAAACCTGGGGCAATTACGTTGATAATGCCATGACTGAAGGCAAGGAAGAGAAATGAAATGGAAACGGTTATGATGATAGCAAGGTTGATAAATGTGGAATAAATTGATGAGTACTCTTCGTGGTCTTTCATGTAGCGAACGCATACCGGTACAAGGAATGCACTTGTAGCCCCTGAAAAAAAGAGGGTCTGGATTAATTCGGGAAAATTAAAGGCCACAATAAATGCATCAACAAGGAGTGTTGCCCCAAAAAGGTATGCCTGTATTGCCTCACGAATATAGCCGAGAGGCCGACTGATCATTGTGATGATTGTAATAACCGAGCCTTTTTTAATTATATCAGTGGTTGAGGTGTGTGAAGATTCGATATCAGATATTTTCTGTTCCAATATTCCTTCTTTTTACGATACGGCGGAGTTTATTGATTGATTTTTGTTCGATCTGTCGAATTCGTTCTCTGGTAACGCCAAATACCTTTCCTATTGACTCAAGGGTTTGTGGTTCTTCACCATCAAGGCCGTACCTGAGAATTATAACCCGCTTCTCATCATTACCAAGTGTGTCAAGCCATGAGGCTACCTCTTCAACCCTTCGGGTCTGCTCGAAAGCTGAGAGTGGTTCCTCCGCTGAGGTGCTTGCCAAAACTTCTTCGAGAGTTAATTTGCCATCTTCATCAATGATTGTTTCGAGAGAATAGGTTTTGACTACCATAGAAAAGAGGTTTGCGACAAAGTCAAGAGGTAGGCCCGAGATTTCAACTATCTCTTCTGGCGAAGGTTCATTCCCATTTTTCTCGACGTAGTTGCGTACAATCTTTGATATGCGGTAAACTCTCGAAGAAATGTGGATAGGAAGTCGTATGGTGCGTGAGAAATTAGCTATTGCTCTCTCAATAGACTGTCTGATCCACCATGTTGCATATGTAGAGAACCTGCAGTTTCTTGAAGCATCGAATTTTTCAACCGCCCGGATTAGTCCAAGGTTTCCTTCTTCGATCAGATCAAGGTGGGAAATCCCCTGGTGCATGTATTTCCTAGCAATTTTAACTACGAGCCTGAGGTTGGCCTCAATCATTTTTCTCCGTGCAACCGGGTCTCCTTTTGCTATGCGCCGGGCGTATTCTTTCTCTTCCTCCATGGTAATGACAGGAAGTTTTCTTAGATCCTTCATGTAGAGTTTTTCAGCTTTGAATTCCTCATCCACAAGGAGATACGATTGTTCACGTTCTTCTGTTATTCTCTCCAACCTTGTTCTCCAATCAGCTTCACAAATCGACAACCACCATAACTTTCCTTGCTATAATCTTTATCACTATCCCTAATATATAGTGTCAAGTCTTGGGTGAATTCATCACCTATGGGGATGATAAGCCTCCCGCCTACTTTTAACTGTTCGAGAAGAGTTTTTGGTGGATAGGGGGACGCAGCCGTGATGATGATCCCATCATAAGGACTATGCTCTTTCCAGCCAAGGGTCCCGTCGCCTATAGTAATAACGATATTGGCATACTTTAGCTCATCAAGTATTCTCCTGGCACGTTTCGCTATTGAGGGGAGCCTTTCCATTGAATACACCTGTTCAGCAAGTTCCGCCAGGACCGCGGCCTGATAGCCGGATCCTGTCCCTATTTCGAGAATTTTCTCAGTGCCGCTCAGTTTCAACGCTTCCGTCATGATAGCAACAATAAAGGGCTGAGAAATGGTCTGCTTCTCACCTATGGGGACTGGGTGGTCTTCGTATGCCTCTGGCCACAAGGCCTCGTCGAGAAAAAGGTGTCTCGGAACCTTTCTCATGGCAGCAATAACCCGAGGATCCTTGATTCCCCTGGGTAAAAGTTGGGTTTCAATCATCCTCTGTCGTTTCGAGGTATACTCGTTAAACATCACAGAGAGAGCTCCTTTGCCCTTTTACACGTTTCTTCAATTGCCCGAATCACAGTGCCCTTAAAAGCCCCTCGCTCCATTGTTGCAAGACCTGCTATGGTGGTGCCGCCAGGAGATGTTATCATTTCACGCATTAATGTGGGGTGTAGACTTTCTGTCTCGAGCATCTTTATTGTGCCTTTAACGACTTGAGATGAGACAACCGTAGACTTGTCTCTCGGAAGGCCCAGCTTTACACCAGCATCAATCATTGCTTCGAGGAATAAAAGAACGAAGGCTGGCCCACTGCCACCCAGGGCTGTAAAAGCGTCCATGAGTTCTTCGCCGAGCTCTATGGTTTTTCCCATGGAAGAAAACAGAGTCTTTACAGCCTCAACATCATCAATCCCAACAAGCTTGTTTGAAGTGACACCCATTGCTCCTTCACCAACCTTCACACAGATATTTGGCATAATCCTTACAACCTTTATAGTTTTACCAACAATTGACAGTATGTTCGATGTGGTAATCCCAGCCATTATGCTTATGAGAATTTTCTTCACATTAAACAAGGGGGCTATCGACTGCAAAACGATTTTCGAGTCCTGCGGTTTTACAGCGAGTATCACAAAATCACTTTTCTTAACGACCTCCTCGGGATTTTCAAGACATTTAATGCCATATGTCTTCACGATAAAGCTTACCCTTGCTGGCTTTGTCTCAGCACAGAGTACGGATATTTTTTTTGTACCGTCTTTCAAAAGGGCCTTCAATATTGCTTCACCCATATTGCCCATACCAATGATCCCAATCTTATTCATTTGACGCCCTCCTCATTTATTGGGGCTCACGTCGCCCCCTCCATCCCGCCAAGCGGGACTGAGCCTCCCCCTCTCGCCCAAGAATGGGCTGGTTAATTCTTACACCTTAAGCTTGCCTTTTACAAAGAACTGTCAACCAATAATATGTATCCGTTTTTTAACGGGGGTTTTCTTGAGGAGAATAAAGGTTGCTCCGGGACCACCATCACACATGGGGGCACTCGAAAAGGCAGTAACCCATTTCCTATTCATGGCCCGTATAACCCATGCTTTCAAGTTTTCTTTCAAAACGGGAACGCTTTTGGATTTAAGGCCTCTCCCGTGAACAACCTTAACACAATTGAGGCCTGTCTTGATAGAGTCGGCGATGAACTCTTCAAAGGATATTTTCGCTTCATCTATTGAAAGGCCATGGAGATCAAGGATTTTTTGCACAGAAAACACACCATTTTTTAGCTTATCTAAAGTCACGGGATTTATTCCTTCAGCGTATCCCTCCATGTATTCCGGCATATTTGTCACGTTTAGCTTTCGCTTGTCAGCCACCGCTTCTTCAAGTAAATGTCTGGGATCATTTTCCACAGTGACACAACGTACTTTCATTACAATAGGACGCCTGATCAAAGTCTTATCATGCACAATTTTATGAACACCTTCCATCGCCTCAGCATACAAGATTTTTTCGTCTCGCGGTGAATCTTTTATTGAAATTTTCTTGTCCTTAATAAAATTCGGTAATTCCGAAAGAACCGTATAGATGGAATTTGCCCTCTTCATAGTTGTTAGTTTTACTCTAAAGTAGAAATAAGTTCAAGAGTATGTATAGAAAACAAGCATAGAGTTTTGACAATAATGGCTGTTTATACTAGATTAACATCATGGAATGGCTTAGCTATTTTATAGATTACGGTATAATCGGGCTCCTGGTGGTTATGTCTATAGCTTCCCTAACCATTTTCATAGAGAGGTATTGTTTTATAAAAAAGATAAATCTTGATGAGTATTCAGGCAATAAAAAAAGCCTGGAAATTGTCCTCACAAAGAGGATTTCTGTGGTTGCAACAATAGGGAGCAATGCGCCTTACATCGGGCTTCTTGGGACTGTGTTGGGAATTATGCTCACTTTTTACACAATTGGCATTGTAGGGTATGTTGATGCGACGAGAATAATGGTCGGACTTGCGCTTGCGTTGAAGGCGACGGCAATAGGCCTTTGTGTTGCTATACCATCGGTGGTTTTTTATAATCTCCTCTTAAGAAAGATTAAAGTAACGCTTCTCGAATGGGACGTACGGTATGGAAGAGAAGGAGTTTGATTACATCAACATGATACCTTTTATAGATGTTATGCTCGTACTCCTCACGATTATCTTAATGACAAGCACCTTTGTAGCAGGCGGTATAATACCAATTGAACTTCCCCGGGTGGTTGCGGAACATGAGAAAGCCATGAAGTCGCACATCGTAGAGATTGACAACGCGGGAATCATTTACTTTCAAGGAGAGAAAATCACCCTTCCTGCCCTCAGAGAAAAGGTATTATCTATTCCACGGGATACATCTTTTCTTATCAGAGCAGATAAGAACATACCACTGCAGAATTTTGTTGATGTTATCGATGTGATAAAAACCATAGGTTTCAAAAAGATTAGCCTTCAAACAGAGCAAATAAACAAGTGAAAGATTTGCAAAAGGGCCTCTCAATCTCTATTTTGGTCCATATTTTAATACTCGGTGCTGTTTGTTCATCTTGGATTAATAAATCAGCACAGCGTAGTACCGTTTCGCTCGATTTGTCGTTCATAAATTTTGAAACATATGGAGATAGGTCAGGAACTCAGATCGTCGATAGACATACAGGGCGGGAAGCAGCTGTAAAAAGAGGTTATAATGCTGAGAAACCTAATACAACACAGGGTGACACAGAAACAAAAACAACCGGGTCTGCTGCATACCTTTCATCCTTTAGTCCACCTATCTCTGACGGCACAACGGGGATCATATCTGACAACGATGGACAGGTTGAAATCACTGGCAAGAAAGTCTCTTCCACAGAATTTGGAGAACCAGGAATAGGCACTTCTTCTTTAGCAAAAAATGGACAATCATCTGGTGCAGGACACAATGTCAACAGCGAAGGTCGCACTATACGATATGGCTCTGGAAGCGCCTATGAGAAAAGCTTCAACTATATCAGGGAAGATATTCTAAAAAATGTCAGGTATCCGGAAAAAGCACGGAGAAAAGGACTGCAAGGAAAAATAACTCTGTCATTTACGGTAACAGAGACTGGATTAACACGTGATGTAAAAGTTATCAATGGATCTGGATTCGGCGAACTCGATAACAGCGCAAAAGAGGCTATTACACGGACAACATTTTCTCAGAAGATTCCATACAAATTATTCGTTATTTTGCCCATTGAATACAGGTTGGAATGATATACCGTTCATGTGATGATAATACTCAAAAGGATGATTGTGGAAAATGATTTCAGAAAACGGATACGTATTAATTATCTACAAGGATAAGAGGTATTTTAAAAAAATTGAGGCAGGAAAATCGTTTCATGGCATAGGCGGTGTGATCAACTTCTCTGAACTCATTGGTATTGATTATGGTGTTAGATACGGAAGCTATGAGATCTATGAACCAACCCTCGAAGACGTCATTATGTATGGTCTCCGGCGTGAAACACAGATTGTTTACCCCAAAGAGGCCTACCATATTTGCTTCAAACTGAACATCAGAAATGGATCAAGAATCTGTGAGGTTGGTGCGGGAAGCGGAGGATTAACCTGTATATTTTCCCGAATGGTAGGGCCGGAGGGAAGGGTAGTAACGTTTGAGAAAGAAGAGAGACACTATAAGAACTCACAGAAAAATATTCTTCGTTTCGTCGAATGGAATAATGTTGATCTTCGCCAGGGAGACATCATGGATTTTGATGAGAATGATTTTGATGCTGCGTTCATTGATATCAGAGAGCCTTGGTTGATCCTTGATAAGGTGAGGAGTTTTATTAGGAAAAGTGCTTATCTTGGTATTATTGTTCCCACAGCAAACCAGATTATTGAGACCCTTCATGCACTCAATAGTGGTTTTGGGGATATAGAGGTCATGGAACTCATGCTACGAAGATACAAAACCATTCCGGAACGGGTTCGTCCTGAAGACAGGATGGTAGCCCATACAGGCTTTCTAATCTTCGCGAGAAAACTGGGTGATTAATCCTTAAAGATTGTATAACCCATCGTCAGCGTGTTTTAATCTCGCCTCCTTTAAAATTCTGTTTGCGGCAAGCTTAGAAATAACAACAATATCCTCCAGGGGCAAATAGTCTGGGATTGTTGGATCAAAAAGTGTTCTTAGTAATGGTGGGAACTCTGCATCTCCCTCCCAGAGGATAAATGTAATTGGTATCCTTGGCAAGACCTGAAGGGTAAAAGATGCATCACCATATTCTTGATGGATTGCTCCCAAGGAAAGCCCGGCCTCAAGAAAGGCATAACGATCGGTACCAAAGGCTGTCTGAAGTGGTTTTAACACCCTTTTCTCATAGACAGGAAAATAATGCCTAAGGCCAGGTATGTCCTCATAGGGAATCAATTCACCTCCCGGTTTCGCTCCTGATGCGCTAATGAGGTAATGAAGCAAAATTATTTTTGAAACAAGGGTAACGTTGGCATCTTTGGAGCTTTTAAAGATGAAGCCGGGCGTTGAGAATGTAATGACTTCATCAAAGAACGGAATTGCTATAGTAGAATTATGTGAAGAGCCCTCACAGGAAATTCCTGCTGCCTCACAACGCTCCTGAAGGTCAGCATAAAGAAGCTCTTCACATGCCATATCGTAGACTTTTTTGTAAACCTTCTGTTTCGTGACCTGCATAGCTTCAGGACTTTAATACTTTCCTCACTTCCCTAATTTTTGCGGCGTAGTTGACGCTATGAAATATTTCTGTTCCCATAACAACGATATTCGCGCCAGCTTTTACAGCGCGCTGAACATTACTTGCCTTAATACCGCCATCCACTTCAAGGTCTATATGTTTGCCTGATTTGCGGATCATGTTGCGTGCTGCTTTGATTTTCGATTCCATAAAGGCAATATATTGCTGACCGCCAAACCCTGGATTTACCGTCATGATGAGAAGGAGATCAATTTCGTTCATTGCGTATTCAACGAATGCCAGGGGCGTTGAAGGGTTCAGCGATACCCCGGCTTTTTTGCCCTGTGACCGGATCATGTCGAGAGTTCTCAAAAGATGTACATCTGCCTCGGCATGCACGGTCACAATGTCGGCGCCGGCTTCAATGAATTCTGGCACATACTGCTGGGGATTTTCTATCATGAGATGAACATCAAGAGTTGTTGTGGCGATTGTTTTAAGAGCTTTTACGAACATAGGCCCAATCGTAATATTCGGAACGAAGTGGCCGTCCATAACATCAATGTGAATGAGGTCAGCTCCTGCCTTCTCAACATCCCTTATTTCCTGTTCAAGCTTGAGAAAGTTGCACGAAAGGATCGAGGGAGCTATCAGGATTTTTTTCATTGTTTATCCTCCACTGTTCATATATATAAAAACTTCATCGTCTGCCTTGAATATTGTCCTGGGAGGAAGCGACAGCCTTAATGTCCCTTCTTGCGTCACCTTTCCATTATTGGGCAGTGTTGTTATTTTGTACTTTAGCCGCTTTGCATCCATTTCATCTTGGATATCCCAGAAGCTCAAGCCTTTTACATCGGGCATGAAAAAGTATTTTGCCTTATCCATACCGACAAAAAGCGTTACTTCCTTTCTCTCAAGGGTTTTCTCCCCTCCCTTGGGTAGCTGTGTAATAACCTTACCATCTCTTGCGTGGGGAAGATGTATTATCTTACCCACCTCGAGATTCTTTTCTCTCAATATTTCTTCAGCTTCCTGGAGGGTTTTGCCAGCGAGGTTTGGCACCTCTGTCAATTTCGGGCCCTCAGAAACAATAACGTGTATGATCCTACCTTTTCTTATGGGAATATTTGCTTCCGGTTTTTGAACGGTAATGTGATTATAAGGAACATCGCCCCTGTTTTCATATCTTAGCACCACGAGGGGAAGCCCCGTTTTTTTTGCAACCTCCCGTGCCTCATCAACAGTCTTTCCCCGCACATCAGGGCAAATAACGTTGTCATCAGCTTTAAGAAGAAAATCAATAGTAAAGTAGATAGATACAAAGAAGACGAAAAATGGCAAAAGAGTATAGAACAGGACCTTTTTCCAGGTCATAGTTTTTTTAACCTTGCTATGAAGAACCCATCCATTCCAGTCTCATAAGGTAAGGAGATAAAGTACTCCTTATTAAACAGGAAGGGAAGGGGATTTTCAAGTGCAAACTTCCTGTCAGCCTTGAATTTTTCAATTACATTGACTGTTTCTTCTGGTTCGAAGGAACATACACTGTATATAAGGTGTCCACCAACCTTGAGTGTATCCCAGACAGATTTGAGCATTGTATATTGTTGGTGACCAAAACCGGCAATGTCATTTTCATGCCTCCGCCATTTGATCTCAGGATGTTTTCTAATGATGCCAAGAGAAGAACATGGCGCATCAAGGAGAATGGAATCAAAAATACCTTCCCTGAAAGGAGTGTGGAAGACATTGCCTTGAATCACATGGACGCGATGGTCGGCAAAACGTAATCGCTTTATACTGGTATCCATGGCAACAAGATGAATTCCTTCGGCAATGTCCATGATATGGGAGGCCTTTGTCCCTAAACCGGAACAGGCGTCCAGCACAAGACTGCCAGGCTTTAACTGCAGTGCATGAACGGCGAGTTGGGAGGCTTCATCCTGGATAGTCATCATCTTGCTGATAAGGAGATTGTCGCGGATGAGAGGGGCAAGCCTATTAACATGGAGGGCAGAATCAAGGAACGTTCCGGGTGTTACTGTGAGATTCAATTGTTCGAGCTTACGCAGAGCTTCTTCTTTTGTTATCTTTTTATCATTGACCCTGAGGGTAAACACTGGAGGTCTATTGAGGATGCGAATTAGTTTTTCGGTCTGGATTGGGCCGAAGCGATTATACCATCGATTTACCATCCACACAGGAAATGCATTGAAAGTAGCAAGCTTGACCAAGGAATCAGTGCCGGTCAAGTCTATTTCGCCTGGCAATGGAACTATACCCTTTTTGGTATCCCTGAGAAACCTTCTTAAGACGGCATTAACAAAACCAGCAACATGGATATCATGTTCAGCCTTGGCATAATCTACAGATTCTTTCACAACGTGATGGGCAGCTTTTTTCATGAAAGCGACCTGATAAAGGGTGGCCAAGATGAGATATCGTACTGATTTTTTGATGTCTTTTCTGGCATACCGCGCTAAAACCCAATCGAGATAGCTCTTCCAGCGTATTACACCTGAAGCAATTTCATAAATGAGACTTTTCTGTTCAGTGGTGAGCTGATCTCCAGCAAAAAAATGGTCAATCGTTTCATCGAGAAAGTAGCCGGTCTCAACCCTTTCTATGATGGTTACTATCAGGGAACGTAAGGCGAACCACGATTTATCGTCTATATGCCATGTCCTCCAATCTTTTAATCCTTTCTTCTATTGGAGGATGGGTGCTGAAAAGTGAAAGCACTCCTTTTGCGGTGAAGGGGTTAACGATAAAAAGCGGTGCTGTTGAAGGGTTGGCATCATTCATGGGAGAACGAGCCACACCGGCTGTTAGTTTTTTAAGGGCGCCAGCAAGGAAAAGAGGGTTGCCTGTAAGGTGCGCCCCCCTGTCATCGGCCATATATTCCCGAGACCTGGAAATTGCAAGCTGAATGAGCATTGCAGCGAAGGCAGCGATCATTGAGAAGATAATAACACTGAAAATATTCCCCCTGCCCTCGTCATTACTGCTTCCTCCACCAAAGAATGCAGTGAAACGGGCAAAGTTGGCAATCATGGTAATTGCTCCTGCAAGGGTCGCTGCAACGGTCTGCACGAGGATATCACGGTGTTTAATATGGGAAATCTCGTGGGCTAGAACGCCTTCAAGCTCCTCTCTGCTCAGGATCCTCATGATACCGTTTGTTACTGCGACGACGCCATTTGATGGGTTTCTTCCCGTAGCAAATGCATTTGGACTGTCATTCTCGATTATGTAAACCTTCGGCATGGGTATCCTTGCTTTTTGTGCAAGGGAAGACACCAATGCGTAAAGCTGAGGAGCCTCGGCTTCTGAAACCTGCTGAGCGCCATACATTTTAAGAACAATTTTATCGCAGAACCAGTAACTTACAAAGTTCATAACAAGGGCGATAAAAAACGCAATCATAGCACCATTCTGTCCGCCGATTAGACTTCCTAATGCAACAAAGATGATTGTTAGAACAACCATCAAAAAGAATGTTTTTGCCTGATTCATGAAACCTCCAAAAATATCACTTTCTTTGCCTATATTATAAGATTTTTACAAGTTTTTTCAATACGTGGACTATTCTGTTGGGGTTTCATGACCGTTCTTTTGCCGCCATGGAAGGCTAAACGTAGGTGTATCCAGATTTTTTAGCGAAGAAGGTACTTAATCAGGATAAAACCTCCAATAAGAAGTATTAGAAATGCTATGGACAACTTGTCGAAATATTTATCTATGTAAAGCTTGACTTTTGGACCAAAGAAATAGATGAGTCCTCCTACGAGAAAAAATCGAGCAGATCTTCCAAAAGACGATATGATAATAAATGGCACCAATGGCATCTGGGTAGCTCCAGCAGCGATAGTGGCAATTTTATAAGGGATGGGGGTGAATGCTGCTCCGCCAAGGAACCACATTCCTGCTTCGCCGCGATACGTGGCAACCACACGGGTCCAAACCTCTTGGGCATTATAAAACTCGACTATTTTTATTCCTACAGACTCCATTAACGCAAAACCGATGTAATATCCAGCGACACCCCCGACAACAGAACCAAGTGAACACCAGAGAGCGGCTTTCATTGATTGTTTTGGTGCAGCAATTCCTATTGCTATTAACAATACATCAGGTGGTATTGGAAAGAAGGATGATTCAGTAAAGGCCAGTAAAAAGAGCGCAAGCATGGCGTGGGGCTTCATTGCAAAACTCTCAATCCATTCTTTTGTTTTGCGGAGTAGTTCAATAATTGTTTTTAATGCCTTCATTATTCACGACGCATCTTTTTTATTGGTCTAAAGACTGACAGATATCTTGTCTTAAGTGAACGGTACAATTACATTAAACCAATATTGAATGAATGTCCAACCTTTTATAGAAGACGTTTCACGTGTGTTGTATAATTAAAATATATAGAGAATGAACGGGGTGAACGTTATGTTGAAAATATTTTTTGGATTGAAATATTTCATCTTAGCCGCATGTTGTATGTTGACACAGATATTTGTGTATTCTTGTGAAGGTTTTTGTCAGGATTCACAGGTCATAATTTATGGGAGTCAAGGAAAGGAAGTGTGCAAATTTGTTGTTGAACTTGCTGTAACCCACGAAGAGCAGGCGAGGGGACTCATGTTCCGAAAAACAATGGATAATCATGCGGGAATGTTCTTTATCTTTGACCGAGAAGAGGTGAGGCATTTCTGGATGCGGAACACCCTCATTCCTCTTGATATGATCTTTATAGGCAACAATTTCTTGATCGTTGATATACATAAAAGCGCAAAGCCCCTTGATGAGAAGATGATCTCCTCTCGAAAGCCCGCACGATATGTTCTTGAAATTAATGCAGGGAAGGCCGATAAATGCCGGATTAAAATGGGAACAAAAGTAAAACTCCTGAAAACTCCTTTCTAGCTCAATCTATCGCTGGGGCTCACGTCGCCCCCCATCCCGACAAGCGGGACTATGCTTCTCCCTCTCGAGAATGGGCTGGTAATCAGTTACCCCTCTAATCCCTAATACTGCCATATATCGGGGATTCACGTCCCCCCTCCCCTTCCAACCAGTAAAGCTGGTAGAGCCTTCCCCTCTCGTCTGCTGTGCGGGCTACTAATCATTTAATTTCATTAGAAATACACATATCTCATTTCGTTGTTAACCTGATTTTTCTGCTGTAGTTTTCAACAAATATTGTGGAAAACCTGTGCATAAGCTGAGGAAGTGATGCATGTGACCATTGATTTTATTAGGTTCTGTGTAATCCATATGGTTTTGCTCATGAACTAAATTACCTAATAATTCCAATAGGTGTTCATTGGAATGACCAGAAGTTTCTCTTCACAGCGCCATAACATGTATTTATTTACACAAATGGTTTCAACTGTTTACGTAACGTTAAAAATGAGCACTCCCGGCAGCCTTATTATTAGGCGATCTCTAAGATATAGAAATCCTCAGAACAGATTGATTTATGTCTGACAAGATAAATTAGTTAAGCTATGTGTTGTAAATGTAATAAATTAGCTTCATGGCAATAGCTCTTAAACAATATAAAATTGCCTCATAAAGCTTGACAATAGCCGTAATATTTCATATTCTTATAACCCTCAGGGCCGTTAACTCAGGTTGGTAGAGTATCTGCCTTTTAAGCAGAGAGTCGCAAGTTCAAGTCTTGCACGGCCCAAAATTGTGTCCCTATCGTCTAGCTTGGCCTAGGACATCGGCCTTTCACGCCGACAACGGGGGTTCGAATCCCCCTGGGGACGCTCTCTTTAATATCAATAAGTTACAAGGCAAAGTCAAACCGTGTTTTATGGGGTTCCCGGAGGATTCCTAACAACACTCCTAACATATAAAGGAAAGCAAATAAAATAGGCCCCGGAGAGATCCAGGGCCTATGATTTTGGAATGACGCCAATTGGCGTGTTTTATTCCTTCTTGATCAGTCTCAGGAGAATGGATTTTTCTAAATCACGATCAGGCTTTGATTTTTGGCCGGCAGGCTGAAGTGTGTTGTGGTAAACAATTAGAGTTGAGCGGAGCGCATCGCTGTAAATTTTATCGGCGGAGCGCATCACGTCAAGAAATTTGCCGACAAGTTCCGGGGTCTCGCCAGTATCGCAAAAATCCACATCTTCGCCGATCCTGCCAAGAATGAAGTCACATGGTGCTGCTTCTGCGAGCGCCCTTAATCGATCCGGGATCATTTTTCCTTTGCTCATAGTGCCCTCCTTATTTTTATTCCTTCCAAAGAAGGTATTACGTACTACTTTAATACTTCTTATCAAGACAGTTGTCAAGTATTTTGTGTGACTTTAAGACTTTAATGTGGTAAATTATTTCTATGGTAAAACAACCAAAGGGAAACATAAGCCGAAAAACAACGTCAATCAAGCTCGATCCTGCCATCGTGAAAGCCGTCAAGATCCGGGCCGCCCAGGATGAAACGACTATATCAGATATCGTTGAAAAGGCTCTTATCGCATACCTCACAAAGAAGAAATAACCTTTCTTTAATGGTTTGATACGGGCGAGGGTCGAAACCCCCGCCTCCGATAATCCTCGAGAACCTTTACCGAGAAACTAGCCTCTGACTGGTGTTAAAGTTCTGCCGCATGACCTTGTTGGATGAGCTTCCGAACTGGCCGAGCTTCTGCGCCATGAGGGTATCGACGATAACCTCAAGGTCAATGCCCCCCGATGCGTTCTGCTTGCTGTTTGTGCCTATCTCTGCTCCGGCGTTGTTAATGATCGTGACATTTACGTCGCCGCTCCTGCCGCGGCCGGATCCACTGCCGGATTTTTCTATGTTCTTCGCCGCCGTCACGTGTCCGGATTGTCCCGCCATCATGAGAAAGTGACGGTTACCGACGCTCAGGAGCTCGGGAGTCCCGCGCTCGTTGACCTCGTACATCTTGCCGCCTGATACCGGTCCCCCTGTGGCCTTGCCGCCTCCGAAGAGGTTGCCGAGCCAGGAGCCTGCTCCCGCTTCGCCGCCGAAAGCCTGGGTTACCCAGGGCGAAAACATCTTTTGGTAGATGATCATCTTGAGGATATCGGCGATGATGCTCTGCGCCATGTCTGTAAAAGAGGTCTTGCCAGTCAAGGCGAAATCAACAATGGCGTCGGCGGAGGATCTGGCCCACCCCTCTACCGCGCTTTTCAAATCGCCAAGGTTATCTTTCTGCTCCTTGAGCGAGCCGTCAAGTTTCTGCTGTGCTATTCCCAAAAGCCGGATGTATTCTTCGAGCGGGATGCTTAAATCAGCGTAGGCGGCCGCAAGGTCCTTCACCGTTTTATTGTATTCATCTTGCGCGGTTGACAGGCCACTGTAAAGATTTTGAAGACGCTCCTGACGCTCGATGGTCGTCAAAAACGACTCTGCAAGCGCAAGTTGTTCCTCTGACGCGCCCTGGACAGCAAGCTTGTAGAGGGTCGCCTGCGTTGCACTCATGCCGTAGGTTGCGGCCTGCTCCTTGATGGAATCCATCTGGCCAATGATGGCATCCTGGATTTTCTTTCGTTCGGCGTCGGCGTCGGCAAGGAGATAAATCGTATCGAGTTCCTTCGATAGTTGAATAAGTTTGTCCTTGTGTGCGGCGCTGTCTGACGTATCATTAGAGGACCTGGGAACAAGTCTCGCCAGGCTGTCAAAGAATGCCCAGGACACGGCACAGGGCACCGGCGACGCGAAAGATGCTTTCGGAGCTATGAATATCAGTGTTAAGAATACCGACGGCTCGTTGAAGGCCAATATAGATTTATTAAAAGAGGTATCAAGCAAACTGGCCGGAATGGAGGATGGAACCACCAAGACCTCCGTCGCCATGAAACTCTTCGGACGGTCAGGCGCGGAATTGATTCCGCTTTTAAACTCTCTCGGTTCTGAGGGCTTTGATAAGGTCAAGCAAAAAGTTTCTGATATGGGCGGGATCTTATCAACGTCAGCTGGCCTCGCCGCCGAAGAATTCAACGACCGAATCACGGACTTGCAATTCCGTATGAACAATCTCGCCCGGGTAATCATAAGCGACGCTCTGCCTGCCGTCAATCGATGGACAGATGCCGTCGGCGAAGCCTACCAAAAAGGCGGATTGTGGGCGGCAGTGCTTAAGGGCATAACTTCAGCCATCGCCGGCGACGACGTCAACGCCATGAAAGAAAAAGCCGAAATCCTTAAAAAATCAATCGCTGAAATGCAA